>VFQT010001263.1_pt1 | contig 31450 bp, 32 predicted proteins | sample 3512381 | NCBI WGS metagenome assembly VFQT01 (sample SAMN10412376, study PRJNA504923) | tailings metagenome | isolation source: Relicate 2 Philex TSF3 active mining site | place: Philippines: Tuba, Benguet | collected 2017-08-29
GGGTAAGCACTACATGCAGAAACTTCTTGAGGTGCTTGAGGAGGTGGAGTGATGAGCATCATCGTATGGGATGGCAAGACTCTTGCTGCTGATAAGCAGGCCACCAACGCTGGACTGAAGGCCGTAGTGACCAAGATATTCCGGGTAGGTGACGACCTTGTTGGGTTCTCTTGCGACCTTGCGTACATCGGCGGTATGAAGCACTGGCTTGAGACTGGTGCTGAACCGCAGAACTTCCCCAAGCACCAAGAAGATAAGGATGACTGGGTTGGTACGTTGGTCATCAAACCGGACGGACGTGTACTCAAGTACGAGCGATGCGCCTACCCCATCGACTTCTCACAGAACACAGTGATGTGTATTGGATCGGGTCGAGACTTTGCTTATGGTGCACTGGCAATGGGAGCCGATGCTGTCAAGGCTGTTGAGGTGACGTGTAAGTACGAAGCGTTCTGCGGTATTGGTATTGACACACTGACATTCAAGGAGCAGTAATGGACATCGTGACCATCGACTTTGAAACCTACTACGACAAGGACTTCAGCTTGTCGAAGATGACCACCGAGCAGTATGTTCGTAGCCCTGACTTCGAGATCATCGGTGTCGGGGTCAAGGTCAACGACTACCCCACCGACTGGTACAGTGGGGACAACCCCGGCAAGTTCCTCAACAGTCTTGATTACAGCAAGCGGGCCATCCTGTGCCACAACACTGCGTTCGATGGTGCCATCCTCTCGTGGCACTTCGGCATCAAGCCGAGGCTGTGGCTCGACACTCTGAGCATGGCTCGCCCAATGCACAACATCACTGTGGGTGGTTCGCTGTCCAAGCTGGTGACGTACTACGGGCTGGGTAAGAAGGGTGATGAGGTGATCGCTGCGCTGGGTAAGCACAAGGCTGACTTCACTGAGGCTGACCTCGCACAGTACGGACGCTACTGCATCAACGATGTGGACTTGACCTACGCCCTGTGGAACAAGATGAAGGTGGGTTTCCCTGCCAGCGAACTACTCATCATCGACCAGACGCTGCGCATGTACACCGAGCCAGTCATCGAACTCGATGTGCCACTCTTACAGAAACATCTTGAGGAAGTACGTACCCGCAAGCGCACCCTGATCCAAGACTTGGGCCACGGTATGGGTGGTGAGCAGGCAGTGCAGGACATGCTCATGTCCAACAACAAGTTTGCAGAATACCTCAAGCAGCTTGGTGTGGAGCCACCAACCAAGATCAGTCTGAAGACTGGCAAGGAATCGTGGGCCTTTAGCAAGGCGGACAAGGGTATGACGGACTTGCTGGAACATGCTGACGAGCGTGTGCAGGCAGCGGTATCCGCTCGCCTCGGTGTGAAGTCCACACTGGAGGAGACACGCACTGAGAACCTGATCGGTGTGGCTGGGCGCGGACAACTGCCCATCATGCTCAACTACTACGGCGCACACACTGGCCGCTTCAGCGGTGGCGATAAGCTCAACCTTCAGAACCTGCCAAGCCGTGGTAACACCACCATCCGCAGGGCACTCAAGGCACCAGCAGGTAATGTGCTCATCTCATGCGACTCGTCACAGATCGAGGCACGTACTGTGGCATGGTTGGCTGGGCAAGATGATCTGGTCGAAGCCTTTGCACAAGGGCGTGATGTGTACTCTGAGTTCGCCTCGGAAATCTACGGACGCACCATCACCAAGGCAGACAAGATCGAACGCTTCGTTGGCAAGACGTGTGTGCTTGGGCTGGGCTACGGCATGGGCGCTGAGAAGTTCAGACGCACACTGGAGATCGGCCAAGGTGGTATCAGTGTGAAGATCGACATCAACGAAGCCGAGCGCATCGTTCGCTTGTACCGGCAGAAAAACTGGAAGATCGTGCAGTTCTGGCAGAAGTGCGGCAACGCACTCAGAGATATGTTGTACGGTGGCAGCAACGACCTGCATCCACAGGTGAGCTACGACCCCAAGGGTATCCGCTTGCCCAACGGGTTCTACATCCAGTACCCCGCACTGCGTGAGACGGCCAACGGATTCATGTACATCTCGGAAGCACGTGTGTACCAGAAGGCCATCAAGGATCGTGTGCTCAACGGTACCATACCAGATGACATCGCATGGACTCGCATCTACGGTGGCAAGGTGACGGAGAACATCGTGCAAGCTCTTGCTGCTATCGTGATCCGTGAGCAGATGGCTGCGGTGGGTCAGCACTACAAGGTTGCGTTCCAAGTCCACGACGAGATCATCGTCACAGTCCCGTCGGCCCAAGGTGCACACGCACAGAAACATCTTGAGGCAATGATGAGCACCGCCCCCAAGTGGGCACCCGATCTGCCTGTCGCTTGCGAGTCTGGTATGGCAGAGAACTACGGAGACACATGATGACACTCAAGCAAGTGACCGGTGGGTGGGTAGACCTGAACATGGAAACGGGTGCGATGTTCTGGCATACCCCGTGTTACATCGGAGGGCTGTGGCCCCTGTACTGGGCAGACGACTTAGCCGCATACAAGGCTTCGGACAAACGCCGGTACTTCCTCGGTAAGCACAAGCTGCTGGCCTACCTTACCAAGCGCAAGCTGACCGACCCCAACTTTGCAATCACAGACATTGGAGGAATCCTGAAATGAGCATCACTGAGATCAAGCGCAAGCCGCGCAACCAAGAAGCCATTGCCATGGCGCAACACATCCTCAAACTTGTTGAGGACAACGACGAGGCCACGGAGATTTTTGCCATGGTCAAGATCAACGGTGTGTACCACCGCCTCAGCACAGGCATCAAAGACCTGATGCAAACCGTTGCCGTCCTAGAGGTGGCGAAGTACGACTGCATTAACCGTATGGGAGAGTGACATGCTGCTCAGTCATGACGACATCCAGTTCATCGTAGAGACAGACGTGATCGAGAACGCCAAGACCGAGGCAGTCAACGCTGCCAGTCTGGACATCCACCTCGGTCGCAAGATTCTGATCGAAGCCGAACCGTCCGAGACACAACCCATGGCAGTGATCGACTACACCAAGCGCCAGCGTCCGCAGATGATCGAGTACGAGATGGACGACGAGGGCTATGTGCTGCAACCGGGTGAGTTCATCCTCGCCCAATCGGTGGAGGTGTTCAACCTGCCCGATGATCTGAGTGCAGAGTACAAGCTCAAGTCCAGCATGGCCCGCATCGGTCTGGAACACATGAACGCAGGTTGGTGTGACGCTGGCTGGACTGGCTCGGTGCTGACGCTGGAGTTCAAGAACATGCTCCAGTACAACGCGATACGCATCCGTCCGGGTGATGCCATCGGGCAGATGATCTTCTTCCGACACGCTGTGGTTCCACGTGACGCATCGTACTCAGTGCGCGGTCGCTACAACAACGACAAATCGGTCTCGACAATCCGCCCCTGACGTGTATACTGAGGGTTCCAACTTTACATCACCTCAAGGGCGAACCCCTTGGGGCATACTGCCATGCGCCTGAGCCATTCATACTCATCCATCAAGCTGTTTGAGAACTGTCCGCTGCGCTACTACCGCCAACGCATCACCAAAGAAGTGGTGGACGAGGGCGGCGAAGCGTCCAAACATGGGGAGCGCATCCATGCCTTCCTCGAAAACCGCCTCAAAGGCGCTGGCCTGCCGGTTGAGGTGGCGCAGTATGAGCCACTGTGCCAGTCAGTTGAGAAGCTGGCGAGCCGTGGTTCGCTGCACATCGAGCACGAACTGGTGCTGACGGAGAACCTTACACCAACAGGTTGGTGGGATGCAGACGCATGGCTGCGCAGTAAACTTGACGTACTTGTAATCGTCGGGGCAGACGCAGTGGTGATGGACTGGAAGACGGGCAAGCGCAACGCCGACCAGTTCCAGATGCAGATGTTCGCGGCGCAGGTGTTCAAGCACTTCCCCGAAGTGCAGCGTGTGAAGACTTCCCTCGTGTGGCTCAAGACCATGGAGATGGACACCAACCAGTACAACCGCATCGACATGAACGGTATCTGGGCTGAGATCATGAAGCGCATCCAGCGCATCCACGATGCGTATGAGCATGGCAACTGGCCCGCCCGCCCCTCTGGACTGTGCCGCTTTTGCCCCTGCCGACACGACTGCGATCATGCTAGGGTTTAACCTTACAAAATAAAACTTGACAACTGTGTAAAGGAGAGTATGATGAGCGCCATGACACCCGAAGGCAAGATCAAAAAGAGACTGACCGAGATGCTCAAGGCCCACAAGGTCTGGTACTTCTACCCCGCTGCCAATGGCATGGGTCGTGCCGGTATCCCTGATGTGGTCGCCATCGTCGATGGTCAGTTCATCGGGATCGAATGTAAAGCTGACGAGACCAAGAAGCCCACTGCACTGCAACTGCAATGCGCCAAGCAAATCCGGGAGGCCGGTGGCTACTGGTTCCTCATCAACGGAGACTTGTCGTTGGAGCAGTTGGACAAGTGGATCAAATCATGGAAGGCAAGGTGACAACATGTTGGTAGTTGAGAAGGCCAAAGCTCTGGCCCTCAAACTGAACAACCCGAACCGGGTGCTGGACTCTATCCCCACGGCCAAGACCATGGATGTTAGGGGCACCCAGATCGTGGTGACACCGCATCGACTCGATGAAGTCAGGGTGCTGCGCAACCTCGGTATCAAAGCTCCAAGCCCCATCCTCCACTACTATGACTGGCCGGGTCGCTTTACACCGTTTGAGCACCAACGTGAGACTGCTGCGTTCCTGACGCTCAACAGCCGCTGCTTGGTACTCAACGAGATCGGTACCGGCAAAACCCAGTCCAGCCTGTGGGCAGCGGACTACCTCATCAAGACCAAGCAGGTCAAGAAGGTGCTCATCCTGTCACCACTCAGTACGTTGGAGCGTGTGTGGGGAGACGGTATCTTCACGGGCTTGGTGCACCGCCGATTCGTAGTGCTGCATGGCACGGCTGAGAAACGCCTGAAGCTGCTGCGCACGGAGTCGGACTTCTACATCATCAACCACGATGGCTTCAACATCATCAAGGACGAGTGCCATGGCATGTTCGATCTGGTGATCGTGGACGAGGCCGCTGTGCTGCGCAACCCCACCACTCAGCGGTTCAAGATTTTCCGCAAGTGGGTGGACAACAACCCACAAGCACGTTTGTGGTTGATGACTGGTACCCCGACACCTAATGACCCGACCGATGCGTGGGCGCTGGCAAAGCTGGTCAACAGTCCGTTCCTGACCAAGACGTTCACGGCCTTCCGTGAGCAGGTCATGATGAAGATCGGCCAGTGGAAGTTCGTACCCCGGCCTGAGTCGGTGGACATTGTGAAGCACATCCTGCAACCTGCTGTGCGTTTCACCCGAGACGATTGCCTTGACCTGCCAGAGACCATCATCCAGACCCGCAAGGTTGACCTGACGGCAGAGCAGAGCAAGCACTACAAGCAGATGCTTCGCCACTTCGTAACCGAGATGGCAGCGGAGCGCGTGACGGGTGGAACCATCACCGCAGTCAACGAGGCTGTGAAGATTCAGAAACTGGTGCAGATCGCTTGCGGCGTGGCGTATGGCGATGACGGTCAGAACATTGAGATCGACTGCACACCACGTATCAACTTAGTGAAGGAGGTGATTGAAGAAGCTGGAGAGAAAGTAATCCTGTTTGTCCCGCTGACTGGGACACTGCACATGCTGGAGAAAGAACTCAGCAAGCACTGGAGTGTTGGGGTTGTCAACGGCGCTGTGTCCAGCACACAACGCAACAAGATATTCCACGACTTCCAGAACACTGCGGAGCCTCATGTTTTGATCGCCCACCCCGGTACGATGGCACACGGTCTCACACTGACCACCGCCTCAACAATCATTTGGTACGGGCCGATCAACAGCAACGAGGTGTACGTACAGGCCAATGGTCGTATCGAACGGATCGGCAAGAAGAAGGTGTCCAACGTGATTCACATCGAGGCCACTGACTTGGAGCACAAGATGTACGAGCGGCTGAAGAACAAGCAGAAGCTGCAAGGCTTGCTGCTGGACATGATTAAAGAACAGACACAAAGGTGATGATATGAAAAACGTGAAAGTAATTGAACTCCATGGCGACCCGAGCGAGGTTATCCAGAAGCTGATCGGTGCCATCGAGAAAGACCTCAAGCGACTGTCTGATGCGAAGGCTGAGAAGGCTGAGAAGGCTGAGAAGGCTGAGAAGGATCAGAGCAGGCTGAATACGAAACTGCAAGATGCTCTGCATAGTTTGATGTTGTCGCATCTGGTTTCGCTGCGTGAGTTCCTGATCGACAGCCATGGTCTCACACACCGCGAAGCCATCCGAGCTATCCACACGGAACTCAGTGGGGCAGTGGACGCATACGAGGAATACTTGGAGGAGCAAGATGTCTCTTAACGTAGACCAAGTTGTTGGCGCATACATGAAGCTGCGCCAGCAGAAGGACGATCTCGAAGCGCAGACCAAGGAAACTGTCAACGGCTTGAAAGCCAAGATGGCGAAACTGGAAGCGTGGATCAAAGAGCAGGCTGATGCCCAAGGTGTCATCAGCTTCAAGACCAACCATGGTACGGCGTTCCTTACCACCACGGACTATGCGAACGTGGCTGACTGGGATGCGGTTGTGGATTTCATCCGTACCAACGAAGCGTTCGACATGCTGGAGAAGCGTATCAGCAAGGTTGCTGTGCGTGGCTACATCGAACAAACCAAGAGCGTTCCTCCCGGCGTCAACTATGGCACCAAGCTGGAAGTGAACATCCGTAAACCCGGTGCCAAAGCAGAGGATTGATATGGGTATCAGAAACTGGATGGGCAAGTCATTGCTCAAGTTGTTGCAGGAAACCAAGCAACGTGGTGACGTCCAAACACAGGAGTCCAACTCAGCCATGGAGCGCATGTTTGGCTCTGCCAACCCGGCAGTGGTGGCCTTCAAGATCGAGAATGGTTTTGTTGTCCGCACCATGGATGAACACACCGCCATCGTGGGTGGTAGAGTGGGAGGTTTCACCTACTGCAAAGACCACCAAGCCATTGCTGACCACCTCATCACATCGAACGCCGCCCGCAAACTGATGGGTGCGCAACGAGAGATGTTTGGTGAGTCCTACGCCAGCCAAGTCGGCGAACAACAGTCGTATTCCAACCAAGCCATCGCCAAGATGGCACGTTTTTAACGCTCATTTCAAAGGAGAAAACCATGAGCAATATCGTCCCCGTGAACATTCAAGTCCCCGCCCACCTCGCTGGCCGTGTGGGTGTCCCCTCTGTCCTCGCAGCTTCGCTGACTGGTGGTCTGTCCTCTGGGCAGTCGTTCCCCCGTATCAGCATCAAAGGCTCGCGCTTCCGTATCGTCGAGGGTGACACCGAGACCGTGCTGGAATCCACCGTGTTGGATGTGGTCGTCGTGGGTGCCAACCCCCGCCTGTCCAAGACTTGGTACGCCAAGCAGTGGGATGCCACCGCTGAACCTGCCGCGCCTGACTGCTTCTCTCTGGATGGCATCGGCCCTGACCCTGAGTCCACCGCACCCCAGAACGACCTGTGCGCATCTTGCCCGCAGAACGCATGGGGTTCCAAAGTGACTCCCACCGGCCAGCAGGTGAAGGCATGTGCTGACAACAAGCGACTTGCTGTGGTGTCTGCTGACGATCCGAGCGGCCCGGTCTACCTGTTGTCGGTGACTCCTGCTGCACTGAAGGGTCTGAACCAGTACCAGAAGGAACTGGCTGTGCGTGGCATCCCACCCGAGATCGTCAAGACTCGTGTATCCTTCGACACTGACGCATCGTTCCCGAAACTGAAGTTCACATTCGGCGGCTTCCTTGAGGCTGACGTACAAGAAGTTGTGGATGGTCTGTTCGGTTCTGAACCCGTCAAAGAAATCACAGGGGAGACTCCCCGTACCCCGGTGGCTGTGCCTCAGATTGCCAAAGCCCCGGCACCAGTTGCGCCGAAGCCCGCTGTCCAAGCAGCAGCACCCGTTGAGGAACCTGCACCTGCCCCTGCACCCGCACAGGCTGCTGCTCCCAAGCGTGGTTTCGGCGCTCCCAAAGCTGCGGCTCCTGCTGCCGCCCCTGCTCCCAAGGCAACTCCCAAGGCTGCTGCCCCCGTGGCAACTGCTGAGTCTGGTGCCTCTTTGGCTGACGAGATCGCCGCTCTCGTCGGGGAGGTGAACGCTGATGACGCCTAAGCCGCCACTCGACTTCAACAAGGTCGAGGCGCTGCGCAAGCACATGCTCCTGACAACCTCGGATATGTCCGAGTTGTTGGGAGTGTCCCGAATGACGTATTATGGTTGGGTGAAGGGCAAGTCCCTTCGCGCAGCAAACGATGAGTCAGTACGGACAATGCTTCGCAAGCTGCTGGCGGTGATGTCTAACCACGGATGGCCCATGCCTGAAGTGATCGCGGCATCTCAAAAGCAGCGTAAGGAGCGCCTTGTTGAGATATTGAACACGGAAAATTAAGGTAGTGGGGAGGGCAACCTCCCCACTTCAGCAGGGGCACTATGGACACGTTGAACTTTCTTCAGCGGGTTCTACCGACGACAGGTTTCTATGTCACCACAGTCATCAACTCAGATGGCCGGAGGCAGGGATTCTTTTCCACGGTAGAGGAACTCGCAAAAGCTGTGGTGGGCTTAGACCAGCGCGGCAACAACACATACTTCGCCATCTCCAGCTTTGTGGAGAAGGGGAACCGAAAACAAGATAATGTCCGGGCGACCAAGGTGATCGCACTGGACGTGGACTGCGGCGAAGACAAGCCGTTCCCCACATGGAAGGAAGGGCTGGTGGCCCTCGGTAAGTTCATCGACCAGATGCAACTGCCCAAACCTTTGATCGTCCACTCTGGCAACGGCCTGCATGTGTACTGGGTTCTGACCGAAGAACTGGAACCTGCACGATGGAAGCCACTGGCCGAAGCCATGAAGGCAGCAGCCCGAGCCAAAGAGTTTGCCATCGACCCCGCAGTTCCCGCTGACTCTGCTCGCGTTCTGCGCCCGGTCGGTACCAAGAATCCCAAAGGCGGCAACGTGGTACGTGTCCTGATGGATGCACCGCCTGTCACAGCGGAACAACTCGCCGCTGTGCTCGTACCCTACATGTCCTTGGTGGCTCATCCTGTGAGCCAGTCACGTTCAGCAACTGGCAGCACGTTGGCACAAGCTCTCGTAGTCCAGAACGACATGCCTCCGGCCAGCCCAGTGGTTGTTGCAGCCAAGTGCCAGCAGATCGGTTGGGCGGTCAAGAATCAAGGTGATGTCGAGGAACCGTTCTGGTATGCCCTGATGGGCGTGGCTGCGTACTGCCAAGACGATGTGGCAACTGCCATCTCGTGGAGTGAGCACCACCCCAAGTACGACCCGAACGTCACCGTGCAGAAGATGCAGCAGTGGAAGTCCGCCACAACTGGCCCGACATACTGCAAGAAGTTTGAGGAACTGCGCCCTGCCGGTTGTAAGGGTTGTAAGTTCAAGGATAAGGTCGGCACCCCTGCCCGACTTGGTATCCAGTACCTCGAAGTTGCACCGCCCACCACTGCCCCTGACGGTGCAGCCCATGATGTCCCAGTTCCACGTCCGTTCAAGCGCACAGCGGACGGCATGAAGCTGACCATCGACGAGACGGACATCGACGTGTGCAAGTTCGACATCTACCCAGTGTCCTACGTCAAGGACGAATCGCTCGGGTATGAGACTGTGCGCTTCCACTGGAATCGCCCGCACGTTGGCTGGCAGGAACTGACCATGCGTCAGGCACTGCTGACCGAGGGTCACCGCGACTTCCCTACGGCCATGGCCGACCAAGGGATCGTGCTCCACAACCGCAACCAGACAGGGTACTTTCAAATGATGCTGCGCTCATACATGGATGAGTTGCGCCAGAGACGTGCGATGACCAACCTCTACGCCACGATGGGTTGGAAGGAGAACTTCACACAGTTCGTCATCGGTGACACGATCCTGCGCCGCAACGTAGATGGTTCTGTTTCAGAGGAGTCGATCGCACTGGCTTCCGGCTCTGCCCGCATGGGCCACGAGTTATGGGGAACCGCTGGTTCACTGGAGGCGAGCGTGAAGTTCACCTCGCTACTGTCCAAGGCTGATCTTCGTGCCCACATGTTCGCACTGGCTGTCGGTTTGTCGGCACCCCTGTATGCGTTCACTGGTCTCAAGGGTCTGACGGTTTCACTCTACGGCCCCACTGGTGGCGGTAAGTCGCTGGCACAGATGTGGGCACAGTCCCTGTTCGGCAACCCAGAGAAGCTGCACTTCGCAGCCAAGTTCACCCAGAACTCTCTGTTCGGTCGCATGGGTCTGTACTCCCACATGCCGATGACCATCGACGAAGTGACCATGATGAACAACAGCGAGGTCGGCGACTTCGCATACTGGGTGAGTCAGGGCCGCGACAAGGCCCGTATGAACCGCAACGCTGAGGAGCGTGACGCGAAGACGTGGGCACTGCCTGTCATCGTATCCACCAACAAGTCTCTGAGTTCCAAGCTGATCGCCTCTGGTCTGGATACCGATGCACAGTTGGCCCGTATTCTGGAAGTCAGTGTGCCCGCCAGCCCGCTGTTCACCAAGGACAGCACCGCTGGTCGCAAGGTCTACGAGTTCATCACCAGCAACTATGGCCTGATCGGACGTGAGTTCGTCAAGCGCCTGCTCGAACTGGGAGAGACCGGCATCCGCGCTGCCATCGCTCAAGCCACCGAAGACTTCCGCGCCAAATACAAGGCCGACTTCAGTGGTGAGGAACGCTTCTGGGAACAGGCCATCATCCTCGCTGACCTTGCCGCCCGCCTTGCGCATGAGTGGGGTCTGATCGACTACGACCACAAGGACGGTATCGAGTGGGTACTGGCCCAGATCGGCGCGATCCGCAGGTCAGTGGCTGAGTTCAAGCTGGACTCGTTCGACATCCTGTCCGAATACCTCAACGAGAACTCGGACGCCACCCTGACTGTGACCCAGACCGGTACGCAGAAACCCGTGGTGGACTTCAGCCGTGTACCCCGTGGCGAACTGCGGGTGCGCTTCGAGATGTACCGACGATCAAACGGAGACATGTTCTCACGAGGCATTGTGCTGATCGACCGCACCCACTTCCGGCGCTGGCTGGCCCAGCGCGGCGCAGACTACAAGTCGTTCATGACGGACATGCTGGCTGAGAACGCAGTCGCCACACCCAAGTCCAACAAGGCTTTCCTAGGCAAAGACTCACCCATCAAACTGGGTCAATCCTATGTCGTCGGTGTGAACCTCACGCACCCGCGCTTGCAGGGCATCCTCAGTGACGCAGACCAAGCCCTTGAGGACTTGGCCCTTGGTCAACTCAAGTCGGTCAATCAGTGACGCCGTACAACTCCAGCGTCCGTTGAGTCTCGGGCCGCATCGCTTTCGGTGCGGCCTTGAGGTACCGCTCAGTGGCGCTGCGCTTGGCCTCGCGTAGTGCTCGGTTGGCAGAGCCTTCAAAGCCACGAATCTCAAGACCCGTACCCTTGGCTGCTTCGTTCCAGTCGCGCACCATCTGCAAGACTTCACGGGCACGGTCTTCATCCTTGCCGATCTTGGCAGCAACGTACTGACCACGGTAGATACCAGAGATGTCCTTCTGGTAATCACTGATCCGCTTGGACAGACGCACCACATCGTTCTCAGCCACAGCAGCAGACGGGTAGAAGCCCAGTGCTCGTGTGAGCATGGTGCCCAGAGTCAGGTCACGGCTGACCACATACCCCTTCTGGCTGACGATGGCACCAGCATTGTTGTAGGCCATCATGTCACCCAGTGCGCGGAGCATCACGACTGGCGACTCACGCATCACCTTGGTGAAAGGTGTTGTGTTGTCAATGACACCCGCAGTACCCAGACCCCAGCGTGCTACGTCAGCCGAAGTTGCCACAGCACCTTGCAGGAAGGATGCCACCGGGCCAGCGATCTCCATCAACTCACGACCAGTGTCAGCGCCAGCCAGTGCGATGCCGGTGCCGGGGATGATGTTGGACAGCGACACGCGGTCGGCCACGTTGGCAGGTGTGATGGTGTTGAGCAGACCACGCATCAGGACGGGAGTCATACCCGGAGCGATTGCGTCCAGTGCTTCGGCCAGAGACTTCTCTGCGCTGCCGCGCCAGATTTTGCCGGGGCCAAGGCCCAGTGCCTGAGCGATGGTGTCGAGCAAGTCCATCAAGTCTTCAGCGAAGGGCAGACCCTTCAGACCAGAGAACATGGCGAGGATACCCAGCGCCAGCAGTTGTTCCTTGCGGGGCATTGCCGCCAGCATCTGGATGCTGTTGACCGGGAACATCTTGAACATGAAGATGAACTGTCGCACGTCACCACGGAACATGGCGGGGCGGTTGTACATGGCGTACTCACCCAGCGTGTTGTCGATCATATCCACGGCGAACTTGTCAGCCACCTCGAAAGCTGTTTCAGCGTCCTTGCCCTCGGCCACAGCGCGTGCGTAGGCCATGCGGAACGCAGCCAAACCTGTTGCACGGCGGCTGTGCTGCTCGGTGTAGTTGAACAGGGACATCCACGTTTCGGCAGCGGCCTTCTTCAGACCGGAGGTGATCTTGCCGCGAGCGGAACCCAGCAGCGAGTTGGTCAGCGCGGCCTGCATGGTGCCACCGCCGACTTCCTTCTGCATGAAGCGGGCCTCAGCCTCGGTGAAGCCAGACGCTTTGAGCTTGGCGGGGTCAGACAGCAGGTCGTCCCAGAACTTGATGTCGCTCTGGCCGGTACCCTTGGTCACACCGATGGCACGAGACAGTTCAGTGGAGGACATACCCCAGCCGAAGCCACCGCCAAATGCGTTCTTCTGGTTGTACCCAGCAAACGATGGCAGCACGTTGGTTGCCAGCGACACATAGTTGAGGATGGCCGTCGCAAACGACGCGCCCATGAATGTGAAAGTTGTTGCAGTACGAACCATCGAGGCGGCTTCGCCGGACGCGAAGTCGGTGTAGTCCACATTGCGCTGGGATTCCATGAACGCCACGGCGCGACGACCGCGATCCTTGAACCGGTTGCCCATGATGGGCGACTCTTTAGTCACGAACGTGTAGTGGTAGTCATCGAACTCACGCTTGGCTGCGAGCTTGGCGGCTTCGCTCATGGTGCTGTCCTTCTGGGCAGCTTCCCATGCGGCCTTGCGGCGGTCGTACTCAGTCTTGTCGCCGTACCACAGCTTGATGGAATCCGGGTCGCTGTCGTCGAACAGGCGATCCAGACGGTGGCGGTTCTGCTTACGGGCCACGGTAGATGCGGTGGACTCCAGATGCTGCGAGACGTACTTGATGGTGTTGGGGTCTTCACCCGGAGTACCGGCACGGCGCAGGCGCGTACGTGCTTTGGCGTTCTGTTGTGTCAGACCAACCACCAGACGCTCACGTTCTTCAGGCGTGATGCTGATCGAGAAGCGAGTGATCGCGGAGATGATCTCGTTGAGGTTGGCCTCAGCCGTGGTGGATACTGTTTCACGGGCTGTCTCAGGCTGTGCAACAAGTTTGACTTTCTTGATGACGTACTCGGTACCTTCCAGCACCTCCATCTCAAAGCCATCCTTGATCTCGTCGAACATACCTTGGATGCGCAGCGCCATGGCTTCGGCGTCAGCGCGGTTGTCCACCTGCGCGAACATGAGTTGCTGTCGGTACTGCTCAGACACTTTGAAGATGCGACCCGTGCGTGGATCAACAGCTTGGATGCGAACCTGCCACGAACCCTCACGACCGAACGGGACGTAGCCACCAGCGATGGATCGCTTGGCGAGGAGTTCCGCATCGGACTTGCTCAGTTCAAACAGGGCCAAGTTCTGGATGGCCTGCTGCATGGCGAAGCGGTCGCTGCCAGAGCGCGGGATGTTGGAGCCTTCCTTCAGCGCCTCGATACCCTTAAACACATCATCGGCTTCGGCTTGATCGAAGAACGCTTGCACGTCCGCATTGCGATCCGTGTCGCGGCCCAGCACGGCGGCATTGAACTTCTTGATGAAGTCGTTGGCAGCAGCCACGGACTCACGCTTGGGCATCATGACACCGGAATTGTCCAGCACCGCACCATCAGCACGCATGGCAAGGTACTTGTCCTCGATCATCTTGAGGAACGCCTTGTCGTTTTCCTTCAGCGCCCGGTCGAGGAATCGCTCCACAACACGTTCGATGTTGTCACGCTCGCCCTTGGCCGCTGCGAAGTTTGCCATCAGCATGTCGGTGGCAGACTTGTTCATGGTGTCACGCACTTCGTTGTACATGATCCACTCAGGACTTTTCTCGGTCAGGTCAGGCATCGGTGGGAACGACTGCTCCACCTCGGCCATGTAGGACGGAGCCTCCATCAGCTTCTGGTAGGACTTCATGATGGCCTCACGTTCCTTCTCGGACGTAGCCATGTCCAGTTCCTTGTCACGCTCCAGTTGGATGTCAGCGCGTTTGGCATCTGTCATCGGGCGAGGGACGTGGACGGTGTACTTCACACCGTTCTTGAAGTCTTCCACGGTGAACTTACCACGGGCTGCGAGGACTTTGTACACCTCGGGATCGACGAACGCTTCACCGTCCACGATCTTGATGAGGCTACCCATCTTGCGCAGTTCAGCTTCAGTCAGGTCGTTGAGCTTGACCCGGCTGGTCACGTTGAGCATGGCAGACGTGCGGTCGATCTGTGCCTGTGTGGCACCACCTGTGAACTGGCGACCCAGAGCTTCCACGGATGGGGACAGCACCGTGTGCATCATCTTGTTGTACTGCGCACGCAGTTGAGACGCAGACTTGCTGGTGTCTCGGAAGATGTCGTACAGACGGCGGTACCCTTGGTTCTCGCGGGCAGCGTAGTTCATCGACTTGAGTTCGCCCAGCAGGCGGTTCATGTAGTCGCCGATGTTGGTGCCACGATCCTTGGCTTCTTGGAACAGGCTGGTAATGTCGTTGAGCTTGAAGCTGCGACGACCGAACGCATCAGATGCAGCGAAGCGGTTGACCTCATCATAGAACTCACCGGCCAGTGCGAAGCGACCAGTGCCGTCCGGGTCAGTGATACCCTCGATTGCAGCCATGCGATGGGCCATGGCCTTGAAGTCCACGAAGCTGCCAGCAGTGGTGCCGTTGCGCACATAGCGGCGGGACTGGCTGACCAGATAGCGGGCAGTGTCATCGTCGAAGCGCACACCCAGTTTGTTCAGGGCGTTCTTGATGGCGTTCCAGAAGCGGGCGATGATGTTGGTATCCAGCACACCAGCGAAGTCGGCGAGGTATTCCTCAGTGGCCTCACGGCGACCCATGCCACGGGTCTGCATGGCCGTATCGACAGCCGCCTTGATCTTGGCGCTGGAGTTGTACACGGCATCGAGTGCGGCGTTCAGTTCCTTCTCGGTCATCAGACCACGGAAGCCGAAGTGACCCAGCGTTTCGTGAGCCAGCACGAACTTCAGTTGCTGCTCAGTGGCAACACGGTCGGAGAAGATGATGACGTTGCCATCGCCGAACGAGTAACCCACAGCCGTGGCTGTGTCGAAGTCGCCGTTGGTACGAGCAGCCGCAGCGCGGGCGTACAACTCAGGGTTGCGGGCCTTGAAGTCAGCTTGGTTCTTGTAGACCTGCACTTTGGGGCGCACGCCCAGCTTGGACAGGAAGGCACTCACCAACATCTTCACACGACCTTGTGCAATCGGAGCAGTGATCGGCGTGCCGTCATCGCGGAAGTAGCGGCCATCGCCATAGTCTTCGTCGCGGCCAATGTTCCAGTCGTCCATGGAGAACGGGGCTTCGTAATCATCGTCCTCAGCCCAAGCACCCTCGTCAATGATGGCTTCGCGTTCAGCCTGAACGTCGGCGGTGATCTCCTCGGTACCCACACGCAGTAAGCCTTTGACTGTACCGACATAGGGATTACCCTCACCATCGAAGTAGTCAGCCAGCATGTTGCCGTTCTGGTCGATGAAGGTTTCCATGTCGGCGGCACGCACAGCGGCCCAGAGATCGCTCAATTTCTTGGCGGCATTCGTGCGCTGGGACTTGTTGAGCGGAACAGTCTTGGTGTTCAACTCGTGGATGTAGTCAGCCAAGTCTGTGGCCGGGTTGGAGCGGGTGTCGTTCGTGATCTTGCTCTCACCCAGCTTACCGATGACCGGGCCAGCACTGGCCTTGTACTTCTTGATCGTGTCGGCGGGCAGGTTTGCCACACGCAACTGACCGGCGTCGAGCAGCTTGGTGGCTTCATCGACAGACAGACCTTTGACCACAGTGGTAACTTGCGGCAACAGGCCGCGCTGCGAGGCCCGTGCAAACCATGGCTTATGGGAACCCTTGGCATCACCACGGGTGTACGCCCCCTCGACAGACTGCATCGAATTGACATGACTGAGCATGGCCGTGTCGATGGCGTTTTGCTGGGCTTCAGTAAACGCAGTAGTTGCCAGCAACTCACGGGCACGCAGGACTGCGGCCTTGGTATTGGTTTCCTCACTGGTGAAGAACGCGAACTCGACCACGATGCCGATGGCATCACGGAAGTCACGGATGTCAGTCGCCTCGGTGGCGTTGGCAAACTCGCTGTTGACCAGTTGGATCGGAGTTTCTTCGATGTCGCCAGCCAGTTGTTCGGCCCGCTGCATCGTGGCTTTGCCATCCTTCACATCAGCACGCCACTGGGTGCGCACTGGTGCTGGTAGATCGTTGAACGCCGGAGCGCCCTCGGGCTTCATGTCCTCCCACGCCTCGTCGGCGGGCAGAGCTTCAACCTTTACGGGGGCGGGTGCGGCGGCGGGTGCCGCCTCGGCTTTTGGGGCCGGAGGGGTCTCCTTCTTCAGCGACTTCTTTTCGGCGGGCTTGGCTTTTGCTTTGAGGGCTTCACCTTTTCCGGCAGGTTTTTCGGTACCCCGTACTTCTTGGCCCACTCCTTTGCCAGTTGTGGTTTCTGGCTGAACAGGAACCCCTGTTGCGCTTTGGACTTGAACGGCACTTGGCACCTCCGTAGGTAGGATGTTGACCTCAGCAACCTTGGCACCCTTCTTCAGACCACGGGCACCTGCGGTTTTGGTTGCGCGGCGTTTGGCCGGAGCGGGCTTCACCTGCTCCTTGCGACCAGCAGACTTGAGCGCAGCCATGGACGGCTCACCAGCTTGGGTGAACAGCGGCAACTGAGCACGCTGCTGGGCAGCAGTCAGAGGAACTTGGATCGGCGCGGCCTGAATAGGCTGGGCACCCGGAACACCACGGCGCAGTGCTTCGGCACGGCTGGGGCGCGGAGCCTCACGGCGGTTGAACAACTCCAACTGCTGTGGCTGGGTCGGGCCAGCTTGGCGCATGGGCATCGGAGTGGCGGTCGGCTGCTGGCCCTGCTGCATGGCATACAGGTCACGGGCGTTCTGGCTTTGTTGGGCCAGTTGCTCAATCTGTTGCTGGACGAGTGCCTGCTGCTGTGCTTGTGCAGCCTCGAACTCACGCTGACGGCGAATGCGGTCTTGGATCACCTGCAACTGGTTGCCCATCTGCGGGTTGACCGGAGCGGTAGGTGCTGGGCCAGCGAACTGGAGCGCACCCTGAGCAGGGTTGACCACCGGAGCCTCGGTCGGGGCCGGGAGTTGTGGCAGCGCCTCGGGAGCCTGCATACGGCTCGCCAGTTCTTGGGCGGGAATAGAGCCACCGAAGATGTCGAGGACACCTTGGCTACCCGGCTGTTGGCCCGGAGGCACATTGCCAGTCTGCTGGAGCAGAATGTCTTGGCGGGTGACGCTTGCAGCATCCGGCCCCATACCGGCCATGATGACTGGGCCACCGACCGGAGTAACCGGCTGGGTAGGGGCAGGCAGTGCGGGTAAACCCGTAGGGCCAGTGAGTTGTGCTTGCTCGGCAGCGGCGGGCGTTTGGCCCATCGGAGTCACAGGCGTGTAGTACGGCTGCACCGCAGTACCGGGGCTGGGAGGCTGGGTCTGCGGAATGGTTGTCAGTGCCGTGCCCGGAGCGGGCGGCTCAGTAGTCTGGGCCGGGTTGAGCAGGTTGACCGGTTCTTTGCTGCGCAGGTTGGCGACAGCACCCAGAGGGCCACCGACACCGAAGCCAGCGGCAAACGAGTTGATGAGACGGTTGATGTTCTGTGGGGTGTTGAAGTCCTGATCGGACAAGCCCAGCAATAGAGCTTCCTGACCAGCCTCCGTACCGCCTTCCAACATGCCGCCCGCAGTACCACCAACGGCACCACGCTTGAGTAGTTCCAGACCGCGCTTGGGTAGCGAGGTACCAGCGCCCATCGGAGCAGGAGCACCAACGCCTTTGAACACACGACCGGCCAGCAGGTACTCTGGCAGAGTCTCCAGTGCAGCGTAGGGGATCGCACCGACCAAAGCTGTGAGGCGGGCACCAGTGTCGTCAGCCGTGGCACCTTGATCGCGCAGTTCACCGTAGATGTCAGCCGCGCCAGTGGCGAGGTTGTTGGCGTACGAGGCCGTCACAGCACCAGCGATACCGGCTGCTTCACGCAGCAGCTTACCTTCGGCAGCGTTCAGGGCTTTGCCAGCGACCTGTTTGGCGAGAGCAGCTTTGACACCTTCCTTCCATGCGGCCTTACCCAGCAGTCCAGAGAACGCAGCGGCAGCGCCGCCAACCGGTGTACCCGTGGTGGCCGTACCGGCGAGGAAGCCCAAGCCAGCAGTGGCGATGGACTCAATCAGGTTCGGGCCTTGCTGGGCAAAGTTTGCCACCAGCCATTCGACAGCACCGCGACCAGACTCGATGTCAGTGAATTGACGCTGGTAGGGCTGGGTCTTGCGCAGGTCTTCCATCTGCTGGGCGACCACATTGCCACCAGTCTCCTCGGCTCCGGCCAGTTGCATGAAGCGACCGCCCAGCATCTGCATGTTGTCAACACCGATACCGAAGTTCTTGGAAGCCAGTGTACCCAGTGACGGGTTCTTGACGTTCTGAACCAACTGCCCATAGGACTGCATGTCCAATGGCATCCAGTCACCGCCTTGGGGTAAACCCGTAGGTGCACCACCAAGAAGTTGCTGGGAGTCGAGCAGAGACTGAGCGTCGTCAGCAGCGAACGTGGTGCCCTGCACGAAGAATTGCTTTTGCGATGGGCTGTATGCCATCGACGGTTGCTTCATCTCCGGCATGGTGAACCGGTTTTGACGTGCAAGCTGCACGCCCTGCTGGCCCATTACTGCGATGCTGGCAAGGTCGTTGCGCAGAGCATCAGAGCCAGAGGACGCTGCTGCATTGTTGAACCCGAAGGGGTTTACAACGGCAGAAGGGACGCCGTTTGCGTCCTCGTAAAGCGGATTTTCAAACGCCAGTCCCTTAGTTGCCATGTCATCTTCCTACGTTTAACCCCAGCACCGGACGGGCTGTCGAAGGCAGTTCGACTTTGCCCAGCGGGGTATCCTCGATCTTGCCATCGGGGTTGATTACGAACACGTTGCTGCCCTGCTGGAAGTATGCCACGCCTTTGCTCGTGTCGATAGTCAATTTACCGTTCATGGACTCGGCACGCTTCTCAGCGATCTTGTACTCGCCTTCGATGATGGCCTTCTGGATGTCCTTGGCAGCGTTGACCATGGCATCGCCGTACTTGCGCTTGAGCGCCAGTTCGTTTTCCAGCTTGGCCGATTCGGCAGATGCTGCGCGTGCTTCTGGGCTGAACTCCTTGAGCGCCATGGACGCCAGTTCAGTCGGGGACACACCCTCTTTGACCTTCTTGCCGTTGACGAAGTAGTTGTAGGTGCCATCACTGCGCGGCTGGATACCCACCGGAGCGCCCATGAACGTGGACAGCACGCCACTGAGGCGGCGAGGATCGTTTGCCAAGGCCAGTTCACGCAGACCCTGCATACCTTGGAGGTACGTGTGCTTTGTCTCAACATCTTGCTGCAAGCCAAGCAGCTTGGCGTCGAGGTCATTGATCGAAGCACGCAGTTGGATGGCGTTGTTGATACCCTGCGAGGTGCCACTTTGCATGAACATCTGGGCCAGACGGGCAGCTTCGTTGCGTTGCTGGGTCAACAGCGTTGCCTGCTGTTGGTAGACCTGCTGCACACGCTTCATCTCGTAGGGTACAGCCTCGGGGTTTGCCAGATAGAAGTCAGCCATCTGCATGTTGCGAGCCTGAGTCTTCGGCACTTCCAACGGTGTCGGCACCGTGGCAGCTTGGGCCGATGGCATCACACCCGAGACAATGGTGTTCACAGCACTTGCCATGCTGGCCTTACCGGCGTCAGAGGTGGCACCCTTGTATTGCAGGACAGCCTGTTCGTAGTTGCCACCGTTGGCTTTGAGGTACTGCGAGAACAGTTGTGCGGCAAACGGGATGGCCGTGTTGGGATCGAGACGCTGCTCACGTGTCAGATTGTGGACGGCGGCGATCTGGGCGATACCCAGACCATATTGCTCACCACGGGGAGACACTGCCGTAGGGTTGAATGACGACTCAGTACCGAGCAGACGCTTGAACATCACCGGGTCGATGCCATTGGCTTGGGCCGACTGGGCGATGAGTGCATCGTACGGCGTTACCTTGGCGTCGTACTGCTGGGCAGCAGCAGTTGGCTTGGGTGCAGCAGCTTTACCCGGTGCCTGTGCGGCAGGCGTAGCAGGTTTGGGCAGTTGGGCTTCCAGTGCTTGCTCAGGCTGGCGCACGAAGCGGTCGGTAAACGGAGTCAGCGAATACTTCTGGTAGGACGTGTCAGTGGGTAGGGTCTGCTCGCCGGTAAAGGCGTTCACTGCACGACCAACTAGGTTCTGTGCACCAGCAGCCACGGTTCCGAGAGCGTTCAGACCGGCGGCAGCAGGGGCTTGCACTACGTCAGCCAGCGCCGTGGGTGCGCGCAACAGGGCCAGACGGTCACGCTCACGCTGGATTTGCTCCGGCGTCATGGTGGCCGAAGTCTGTGGAGCCTGCGGCTGGGGTTGCCCAGCCAGCGGGGGGTTGACGACACCACGGCCTGCGCCAGCTTGTGAGGGCTGGACACCTGCGGGGAGTTGCCGTTGACCGGGGACTGGCACGGGCGCAGCAGCGGGCTGCGGGATTTGATCCATACCCATGTTGGCACCCGGCGCGAAGCCGGGGATGTCTTGGGGGCCGGGGGCTTGCTTGAACATCAGCGGAGCCTCAGCGGCCATGCGCTGCTTGAGCAGAGCCAGTCGGTTCTGTTCCTCGACGTTTAACTGGTTTTGCTGCGCTACGCGCTGGGCTTCTTCTTCCTCGCGCCAGCTTCGTGCAACTCGACCAGCCCCAGACAAAAGCTGTGCTGTGGACAGAGCCATGGTGACCTCCTATTAACCCAGAGCCAGACCGGCGCTACGAGCCTTGGTGCCACCCGTCCAATCACCGAACAGGGAACCAATGTCAGCAGCAGCCGTTTGGCGAGACTTCTCAGCGTCAGCGTAGACCTTCTGCAAGTCGGCGTACTGCTTGGAATACTCAGGCGCACCGGTGGGCAACTGGGCCAGACCAGCTTGCATCGTACGCAGCTTGTTCTGCTGGGCCACATCGGCACCTTGCAGGTAGGCAGTCTGACCACCGGTTGCGATGGCGATGTCTGCACGACGACCTTCAGCGGTAGCCAGACCGGCTTTACCCTGCATCAGTGCACGGCGCTGGGCTTCACGCTTGGCGCGGGCACCCTTCTGCTGGACACCACGCTGGGCTTGGGTGCCAAAGTATTCGGGGTCGAAGTAACGCGACTCACCCAGCAGACCTTGTGCCCATGCCAGCTTCTCGTTGAACAGGTCTTGGTTGGTGTCCTTGAGCTTCTGGAGTTCGGCAGCTTGCTGATCCACCAGTTGCTGCTGTTCAGGAGTCAGACCTTCACCGGCCAGTGCAGAGCCGGTCAACTGACCAGCGGCACGCAGCAGCAGGTCAGCCTGCTGGTTGGGGTCAGAGAACCGGGCAGAGATCGCTTCGATCACGTTGGCAGGCTTGGCAACTTGAGCCGTAGTACCGGCAGACGGAGCCGTGGTTTGCTGTGCAGCGGTCTGTACAGACTGTGCGGAGCGCGGATCGAATGCAGCTTGGATGCTCGCGGCCTGTTCAGCAGCCGGGGACACGGCCAGACCAGCTTGCTGGTACGCAGGTGCCCCACCGGCCACGACCGTGGGTGCCGTGTATGCAGAGGTACCGAGGAAGCCAGCGTTGCCGCCGACAGCCGCAGGAGTGTTCGCAGCCAGAGTACCGGACTGCTGGATGGCGTTGGCAGCAGCCATCGAGTCACCGCTCGCAGACAGTTGCGAAGCCAGTGCGCTGTCCACCTGACCACCGTAGGCGATGGTTTCAGACGGCACTGCCTGACCAGCCACTTCCCAGCCAGTTGCACCTTGAGTTGCCACCTGACCGCCGGTCGTAATGGCGAGGTTGGCCGGGACTTCAGCCGAAGCAGTCCAGCCCTGCGATGCGTTGAGCGCCGCGATGGGGTCAGACGATGCGTTGGCCGCAGACATGGCTTGTGGAGAGACCGCCGATGTAGGGGTTGCAGGGGCACTGGTGTAACCACCGATACCACCACCGATGGCACCCATCAGAGCGCCTCGCCCGACATCACCTCCGGTCACCGCCGAACTGACTGCGCCGAGGCCCGCACCCACAATAGCCGAACTGACCACAGCACCAGCCGTGGCCGAGCCGAGGGCGGTACCCACAGCAGCGGACATACCGATGGACGAGGCAATCGCCGGGGCGGCGAAGGGAATGGCTACGGCTGCGACAACAGCGACAACCGACTTAACTGCTTTGCTCATGTGAACTCTCCTTTAAGTTCATCCGCACGTACATGCAAGACTTGTTGAATCCAAATTTTTGGCGGTACAACCGCGCAAGTCGTTCAGGTGCGTATGCGTCAACGAACTCTACATCATTGGCTCGCAACCATTCAAGAATAATCCCCCAGTAGGCGTTCTTGAACTGGAACAGGGCACGGCCAGCCATCGCAATGATGTCGGCCCCTTTGTGCCCATTGGCCTTGGTGAACTGGATAGCGATCATGCAAGCGAGCTTGCCATCCTCAAACCCTGCGAACACCGCAGCCAGACCTACTTGGGTCAGGACGAAGATGTCACCAGCACTGATCTCATCGGATGCAATCGGGTTAGCCTCGCAGGCGGCGATGAACATAGGCTCCAGTTCGGGCCAGAGTTCAGCCACCCGTTCGGGCGTCAGCATCTCGATGGTCAGTTGGGACATCAGGCTTCCTTGTACTTCTCCAGCAAGGAGTCGAAGAACTCCTTGCCCTTCATTTTGACGATGTGCGCCGGAATCACATACTCACCCTTGGACACACGGATCGGGATACTGTCACTGGTTTCAGTGCCGGGGCCAACCACTGCGCCACCGGTTGCAGCATGATCTCCAACGGAAACGTACCCGCCTGTTGCCATGTTCATCACAGGCTGCTCGACCTGCGGGGCGCGGCCCATGTTGGCACCCTGACCCATCTGCTGACCCATCTGTTTGACCGAGCGTGCAGCCAACAGCAACACGAAGATCAGACCTTGGTCGTACTGGGGGGAGATGTCCTGCTCGTCGATGTAGCCTTGCTGGATAGCAAAATTGCGGATGTAGGGGTACATCTCAGGGTTCTGGAGCGCGGTCATTGCCATCTGCTCCATCATGTTGATGTCTTCCAGCGTCAACTCACCGGCTTGTAGACCGGCTTGCATGGCTTGCTGGATTTGCTGAATCTGCTGCGGGTTCTTCTTGATGAAGTCAGCGAGGTACTGCTCCATCTGCTGAGGCGCAATACGTTGACCCTGCGCACCAGCGCGAACACCAGCGGGCAGGACAGGCATACCGTTTTGGCCGACCATGCCACCTTGGGCGAAGGTGGGCTGCATACGGAAGTCCAACACAGGGAACTGCGGATTGGACGCCGTGGTGCCAGTGGGGATCGGTTGGATGGACTGCTGGTTCACTGTGGTCTGGGGGCTACCCTGACCGAACAAGCCTTGCAAGGACGCAGGCAAATCCAGTGAAGTCGTAGGAGCACCACCGGTGGGTAGATCAGCGAAGCCTGTGGGAGCAGGCGGGGCCATCGTCGGCTCAGGAGCGTTGGTCAGTGACATGGCGGCTGGGCCGACAGGCACTCCAGTGGGCGCTTGCGGCGTAGAAGCCGGAGCCTTGGGCGGTTGGTTCAGAATGGACAGAACTGGATTGTTCATGGTTTAACCTTTCAGTTGCGCAATGAGCGTGTTGACTACTGCACGCAGTGTGGCTACGTCGTTCGCTAGTAGTTGTACATCGTTGATGAGTTTTCCGAAGTCATCCAATGCGGCTACGTTCTGCCCGCTGATAGTATACCCCTGTCCAGTCGCAGTTACACGCGAAAAAGATGGAGTGCCAGCGGGGTTTACACGTATGTTGCCTTTGATGACTGCTGCGTTGGATGCTGCACCAGCGCCCCGGTAGCCCGTCAAGAGTTCGACGTTCTCCTTGAGGGCGTTGAGGACAGCGGCCTGCCACTCAGAAATGTTCTGGTTGGGGACAGCAGGGATTGATGAGAACTTCGCCATTACGCAGTCCTCAAGCCGTACGGGGTTTCCCCGATATGAATGGCCCGCACACGCGCCGCACCAGAGACTGCCACCTCGAAGGTATCAGTGCGGAAGCCAGTGGGCAGACGGAAGATGTCGCTGTTGGACACCAGACCTTGGAACACCAGTTCCTTGTTGCACCACAGGCGGAACGTGATGGGCAGCACACCCGGAACAGGTAGTAAGTTTCGAGTCAGCGAGTCCCCGTTGATCGTGCTGGAGTTGATCGTACCGTCGCCGTTAGCTCGGATCATGCCGCCGATGAGGTAGTCGCTTGGGCCGTTCATGCAGCCAAGCTGCGGGCTGTCCTGCCAGACTTGGAAGTTGAACGGAGCCACAGCGTTGTTGTAGTCCAGAATGGCTTGGGTCGCATCAGATGGCGGCTCGTAGTCCGCAACCACTCGCGCCGCGCCGAGGTTCAGATAGTCCTTGGTCACGATGACTTTGGACTTCCACTCCATCGGAGACAGCGGTTGCGTGCGGTCATCCCATTCGTAGATGTTGCCCAGTTCGTCGCCAACATAGTAGAACCTGTTGGTGTTTGCGTCAGCCCAAGCTGCGGTGAACTTGTAGCTGATCTGCACAAAGAAGCCACCGATCTTGTCGTCCTTCTCGAACAGGAACGAGGCCCGCGAGTGCGAGGCGAAATACTTGCCGTTGTAGAACCGGGCCACCACCGTGCTGGGGTCAAGCGCATCGTCCCAAGTATCCCAGTCGTGGACGAACTTGGTGATGAGTTCCATACCCGAAGTCGGGGCGTACACAGCGATACCGCCATGCGTGGCGTAGGCTGCACCGTAGCCCATGTTCACAATGGAACGCTTGGACAGGCAGGGGTAGAGCGTGTCGATCCGCGCCGAAGTCATGGTCTCAGGGCTGCTACCTGTAACGTGGTATGGGTACTGCTCGGTCAGCACGAGGACGTAGCCCATCACAGATGCCACGCCGACGATGTTCGATGCGAACGTCAGGGCATACTGCGCAGGCCATGCGTGCGGCAGACCCGGCTCAGAGAAGAACAACTGGTTACCCACGAAGCCGCACAGAATGTTGTTCTGCACAACCGTCAGACCCTGCATATCCTTGGGCGGGGCATCGTAGTTGTCCGAGGACAGAATGGTCAGCAGCGCCTTGGAGTCGAAGTCATCGGTGAAGCTGTACGAACCATCGCCCCAGTACCGCGCAGGCTTGTCCAGACTCTCAGCCACATCGTAGTAGATCGTGCCGAGGGTTTCGTCCTTCTCAGCCACGTCAGCACCAGACTGTGAGAACGTGAAGGTGTACTGGTCAGGCGCATCCACGACTACGCCGTTGGCGATGTTGAACGAGGCGTCTGAGCAGTTGGCGATCTTGAACCGGTCGTCCATAACCAGCTTGTGTGGCTCAGTCGTGGTGACAGTGACCACGTTGCCAGAGCGTGCGACCTTGGCCGTAGGCATGGGGAACCACAGCGTGGCGAGCAGGAAATACTCAGTGCCCGACGAAGTGGACAGCGTGCGGTACAGAGCCACACCACGGATGAAGTTGTCCCCAGTGGGCTTGGCCGTGGGGATGTTGGTCACCGTGACGGTCTGGCCTTCCTTGATGTACAGGTTCTCGGACGGCTTGCTGGCGATAGACTCCTCACCCCATGGGGTGAACCACGTGTAGACGTAGGAGCGTGGGAACGTGGAACCAGCCAATGCGATGCGACCCGAGGTATCCGAGGTCGTGCTGACCTGTTCGCCGGGGCTGAAGTAGGTGAACGTGGTGTCGTTGACCACAGTCACCTCAGCGTTAGTCGCGTTGAACGTAGCCACCGTGGACGTTGCAGCCGGGAAGCCGCTGATCGTAGCGAGGTTGCCAGTGCGCAGGCCGTGTGCTGTTGAAGTCACAACCGTGGCGTAGTTACCGGCATCACGCGCACGGCTCGCGGAGTTCTTGGTAGTGAACGACGCTGCGCTGGTCGTGACCTTGGTCTCTGGCAGCGGCAAACCGAGTTCGTAGAACTTGATGGGGTATGGCACCGCACCATCCGTGGCGAGGCGATAGTTGCTGACCTTGGGTACCCCGTCGCCGGAGTAGTAGAACCGCTGCTCACCGTCCTCAGAGGCGGAAGCCACAGCCACATCCACGTCAGTCATCCACGACAGCCAGACCAGTTCATCCGTGTCCGGGTTGCGCAGGGCGTAGATGGTTTTGACATCACCCGAGCGGCTGAGGTTAGTCACCAGAGCCGGAACACTGTACGGCAGCAGGTCACCCGAGTATGTCTTGACGTTGAACGCAACTTGGGCAGCAGCATCCGGCAGCAACTCCGGGCTGATCTTCGGTGCCTCACCGAGAAATTTGACGATCTTGACCGCTGCCATGTTCTGTCCTTATGCGTGCAGACCGGATAGGTACACAGTCTTGCCGTTTTCTTTCACCGCAGTCAAAGCCTGTTTCTTCAGATTTGCTGGGTCGAACGACACATGCACCCACCCAGAATCGGGGATGCCCATAGTATAGAACTCAAGGATCACCTGTGTAAATTCGAGATTGTCTTTGATCCACTCTGCGAGTTCGTGGTTGGGCACTCCGGGGATTTCGATGTCGGCTGCTTGACCTTTGCAATGGTCAGATGTTTTAGACCCGCCAACGGCAGCGTTAACATCAGGATGGCGGAAACCTGAGTTGACCTTGACGCCCTTACCATAATGGTCGCGGACGGGTTGGAGGACGCGCTCACACAATACACGGAGGTTTTCAATTTCAGTCTCCCCCGGAGTGTTGTCCATGTTGTGACGCAGGGCTGTCTCGCTCTTGGTGAGTTCAGACAGGGTAAAGTTGGGCGAGAGGTTCATTTTTTGAGCGCCTTTATTTCGTCGGATTTGTCTTTGCTACCTTGGCTGGAGCCGAAGTAGTACGAGAGGATTTGCGTCACAGCCGCCGACAGCACACCCAGAATGTAGATCAGGATGTCCTTTGCTTCCTGCTTGACTTCAACAAAGATCAGGATGGCGAACAGGACGAAGGACAGAGTAACCACCCCCAGCGCAAGCACAGGCGTCACGATCTTATTGAGCGTGGGCGCGGCAGCACTGGTGGCGATAGCGGCTTCGCGGCTGCGAGCCGAGTCACGGTCTTTGTTGGCGAGTTCAATCTCTTTGAGGTCGATCTCACGCAGCTTCAGCGCCGCATCCGGGTCGTTCTGGATAGCCTGAGTAACTGCCTCCACAGTGTCCTCAACGCCCAGCTTCTTGGCAATCGCAGCGACAGCCGCGCCACCCAACGGGCCAGCCACCATAGTGGCAAGACCGGGGGCTACATTTTTAAGCAGTTCCGTCAGCATCATTTATCCTTCTTTGCTTGATACGCCGCCGCTCCAAAGAACGAGGCGAGGATTAGGCTAGTCGCCGGAAAGTAAATGGTCGCCATCGAGCCAAGAATATCCGAGGCTTTGTCCAAGCCAAGCACGCTTGAACCGATCACGAACAACGGATACCCAAGCATACCGATCAAGACAAACCAGACCATCTTGCGCTGTTGATCTCGCTGTGCGTCGGCGTCTTCTATTTCGAGTTTCTTGCGCTTCATCTCAAGCTGAAACTCCTCGGGACTTAGGACACCATCCCCATTTGCGTCGGCACTCTTAAATTCTTCGGTCATGCTTATCTCCCCAATGGGTTGGTGGTTGCGCGTTTCAGACCTGCCATCTCGTTGCGCAGTTGCGTCACGGTGGAGTCCACTTCCTTCTTGATCGCATCAAGACGGGTCTGTACCTCTCGGTTCACAGATTCAGCACTGACCACTGCACTCTTGGCAGTGGACTGGGATTCACGAGCCAAGGCCACGGCGTTGGTCAGGTTCTCGGAGATGCGGATCAAGGCGTCAGCCGTTGCAAGCTGGCGCTCCTTGGCTGCTTTGAGTTCGATCTCCAACGTGTTGGTGCGTGTCTTGAGGTCGGAGTCGTTGTACTGCTCGAAGCCCTCGACAGACTCAATCGCTGCCATAGCCCGATTGTAGAGGGTTACCCCATAGTAGCCGCCCGAGCCGAGTGCGCTGATCGTCGCCAAGAGCACGCCAATCATCATCTGGGGCGATAAGCTCAAGGAGAAAGTCTTGTTGTTTTCGGATTCCATCTGGTAGCTCCTGCGTAAAACTCAGTGTTTCAATGATTGTTGGTTGGCGGGGCATCGCTCCGACCAGTTCCAGTTTCTGAACAAGTGCCGCTGCCTTCGCACCATTCTTGGCAGACGAGGCGGGAGCAGACTTGTCCGCTGACGGGGCATCGGAAGCCGCCGAGGGCGTTTGGCTCGGGGGTACGGACTCGCTGCTTTGCGTCGATTGGGAGGTAGGGGCCTCTTGCGTATCGGTAGGTTGCGTCGTCGGCAGCGCAGACACCACGGGCGCAGGCGCAGGTATAGCCGGGGTTGAGACGACAGACGTGACGCTCAACGGGCTGATCGGGCTGACTGGACTGAGCACGTTTGTTGGGTTTGTGACCGACTTGACACAGGTGTCGGATGAAGTCACCCACTCGCCCCACAAGGGTTGCCCATAGGGGTTCGGGCACGTGGAAACCTTGGTCTGAACTATCGACCCAACGTACCCCGCCTGACAGCTTAGTGTCTGCGTCTGTGTGCTTGCGGTGCATGTCGGTGGGTTCCATCTGCATGTGTCCTGCGTTATTTGCCACTGGCCCCAGACGGGCGAGCCGTACGGGTTTGGACACGTGCTTTGGCGCGTGAAGGTTTTGCTGCCGCTTTGGTTTTCTTGGCAGACTTCTGTTTTGCTTTCGCTGCTTGCTCTACACGTTGGAGGGAGTGGGGTGCAGGTGTCGGAGATTTTGAACCAGCCTGAATCAACTGCGCTGCCGTTGACGCAATTACTTTCACGTTTCCATGTTTCCGTGCCCGAGTGGTTCGCGGGGCAGGCTCGCTGCTCGGTGACTGCGGAATAGGTGCACGCTGGGGCAGGTGGTATGTAGCCTCCGCAAAAGAGCGACTGCCAGTCGGTGTTGTAGGCTCCGGGTGCGCAGGCCCAACAGGTTGAATTGGCGACGCAGTATTGCTGACCTGTTGCGTTGGTCGTCCAAGCAGTCGTGCAATAACAGCTTTGAGCCAGTCCATGGTCAATCCTTAACAGGAGTAGCAACAGCAGGAGGCGTCCAATTCTCACCATACAACTCCTTGAACGGCTTGGTATCACGTGACCACCACGCCAAGCGGGCAGCATCACCGATGGAACCGCCAATAGGGCAGGGAGAACCGCTCATCTCCATCGCCTTCCAAACACGAACATCTTGACACAAGAGTGCGACAGCCGCAATCTTCAGTGACTGGTTGGAAAGCTCACGTGCGAGTTTGATGCGCTCGCAGTTGTCGTCGTGGATGGCAGAGCCGCCCGCAAATCCGATGACCGTGGAGGACACCGCACCCGAGACAGGGACTGCGCAGATGTCGTTACCCATGGCCGTGATGCTTGGAGCCATCGCTGTCGGCGGAGGCTGACCCTTGTAGTTGATGGTCGTGTCCTGAGCGAAGGCGACAGCAATCGAGCCGCCCAAGAGCAGCCCGAGAAGAAGGTACATGAGTCGGAGAAAAAAGCGTTTCATCAGCACATCCATTTCTCAGCGCCACCCTTGGTAGGCTTGGTATGGCACCTGCGTGTTGCGTTGCTCAGTACCATGCACACCGTTTGCAGCTTGCGTCTGGTCAACCAGTATTGTGGGGTACTGGGGTTTGCGTTCGTACTCCACTTCGATACACCCCGCAGGAACTTCCTCGTACCGCGAGAGAGCGCCGTTGGGGAACATCACTAGCTTCATTGCGCCTTGTCCTCTTTGCCGTCTATCTTCTTAAACAGCAGGCCGAGGGTGGAGTCAATCTTGTTGAACCCATCCTTCATGTCTTGCCTCACCTCCCGCATATCCTCGCGCAGTCCTTTGACCGTCTCGCGGAAGTCGTCCTTGCGAACGTAGATTTCGGGCATGTCGCGCTCAAGCGTGCGCAGGTCACGTTGAAGTGTTTTCACAGCATCCCAGACTACTTTAAGAACCCAGCCGCCGAGGAACCCGGCTATGGCAATGGCCCAGTTGACAACTGATTGATCCACGGTGGGGTCTCCATGTTAGGGTTTGGGGTACTTGGCTTTGACTGCAAGGCAGTCGACAATGTACTTGTCAATTTGTGCTTGGTCGCCCTTCACAACGCCGTCGAGATAGTCAGACATCGGAGGATACTCAGCGGCACGCTTACGAGCGTACTCCTGCGCAGCATACTCAGCTTCAAGGCGAGCGATTTCTGCTGCGATTTCAGCGTCAGTAGGACGGGTCTGAGTCTCGTCGAGCCAAGTAATATCCCCCACCTGTATATACCACTCAGCACCGGGGCGCAATGTACTCAGTGCGTCTGCGACTGTAATCATGGGGCAATCTCCATAAGAGTAATAAACGCTGCCGGGCCACCGCCGCCGTCGCCGTACCCAAAATTTGTCTGTGTACCAGTATATGAACGCCCCTGAAACGCATAGGTAATAGCTGTTCCCGCTGTAACCCCATGTGCATCCAGAACCTCGTGGTGGTACTGAGTGAAGATGGCGCCGGAGTCATACACAGAGTATTTGTTTGCGTCGATCTCTGTCCCATTACGGGTTACTCGCGTAGCCCCTCGCTGCGTTGCCCCGTTGTAAGATGCTGTCCCAGCATAAACAAGAATCTTACTCCCAGTCAGTTTTGGGGTGATACTTGCCGACAGAATATTTGCATAGGTAGCCGATGACGTGGATAGAGCATGTGCCTTAGACGTAGCTAAATCCTGCCCCCGAAAAAGCTGCTGTACAGTCTGTATAACACTTCCGCTCCGCGCCGCCAGTTCACGTGCCCGAGTCATGGTTAGGCTCCTTGTGCAGCTTCGCGGCGTGCTGCCATCTCAGCTTCAAATTCAGCTTGTCGCTGTGCAGCAGATTTGAC
>VFQT010001266.1_pt1 | contig 31435 bp, 25 predicted proteins | sample 3512381 | NCBI WGS metagenome assembly VFQT01 (sample SAMN10412376, study PRJNA504923) | tailings metagenome | isolation source: Relicate 2 Philex TSF3 active mining site | place: Philippines: Tuba, Benguet | collected 2017-08-29
GATAGTGGTGTAATGTGTTCATCGTCGGACAAATCTGATGGTCCAAAAACAATACCGTGGACGAGATGAAGTGACGATAAAGATTTATGGAAAACAATAAAAACCAAATGGGTTACGGATACCTTTCTGTAACGATAACTAACAACAACACCCAACAGAACTGGAAGAATCGGTGGTCGAGTAGACCCTTCGTCGGTTGTCAACCTGAGCTGGTCAAACTGACCTTCTGGCCAGATTGGAAGGATGGGTACCTGCCGTGAGTCTGTTTACTGGCAAGGTTGTACCGTCTGTTCTTGGTTCCGGAACCACTGCGGGTGCGCTTCAATTGGAGGGCTTCGCGCGGATGGTTGACCGGTTTCTACTCCGTGCTCATCCACCCGCGCGGTTGAAGGCCTCCGAAGCTGCTGAGCTGCTCGGCTTCCATGAAGACGACATGACCGTTTTGGTCCGTCAGGAGCTGATTTCTCCTCTGGGTGACCCAGCCCATAACGCCGTGAAGTACTTTGCACTGGCTGATGTCGAGGCCCTTGGCCGGTGCCACGAAAGTTTGTCCGTGGCCACGAAGGCGATTTATGGCCGAAACAGGAGCAAATCGCACGGGGGGTGCGCAGACGACGCGTCTGAAAACCTCCTGAAATGTGAGTTTGTCGTGGGTGGCAATTAACCCTCATCCCTGAAAAGTGAAACCCCACCTCAGCATCGGCTGGCGTGGGGATTTTCGCATGCGGTGGCCTGCACGCTGGTGGTATCCACTGGATGAAGGACGAAACGCTGGCGTTCACTCCGGAAGAAAACGCCCTCAAGAACACTGCAAAACCGTCGGTTTCAAGCGGGCAACTTTCCGTGGGGTTTGTAACAGGGCTGACAGATTGGAATCACGCCACCGCGGACCGGACTTGATCGGATTCGGTTGAACTGATTGTCGATCCGAAGTCCGGGCTGATGACCGGTGCGCTCGCCTTCAACTCGGCCTCGCGTTTCTTGGTCAAGACCTCGAGGGATTCAATCGTGGTAGATAGGTTCTTGGTGTAGGCTTGGTGGATCGCCCTGGATTTATGACCCAACGCCATCATTGCAAAGCGTTCAGGCATCCCGACGGCTGCGGCTCGCTCGGCCCAACTGTACCTGAAGGAGTGGAGGCTGATGCCCGTGATTCCCAAAGTTCTGCATCGAAGGGTGAAGTAGCTTGCCCTGTCTCCTTCCCCGAGTCTGGCAATGCTCGGCAGTAGCAACCCCCGTTTTGGAAGATTTTCTAGGACCGCGGCGCATTCGTCGCCGAAACGTTGGGCACAGGTCTGGTGGTTTTTCTTGCGCGGGAAATTGACCGTCCGGTTGGCCCAATCGATGGCTTCTGCGGTGAGGCTGGCGATGTCGGTCTGACTGCCACCCAAATGCCAGAGAAGCTGGTAAAAGGCCCGTTTCTCGGGGTTTTGCTCTCGGTCAATAATCCGAAGGTACTGTTCCTCGGTGATCGCCTTCTTGGCGGCGTACCGGACTTTGGGCCATTGACGACGTGGAATGATTGGGGATGCGATCCAGCCCATATCGAGGGCGAAGTTGTGGAACCGTCGCAGGAAGACGTTGGTGGAGATGCCACCGGTGTTTAGGGCCTCAAAGAAGAGACCGGCTTGGCGTGGACGGTCTTGGAGGACGTTGAGCTTGAGGATCTTCTGGAGGGCTTTGTCTTTCTTGGCGGTTTCCAATCGGTTGCGGGTGGGACCGGCTGCGCTGCGATCGATGTAGGCGTCGATGACGTCCTGCCAAGTTCGGGTTTGGGCGTCAGGGTCTGTTTCCCCGAGGTAGGCGATGGCGACTCGGTAGGCGAAATTGGGTTTTTCCATCGATGCTTTGTGGCCGCGGAGTATTGCCGCTGCGGTGGCGCGGTCTTTCGTACCGAGGCTGATTCGGTCTCCATGGATGTTCTCGGCGTAGAAGGTCCGAGAGGGTTGGCGTTGAAGGAGGTACAGGGTACCGGTTCCGAGTTTCTTTAGATCAGGTGACGACTTCATGGTCATATCGCCACTGAGTATATCGGCTCGACCTCTTGACCCTCAGCCCTGTGTGTGGGCCGATACGAGGAAGGTGGAGGAAGGTCTCCTGACCGAGTTTCTCCTGACAGTTTTCCTGACAGTTGGGCTTTTCAGAGGGGTGAAACCCTTGAAAAACCCTGTAAAAACTGGGGAAAATGCACTGGAGCCGGTGGTCGGGATTGAACCGACGACCTACGGTTTACGAAACCGTTGCTCTGCCACTGAGCTACACCGGCCTGGGTGCGGAAATATCGCGCTTCGGGACTCATTTCAGCCCCGGGGATCTTCCCGGATGCAGCGCCAGACTCCGCAAGCGCCGCAACCTGGGGAGAAACTGGACGAACACCGGGACGAATCCAAGCGCAAAGCCGGATGCACGCACGGCGCGGAGCAGCGGGCGGGCGTCGGGGCGTCGGGCCGCAGTTGGCTCTGGTCCACCAAGAGGGGGGAGACGACCGGGAGTCCAGAGGCTCAGGGTTCCTCGACCAGCACAACCCGGAACCCCAGCTGGGCGGAGCGGTAGCCTCCGGGAAGGTAGGGTAGCGGCCATCGGGCGGCGGAACGGCAGGCGTCGCCCAGGGAATAATAAGAGCCGCCCCGCGCCAGCTCGTCGCCCACTGTTCCACCCACCGGATCCGTCACCGCCCGGGTGGGATAGGCGACGTACCGGTCCCGACACCACTCGGCCACGTTCCCGTGCATGTCGAGCAGCAGCCAGGCGTTCGGCGCATAGAGACCCACCGTCACCGTGCTCCGGAGATAGGGTCCCTTCGGCGCGCCATTGTACGGGAAGTCTCCGTTGAAGTTGGCCAGTCTGGATCCCAGGCGGGGCCCGTAGGGCGTGGCTGTCGGCTCAGGGTCCCCTCCACGGGCCGCATACTCCCACTGGGCCTCGGTCGGCAGACGGTAGACCTCTTGGGCCGCGATCCGGCCCGCGGCGCGGTCGAGGAGGGTCAGCCGTCGGCAGTACTCGGTGGCTTCGGTCCAGGAAACCCGTTCGACCGGGAGGTCGGGACCCTTGAAGTGGCTGGGGTTGGAGCCCATGACGAAGGCGTACTCAGCCTGGGTCACCTCGCAGCGGCCCATCCAGAAGCCCTTGCTGAGGGTGACCTCATGGGGCGTCTCGTCGTCGCCCCGTCCGGGCTCGTTGGTGGGACTTCCCATCTGGAAGCGTCCTGGCGGGACCCAGACCAGCATGCCGGCGCTGGTGCCGAGCTGCACCACCGATGAGGCCGACCGGTAGAAGCGGGTCTCGTTGGCGGCGTCGAAATCGGCGAGGGTGGCACCATTGGTGCCGAGGGTGAGGTGGGTCCAGTAGTTCCAGGGGCCGAGGGAGTTGGTTGCCCACTGGACCGTGACGCGGGTGCCAGGCAGTCCCTGGAACGTGAGCCCAGGCACCCAGCGCATGGCGAGATCGAGGGTGACTGGAGGCCAGGTGAAGGTGACGGTCGGAGCGTTCGTGTAGCCGGAGCCGCCCTGGAGAACGCGGACCGCGACCACCTGGTCGGCTTCCAGTACCGTCTCAAACTCGGCGCCCTTGCCGCCGCCTCCTGCGAGATGCACCCAGGGGCGGGTGGCGTAGCCTGATCCGCCCGAGGTCAGGACGATCCCGGTGATCCGTCCGTCCGCAATGGTCGCGGTGCCCGTGGCGGGGGTGGCGGCGGAGAGGGGGAGGAGGGAGAGAAGAAAGGCTGAGAGTTGAGGGTTGAGGGTTGAGAGACGGTGAACTGCCGCGACCGCGACGCCAAGGGCGGGACGGATCCAGCTCGGGGCTGGGAGGGGTTGACGGGATCGGGGTGCGGACGGCACTGGAGAAAGATGGCAGGGTGGAATCCCGGAAGGAAGAGGTTGAGGGATGTCGGTTCAAGGTTGAGGATCCCAATGTTCACTATGAGACATCATTTTATCGGGGTCGGAACTCTGGGGAAAAAACTATGGCTGGCCGCTGCCACGGGCCTTTCGGCCCTGACCAGTGTGGCCGCCCCGGAGCTGAAGACCGACGTGGATCCGGTGTGCGGCCTGCCGCGTCTGTCCCTGAAGTCGATGCTGGTGGACAATGCCGTGGAGATTCAGGCCAGTGATGATCTCGGAGCCCCCGGGGTCTGGGAGACCCTCATGCGCGTGGCGCCCGGAACCCAGGAGACGGTTTGGTTTGATCCCGAGACACCGCGTCGCGGCCGCCGATTCTATCGCGTCGCGGTCCGGCCTCCTACGGAGTGGACGCATGCCTCCAACTTCGCCCTCAACGATCAGGACGGACGCCGGCACGACTTCCTTCGGGAAGGGGATGCCAAGGCGGTGGTGCTGGTGTTCACGGACAACGCCCACCTCGCCGAGGTCTGGGCTCGGATCCGACCCCTCCACGAGCGCCACGGGTCCGAGGGCGTCCGCTTCTGGCTGGTCAACTCGACGGACTCGCGCGGGACGCTGTCGGGCGCAGTCCGCGACGCCGGTGTAAAGGTCCCGGTGCTCCATGATGGAGCCCAGCTGGTTGCGCGGACCTGGGGGGTCCAGACCGTTGGGGAGGTCGTGGCCCTAGACCGGGCCCAGTTTGAACCGTTCTATGTAGGCGCCCTGTCGTCGCGGTATCCTGATGGGACCGCACCGGAGGTGCCCCATCTTGGGAAGGCTCTCGACGAGTTCACGACCGGCAGGACCGTCGCGGTCCAGCGGGTCAAGGCGGCCGGCGATCTCCTGGGTCTCGCGGCGCCTCGGGTTCCGGACTATCGGACCGAGATCGCCCCGTTGGTGCAGTCACGGTGTGTGGGCTGTCATCGTCCAGGCGACATCGGATCGTTCCCGATGCTACGGCATGCAGACCTGGTGGAGCGGGCGCGGGAGATCCGGGACAGCGTGTTGTCGGGCAGCATGCCGCCGTGGCAGGCGGATCCGGCGCATGGAGAGTTCTCGAACGACTTTTCGATGACCCCGGACGAGGCGTCGCGTCTGGTGGCGTGGATCGATGCGGGTTTGCCGAAGGGGGAGTCGGGGGATCCGCTGGTCGAGAACCCGCCTCAGGCACCGACGGCGTGGGCCTTGGGACAGCCGGACAAGGTGGTTTCAATCCCGGCCCAGACAATCCCGGCCTCGGGAGAGGTTCCGTACCGCTATCTCATGGTGAAGAACCCGTGGAACCGGGACGTGTGGCTGCGGGGTGCCGCGGTGAAGCCGGGGAACCGGGAGGTCGTCCACCACAGTCTGGTCTTCGTTGCCAAGACGGTCCTCGATTTCCTCCAAATCCAGGGAGGCCTGGGGGGGTTCTTTGCGGGCTATGTGCCCGGGGTTGAGGATGCCTTCTACCCGGAGGGCACAGGCAAGCTGTTGCCGGCGGGGGCGTATCTGGTGTTCCAGATGCACTACACCCCAAATGGGAAGGCGTCGACCGACACGACCCAGCTGGGATTCTATGAGGCGAAGGTCCGTCCGGCGCGGGAATTGAACACCACCGCAGCCTATGACACGGGATTCTCCATTCCGCCCGGGGCAAAGGACCACGAGGTGGTTGCGGAAACGACGGTCGACCGAAATTCCATCCTCTACGAAATGAGCCCCCATATGCATTACAGGGGCGCCCGCATGCGGTTCGAGGCCTTCTATCCGGATGGACGTTCCGAGACGTTGCTCAATGTCCCGGGATATGAATTCGACTGGCAGGCGCTGTATCGGCTCAAGGAACCGAAACGACTGCCGGCGGGCACCCGGCTCCGGATCACGGGTGGATTCGACAATTCCAAATGGAATCCTTGGAATCCGTCGCCGACCTCGATTGTGCAATTCGGCGAGCAGACGGATGACGAGATGTTGATTGGATATCTCAACATCGCACCAGAATGACACCGGGGAGGAATTCCTCCACCTTGCCTAAATAAAAAAACCCTCCGACCAGTTGGCCGGAGGGGTTTTTGGTGTGCGCAACGATTACTGCAGGAAGACGCGGCTCGAACGGCGGGAACCTTCCGTGCGGAACTTGCTGGGGTTCGCCTTCAGGAATTTGATCACGATTTGATAATTAACACCGGTGGCGTTGCTGATTTCCCGCTGGCTGACGCCTCCGGGGTTCTGCTGAAGGTGGTTGACAATCTTGGAGCTGACCTCATCGGCCGACATGCGGGGCCGCCGGGCACCCCCGCCTGTACCGGCGGCACGCTTCGAGGACGAGCGGCGGGATCCGCCTCCGAGCTCCTTCTCGAGCGCGTTGATCTGTTTCTCAACCTCAGCGAGGTCGTTCTTCAACGCCGTCCTTTTGGCATTGAGTTCATTCAATTGGTTTTGTTTGCCGCCAATGGCATCCAACTGCTTCTTGAGATCTTCGATTTGGCTGATGAGTTTCTGTGCGTATTCCATAGCGTTGTGAGAATGCCGTCTGAGATCAGAAGGTCAATCGGGTTTTTATTGGTGAACACCATTCCAAACACAGAACTGAACATTGCCGTATCCTCGATGAATTAAGGGTTTGCGAACGGAATTTGGTTTTGTCTTATCGAGCACGATGATTTTTGGCTCATTCACCATCCGAGAGGTTGTTTTTGGACGATTCCGTCTCGATGGCGGCTGCATGTTTGGATCGGTTCCGCGTAATCTTTGGGCAAAGCGGATTCAACCCGACGAAGAGAATTGCATTCCCCTTGTGGCGCGATCGCTGTGGATCACCCAGGGGGATCGACGCATTCTGATCGATTGTGGGATGGGGGAATTGTGGGCGGAACCCCAGCGGCGGATTTTTGCGATCCGTAATGTTTCCGAGTTGGATTGGGGGTTTGCCCCGGACTCCATCACCGACCTCATCCTGACCCACCTGCACTTCGACCATGCAGGCGGTCTAGTCCGTCGGACCCCATCGGGGGATCTGGAGCCGATGTTTCCCAACGCCCAGATTCACTTGCAACGCGCGCAGTGGGACCAGGCCCGGAACCCGACGCTGAAGGATCGGGCCAGTTATCTGCCGGAAACAGTCCAGTTCCTGGCAACGGCTCCAGGGCTGACCCTCCACGAGGGCGATGTGGAGATTCTGCCGGGACTCCACTTCCATCGGGTCGACGGTCATACGCGGGGACAGCAGTGGGTGGAGATCCGCGAGGGAGGGAGGGGCCTGTTCTTTCCCACCGACGTGGTGCCGACTGCCCACCATGTTCCCTTGGCCTATCACCTGGGGTACGACCTCTGTGCCGAGACGCTCTTGCGGGAGAAGGAGGCGCTCTTGGATCGTGCCCTTCGGGAAAAGGCGTGGGTGTGCTTCCAGCATGATGCCCACACGGCGCTGGCCCGGATCGGGAAGTCGGAACGGGGGCAGTTTGTGGCGGAGCCTCTGGGGGCGAGTTGAGAGTTGAGTGAGGTCCGGGTGAATCCCGTTCCATCGACGGTAGTCCACACACGGGCATGAGTCTGGCGTGCACGAGTCTGGCGTTGGATTCACCGACGCCCCTCCGTACGCTTTCCGCATACCATGAACGTTCTTCCCCGATCCGCGCGATGGATCTGTGCCGCCCTCGCGAGTGGCCCTCTGGCGGGATCCGCCGCGACGTCGGACAAGGTCGAGTTCAACCGCGATATCCGGCCGCTGTTGTCGGACACCTGCTTCGCGTGCCACGGGCCCGACGCCCAGAAGGTGAAAGGCGGGCTTCGGCTCGATCAGCGCGAACTCGCTCTCAAGCCGGCGAAGTCGGGCAAGCCGGCGATCGTCCCAGGAAACCCCTCGGAGAGTGAGCTGGTCCAGCGCCTCCACACCACGGATCCCGACGACCGGATGCCGCCGGAGGAGTCGCACAAGACCCTCACCGCCGCGCAGAAGGACCTGCTCCAGAGATGGATTGCGGAAGGCGCGGAATACCAGGGTCACTGGGCCTACCAGCCGCTGAAACGCCCGACCGTTCCCGGTGGGGTCCCGGCGATCGATTTCCTGGTCGGACAACGCCTCGGATCCCTCGGGCTCCAACCGTCGCCGGAGGCCGATCGTCGGATCCTGATCCGACGGCTGTATCTCGACCTGCTGGGACTGCCACCCAAGCCCGAGGAGGTCGACGCCTTCGTTGCCGACACCGCTCCCAATGCCTATGAGCGGCTGGTCGACCGGCTTCTCGCCTCGCCCCACTACGGGGAGCGGATGGCGATCGCGTGGCTCGATGTCGTGCGGTTTTCCGACACCATCGGCTACCATTCCGACAACCCGAAGAACATCTGGCCCTACCGGGACTACGTCATCCGGTCGTTCAACGCGAACAAGCCCTTCGACCGGTTCACGATCGAGCAGATCGCCGGCGACCTGTTGCCGGAGGCGACGCTGGAGCAGCGGGTGGCGTCGGGGTTCAACCACCTCCTCCTGACGACGGAGGAGGGGGGTGCCCAGGAGAAGGACTACGAGGCCCGCTACCTTACCGACCGCGTCCGGGCCGTGGGAACGGTCTGGCTGGGGCAGACCGTCGGGTGTGCCCAGTGCCACGACCACAAGTTCGATCCGGTCTCGGCGCGTGACTTCTATTCGTTGGGCGCCTTCTTCGCCGACATCAAGGAACCGATCATCGGTCGGCGGGCGGATGGGGAGTTTGTGCCGACCGAGGAGCAGGCTGCCCGAATGCGTCAGAACGCCGATACAGTGGAGGCGCTCCGGAAGGACTATGAGGGACCGCATCCGGAACTGGCGTCGGTGCATGCCGCCTGGGTTGCCGACCAGGTGGCGGCGATCGCCCAGACCTCCCGATGGCAGCCCCTGGTGCCCATCGAGGTGAAGGGGACGGGTGAGGCGACGTTCAAGGTCCGGGACGACCGCTCGGTGTTGGTCGGGGACAAGGCGCCCGACAAGGACACCTACCGGGTCCGGTTCGAGGCCGCTCCGGCGCGGCTGGTCGGACTCCAGGTCGAGGCTCTTCCGGACGATTCGCTCCCGTCCAAGGGACCGGGTCGGGCCGGAAACGGAAACTTCGTCCTGACCGAGGTGGTCGCCCGGATCGAAGCCCCGGGGAAGGACCCTCGGACGATTCCGTTCACCTCGGCCCGTGCCTCCATCGAGCAGGCCGCCAGCGCCGAGAGCAACCCGTACAGCGCGTGGAATGCCGCCTCGACCATCGATGGAGACGTGAAGGGCGACGGCTACGGGTGGGCGATCCTGCCCGAGGCGGGACGTCCCCAGCGGCTCCAGCTGGGGTTCCGGGATCCGGTCACCCTGGCTCCCGGCGAGACCCTGGTGGTGGAGCTCCAGCAGAACCACGGGCACGGAAACCACACGTTGGGCTGCTTCCGGATCGGGGGCACCACGGACCCTGACGCGCTGCGGTCGAAGGTCGCGTTCCCGCCGCCCAAGGAGATCGCGGATCTGGTGACGATCCCCCAGGACCAACGCGACCCCGCCCAGCGCGAGAAGCTCTTTGTGATCTGGCGCGACAAGGCCCCGGAGCTGGCGGCTCTGCGCCAGCGTCTGGCGGACGCCCGCAAGGTGAAGTCGGACTTCGAGGCCACGGTTCCGCGGTCGATGGTGACCGAACGCAACGACACGCCGCGCACGGTGCGAATCCTGCCCCGGGGGAACTTCCTGGTGGAAACGGGCGACATCGTCGAGCCCGCGCTCCCGGTGGCGTTGTCGGCGGCCACGAAACCGCCCGGAGGGCGCCGTCTGAATCGGCTCGATCTGGCCCACTGGCTGGTGGCCCCGGAGAACCCCCTGACGTCGCGTGTGGTGATGAACCGGACCTGGCGCCAGTTCTTCGGATCGGGGTTGTCGAAGGTCCTCGACGATCTCGGAGCCCAGGGCGAGCCGCCGCGGAATCCGGCCCTGCTCGACTGGCTGGCCTCGGAGTTCCAGTCCAGCGGATGGAACCTCAAGCACATGGTCCGTCTCATGGTCACCAGCCGCACCTACCGTCAGGTTTCGACCGCCTCGCCGGAGCTGCTGGCGAAGGATCCCGACAACCGGGAACTGGCCCGACAGGGACGCTGGCGGGTTGAGGCGGAGGTCGTGCGCGACAACGCCCTCGCCGTTGCCGGACTCCTCGTGCCGGTGGTCGGTGGACCCAGCGTCAAGCCGTACCAACCAGACGGCTATTGGGAGAACCTGAACTTCCCGCAGCGGGGCTACGACGCGAGCAAGGGTGCCGACCAGTACCGACGGGGCCTCTACACCTGGTGGCAGCGGTCGTACGTCCATCCGAGCATGCTGGCGTTCGACGCGGCGACCCGTGAGGAATGCGCCGCGGAGCGGACCCGGTCCAACATCCCACAGCAGGCGTTGGTGCTGCTCAACGATCCGACCTATGTCGAATCGGCCCGGGCCCTCGCCGCCCGTGTGTTGCGGGAGGCTCCGAGGGATCCCGAGGCGCGGATCCGCTGGGCGTTCCGGCAGACGGTGTCCCGGTCGCCGTTGCCTGATGAGTTGCAGACGCTGCGATCCCTGCTCGATACCCAGCTCCTGGAATACCGTGCTGATCCCAAGGCCGCGGCCGAATTCCTCAAGGTGGGGGTTTGGACCCCGCCGGAGGGGTTGGACCCCGCCGAGCTGGCGGCCTGGACCGACCTGGCCCGGGCCCTGTTGAACCTCCACGAGACCGTCACCCGTTCCTGACCATGATTCCCTCCACCGAATTCCTCCAGGCGTTGCGCCAGCAGCAGACCCGCCGGGTCTTCCTCGGCCGCGCCTCCCAAGGGCTGGGATCCGTCGCGCTGGCGTCGCTGCTGACACCACGCTTGCCTGTTCTCGGCGCCCCGTCCCCGGACCGCTGGACCGGCGTGGTCAACCCGCCGCATTTCCAGCCGAAGGCCAAGCGCGTGATCTGGATGTCGATGGCCGGGGGGCCGTCCCATCTCGAGACCTGGGATCACAAGCCCAAGTTGGCCGAGATGCACGGCAAGCCGATGCCGGAGTCCTTCACCAAGGGCAAGCAGATCGCCCAGCTGCAGGGCCAGAAGCTGGTGTGCTTCGGTCCTCAGCTGAAGTTCCAGCGGTTCGGCAAGTGTGGCGTCGAGATCTGCGAATTGTTCCCGCAGATCGGCTCGGTCGCCGACGAGATCTGCTGGATCCGCTCGATGACCAGCGAGGCGATCAACCACGACCCCGCGCACATGTTCATGAACACCGGGTCCCAGATCGCCGGACGTCCCAGCATGGGGTCGTGGGTGGTCTATGGCCTGGGTTCCGAGGCGGAGAACCTGCCGGGATTCGTCGTCCTGACCTCGCTGGGGCAGGGGGGGCAGAACCAGCCGATCGCGGCCCGTCAGTGGGCGGCGGGCCTCCTGCCGACCCGGTTCCAGGGCGTGCACCTGAGGGGCAAGGGCGATCCGGTGATGTACCTGGGCAATCCCTCCGGGGTCACCCGGGAGCGCCAGGCGAACGTCGTCCAGGCGATCAATGCCCTGAACGCCCGGCACGACGCAATGGTGGACGACCCGGAGATCGCGACGCGGATCGCCCAGTACGAGATGGCGTTCCAGATGCAGGCGAGCGTCCCGGAGCTGATGGACACCTCCAAGGAGCCGGCCTCGATCCGCGAGCTCTATGGCTGTTCGCCAGGCGATGGGTCGTTCGCGTCGAACTGCCTCCTCGCCCGGCGTCTGGCGGAGCGCGGCGTGCGGTTCATCCAGCTCTACCACAAGGACTGGGACCATCACGGCGGGGTAAAGGACGGGGTCCAGCTCAAGGCGAAGGAGATCGACCGCGCCTGCATGGCGCTGATCACGGATCTGCGTCAGCGCGACATGCTGAAGGACACCATCCTGGTCTGGGCCGGTGAGTTCGGTCGGACCCCGATGAGCCAGGGAGGTGATGGACGCGACCACCACAACGCCGGGTTCAGCATCTGGCTGGCCGGTGGCGGGATGCGCGGTGGACTGCAGTACGGTGCGACCGATGAGTTGGGGTACGCGGCGGTGGAAAACCCGATCGACGTCCACGATCTCCACGCGACGATGCTGCGCCAGCTGGGCATCGACCACACCCGGCTGACGGTGAAGTTCCAGGGACTCGACGTCCGGCTGACCGGCATCGCCGGACGTCTCATCCCGGAGATCGTGTCCTGAGACGGATCAGCCGGTGGCCCCTGATTGGCCTCAGGCAATGCATCGAAGGAACCCGGCCGTCAGAGCCTCCCGATCCAGGTTCCGTCCGATGAAGACGAGCTGGCTCTTGCGCGGCTCGTCGAGGCGCCAGGGTCGGTCGGGTTGTCCCTCGAACAGCATGTGGACGCCTTGGAAGACAAACCGCTTCGGGCTGCCCTTGATGTTGAAGATGCCCTTCATCCGGAAGATGTCTGCTCCGCGGGTCTGGAGAAGGGTGGACAGCCACTGATTGAGTCTCTCGGTGTCCAGTGGACGGCTCTCCTCGAGGCCGACGCTGCCCACGGTGTCGTCGTGCTCATGCCCGGGCGCCTGGAAGGCTTTCGCCGCCGTGGGTTCCACAAACCGGCCCTGGACCGTGAAGGTCATGTCGAATTCCTCGGGTCCATGCTCGGTGTACAGGGCGTAGGCCCCGGGTTGGGCAACACGGAGGGTGAAGGCGCTGGGCACGTCCTCATTGAGGACCAGCTTGTGGAGTCTCAGTCCGGGGACCAGGTCGCCGCCGGTGTGCACTGTCACAGAGGGCTGACTGAAGAGCTTGAGCGCCTGGATCCGGTTCGACTGCACGGCCTCGGAGGTTGCCTCCGGGACCGGAAGGACGACGAGGCCCATCACGGGATCCGGCCCCGGTTGCATGTCGACCTGGCAGTTCCCCGCTTCGAGCCGAAACACCCCGCCCCACTCAAAGGGCAGCTCTTCCCGCAGGAAGTCCGAATCCACGGTCAGCTTCTGGTCGAGGTCGAAGGCGTGGATGTTGAGAACGGTGTCGACATTGATCTGGGAGTTCCGGGTCCTGTGGATGACCGCCACCGAGTTCATTGCGTGGATCCTCGACTCGAGCGCACCGAGGTCGGCGTCGGTCACGAGGTCGATCTTGTTGAGCAGGATGCGGTCGGCGAAGGCGATCTGGGCCTTGCACTCATCGCTGTCGTCGAGGTGCTGCACCACATGGCGCGAGTCGACCAGGGTGACAATGCCATCGAGTCGGAAGCGGGTCTTGATCTCCTCATCCACGAAGAACGTCTGGGCCACCGGTCCCGGATCCGCCATGCCGGTGGTTTCGACCAGGATGTAGTCAAAACGGTCACGGCGCCGCAGGAGCTGGTTCAGGATGCGGATGAGATCGCCGCGGACGGTGCAGCAGATGCAGCCATTGTTCATCTCGAACACCTCCTCGTCGGCATTGATGACGAGCGCGTTGTCGATGCCGATCTCGCCGAACTCGTTTTCGATGACCGCGATGCGACGTCCGTGCTCGGCGGTGAGAATGTGGTTAAGGAGGGTGGTCTTGCCGGATCCGAGGAAGCCGGTGAGGACGGTCACGGGTATTCTGTTGTCTTTGGACATGATGTGGGGGGCTGAGGGGTGAAAGGGGAGTACGCAGCCGTCGGGGTGGGGTTTCCGAAACGACGGAGCAGACGGGTCGAGGCCAGCACGACGAGGAGGATGGCAAACGCGCACAGGACGATGGACGGACCGGGGGGAATGTCGGATCGGTTCGACACCGCGATCCCTGCGATGGCGGCCCCTACGGAGACACCCGTCGACACCACGACCAGGGTCCAGAGTCGTCCGGCGAGAAGACAGCCGATGCTTCCGGGGAGCACGAGCAGGGCCGCCACGAGCAGCACACCGACAATCCGGGTGGCGACGAGGACGGTCGCCGCGATGAGCATCAGGAGACCGATCCGAAGACGATGGATCGAGACCCCCTCGGCCCGTGCGAGCTCCTCATCGAAGGTCCATGCCCCGAGACCCTCCCAGTCGAGGAGGAGGCAGAGCGCGACCAATCCTGTCAGGATGCCGAGCAGCAGGATCTCCAGAGGACGGGTGGTGAGGAGACTTCCGAAGAGCACGTGCTCGAGATGTCCGAGGCCCCGGTTGCGGGACGACAGGATCGCAATCCCAAGGGCGAAGGCCGAGACGTAGCAGACGCCGATGGCGGCATCCGACTGCAGCCGTCGGGTCAGATGGGCGATCCCGAGTGCGACCAGGCAGGTGAAGACGTATGCGACGAGGTAGCTGGTGGGGGACGGAGATGCGCCGGGTTGGACGAGGACGAGTCCCACGGCCAAGCCGCCGATGCTGGCATGGGCAAGCCCATCGGCCGCGAACGAGAGACGACGCAGCACCACCCAGGGCGAGAGCAGTCCGCAGACGATGGCCAGGAGGATGCCCGCGACCAGGGCGCGGGCGAGAAACCCGTATTCAGTGACCCCTTCAAGACTCATCGGAATCCCTCCTGACGGGCGTCCTCCGGTTGGGTGATCTCGTATCGTGTCAACTCGCAGGCATAGGCATGGCGGACCTTGCTGGGATCCAGATCCTTGGCACGGCCATGCCAATGCAGGGTCCGGTTCAGGCAGGCAATCCAGTCGGCGCGTCCCGTGACAAGGGGGAGGTCATGGCTGACGAGAATCACCGTGATTCCCTCTGCGCCCAGTTCCTGCAGCAGGGTGCAGAACTGTTCCTGTCCCTCTATGTCGACCCCGGTTGTCGGTTCGTCGAGCAGCAGCGCATCGGGCCTCCTCAGGAGCGCCCGGGCGAGGAGGAGGCGACGCTGCTGTCCTCCCGAGAGGTGGACGAACGGCTGCGCCGCCTGGCGTTCGAGCCCCACCCGCTTCAGCAGGCCCTCGGCCCGATCCTTCGCTGCACGGCGTCCTTCGGCGGGCCCTTGGCCATGGCAGGTGGCGCCCTGCAGGAGGACCGCCCGGGCGGAGAGCGGATAGGTCGGGTCGGTCTGGGTCCGTTGGGGCACATATCCGATCCGAGGTGCCCTGCATTCGCCGGGGCTCCAGGTGATGCATCCGGGCGCCGCTGGAACAAGTCCCAGCAGGGTCCGCAGTAGGGTGGTCTTCCCGCCTCCGTTCGGCCCGATGAGGCCGAGGAACTCACCAGACCGGACCGTCAGGTCGATGCCGGACAGGATCTCCCGACCTCCGAGGTGGACGGTGAGATCGGTGACCTTGAGGACGGTGCAGTCGGGCTGGTGCATGTCACGGGGTGCGGAGGACGCGGATCAGGGTCGCGAGGTTCCGCCGCTGACGTTGCTGATAGGTCGCTGTCGGATCCTCGGGCAGGATCGTCTCGCAGGGGTCGAGCCGTTCGACCCGTCCGTCGATCTCCGAGGCAATCACCTGTGCGGCGCGATCCGGGAGCTGTGGCTCGGCAAAGATCACCTTCAGTCCGAGTCGGCGCATAAGATCGACAAGCTTCCGGAGGTAGGCCGCACTGGGCTCATCGCCGGGGAAGGGCTCCACCACGCCCGCGGTCTCGAGCCGATATCGCGCGAACAGGTAGCCGTAGGCGCCATGAAAGGTCACCACCTGTCGGCGGGGGAGATCCGCGAGTCCCGCGCGGAACTCCCCGTCGAGGCGGTTCAGATCCAGCAGGAGTCCCTCGGTGCGTGCCTCGATGGCCTTGCGGTGGGAAGGAAGGCGTTCTGCCAGGGAATGGGATAAGGATGCCACCATGCGGGACGCCAGCACCGGATCCAGCCAGAGGTGGGGATCGATCTCGGTAGGGTCCGGCGCCGCATCGCTGAACTCGGCGAGGGCACCGGTCCCAACCCGGCGGTCCGCGAGGCCGAAGTTCGCGACCAGGACCTTTCCTGAGGCGTCCCCCCCTGTGAGCTTGGCCAGCCAGCCATCCATGCCGAGGCCCAGCATCACCACGATCCGGGCCTGGTCCACGATCCGGGCCATATCGGGCGTGGGTTCGATCCCGTGAGGATCTCCTCCGGGCTGCACCAGACACCGCACCTCGCAGTCGTCGGGAACGATCTGTCGGACGAGGTCGTACAGCGGGAAGAAGCTGGTGACGATCAGAGGGGGACCGCTGTGGGAGGGAGTGTCGCGACACCCGACAACGGCGGCGAGGCCCAGCAGCAGGAATACGAGGAGGGAAAGGCGGCGAGGCTTCATTCTCTTCCGTTCCAGTAGGTGAGGCTGCGGTTGAGTTGGTGGCAGATGATGAGGAGCGAGACAGCCACAAGTGTGAGGAGGATTTCGCCCACCTCACCGAGCTCCCGGGTGCCACCCACGCGGGCGAGGATCAGGAAGGTCCACGCGCCCCCGGCCCATCCCACAACCCGACCTTCGTGGTGCTTCATCCAGCCCCGGACCACGGCAATCCCGCTCAGGCCGGTGGCGGCAAGGGCCAGAACCCGATGCGCCGACTCCCCAGCAAGGGCAGGAAGACGGTCCGAGAGGAGTGGGGCCATCAGGCAGTGTAGCGCCACCGCGGCCGCGACCACCACGACGAGGCGGTCGAGGACATTGGAATCATCGGGTCCGGTCAGCATGGCTCAGAGAGGCGTCGAGGATGCGGGGGCAGCCGGGGCACCCGGAGCGGGACACAGCAGCAGGGCAACCTCCGTTTCCATCACTTCTGCAAGAGGTTTCAGGACGCGCAGGCGCAGTGGTGGAAGTCGGGGTCGGAACACGGAGATGAGGGTCTCGTGGCTGGGGCCTCCGGGACGGGTGCCTCTCAGTTCGGTCACGGTCACCGTGCAGTCGTCCGCGAGGGCCATCCGTTTCCGGACAAACCGGCTGAGTCGCAGCGAGCAATCGGCGTTCAGCCGCTTTCTGCCGTACGATCGCCGTGGGGGAGCAGATGGGGCTGGGATGGCAGCACTCATTGGGGAAGGCATTCCGTCAGGGATTCGTATCGGCCTGTTTCTACCCACATGCGAACCGTTTGCAGGTTTGCGGGACGCGGTTGTTGAGGCGATGGCTCAAGGCTTACCGCAGCAGCACCCGGAAGAACCGTGCGGTTGGATCACCGGCTGGCGGCAGGGTCACCTCGGTGGGAGTGGTCCCCAACGTCACCTCCAGCACGTCTTCCCAGATCGAAAGACGAGTCGACTGTTGGACCTGGCAGGTCGCGCCGGAGGGGCCATTCACCTCGAGACGGATCGCCCCGGAAGAATCCACCCCGGAGAGCGAAAGCCTTGGGGCGACCCAAGGGATCGAGGTCAGCGGTTCCACGGCGAACAGGATGGGAGTGGGTGGACTCCAGGCATTGGTGCCACCCACGGTCGCCTGGACCTGCATCCAGGCGGTCACCAATCCATTGCGGGTGAATCCCCAGTTGAAATGGGCATGGCCTCCGACCGACAGGGACAGTTGATCGATCTCCGAGATTCCGTCCCGGGTGCTCATCCGAATCAGAATCCCCTCAACGGCGTCGCTCTGCCATGCCATGAAGTGGCCTGGACCCTCGATCCGAAGAAGTCGGATTGTGGGTCCCTGTTCGACGACGCCTGCGGGCAATCCTTCGCCACTGGCTCCGAGGTACAGATGTTGTGGGTCCTGTGACTGGGGCAAGATCCAGAGGTCGGAACCCGCCGGTCCGAGGGCATCAAAGCCATCGGGAATCGTGTTGCGGGCGGATTCCCGAACCATCAAGGCGGCCTCGGTTGAGGGATGAAGGGTCCGGCGATCCGAATCGCGGACCGCCAACTGGAACAGGTTGGTCCCTTCCGGTGCCCAGACGACCCGGAGGTCGGCGTGCTCCGTGACCAGTCGAACCCGCCCCTCCAACGGGTCCCCCGCCAGCCACCCTGTCAGCAGGCACAGCAGAAGCCCTGCAGCGAGAAGGCGCATGGAGATTCAGGGACGCCGTGGGAGACGAGCCACGAGCAGCGCCACCAGTCCAAGCCCCATCAGCGCATACGTCCCGGGCTCGGGCACGACGGTGAACGTGTAACTCGTCGGGTCGCTGGTGATGAGTCCGCCGGTCACGTTGTTGCCGGACGCCTTGAAGCCAATGCTGTAGGTGCCCGGGGCTGTGAAGGTGAGGTTGTAGTGGCTGTGGCTCCCCGGTTGGAGCTCCAGTGTGTCACCGGCACTGATGCCATCCGCACTGTTCATGCGAACCTGGATGTTGCCGAAGGTGCCGACGTCGTAGATGCCGAAGTTACCCGGGCCACTCACCGAGGTTAGGGTCAGGGAGATGTTGCCGATCCAGTCCGATGCCGTGAGCTCCTCGGTGCCAAACCCGAGGAAGAGGAGGTCTGGGTGCTGGGTCTTCGGAAGCACCCAGAGACTGCTGCCGACCGGAGCGAATACCGACAACGCGGCCGGTGTTGTTGTGAACGCAGCAGCACCGACGCCCAGGATGACATCGGCGGGAGAGAATTCAGTGTCGGTGACGCCGTCATGGACATGAAGGTCGAATGCCCCGTCCTCGAAACCGATGCCGATGTCGGCATGGCCGGAATTGAGGGTCGGGGTCTGGGCCGTGGCGGAGGTGCCGAGGATGGCGATCAGAGCGGCGGGAAGCAGGACGAACGTTTTGGTAGTCATGGTACTCAGCAGGAATGGGGTGATGATTTGGAACGGGTTCAGGAACAGAACTGTCTTGGAAAGGACGATAGCCCGGAGGTGTGGCCATCGTCTTGGAATGCCGGGGTGCCTGTGGATCCGGCGGGTATTGGGATGCGGTGCCCGCATCGCGTGCGGTACTGGGAAACCCCGGGCTTTGAAACACGTTGGACTGCCCGGGAGTATCGAGCCATCCAGGTACTCACCTCCGATCCAGGCGAAGGCCGGGGATCGGTGCAGAGCTGGAGGTCAGACCCCGAGAGGAGGTCCGCGACTTCCCGGCTCGCGTCGGAGGACGGCGAGGATCGGTCCGGAGGGCGGGAGGAACCCAGGAAGTACCGAGACGAGGAGGACAGTGACCACGGCTGGGGTATCGACGACGCCTCCGACCTGCTGATGGAGATAGGCACAGACGGCGCAGGAATCGCCGGGATGGGACCTATTGTGATCCTCGGGGGGCACCGGCAGCGCGGCGTCCTGGGTTCCGGAATCGGCTTCGTGGATCTCCTCATGGAGCGACTCATGCCAGGCCGGATTCGACGCAAGGCCCCCCATCAGAATCAGAAGCAGGGAGCACACGACAGCGCCAAGAATGGCACCCCAACCCGTTAGGTTACGTGTCCCACGTGCGTGCAAAGCATTTGCATTAAAGGGATCCGATGTCAGGGGCTCAATCAGAATCTTCAAAAAGAGCTAAAAAGTTTCTGGAACCGACCGTGTCGATGCCTGCCGCCCATCAAGGGAAGGGAAGTGTCCTCGTGTCTGAAGCCGAATTCAGGTGGGGCCGACTGAGGCGGTCCGATCGGCATGATGAGTTGCCGGGTGCCCACGTCCGTCCGGTCGTCACGAACCGATGCGGCCGGACATCGCATCCCGCCCACCGGAATTGGCGCTTCCAGATTCCTCCCTTGCCTTGCAGGCGCGGCTGACCTGATTTTGGGCCATGGCAAATCCGGTCGATGCGGCGGAACTTGATGGAGCCTTCTACCAGGCCGCCGACACCTTTTTCCACACCCACCGGGGCGAGGCGTTGACCTACGACGACGTCACCCTCGCGACCCTCTACTCCGACGTTCTCCCGCGCGAGACCCAGCTCGACACCCGGCTGGCCGAAGGCCTGGAGCTACACGTGCCGATCGTGTCGGCCGACATGGACACCGTGACGGAGTCGCGCATGGCGATCGCGATGGCGCTCCATGGCGGACTCGGGCTGATCCACTACAACATGACCGAGAAGGATCAGCTCTCCGAGGTCAGCCGCGTGAAGAACCACGTGCACGGTCTCATCCAGGATCCGATACGGGTGAGTCCTGACCAGGAGATCGGAGAGATCCTGGCATTGATCGAGAAGAAGAAGTTTTCGTTCGCCACGTTCCCGGTGGTGGATGCCGACAACCGTCTGCTGGGCCTGCTGCCGGGCCACGTCGTGAAACCCCGATACGCGAAGCGCCGCGTGAGGGAGGCCCTGACCCCGCGTAGCGAGGTGCGGACCATCCAGGAGAAGGAGCTCGCCCCCGATCCCATCGGTCGAGCCGACCGCTTCTTCACCGAACACCCGGGCATCCACAAGCTGCTGGTCGTCGATGACCGGGACGGTCTCAAGGGACTGTTCACGATGAGCGACATCGAGCGCATCACCCAGGAGCGGAGCGCGCAGCTGAAGCCGGCACGGGACAGCCAGTTCCGGCTCGTCTGTGGCGCTGCCATCGCGCCAATGCGACGTCCGGACAAGTCGCTCGACAGCGACCGGATCCTCGGGCACGTCGGGGCGCTCGTGGAGCGCGGCGTCGATGTGGTTGCGGTCTCGACCGCCCACGGTCACAGCCGCGGTGTTGGCGAGGTGGTGCAGCTGATCCGCTCGGCGTTCCCGACCCTGCCGATCATCGCGGGTAATGTGACCAGCGCGGCGGGGGTCGAGTTCCTGGCCGATGCCGGGGCGAATGTGATCAAGGTGGGTCAGGGTCCCGGTTCGATCTGCACCACGCGCATCGTTGCGGGTGTGGGCATTCCGCAATTCACGGCCCTCTACGTCGCCTCGCGTGCTGCCCAGAAGCGCGGGGTCACGATCCTCGCCGATGGGGGCATCACGAAGTCGGGGGACATCGTGAAGGCGTTGACGCTGGCCCACGGCGTCATCTGCGGCGGACTGCTCGCCGGATGCCCGGAGGCGCCCGGACAGATCATCGAGATCAACGGAAAGCTCTACAAACAGTACCGCGGCATGGGCAGTCTGGCCGCGATGAAGGCCGGGTCGGCCACCCGCTATGGACACAGCAGCTCCGACACCAGCCGCAAGATCGCGGCCGAGGGCATCGAGGCGCTCAAGGAGGCCTCGGCGGGGTTGGACCAGGTCCTCAGCCAGCTCGTGGGCGGATTGCAGTCAGGACTCGGCTATCTCGGCGCCCAGACGCTGCCGCTGCTCCGCGAGAAGGCGCGGTTCACCCGCGTGACCGTCGCCGGCATGCGGGAGGCGGCGCCGCACGACGTGGTCGAGGTGAAGACGACCGCGTCACGGGATCCGGGCTGAGCCGGGGCAACGCTCAGGACCCGCACGGCATCGCGAGGACGCGGAGTGGAGAAAAGAATCGGGAATGGGATGGATTCCCTATCGGGTCGGCAGCTGGTCCCCCGTTGCGGTGGGATCCTCGCCCGGACGAACGGAGGGGACCGACCACGGACGGTCCCAGCCGTTGAAGAGGTCGGCAAACTCACGGACCACCTCAGGATGCTGTTCCGCCACATCCTTCGTCTCGCTGGGATCCGCATCGAGGTCGAACACCTCGACCGACGCCGTAGGACCTCCACGGAACCCTTTCCAGCGACCGAGGCGCGCGGCGACAGCCCGCGGATCCTGAACCTGTTCCCACTGCAGCACGACCCGGTTCGTCGGTGCTTCGGTCTCCGAAACGACCAACCACGGGAGGAGGGAACGTCCGGTGACCCGGGATGGCCGTTGGCCCTGCAGGAGATCCAGGATCGTGGGCGCCACCTCCCAGAGTCCCACAGGAAGGTTGGTCTGACCCGGACGGATGACACCCGGACGCCAGAATACGAGGGGAACCCGCAGGCTGGCATCATCCAGGCCCCGTGCCCGCAGGGAGCGGCTGGACGCCTCGGAGGGGCTGGTGGCAGAGGAGGTGCCATTGACCGCAGGCACCCCGGTGAGGATCAGTAGGGTGTCGCCCTCGAGCTGGCGCTGTCGTAGGCCATCGGTCAGGAGCCCGATCTGGGCATCGAGTCGGGCGAGTTGAGACGCACGGAGGGCGGGCGGCTGGTTCGTGCCACCGGGGAGTCCTGGGGAAAGGACCATCAGAAATGCGGTCTCTTCGTGTCCGTGGATGTAGTTGGTGGCGGCACGGAGCAGCCATGCCGAAGGGAGATCCCCGGACGCACTGGCCAGCGGAGGCAGCTTGAAGGGAACCTCATTGCGCCAGAGGAACGGGGTCCGGGCATTGGTTCCGTGGCGCAGGTCGAACATGCCGAGGAAGTCGGCAAATCCCTGCTGGGTCGGCATGCCCGAGGTGCCCTCGCGTCCGAGGCCCCAGACCCCCAGGTAGGCGCAGGAGTGTCCGACACTCCGGGCCATCTCGCCGAGCGTCACCTCCTCGGACACCAGGGGCTCCTGGATCGCGCTTCGGATCCGGGCCTGTTCCGGCGGGATGCCAGTCAGGAGCGAGGCGCGCGCGGCGGCCGGCGCCGGGGATCCGGAATAGGCGTCGGTGAACCGGAATCCTTCCCGCAGGACGGCCGACAGATTGGTGAGTCCGACGAGGGATCTGGCGTCGAGGTCCGCGGACCGTAGCCCATCCCCCACCACCAGGATGACGTTGGGCTGGGTCGCACGGCGCGACGGCCTGCCGGCCGCCTGGCTGGTCAGCACCAGGCCGAGGAACAGCACGAACAGCAGGGACACCCCGATCCGTGGTGGCATGGTCGCCGTTCGGCGAGGGCGTGTCGGGATGCGAATTCCTGGGATTGAGAGGCGGGACTGCTGCATGAACTTCAGGCGGGATCCCGTCGGTCCGGACGCTCTGACGTCGGAGACCGGTCGAGGGGTCTAGTCCTGTCCGGCGTCCTTGGGTTCTTCGACGGGCGGGACGATCACGGCCCCGAGGATCAGCCCGGTCACAAGCATCGCCGAGGCGGTGTAGGCGGCATTGAGCACCAGCCAAGGCCACGGCTGGAACCAATAGAGTCCGTTGCCGATGATGATGTAGTTCGTCAGGGCCAGTCCGGCGATCGTGACCAACGTCACTCGCTGCCCAAATCGTGGCGGACGCGCCACCTGGAGAAGCACACCGAGGAGGAAGGTGGTGACCCATCCGTGGAGGAATCCGACACCGAGGGATTCAGTCGAGCGCGGCGCGATGCCGTCGCGACGGTAGTGGATCGTCGCCACGGGGCCCGCGTGGGCCTTGTCCTGGGCCACCGCAGGGTCGGCTTGGAGTCCTGGGACGAGGTAGATGCCATCGTTCGGCAGATGCTCGCGGAGGGCCGAACCGAGGGCCTCGTTGCTGGAGCTGGGCTTCTCGACGTAGGCGTAGGGGATGGGACAGGTCCAGAACGCCGCACCGAACCCAAAGAGGACGATCGCCGCAATGAGGCTGCCGAGGAGGAGACGGATCATCGGGTGGTCAAGTCGCGCTCAGTGAATCCGTCGAACGGTGGCAATTCAACCGCCTATTCCCCGCGGATCCGTTCCTTCTTCTCCTCGAGTTCCTGCTCGAGCCGGCGGCGCTGCTCCCGGAAGAGGGTCTGACGCTCCTCGATCGCACCCGGGTCGCCCGCCTCCCGGAATCGCGCCACCTCCTCCTGGCACGACAGGTCTTCCTGGGCGATCCGGGCACGATAGACGGAGTCGAGTTCCGCCAGCCGCGCCTTCTGGTCGGGGGTGAGGGACTTGGATGGCTTGCCCCCCCCGAGGCGTTCCATCGCCAGTTCGTAGGCCGATTTCATGGGCGGGAGACTAAGACAGGTCCCCACGGATTGCATCCTCCATCCTTGGTCGCGGAGCCGACCTTCCAGTTTCAGTCCCGTCCGCGCATGCTCAGCCCTGTGTCCGCTGTCGAACAGAATCCCACGCCGACCTCCTGGGTGAACCCGATTCCGACCCTGATCCACAAGCCGGTCCTTGGCCTGTTCCTGGTGACGATCGCCGCGGAGATCGTCCGGCTCTGGCTCCGCCTCGAGTGGCCCGAACGCTGGGCGTGGGTCAGTCCTGGCGTCTGGGTCCTGGCCGCTGGAACCCTGGCGGTGGGGCTGTCCCGACGGCTGCCGGTCCAGAACGTCGTCTCGATCGGCTGCATCGGCGGGGGCATCGCCGTCGCCATCGAACTCCTCAATGGCACGACCCAGATCCCGTTCGGCCAGAGGACCCTCAACGAGCGGTTTGGGCCGGTTGCCCATGGCCTTGGCTGGTACCAGCCGTTCCTGTGGCTCGCGATAGCGATGGCCTGCCGTGGAGTGGCCCGGCTCGCCGTCCGTCCTTGGCGCAAGCTGCAGTACTATGGGATCTGGGTCATGGCCGTGGCCACGCTCCTCGCCCTGGCTCTGGCGTTGTCCCACGAAGCGGCCGGCGGCGGGGCGGGGTGGTGGCGAAGGGAGAACCGGCCCGGGACCTGGACCTGGTACGAGTGCCCCTGGGCATCGATGCTGGGATGGATCCTCACCACGCTGGTCCTCTATGCGTTCACCACGCCGTGGTTCCTCAATAAACAGGGAATCCGGCAGCCGACCGACTGGCACCCGCTGGTGGTCTGGACCGGTCTGATGGCCTGGCTCCTGGCGATCAACCTCGCCCAGCAGCACTGGGTGGCCGTGGTGCTCGGGATCGTTGCGGCTGGGCTCGGTTTGGGTACGGCTGTCCGGGGCGGTCGATGGTGATCCGGTGCCTGGCGATCGGTGGCTCTATGAGGTGGAGGTCCGACCTGTGAGGCGCCGACGGAGAGTGTCGTAGATGGGTTCGGATCCAAGGCCGACCGCGACACATTCCGCACCGATGCAGGCGGCCATCAGGGGAAGGACGTAGGCGGTGGTCCCGGCCATCTCGCTCACGAGGATGATGCCCGTCGCCGGGGACCTTACGATGGCGGCAAACAGTGCGGCCATTCCGAGGAAGGACAGGATCGTTGGTGCTACCCCGAGTGACGGCAGGATTTGCTGGCCGATGTTCCCGAATAGGCCTCCGGTCAGGGCTCCGAGTGCCAGGATGGGGGCGAAGAGGCCGCCGGGTGTCCGCGCCGCATAGCTGAGCCCCCCCAACAGGAACCGGAGCCCTGCGAGGCCGGCCACCGTGACGAGACTGGCCGGCGAGAGGACGAGTCCACGGGCCAGGGATTCCCCGCCGCCCACGGCGTCGGGCACCACACAGCCCAATGCGGCAACCCCCATGCCGATCCCACCGGCCGCGCCCCAGACGGGAATCCGACGGAGCCTTCCCATGAGGGTCAGCCAGCCGAGGAGCAATCGGTTGTAGCCCCAGCCGACCATGCCACAGACAAGTCCGACCCCGAGGGCGAGCCCAAGCTGCGGCAGGCTGATGTCCGGTTGGGACGGGACCTCAAAAATCAGGGTGGGGCGATGCAGCACGTGGCTAACCGCGACGGCGGTGACCGAGGTGGTCAGGGTCGAGGCGGTGGTCCGGAGATCGAATCGACGCACCAGTTCCTCGAGGATGAACACGGCACCAGAGATGGGAGCGTCGAAGGCCGTGGCCAGTCCTGCAGCGGCCCCGGAGGACAACAGCGTCCGCACCGCTGCGGGGTTGAGTCCCAGACTCCGTCCGAGCCAGCCCCCGATGCAGGCTCCCATCTGGACGCTTGGACCCTCGCGTCCGAGGAGGAGTCCGGATCCGATCGCGAGGGCGCCACCGACGAATTTGACCGGGATGAGCATCAGCGACGGTGGGGGTAGTGAGCCTTCGAGCTCCGCTTCCACCTGCGGGATGCCACTGCCGCTGGCGTGCGGCGAGAGGCGTTGGACGCCCCAGGCTGCGAATCCGACGGCCACTCCCGCGCCAAGCACCAGGAGGACCCCGCCGATCGGGAATCCCTCCCACCGCCAGGACGACAACGCAGATCGGACGAGGTCGGCCCGGACCAGCGTCTCGCGGAACAGCGAGACGAGCAGTCCCGTCATCCCGCCGACCACGGCGGAAGCGACGACGAGGCGGAGGAATCCGTCTCGGGTGTCCGAGGATGAGGGCTCAGCCATGCAGAATCAGGATGGGATTCAGCCGGTAGCCCCCCGGCCGGGTTCGTGATTTCACCACACATTAACGGAACGGAGCAGGCAAAACCTTGGGGGGCTCCAAGGAGCGATTGGGGGTCGCGGGATTGGACGGTCTACCTCGACGATGGCCGGAACAGTTCCCGCATTCGGCGCAGCAGGGCCTGGGTTCGACTTTCGGGTGTCTCGGCGGATTCCGGCGCCTGGCTCGCAGCGATCCGGTCCGCGTTCATCCTTTCCCGCCCTGCGATTGTTTCCTCGAGGTGGCCGAGCAGCTTCGGCTCCCGTTCGATCAGAAGGCTGAGAGCGGTCCGTGTAATCTCGAGCACCAGGCATTCCGTTACAGCATGCACGGACGCACTCCGGGGTTCACCGGTAAGGAGGGATCGTTCGCCCACCACCTGGCCGGACTGGAGGGTGGCGAGCTCGATTGGAGCAATGTCGCCGGTTGGGGCAGACATCACCCGGACGCAGCCCTCGGCGACCAGGAACATCGAATCTCCCGGGTCACCGGCCCGGACCAGCACCTGTCCGGGACGGATCAGACGCAGGACGGTTTCGGTGGCAAGCCACCGCAGGCTGGCATCGGGAAACCTTTCAAACAGCGCGACCCGACGCAGGAAGGCGACTCTATCCTCGACCGAATGCACACCGGAGGCGTCACGGGGAAGACGGGCGAGGAAGACCGTCTCGCGGGGTTGGGCCAGCGACAGCCCGGCCTTGGCCAGTTGCTGCAGGACGCAGATCCACACGACGTGGGTGGCGTTGTCCGATGATAACGTCGCTGGATCGAGCCAGAACCTGATGCGGTACAGGACACCTGAGTCGTCGGCTGACCACACCAGGACATCCGGTGCAGGGGAGCGCCGCGGGCCGTCCGGAAGCTCGGTCGCCTCAAGGACCGCCGAGCGGAGGATCCTCAGGGCACGATCGGAGGGCACATCGACGTCCAGACGGACCTCGATATGGAAACGACTCTCCGGCCGGGGCAGGGCGTAGTTGGTGACGGCACTCGTCGCCAGCTCGCTATTGGGGACGATGACAATGAAGCCGTCGCGGGTGCGGATTCGGAGGGTCCGCCATTGGATCTCGTCGATCCAGCCCTTGATGGGTTCGCCCCGATGGGTGGAGATCGAGACGTAGTCGCCGATGCTGTAGGCGTGCTCAAGGTTGATGCCCAGGCCGGAGAAGAAATCGAGAATGATGGGTCTCAGGGCGAGGCCGAGGACCACGCCGATGGCCCCGGAGGCAGCCCAGAATCCGGACATGGACTGGTCGAAAACGTTGACGAGCACGCCGACGGTCGCACCCGTTATCAGGACGACACCGAGCAGGTCCTGGAAGATCCGAGGAAGGGGGCGCCCCAGGGATCGGGTGGCAACGCCTTCGAGAAGCAGGAGCGACAGCCACCGGTGGAGGGCCAGGGCGCCGGAGATCCAGAGTGCGGACTCGAGAACGTATGGGATCCAGCGCGGCACGTCCGCACGGCTCACCCGGGGGTTGGCGTCAAAGAGGTCTGGACGCAACAACCCGAAGCCGGCAACCGCCAGGAAGATCGCCGTGGGAAGTGCCACTCGGCGGATCAGGGTGGAGGCTGGGTTGGGGGAGGCCATCTGGCGGGCGACGGTATGGATCAGGACCCTCGCTATTTCAAGTTACGGATGGATTGCATTGGCGCGAGCTGCTGGGTGCCCGATGTGCCATCGTGCCGCTATGACCCGATCCTCCCCGTCAATTTAGTTGAATCCGTGTCGGTTGTGCCCGCCAATGGACGGCGGATAGTAAATCGACCGTGAAACCGACCGACCTGCGGGGCATCCTCCGATACATTCCCCGGTTCCGAGAGAAAGTGTTCGTCGTGGCCCTGGATGGAGCCGTGGTAACCGACGACAACTTCCCGAACCTCCTCCTCGACCTCGCCGTTCTACGCTCGCTGAACATCCGGATCATTCTGGTGCATGGTGCCGCTGCCCAGATCCAGTCGCTCGGAAGGGAGCGCGGCATCACACCGTCGAACATCGATGGCACGGGAATTACCGATGCCGATACCCTGGGTCTGGCACTGACTGCGGCAAACCGGTTGACCCATGAGATCCTGGAGGGGCTGGCCACCAACGATCTCCGGGCTGTGTCCACCAACGCGATCACCGCCCATCCGATGGGCATCATCGACGGGGTCGACCATCAGTTCACGGGCAAGATCGAGAGGATCGATGTAGACTTCCTGCAGGCGCTGCTGGGACAGGGTATCCTGCCGGTCCTTCCACCGCTGGGATTCGACGGTGACGGCAAGACCTACCGGGTGAATTCCGACGCCGTCGCCGTGGCGATCGCCGACCAGCTGAAGGCGGCTAAGCTCATCTTCCTGACAGCCCGCGAGGGATTGACCTGCCAGGGCCGTCTGCTGCGACAGGTTCCTGTCGCCGAGCTCCGTCAGGTGCTTGCCCAGAGTGTCTCCGACCTGCAGCCCGAGCTCGTCTCCAAGGCTCGTCACGCCATCGCCGCCTGCGAGGCCGGGGTCTCACGGGTCCACATTCTCAACGGTACGGTCGACGAAGGACTGCTCGCGGAGGTGTTCTCCAACGAGGGCATCGGGACTCTGATCTACGCCAACGAATACCAGCAGATCCGGCGGGCCCTGAAGAAGGACATCCGGAGCCTGCTGCGGCTGACCAAGAACTCGGTCGACTCCAAAGAGCTCGTCAAACGGACCCGTGCCGACATCGAGCGGCGGATTGGCGACTACTATCTGTTCGAGATCGACAAGAACCCGGTCGCTTGTGTGGCGCTGCACGTGTACCCCGAGGATAACACCGGTGAGCTGGCGTTCGTCTTCGTGAGCCCGGCACACGAGAACCAAGGGATCGGCCGCAAGCTGGTACAGTTTGCCGAGAACCGGGCCCGGGAGCTCCACCTGGCCCGGCTGGTGACGCTGTCGACCCAGGCGTTCACCTGGTTCCAAAGCAAGGCTGGCTTCCAGGAGGGCTCGCCGGCGGATCTGCCGCCGGATCGCCGTGAGAAGTACGACGCCAGCGGCCGCCACTCCAAGGTGCTGGTGAAGACACTGACTGCTGCGTGAAGGGGCGGAACGAGGCGGAGTGCACGCAGGGACGGAACCGATGGCTCCAAGCCCTGGCCTTGATAGTCGTGGTCGGTGTAGGACTCGGGTGGCGCTCCGGAGACCTTCCGCTATCGGATTTCGCGGTGAAATACGGGGGCGATGCGCTGTGGGCCTGGATGGTTTTTCTTGGACTCACGGTGCTCTTTCCGCGGAGCGAGACGCTTCCGCTCGCCGGGGCGGCGCTGGGATTCGCCTGGACGGTCGAATTCCTCCAGCTCCACCACGGGGCTTGGATCGAGGCGGTGCGGACGACCCGGCTGGGTCGGCTGGCACTGGGCACTACCTTCAATCCCCCGGACCTGATCGCCTACGCGATTGGGATCGGTGTTGGAGCCGCGGTGGACCTGAGGCGGCTAAGCCCGCGGGGCCACACGTCTGCAGACCGGTTCTGACCCCCATCGCCGACGGTATGAAAAACCCCCGACGCCTTGCGGACATCGGGGGTTGCTGAGGGTCTGTGGAAAATCTCAGGCGGTGAACTTGCGGTAGCGTTCCTCGACGTAAGGCCAGTTGATGCAGTTGATCAGGGCGCCGACGTACTCGTTCCGGCGGTTCTGGTACTTGAGGTAGTAGGCATGTTCCCAGAGGTCGATGCCCACGAGCGGCTTATTGCCCTTGGAGAGGGGGGTGTCCTGGTTCGCAGTGGTCTCAAGGACGAGATCCTTGTTCTTGTCGACGCTGATCCAGATCCATCCGCTGCCGAAGACTCCGAGGGCCTTGGCAAGGAACTCCTGTTTGCCGGACTCTTCATCGCCAAACAGTTGGCCGAGCGCCTCGCGGAGGGGTCCTTCCTCCATGCCCGCATCCTTCTTGAGGCACTTCCAGAAAAGGGTGTGGTTGTAATCGCCCCCGGCGTTGTTGCGCACCGCGGTGCGGACCTTCTCGGGCACCTTATCGAGATTCGTGACGAGCTCCTCGACGCTCATCTTCTGGAGCTCAGGGTAGTCGGCCACGGCCTTGTTGAGGTTGCTGACGTAGGCGGCGTGATGCTTGGTGTAATGGGTCTCCATCGTCCGGGCGTCGATGTACGGCTCGAGGGCGTCGAACGCATAGCCCAAGGGGGCGAGCTTGAACGGTCCCGAGGGTGCTGCGGCCTGGGCGAGTGCCCGGGTGACTCGGGTGCTGATGAAGAACGAACCGCTGAGGAACAGGGTGCCCTTTAGCGCTTGGCGACGGGTGAGTGAATGCATGATTTTTCTGGGATGACGGTGAGCGGATTGTTGGTTCACTTCCGAGCCCGTGCAAGGGCGGACGCGAGGACTGTCGTGAAGCACGCAAAGGCGGACAAGTTCGTGCGATCAAAGGCGGACGGACTTAAAAGGCGGTTGTGGTGAGGAGGATTTGGGATCTGGAGCGGTGAGCAGGTTCATTGGCGAGGATGATGACATTCCCATCTGTGTGGAGGCAGTGAACCAGACGTGAGCCGGGTGGCCGCCCGAACGGAAGACGCTAGGTAACAACCGGGACTCGTCCGTCGGAACCGACCCTGACGTTGGAGCGTTGGCTCCAGACGTACGGCACCAAGGACAGCGTGGAACTGGGCGAAGGACGGATTGTCCCTCCCGGAGCGCGGCCTTGGCAGCCGCGTCTGGAGTCATGGCGATCTCGCGGTGTCGTTCGGCGCGGTTGCGATGCAGGCGGAGGTCTTGGAGAAGCGGGTTGGCGGCCTCCGGTGTGAGGATCGAATCGGCAGAGAAGAGGCTGGGAAGGCGGCGTTGCCAGTAAAGGTGGAGTCGCTCGACTTTGCCCTTGGCCTGGGGAGTGTGGGCATAGCGGAGGCTGATGCCGTAGAAGTGGAGCGCCGATCCGGGCTGGGCGTGAAACTGTGAGGAACTTTGAGGGCCAGGTCATCTATCCCTAGATTTAGGGATGGGCTGGGCATGGTGTGAGGGCGTGCGGACATGGTGGAGTGGTGGACATGCGAATACCGCGATTCAAGGCCGCGCCCGAGGAGGAGGCCGGCTGTTACCACTGCATCTCCCGTGTCGTGGAGAAGCGTCATGCCTTCGAGGAACGGGAACGGGAGAAATTCCGCGCCCTCCTCCGGGAATACGCCGCCTTCTGCGGGGTGGAGGTCCTTACCTGGTGCATCCTCTCCAACCATTTCCACCTTCTCATCAGGGTGCCCCAGAAACCCGCTACCCCACCGCCCATCGAGGCGCTGATCGAGCGGTTGAACCACCTCAGTAGCAGTGCCTTGTCCGCAGCCGCCGCCCGACAGCTGGTTGAGCGGTTCCGAGCCGCCGGTCAGGAGGAACCGGTGGAAGAATTGCGACAGCGGCTGTGGATGCAGATGTACGACCTGAGCCACTTCATGAAACTGCTCAAGCAGCGCTTCAGCCAGTGGTTCAACCGTGTCCACAAACGTGAGGGAACCCTCTGGGAGGGACGCTTCCGAAGCACCTTGGTGGAGGGGACCGCTCCAGCCCTCGCCACCGTGGCAGCATACATCGATCTGAACCCAATCCGGGCGGGTCTGGTGAAGGATCCCAAGGACTACCGTTGGTGCGGGTATGCCGAGGCGGTGGCGTCCAATGCCTCAGCCCAGAAGGGACTCGCCGACGCCTTGGGGGTCGGGGTCGACGCGGTGCTGCCGGAATACCGGAAATGGCTGTTCCGGCAGGGGGAGGAACGGGAGGGCACCGATGAGCAAGGCCGTCCTCTTCGGAAGGGATTCGATCGGGAGAGTCTGCTGA
>VFQT010001269.1_pt1 | contig 31356 bp, 35 predicted proteins | sample 3512381 | NCBI WGS metagenome assembly VFQT01 (sample SAMN10412376, study PRJNA504923) | tailings metagenome | isolation source: Relicate 2 Philex TSF3 active mining site | place: Philippines: Tuba, Benguet | collected 2017-08-29
AATCCTCCCGGCTGGTCGTGGCAGAGGAATATGACCATTTCGAACTCAAGGAAACACTCGCCAATCCGTACGGCCCTTACGGTCAGGCCGTGATGTCGCAGATTTTTCCGTAAACGATGACCGGGCCCCGCCGCATGCGCACGTACAAGGATTTCTCGGTACTGACCCACCCCGGCCTCAACGGCTCCGGCCCGGATCACTGGCACAGCCACTGGGAACAGGCCTTCCCCGATTTCGTGCGCGTGCAGCAGGCGGACTGGGACCATCCGGTCTATGACGATTGGGCTGCCACGCTGACGGAGTACGTGAAGCGGGCGCCGAAACCGGTGGTGATCGTTGCGCACAGTGCGGGTACCACGCTGGTGGTGAAATGGTCTTTTGAACAACCCGAGGCGGTGAAGAAGGTGGCCGGCGTGTTTTTTGTGGCGCCCACTGATCGCGACCGGCCGATGCCGCCGGGCACCGTCAGCCCGCTGCAGGGTTTCGGCGGCATGATCATGAAGCGCCTGCCTTATCCCAGCGCAGTGGTCGCGGGGCGCAACGATGACCGAGTCAGCTTTGAGCGTGCGCAGGCCTTCGCGCAGGCCTGGGGCTCGATGTTCTTCGACGGTGGCATGAACGGCCACTTGGGTTCCGCGTCGATGCTCGGCGTGTGGCCGGAGGGGCTGGTGTACTTCGGGCAGTTTCTGGCGACGCTGCGGTAAGGGCGCGCAGCGGGATTACGCACTTACTTCCCCCGGATTGGACCCAAGTTTGCCCTGATCCTCCAACCATGCGGGGAGCGGACAGCCTGAAAATCCAAGAGGCGGCGGGGCGCACCACCCCCGCTTAAGCCGCCAACACCAGATGTCCCACCTTGGCCTTGGCCGGCCGCACGCTGATTTCAATGTCGTAACCCAGCCGCGTCAGGCAATCCATCAGCTTGCGCTCCGACACGTTACTGAGATCGCCGCGCAGGATGCCCGACACTTTGGGCTGTGTGAGTCCCATGCGCCTGGCGGCTTGCTGTTGCGTAAGCCCGAGTTCGCGTATGGCCTTGCGGATCTCGATGACGAGTCCGGTCTTGATCTTGAGTTCCCCGGCATCGGGCAGCCCGAGATCGGCATACACGTTGCCGGAACCGCGCCGGACTTCGACGCCTTCAATTGGCCGATTTTTCATTTCGCAACTCCCGCGCCAATGCTTCCGCCGCTTTAAGCCTTGCGCTGATGATATCCATGTCTGCTTTCGGTGTAGCGATGCCGCGCTTGCTCTTCTTCTGGAAGCAGTGAAGCACGAACACGGCTTCCTCGAACTTCACGGTGTAGACCGCGCGATATGTGCCGGCACTGTCGTCTTCGACTACCTCCAGCACACCTGCACCACCGAAACCTTTCAGCACCTTGGCCGCGTCGTGCCGGTCGCCGGCCTGCGCCAGGGACAAGGCAAATCCGAAAAAACGCCGGATCCCGGCCGGTAACGCCATGAGGTCTTTATGGCTGCTGCCTATCCAGTACAGTGGTTTCTCGGCGCCCGGTTTTCGTGGACTATACATGAACAGGTATAGTCGCTCGGCGGTTGCACCCGAGGGTTACTTATAAATCATTGTTTTTAAATGTATTTTTACTAATACACCGCAATCGTTCGCTGTGGCCGCCCGCCGGGCGGGTCGCCTCATCAACCTTCAACGATTGAGGTCACGCGCCGTTAACCAGCACATCACGGGACATGTGACACCGTGTACCGCGCACGCTGGCCCGGGGGCCGGGGTTTACTGCCCCGGCATCGTCGCAAACGCGCTGTCGGGTGACTTGCCGGCAATGGTCGTGCGGTGCAGCTTGCGTTTGTATTTCTTGTTGTCGAACGGCGTCGCGCGGTGCAGCGTGCAGCGGTTGTCCCACAGCACCGCGTCACCATCGCGCCAGTGGTGGCTGTAGACGTACTGCGGCTGCGTGCAGAAGGCCGTCAGTTCATCGATCAGTTGTGCGCCCTCTTCCGGCGGCATACCGACGATCTCCTGCGCGTGCGCGCCGACGTAGAGCGCCTTGCGGCCGTTGACCGGGTTGGTACGGACCAGCGGGTGGGTGACGATATGGCGTTTCTTGTCCTCGTCCTTGTAGCCCTTGTCGTTGTCTGCGTCCCGCAATGTCATGCGGTGCAGCGCCGTCAGCCCTTCCAGCTCGGCCTGGCGCGCGGCGGGCAGGTCCGCATACGCCGCCCGGGCGCTGGCGAAATCGGTGTTGCCGCCCACCGGCGGGACGATGCGCGCTGCGAGCATTGAGGCCAGCGCCGCCACCGGCTTGAACGAACTGTCGCTGTGCCAGTCCTCATTGCGCGCCCGATGCCGCATAGCCGGATGGTCAAGCGGCAGAAAATCGCCGTCTTTACCGAGATTGGTCATCACAGAGATGTGTCCGGGGTTCCAGTCGTTGCCGGGGTGGGCGATCATGGTTTCGAGTTCGCCGAAGTGGCGGCTGAACGCGATCTGCGATGCGTCATCAAAAGCCTGGTCGCGGAAGACGAGGATCTGGTGCTCGTTGAACGCTTCCCAGATCGCGCGGAAATCCTCGCGTGGCAGGGGTGCCGTCAGATCGATGCCCGTCACCTCGGCCACGAACAGCGGGTGCAGGCGTTTGATGGTGATGCGTGACTTGATGGATGCCATGGCGCCTCCTGAGGCGGATAGGTTACCGCAGTGCCGCAGTAGGTGTTGGACCCGCTTATGCTTGTCAGGATCGGACCAAGGCAAATACTTGATTTGACTTGAGAAGAAATTCAGATTCCTGGGTGCCAAAGGTACCGATATCAAAAAGGGTAACGGTGTCGGTTTATTGGCTCCAACACCTCCCCGCTCGTGGTTACGGTATCGCCTAGAATGTCCGCATGAACCTCAACAGCGATTTCACCACACGTGTCGTGCAACACGCCGCCGATGCCACCTGGACCCCCTCACCCCTGCCCGGCGTCGACCGACGCATGCTCGACCGGGTCGGCGATGAAGTCGCCCGCGCCACCAGCATCGTGCGTTATGCCGCCGATTCGCGCTTCGATGCGCACGGCCATCACGGCGGCGAGGAGATCCTCGTGCTCGACGGCGTGTTCTCGGATGAGCACGGCGATTACCCGGCCGGCACTTATCTGCGCAATCCGCCGGGCAGCCGGCATGCGCCGTTTTCCAGCAAGGGCTGCACGCTGTTCGTGAAGCTGTGGCAGTTCGCGGCGGACGACTGCACACCCGTGCGCATCGACACCCGCAGCGCCGCCTTCCGCCCCGGGCTGGTGCCGGGCCTCACCGTGTTGCCGTTGCATGAACACAACGGCATCAGCACGGCGCTGGTGCGCTGGGCGCCGCAGACGCAGTTCAACATGCACATGCACCCCGGCGGCGAGGAGATCCTCGTGCTCGAGGGCGTGTTCCGCGACGAGGACGGCGAATACCCCGCCGGCAGCTGGCTGCGCAATCCGCGCTGGAGCCGCCACACGCCGTACACCGGCGCGGAAGGCGCGCTGATCTATGTGAAGGTCGGCGCGATTGATGCGCCGGTGATCCCGCTGCCGGGCTGATCAGAAAATCCGGGGGCTGGATCACAGCCCTTGGCTTGAACTCTCACGATGAAGCTTGGGTTGCGCGCATGTAAACCATAGATTACACTGCGGCCGTGATCGAAATCCGCGAAACACTGGAGTTTTCGGCATGGCTTGAGTCCTTGCGCGATGCACAGGCACGCACGCGGGTGCAGGCGCGCATTCTGCGGCTGCGTTATGGAAACCCTGGCGATGTGAAGCCAGTGGGTGAAGGCGTTTCGGAAATGCGCATCGATTACGGCCCCGGTTATCGGGTTTATTTCGTGAAGCGCGGCGCGCTGCTGGTCATCCTGCTGGCAGGCGGCGCCAAGCCCACGCAGGACAAGGACATCAAAACCGCGCTGAAGCTGGCGCGCATGCTGTAGGAGACCATCATGGCCAAAAAACTGACTACCCGGGCTTACGACGCGGCGACTTATCTCAAAACGGAACAGGAGTGCGCGCTCTACCTGCAGGCCGCGATTGACGAGTCCGATGGCGAGCCGGCACTGGTGATCGCGGCACTGGGCGACATCGCCCGCGCCCGCGGCATGATGCAGCTTGCGCGCGAGACCGGCCTTACCCGTGAAGGTCTCTACAAGGCCCTGTCACCGGACGGCAATCCGAGTTTTGCGACAGTAATGAAAGTGTGCAAGGCACTGGGCTTGAAGCTGCATACGGAGGCGGTCGAAGCCTGATTGCCTCACGACTCGCCGAGCAGGACTTGCGCGTTCAACTGACTCAATACAGCTCACACCTGCTCAGCACATCCGTCTCAACAATACGCCCGCCTGAGTACACCTCACTCAATACACCTCATCGTGGCTGCCGACATGAATCGGCACGATTTCGGATTCGGTGACGATCATCACCAGGGTAATGCGGTAACTGAGGTTGATCGACACACTGTGCAGCCCGGACAGCCGGCCTTTCAGTGCATGCAGCCGCAATGAAGGGTGTTGCGGATTGGCTTCCAGCAGTTTGAGCGTCTTGGCGTATTGCGCGGCAGCGTCAGGATGACGCTTGAGGAAACGCGCGGCGCGGCGGTTGTACTGCTCGGTGAATACGAGCTGCCACGCCATTCAGACCGCCAGCGTGGCCAGGCGCTTGAGGTGCTGCTCGACCGATTCCTTCACAAATCTGCCAGCGTCGAGATCTGCCTTCGATTCCGCCAGCGCGGCTTCGAGTTCGCACTCGCGCAGGTGCGCATACTGCTCATGGCTCATCACCACGTATTTGGACTGACCGCGCACCGTCAGCACGACCTCGGGCTGGTCTTCCAGCGCGCGCTCAATGGCGCTGACACCTTTCGTTTTCAGGTCATTGGCTGAAATAGAATTCATGTCGGTCTCCATCGTTTCTGTCGGCGTGCTTTTAAAAACACTTTTATAAGCACTGATAACCACATTATAAATAACACGATCAGGATCTACAAACGCTGTCCAAAACGCTGCATGAATGACATAATAAGTATAACTAATTGTTTTAATTAATATTTTTTGATGGGCTCGGTTTGCAAGGTACTGGGCATGAAGCCGTTTACGAAAGCAAAGCAGTAAATAGCCGCAAAACCCGGGGCCTTGAAGCAAAAGTTGCAATGCCGTGCGCGCTTTGAAAGCGCGGATCCGATTTCTTTCAAGGCGTCAGTGGACTTCAAGCGCGGGACACCACAAAAGTACCGGGGTCGATATTTTCTGGAACCTCTATGATGCCGGATGATTTTCATCAAGTCCAAGCAGCTCAACCACAAAGATTGCATGCATGATCGGCCTTATTATTCTGGTCATTGGAGTCATCTACCTGGCTGCGTTGGTGGTAGTTTCGCGCTCAGCTTACCGATTGGCAAAGAACAAAGGGCTATCAAAGACCAAATGCAGGCTTGCCGCAGCAGGCGGGTTTCTTGTGATCTATCTACCCGTCTTCTGGGATCACATTCCGACGCTGCTTGCGCATAATTACTACTGCTCCTCCGAAGCCGGGCTTTGGGTCTACAAGACACCGGAACAATGGAAGAAAGAAAATCAAGGTGCTGCTGAAACGCTGACTGATTCGGAACTTTCACGATTTTGGGTAGACCCTGATAGTAAAACGCGCATCACCTATCTAAATGAACGATTTGAAGACAGACGAAGCGACCGCCATCTTCGATTTATTCCGGTGACGATTTTCACCAACACCTTGGTGGACCGGAAATCGGGGATATCTTGGTTAAACATGTGTCCGCTGGCGCAGGATACGGAAACATGATGGTTGTCAACGACTGGAGAAGCATGAAGTTCTGGCTCGACCTTGGATCGTGTGAGGGGGAAGAATTCAAACTGTATGGTCAATATGAATCGATTCGTATTGAATTCAAAAAACTGGGAAACAATTAATACTTGCCCACTACCCGGCCGCGAAAATTGTAGTTACCGGAGTTGGGTTGCCCTCCATGCAACTCCTCCTCACTGCCCGCAGCTACAGCTCCCTCTAGAATGGCCGAATGAATCTCAACAACGATTTTACTGCCCGCGTCGTGCAACACGCTGCCGATGCCACCTGGACCCCCTCACCCCTGCCCGGCGTCGACCGACGCATGCTCGACCGGGTCGGCGATGAAGTCGCCCGCGCCACCAGCATCGTGCGTTACGCCGCCGGTTCCCGCTTTGATGAACATGTGCATCACGGCGGCGAGGAGATCCTCGTGCTCGACGGCGTGTTCCGCGACGAGGACGGCGAATACCCCGCCGGCAGCTGGCTGCGCAATCCGCGCTGGAGCCGCCACACGCCGTACACCGGCGCGGAAGGCGCGCTGATTTACGTGAAGGTCGGCGCCATTGATGCGCCGTTCATTCCGCTGCCCTAGCGATACACGCCGGCAGAGGCCTGCAATACACCATCCGGCCTGCCCTGCTGCGCTACACTCGGCGCTGCAACCCCTACGCTATCGCTCCTCCAACCTGAAACTGCCCCATCATGACCGACCCCAACGCCTATACCGTCGAAATCGCCGCCCCCGACATCAGCCCCTACCGCAAGGGCAACACCGGCATTGATTACGCCACCACCATCGACAGCGGCAAACCGGGGCCGCATGTGATGATCACCGCGCTGGTCCACGGCAACGAGATCTGCGGCGCGATCGTGCTCGATGAGCTGTTCCGCGCCGGCATCCGCCCGCTGCAGGGCAAACTGACGCTGCTGTTCTGCAATATCGAGGCGTTCGGGTGCTTCGATGTGGCCAATCCCGAAGCCTCGCGCTGGGTCGAGGAGGATTTCAACCGGGTGTGGACCGCCGAGGTGCTCGACGGCCCGCGCAACACGCCCGACCTGCGCCGCGCGCGCATCCTCCGCCCGCTGATCGACAGCGCCGACCTGTTGCTCGACATCCATTCGATGCAGCACCCGTCGGACCCTCTGCTGCTCGCCGGGCCGCTGGCCAAGGGGCGCATCCTCGCCGCGGAGGTGGGTTATCCGGCGCTGGCGGTCTGCGACGCCGGGCATGCGGCCGGCCGGCGCATGCGCGATTACGCCGGCTTCGGCGATGCCGCGAGCCCGAAAAACGCGCTGCTGGTCGAATGCGGCCAGCACTGGGCGAAACGCACCGTCGATGTCGCGCGCGAGACCACACTGCGCTTCCTGGCGCGCTTCGGCGTGATCGACCCTGAGCGCGGCCCCTTCCGGTTTGCCGACACGCTGCCCGTGCAGAAGACGGTGGAGGTCACGCATCCGGTGACCATCACCGCCGAGGCTTTCCGTTTTGCGCGTGTGTTTACCGGGCTGGAGGTCATCCCTGAGGCCGGCACGCTGATCGGCTGGGACGGCGAACGCGAAGTGCGCACGCCTTACGACGACTGCGTGCTGGTGATGCCGTCGAAGCGGCTGTATCGCGGCCAGACGGCGGTGCGCCTTGGCCGGTTTGTGGCCGGCCGCTGACAGCACAGCCTGCGGCAGGCTGGCCTCCTGCCGCAGTATTCCCGGTTATTTATTGTTGTTCAGGCCGGCGCGCTTAATGACTTCAGCCCACTTCAGGTACTCCTTGCGGATGAATTCGGTGAACTGCTCCGGCGTGGTGCCGATCGGGTCGGAGCCAAGCACCGAATAACGCTCGATCACCGCGGGCGACTTGGCCGCCTTCTGCACTTCTTCGCTGAGGCGGGCGACGATCGGCTTGGGGATGCCCACCGGGCCGATGATGCCGCCCCAGGTGGTGACTTCGTAGCCGGGCAGGCCGGATTCGGCGACGGTCGGCAGGTTGGGGAAGGCTTTTGCGCGGCGGGGGCCGGTCACGGCGAGGCCGCGCAGACGGCCGCTGGTCACATGCGGGGCGAGGCTGCTCGTCGGGTCAAACAGGAACTGCACAAACCCCGACATGGTGTCGACGGCCGCCTGTGCGCCGCCCTTGTAGGGCACATGCAGGATGTCGGTCTTGCTCAGGCTCTTGAAGTATTCACCGGCGAGATGGCCGACCGTGCCGTTGCCGGCCGAGCCGAAGGACATCTGGTTGGGGCGCGCCTTGGCCAGCGCGATCATTTCCTTGACGCTCTTCACCGGCAGGGTCGGCGACACGGCCAGCAGCAGCGGCGAGCTGATCGCCTGCGAGATGGCCTGAACTTCCTTGTCGACATCGTACGGCAGGTTGGCCGTGAGGCTGCGGCTGATCGCCAGCGGGCCTGCGCCGGCATAGGAAATGGTGTAGCCGTCCGGCGCGGACTTGACCAGCGCCTGCATGCCGATGGCACCGCCCGCACCCGCGCGGTTGTCGACGATGATCTGCTGGCCGATCTGGCTGGCCATCTGCACGCTGAAAATCCGCGCCGAGGAATCGGTCGCGCTGCCGGCGGCAAAGGGCACGATCAGGCGGATCGGGCGATCGGGATAGGCGGCTTGCGCCAGGGCCGGGGTCGCGGCCGCGGTTATCAGCAATACCGCGGCGCCGGCGCGGGTGATCAGCATTGTGTTCATGTTGATTTGTCCTCGGATGATTGGATCTCGTACGGCAGGGCATCGCCGTGGTGTGAATTGCATCCACACTCTAACCGATTGCCTTGACCGGCGAAAACCGCGACACGCGGAAGGGCTGTGACTGGCGGGCACGTTGAGCGCGACGCGCCCCGCAGGCCCTAGGCCCTGATCAAGTCCAGCGGCGCATGTCGTCCGCGCAGTACCGGCGCCGCGTCCATCCCCCACCAGCGTTCCAGCACCGTGGCATACAGCGCGCGGAAATCCACCGCGTGCTGGACGTTGCCGGCGCTGTCAAGGTGCCTGAAATCGGGCGGCACGCCGTAGAGGCCGCCACGCACGCGCCCGCCGGCGAGCAGGTGCACGCTTGCGGTGCCGTGGTCGGTGCCGCCGCTCTGGTTCTGCAGCGGCCGGCGGCCGAATTCGGCGTAGGTCATGACCAGCGTCGAATCCCACAGTCCCAGCTCGGTCAGCGAGCCCTTCAGGGCGACCATGCCGTCGGACAGATCCTTCAGCAGGCGCGCCTGGCGCACTAGCTGTCCAACATGCGTGTCAAAACCGTTCAACGCGAGCTTGATCACCGGCACGCCGGCGTTCGCCGCGGCAACCTGCGCCGCGGTGCGCACGGCGTTGCCGAAATTACCGTTGGGAAAAACGGTGCTGAAACTGCGGTCGGCGCGCAGCCGTAACGCCGCGCCGCTCACCGCCTGCTCCACGCGCAGCACATGCGCCAGCGCGGGGTTGCCCGCCGTCGCGGCAGCCGGGGCCGCGAATCGCGACTGGCGCAGGAACTGTTCGGGGTTGACCAGCGTCACCGCACGGCTCGCCGCGCCACCGAGGGGGCCAAGTTCGGCGCCGCCCACCACCACGCCGTCGGCGGCGCTTGCAGCCGGCAGCGGCGATGAGGTGAAGCTGCGGGTAAGCCAGCCGGCGTCGAGGTATTCGCTGCTGTTCGAGGCGGTGTCCCAGATTTCGATGGAACGGAAATGCGAGAGGTTGGGCTTCGGATAACCCACGTTCTGCACCAGCGCGAGTTCGTCCGCCTGCCACAGCGCAAGCAGCGGCCGCAGTTCGGGATGAAGTCCGGCCCGGTCGTTGAGTGGCAGCACCTGCTCGCGGGGAATGGCGATGCCGGGACGCAGACGGTAATACTCGGCATCCGCGTGGTGAATCAGGGTGTTGAAGCCGTCGTTGCCGCCCTTCAGCTCGACGAGCACCAGCAGGCGGCGTTCGCCGCGCGCTGCAGCAGCCAGCGCCGGCCACGGCAGCCAGCTCACTGCCGCTGCCGTGCCTGCGGCCCTGATGAAATTGCGCCGGTTCATGATCAGCCCTGATCGCCCGTTGGTGTTGTTCATTTGAGTTGATACGCCGGATCAAGCACCAGCGCGCGCAGGTCATTCAGTCCCGGGTTCGGTCCGGTCACCGCATGCACCGGCGCCACCGCCATCACCGCACGCGGCGGTGGTACGCCGTTCAGGCGCTTGAGCCAGGCTGCGCCATCGAAGCGCACCTTGCCCATGGCCGCCCTTGCGCGCTCGCGCCGTGCAGTGGCCGGGTTGGCGGCCTGCGTGACCGCAACGGTCATCATCTCCATGCGCATCGGGCCCATCGCCAGCCGGTCCTGGAACAGGATGTCGAGGAACTGTTTGCGCTGCAGCAGCGTGGAGGCGTTGATCCACAGTTCGCCGCCGGGCCAGCCCTTGACGTTGGGCGGCGCAAACAGGACCTGTCCGGACTGGCCCATCGCGAACACGAAGGGCAGCACGTCGGGCACTTCGAATTCGAACTGCCGCAGCGTGCCCACCACCAGATCGGCGGGCGACTTGACCAGCACGCCGCGATGCGCAGGTGCATAAAACGCGTCGGAGTTGAACAGCACGCGCAGGGCGGCGCGGATGTCGTAACCACTGCCGCGCAGCTCGCCGGCGATTCTCGAGACCTCGGCCGGCGCGGGCTGCGGTGACACGAATTCGCGCCACAGCTTGCCCGCGATCAGCGCTGCGGTCTCCGGACGATCAAGCAGGATATCGAGCACTTCATCCCCGCCGAAATTGCCGTTGCGGCCCAGTACGGTCTTGGGCCCGTCGTCATGCTGCGCGGGACGGAACACGAACCGGCCGGTCTGCGGATTGAGGCTCCAGCCGGTGAAGGCGCGCGCCACCTCCTTCACGTCCTGCTCGGTGTAATGTCCCTCGCCGAGCGTGAACAGCTCCATCAGCTCGCGCGCGAAATTCTCGTTGGGCCGGCCTTTGCGGTTGAAGGCGCTGTCGAGATAGCGCAGCATCGCGGGATCACGCGCCACGGCATGCAGCAGCGCGCCGAAATTGCCCAGCGCGTGTTCGCGCAACAGCACGTTCTGGCGGTACATCAGCTGTGGCGACTGCACTTTCTGCATGCCGGACACAAAGTGGTTGTGCCAGAACAGCGTCATGCGCTCGCGCAGCGGATCGGGCGTGACCAGCATCTGCCGCAGCCACCATTCGCGCAACTCAATGCCGCGCTCGATGCGCTCGGCCTGCAGGCGGGTCCGTGTCTCGGCGTCCAGCGTGCGCAGGCGGCCCGGCGGAGCATGGGGCTCGTCCACCCAGCCCGGCGCGGGAAGCACCTTGCCCGAGCCCGCCAGCAGACGCTCGGTAGCCTGCGTGCGGGTGAGCCTGGAGTAGATTTCCACTTCGGCCAGGCTGGCACCGAAGCCCGCTCGGTTGAGCAGGTGGCGGGCATCGTCAGGCCCGAGCGGGGCGGCAGAGGTGATCACGGACCAGCCCGCGAGCAGGATGCCGGCAAGCAGCAGCCGCAGCGCCCCGCCATTCATCGCATCAGTCTTCCGTGTGCCATGGGCCACCTCTGCCGTGCGGGCATCACCCGCTTGAGGCCCCCATACTAGCTCCAACCCGGCGGCCGCCACCGTCAGCAGCGAGGGATTTTTTGTAAGAATTTGTGTACGGAATGCCCGGCCGGGATGCGGCAGCCCCAGGGCCGGCTAGGCCTTGCGCGGGGTTTTGGCAGGGTTGCGGCGCTTGTTGCGGATGCCGACCTCGGCCATGCAGACGCTGACCACATGCGGGGTATCGTCCTTGACGGTTGTGTATTCGACCTGGACGTCCGCTTTCGCGAAAAAGGCCGCGCTGAGCAACGCGGCGAGACCGGAGAACACCTGCGGTTCATGCCCGTTCCGCCCTGCATCGCCCTTGCGCGGCTTGTCACGGGCCACGAAAGACTGCTTGTGATGGCCGTCATCAATCGAAAACAACAGCTGCGCGGACCTGCGCCCGTATCCTTTGACGTTGATCTTCACCACCCGTCCAGACATCATCGGCATACCCGGCCTCCTGTGATGTTGAGGAACCTGAACAAAGGCCAAAAGGGCGGGGCAGGCGCCACCGGAACGGTCCGCTCGACCTGCGCTTCGGGCCCGCGCTGAATGCGGTTGCGGTTGGCTTACTGCGGCTTCAAGCCCGCGGCTGACGCCACCTTTTTCCACTTGGCGATTTCGGACTTGATCTGCGCCGCGTGCTCCGCCTGTGAGTTGCCTACAGGCAATGCGCCGCGGTCGATCAGCGTCTTGTTGTTTTGCGGATCGGTCAGTGATGCGCGCAACGCGTCGTTGAGCCTTTTTGCGACCGGCTGCGGAATGCCCGCCGGACCGAGGTAGCTGAAGGGACTGGTGACAACGAAGTCCTTCACCCCGGATTCAACCATGGTGGGGATGTCGGGGAATGACACGAAGCGTTTCTCGCCGCACTGCGCGATCATGCGCAGCCGCCCGCCCTGCAGGTGGCCGGTGATTGCAGGGATGCTGACAAAGGAGAACTGAACATGGCCGGCGATAAGGTCGACGATCGACGGGCCTGCACCCTTGTAGGGGATGTGCGCGACGTTGATGCCGGTCGAGGCACTGAGCAGCGCGCCGGCGAGGTGACCCAGCGCGCCGCGGCCGGAACTGGAGAAGTTGATTTCTCCGGGGCGTTTCTTGGCCAGCGCAACAAGATCCTGCACGTTTTTCACGGGCAGCGAGGGATGCACCGCCAGCCCTGCCGGGATGTCGACGATGATGCCAAGCGGCGTGAAGTCCTTCTCGACATCGAAAGGCAGGCTTTTCAGCATTGCCGGATTGATGAGTATGCTCGCCGCCGCGATCAGCGTGGTGTAGCCGTCGGGCGCGGCGCGCGCGACCATCTCGGCACCGATGTTGCCGCCGGCGCCGGGGCGGTAGTCGATCACCAGCTGCTGGCCGAGCACCTCGCCCATTTTGGGCGCGAGCAGGCGGAACAGCACATCGCTGTTGCCGCCGGGGGCATTGGGGTTGATGACGCGCAGGATCTTGGTGGGGAACTGCTGGGCCGCGACAGGACTGGCTGCTGACAGCGCAGCGACGCATACCAACGCCGCACGCAAAAAGGTTCTCGACATGATCTCCTCCGATGGACGGTTTTTTATGGGTGCTGCGTAAACATCATAGCCCACATGCGCGGGCAGGCAAACGGGGCCTGTGCGCTTCATGGCGTGGGCTCCTTTTCCATGATCTGGTCCCCGGACCCTGCGCCGAATTGACCCATCGGGGATGAGGGGCTAGAGTGGGGCCCGGCCCTTGCGGCCGTGCAGGATCGGATCAGTCAGGCGACGCAGATCGCCGGCCCGTCAGCGATTTACTTGCCGATTGCTGCCGCTGTTCCGTTCCGACAGATCCACAACGAAGCGAGGAGAACCCATGAACCGGCATCTTTCGTTGAAGACCATTGTTGTTGCGCTTGGCGCCGCCGCCTGCGCGGTACTGCTGCAGGCGGCACCGGCACAGGCGCAGCAAGTCAGTTTCGCGGGCAAGCGCATTCTGGTGACCGTGCCGTTCGCCCCGGGCGGGGGTTCGGATGTGTATATCCGGGCGCTGCAGCCCTTCCTTGAAAAACATTTGCCGGGCAATCCAACCATCATCGTGCTCAATGTCCCGGGCTCGCGCTCAATCCCCGGCGCCAACCGTTTCCAGGAACGCGCGGTTGCAGACGGCACCCATGCCATCGTGATCTCGGCCACCACGGTGGGCAGCTTCGTTTTCGAGCGTTCCAAGGTCAAGTTCAATCTGGACAAGTGGATCCCGGTCCTGCTCTCGCCGCAGGGTGCCGTGGTTTATTCGTCACCGGCGCTCGGGGCAAAGGGTCCGCAGGATCTTGCAGCGCTCAAGGGCAAGCCGATGGTCTTCGGCGGGCAGAACGCAAGTTCCGGGGAAGCGCGCAGCGTGCTGAGTTTCGAACTGCTCGGCTTCAAGCCGAAATATGTCTGGGGCATGAACCGGGGACCGGTGCGCCTCGCGTTCGAGCGCAACGAACTGAACCTCAACTACGATTCGATGCCCGGCTATCTGAGCGCCGCCTCCAAACTGGTCAAGGCCGGCAAGGCGGTGCCGCTGTATTCCATGGGCATCACCGACACCAAGGGCACGCTGGTGCGCGACCCGAATGCGCCCAACCTGCCACATGTCGGCGAGGCCTACGAACTGGTGCACGGCAAGAAGGCTTCGGGTCCGGCCTTTGAGGCTTGGCAATCGGTCAACAAGATGATGACCATGTTGAACAAGGGCATGTTCCTTCCCGAGGGAACGCCAAAGCCGGTTGTCGAAGCCTGGCGCACAGCGATCACCAACAGCCTCAAGGATCCCGCTTTCGAGAAAGACGCCGGCAAGATCGTCGAGGGCTACCCGCAGTTCATCGGCGATGCGGCGCTGCCGATCATCAAGGACGCCACGTCCTTCAAGCCCGAGGCCTGGGCCTGGCTGAAGAAGTATTACAAGTCCGAGCACAACGTCACGATCCAGTAACGGCATCGTGACCGAATAGATGCAAGCAGACCTCCTGCTGGCGCTGTCAACGCTCGTCAGCGTGCAGCACATGCTGTTTCTCGTGGGCGGGGTGCTGCTCGGGCTGGTGGTCGGCATACTGCCGGGCCTGGGCGGCATCGCCGCGCTGTCCCTGCTGCTGCCTTTCGTCTACGGCGGCGACCCGACGCTGGTACTGCCGATGATGATCGGCCTGCTCGCCGTCACCAACACTTCTGACACCTTCCCCGCCGTGCTGGTCGGCATCCCCGGCAGTTCAAGCGCGCAGGCCACCATCATGGACGGCCATCCGCTGGCACGCCGCGGGGAGGCGGCGCGCGCCCTTGGCGCGGCCTTCTCCGCGTCGCTGATTGGCGGCCTGTTCGGCGCGTTGATGCTGACACTCGCCATACAGTTCGCGAGGCCGTTGATATTGGCCATCGGTTTCGGCGAGCAGCTGATGCTGGTGGTACTGGCGTTGACAATGATCGGCATGCTGACAGCCACCAGCCCGGTGAAGGGCCTGATCATGTGCGGCATGGGCCTCCTGTTCGGCAGCATCGGCGCGGCGCCCGCCACTGCCGAAGAACGCCTGACCTTCGACACGATCTACCTCAGCGACGGCCTGCCGCTGGTGATCGTCGGCCTTGCCATGTTCGCGATTCCCGAGATCGTCGAAGTGCTTCGCAAGCGCACCACCATTTCCTCCATGCCCGAACTCGGCGCCGGCGTGCTGAAGGGCTTTGCGGAAACGCTCCAGCACAAATGGCTGGTGCTGCGCTGCTCAACGCTCGGCGTGTTTCTCGGCGCGCTGCCGGGGCTGGGCGGGCCGGTCACCAACTGGATGACCTACGGCCACACCATCCAGTCGGCGAAAGACCGTTCGCAGTTCGGCAAGGGAGATATCCGCGGGGTGATCGGCCCGGAAGCCTCGAACAATGCGGACAACGGCGGCGCACTGATCCCGACGCTGATGTTCGGCATCCCGGGCTCCGGCAGCATGGCGCTGTTCCTCGGCGCCCTCGTGCTGATCGGGATCGAGCCGGGCATCGGCATGATGGAGCGCCATCTCGATCTCACATTCATCATCATCTGGTCGCTGGCCATCGCCAACGTCATCGGTGCGGGTATCTGCCTTTTCCTGGCGCGCCCGATCGCGCGCCTGACACTGGTGCCCTTCATGCGGGTGGCGCCGTTCATGATCGTTCTCATCTTTTTCGCGGCCTTCCAGGCCACGCGGGCCTGGGAGGACCTGATCGCATTGTTCGTGCTCGGCGTTTTTGCCGTATACATGAAGCGCTTCGGCTGGTCGCGGCCCGCCTTCCTGATCGGTTTCGTGCTGTCGATGCGCCTCGACGCCGCCGTATATCAGTCAATCCAGGTCTACGGTGCCACCTTCCTGCAGCGCGGCGGCGTGCAGTTGATCCTGGCGTTTGCAGCCATTTCAGTATTCCTGGCGCTGCGCACGCGGGGCCAGCGCGAGCCGCTGACCGCGACGGGGCCGCACGCGCCGGAGCGAAAAACCCCGCAGGCCTTCTTCCTCGGACTGCTGATCGCGATCTGCCTGTATGCGATCTACGACATCTGGCGCCTCGATTTCCTGGGCATGGTGTTTCCGGCGACGGTGGCGCTGATCACCCTGGCTTTGCTGGTCACGGTAGCGCTGCTGTTCCGCCGCGACCGGCCCGACTACGTGTTCTTCGACAACGAGCGTGAATGGAGCGAAGAAGACCGGCCTGTCCATAGCGACCTGCATGTCCAAGCCTGGATCCTGGCGCTGCTGGCGGCGATCGGACTGTTTGGGTTCATCCTTGGTATCTTCGTGTACATCACGGCTTTCCTGCGGATGAAAGCCGCTGTGGGCTGGATCTGGGCGACCACGGGAGCACTGGCCGCGTTCGCGGTGATGAGTCTTTTCGGACACGTCTTCGTGCTGGAATACCCGGCGGGCCTGCTGCAATACCTGTTTTTGATGCCCTGGCCGCTGAACTGAACGCAAGCCTGATTGGTTGAAACTGCAAATGCGAGTGGCGTGCGCTCATCACCTCTGTCTTGTTCAAGTATTTGTTTTTATTTTGTTTTTACCAAACCCGATCAGCGCCGCCCGCCGAACATCCAGCGCTGCACTTCGACCGTGCGGTAGACGCCCGCCTGCACCAGCGGATCGCCCTGCCACAGCTTGTCAAAGGCGGCGCGATCCGGCATCTGGATCATCAGCGCGGTGCCGGCCCAGTCGCGGCCGGCATCGTCAAGCAGCGATCCGGTGACGATCACGCGCGGCTCCGCGCCCTGCCGCGAGAAATAGTCATGGCGCGCGGCGAGCAGCGCTGAGGCATCGTCCGCACGCGCGGGGTCACCCTTGGCGATGACGAGGAAGCGATGTTCCTGGTCGAGTGCGCTGCCGTAGTCCCACATCGTGTGCCCGCTTTCGTTGTGCCAGCGACTGATGAAGACCTCGGCATAAAGCCCCGCCTTGTGCCGCGGCTCTTCGCACACGAAGCGCTGCGCCGCGGCGGCACCGGGCAGGTCGATGATGTGCATGCTGCCGGTCGGTGAACGGCCGTCGTCGGCAAGCGTGGGCCCGCGCGCGACGAATCCGGCTGCGTAGTCATCCATGAAGGCCCAGTGCGCCTGCTCGGTCTGCTTGCGCAGCGCGGCGACGCCGGGGTTGTCGCGGCAGTAAACAAAATAGTGCATGGCCGGTTCCCGGTTGTAAGGCGCGTAATTGCGCCAGCGGGAATTAGAGCAGATCGTCCACGCGTTGTCCGGATCAGTCCGCTTATTCGGCAGAAACACCAAGCCGCAGGTCACCGGAAACTACAAGTGCGGCCTTTTCGATAAAAGTTAATATACGGTTCGCGCCACCCTGGCGTCTCGCCGCCGGTCCAGATCACACCCTTGCCCGAGGAGAATGCGATGACGACTTTTGCCAAACCCGTTCAGGCAAGACCCAGCCTGGACCTCGCCGATCTACCCGGGGAGTTCAAGGACCACTATTGGGGTGATCTCGCACGGGAGGCAATCTCTGGTTCGGACAGGGGGCTCATACAGACAGCCGCGACACTGGTCGAATCCCAATTGAAGGATTTGCTGATTTCGGACCCTGCTCCCGCCAGGCCGGACATGCTCGCGTTGATCTCACCCGGCGGCCCCCTGTGCCACCGCAAAGCGCTGGTCAACCATCTTGAGCAGCATGCATTCATGTCACAACGCGAGGCGGCTGCGGTACGCAGCCTGTTCGATTGCGCCGATCGTTATTTCGGCTGGAGCCACGATGGTGCGCTGACAAATCTGCAGTGGCTGTCACTGGAGCCCTTTCTTGCCTATAGCAGTGACCCCGACATGCCTGCAATCCAGAACAAGGACCGTGAAGGGTTTTTCTGGGCATGCCGCGAAATCACGGATGCCCTGCTGATCCTCATTGGCAATCGGGAAAACGGGCTCGCCTGAATGCAGGCTGGTCCGGCGCTAGAGCATCGCCCCCGGGTGCCCCAGCGCCTCTTCGGTGAGGTGACGGATCAGCCATTCACAGGCGTCGTCCACCGAGTCGGTGCGGTGCACCAGTTCGACATCCTTGGCATCGATGGTGCCGTGGCGCACCAGCGCGTCGAAATTGATGACCTCGCGCCAGTATTCGGTGCCGAAAAGCACGATCGGCATCGGCTTGTGCATGCGGCGGGTCTGCTTCAGCGTCAGCATCTCGAACAGCTCGTCCAGCGTGCCGAAGCCGCCGGGGAAGACAAGGATCGCCTTTGCCATGTAAGCCAGCCAGAACTTGCGCATGAAGAAGTAATGAAAGTGGAAGGACAGCTCGCGGGTGATGTACGGATTGGCGGCTTCTTCGTGCGGCAGCGAGATGGTGAGCCCGACATTGCGTCCGCGCGCTTCCGAGGCGCCGCGGTTGGCGGCCTCCATGATGCCCGGCCCGCCGCCAGTGCAGACGACGAAGCGGCGCTGGTCGTCGGGGCTGAGGCTTTTCGACCACTGCGTCATGCGGAAGGCGATCTGCCGCGCGGCCTCGTAATAGGTGGAGCCCTCCTTCAGCCTCGCCGAGCCGAAGAACACCAGCGTGTCCTCGATGCCGTGTTTCGCGAGCCGGCGCTCGGGTTCGAGGTATTCGGCGAGGATGCGCAGCGGGCGCGCCTCGTCGCTGTTCATGAATGCAGGGTTGCGGTAGGACTTGATCGGTTTCATCGGGTGGTTCCGGGTTCGCGGTTGGACATGCAGCGCTTCATGCTGCCCGTGTCACGATCTGCACTTCGCTGTGCAGCGTGCGGTGGACCGGGCATTTGTCGGCGATTTCCATCAGTTTCGCGCGCTGGGCGCCATCCAGCCCGCCTTCAAGGGTGATGACGCGGTCGATGCGGTCAATCCTGCCATCCCTGGTTTCGCAATCAGCGCAATCCGTCGCATGGATTTTTTCGTGCTTCAGGCGCACGCTGACCCGATCCAGCGGGAGTTTTTTCAGCTCGGCGTACATGCGGATGGTCATCGAGGTGCAGGCGCCGAGCCCGGCGAGCAGCAGGTCATAGGGCCCGGGGGCGGAACCGAGTCCGCCCACGGACTGCGGCTCGTCGGCGCGCAGCGCGTGTCCGGCCGCGGCGATGGCCTGGGTGAACCTGCCTTCGCGGGTTTCGGCGACCACCACTTCGCCGGCTTCGCCCTGGATGCGGTGCGGGTCGGTCAGCGGCACGAAACGTCCTGCCCAGGCCGCCAGCACGGATGCGGCGTATCGCGCGTCATCGCGCCGTGTCAGCAGGTGGTCGGCGGTGTCGAGGGAGACAAAGCTTTTCGGGTGTTTGGCGGCGACGAAGATGCCGGTGGCGTTATCGACGGGCACGGTGTCGTCCACCGGCGAATGCATCACCAGCAGCGCGCGGCGCAGCCTGGCTATCGCCTCGTGCTGCTGCTGGGCATCGAGATCGGCGAGGAATTCGCGGCGGATGCGGAAGCTGCGGCCGGCAAGTTCGACCGTGGCTTCGCCCTGCGCTTCGATGTCGGCAACCGAGGATCTGAGCATGCCCTTCACATGCGCGGGCTCGTACGGCGCACCCAGCGTCGCCACCGCGCGCACTTCGGGGATGCGTCCGGCGGCAGCGAGAACGGCTGCACCGCCGAGACTGTGGCCGATGAGGATGGCCGGTGCGCCGTGGTTGGCGCGCAGCCAGTCGGCGGCAGCAACAAGGTCGGCAACGTTGGAACTGAATCCGGTGTTGGCGAAATCGCCGTCACTCGCGCCAAGCCCGGTGAAATCGAAGCGCAGTACCGCGATGCCGTATTCGGTCAGCGCGCTGCTGATGAAGCTCGCGGCCTTGCTGTCCTTGGAGCAGGTAAAACAGTGCGCGAACAGGGCATAGGCCCGCGGCGGCAGCAGCGGCGCGTCGAGGCGGGCGGCGAGTTCGGCGCCAAGCGCGCCGGTAAAGCGGACGGCGGATGAAGGCATGGCAATCTCCGGTTCGGGTGGCTGGCCGCGGGACGGTCCGGCATGGCCTGCGGAATGCGGGGCAGCAATGCCGCGCAGGCATCAATCCGTCGCAGCATCCCGCCCGTTCTTTGCATTATTTGCATCGGTGCCGCGGCATTCAAGCCGCCGCACCGGCTATTTGCCGTATTCGTCGAACTTCGGCAGCGCCGGGGTTTCGACATACCAGCCGGCCTTCGAGGCCCAGAAGATGTTGCTGTCGGGCTTGAGGTCCGGGGTGTCGTCGAGCGTGCCCGCGGGCACCAGCATGTTTTCGGTGCCGGTGACCTTGTGCGGCATGCGCGTGCCGCACTGCGTGCAGAAGTTGACTGCGAAGCGCTTTGCGCCCGGCAGGTCAAAGTGGCGCAGCAGCGATTCGCCGGTCAGCCACCTGAACTGGCCCGCGGGCAGGAACAGGTTCGCCGCGTGCGCGGCGCCGGTGGCCTTGCGGCAGCGCGTGCAGTGGCAGTACTTGAACATCATCGACGGCGGGCTGATCTCGAAGCGGACGGCACCGCAGAGGCAACTGCCGGGAACGGCATGGTCGTGGGGCATGGGATCTCCTTGGGGACAAAGTCCTTCGGCTGCAACAATAGGCGCAAAGAGTCCCTGCTGCCAAATGCGGCCTGCTCCGCGAGGCACCGTCCGGCATGAACCGGCGGCCCGCCGGCCCCGCCGTCCCGGGGCCGCCGTCAGGCGGGTGCGGGTTTGTGCTGCGACACCAGCCAGTGCGCCCCGCCCGCCAGCACCGCCAGGCACAGCAGGCCCACGCCCCACACCGCCCAGATCAGCGGCACCAGCCAGCCCATCATCATGCTCATGTAGGGCAGCGCGTCGCGCAGGGCTTCCAGGGACAGCATCACGTATTGCTGCAGGATGCCGATCATTGCTGGGTCGAGCCAGAGCGGCAGCCCTTCGGGCAGCGGCCACTGTGCTACACCGCTGCGCAGGGGCTCGAGGTTTCCGCCGGCGAGCAGGCCGGTGCCCCACTGCGTGAGCTTGACGGCGATGAATGTACCTGCTGTCCACAGCAGCGCGATGACACTGAAGATGATCCACACGGCGATTTTCATGATCGGTCTTTAATCCCCATTATCAAGCGGCATGGTCTGCATGCCGTACCGGAATGGCAGGCGGGCATGCCCGCGTTCCGTTGTTGCGGCGCCTGTCATTGACCGGACCGTGGCCGTTTTGGTTCCGCGAATAAAACCATGCCGGGAGTGCTAGGATCATGCCTTCCAGCCGGGGTGTCCCCGGCACCGGACACGAGGAGACTCACCCCCATGGCTGCCCCCAACTTCGTCACCCCCGTCGTCGATGCCCTGACCGTGCGCGTGCTGGTCGATTCGCGCTACGAGCGTTTCCTGCCGCGGATGAGCCATCCGCATGTGAAGATCGAGCATGTCGGCCGCATCACCGGCCGGCCGGAGAGCACCTTCGCCTGCGAGTGGGGGCTGTCGCTGCACCTCGCATCGGAGAAGGACGGCGCCAAGGCGCAGTACGTGCTCGACTTCGGCTACACGCCGGAGATCATCAACCGCAATTTCGAACTGCTGGGCATCGAGCCGGGCAAGATCAACGGCCTGATCCTCTCCCACGGCCACCTCGACCATTTCGGCGGGCTGCAGGGCTTCGTGAAACAGCACCGCGGACAGATGCGCGACGACATTGCGCTGTATGTCGGCGGCGAGACGGTGTTCCGCACCAAGTGGGTCAAGGAAGGCGGCGAAACCCTCGAATGGTGCACCCTCGACCGCGCGGCGCTGGAGGCGCAGAAGGTGATGCCGGTATGCTGCCCGAAGCCGCAGGCGCTGGACGGCCCCTTCACCTCGGGCTACATCGAGCGCAGTTCCTTCGAGGAAGTCACCGGCGGCTCGCTGGTGGTGGACGACCACTTCACCGAGGCCGAGCGCGCGGGCAAACTGGTGAAGGACACCCATCCCGACGAACACGCGACCTGCTACATCGTCAAGGGCAAGGGCCTGGTGGTGATCTCCTCCTGCGGCCATACCGGCATCATCAACACGGTGAGGAGCGCGATGAAGGCAGCGAACGTCGACAAGGTGCACGCGGTGATGGGCGGTTTCCACCTCGGACCGGCGAATGTCGAATACCTGCAGCACACCCTGCGCGAGCTGCAGGCGATCAATCCCGACGTGATCGTGCCGATGCACTGCACCGGCGAGCGCTTCATCGACATGCTGCGCCAGCAGATGCCGGACAAGGTGGTCTATTCCAACGTCGGCAGCCGCTACACCTTCGGCGGCTGAAGCGGGCCGGCGGTTTGCTGCGCGCGATTCCGTCGGCCTCGGCCCGGTCGTCCGGGGCATCCGATGGCGGCAAGCCGGCAAGGGACGCATGAACGACCGGTTCGACACCTCTGCTCTCAGGCACGACGGCCTGCCGCCACCCCGGCTCTGGGCGGCGATTGCGCTGTCGATCCTGATCCATGTCGCGGCAGTGACGGGATTGCCGCGCGCCGACAGACCGCAGCCGCCGGCGGGCGATGACCCGCAGGCGAAGACCGCGTTGTCGCTGCGGTTGATGCCGCCGCTGCCGCCCGCGGCACCGGCAGCACCGTCACTGCCGGCCGCGCTCTCCAGGCCCGCGCTGCAGGCGCAGCGGCCGAAACCTGCGCCACCTCCGCGGCCGGCGCCGGTCATCGCCGTGGACAAGCCTGCACCCGCCGCACCCGCTGTTGCGCCACCGGTGACGGCTGCACCGCGCACCGCGCCGGAAGGCGACATGGCCGCGTACATCGAAGCGCGCCGCCGCGCCCGTGGCGCGGCTTCACCGGCACAGCCCGCGCCCGGGCAGACTGAGGACGAGGAGTCGCGTCGCCAGCGCATCATCGCCGGCAACCTCGGCTCGACGCGCGAGCGCACTTTCGGCTACGACCCGCGCCAGGGCGGCGGCATGTTCCAGATCGAACGCCTCGGCCATGACCAGGCGGCGTTCATCTTTTACGGGTGGAACAACACCATTAGCCGCAACACCAAGCAGCTGATCGAAGTCAGCCGCGGCAGCCACAGCGACATCCGCATTGCGGTGGTGCGCAGGATGATCGCGATCATCCGCGAAAACACCCAGGAGGATTTCCTCTGGGTGTCGCAACGCCTCGGGCGCACCGTCACGCTGTCGGCCCACCCCCGCGACAACGCCGGGCTGGAAGACTTCATGATGCGCGATTTTTTCCCCGGCGCGACACCGGCGCAGCAGTAAGGCCGGCGTAACGCCGCGCGGGTGGAGTACACTCGCGCCACCATGATCGAGCTTCCGTTCTCGCCGACCTGGATCGGCATCACCGCCGCCGTGCTCACCACTGCCGCATTCGCGCCGCAGGCAATCCAGGCCTGGCGCACGCGCTCGACCAAGGACGTGTCGCTGGCGATGTTCACGCTGATGGTGTCGGGCATCGCGCTGTGGCTCGTCTACGGCATCCTGATCAGCGACCTGCCGCTGATCGTGGCCAACTCGATCACGCTGCTGCTGGCAGGATCGATCCTGGTCGCGAAGATCCGTTTCCGCTGAGCACGCCGACCGCGCCGGACCGAACAAAAATTGAAAAAAATTTGCGGTGTATGCCGTTCCCGGCCTCCGCAGGCGCGCGACGCCTTCGCGAATCGCGCTACCAGGCCAGCGCAGCACAACAACAAGAAACACAACGTCCAACGTGCGAGGTGGAGTCCCCATGCAGCATCCACACATTGCAGGCCGCATTACACTGTCCATTGCACTGGCACTGGGTATCGCAGGCCCGGCATCCGCCGCCTGGCCTGAAAAGCCGGTCCGCTTCATCGTACCCTTCGCCACCGGCGGCGGCACCGACCTGCAGGGCCGGCTGCTCGCCGAACGCCTGCGCCAGAGCCTAGGTCAGCCGGTGCTGGTTGAAAACCGTCCCGGCGCGGGCGGGCTGATCGGCGCCGAGTTCGCCGCAAAATCCGCGCCCGACGGCTACACGGTGCTGATGATCACGGCATCGATCGCTCTCAACGTGACGCTGCAAAAAAAGAACATGCGCTTTGATCTGCTGAAGGATTTCGATCCGGTGACCTGGGTCGCCAGTTCGCCGCTGGTGCTAGCGGTGCACCCGAGCGTGCCTGCGCGCTCGGTGAAGGAACTGCTGGCGCTGGTGAAGAAATCGCCGCAGGGCCTCAACATCGGCGCCAACGGCGCGGGCACCACCAGTCACATCTCGGCGGAGATGTTCAAGCAATACACCAGGACCCGCAGCGAGGTCATCCAGTACAAGGGCAGCGGCCCTTCCGCTGTGGGTCTGGCGATCGGCGAAGTCGACATGGTGATCAACACGCCGACCTCGTTCATGCCGCACATCAAGGCCAACCGTGTGCGTCCACTGGCAGTAACAACCGAGAAACCCTCGTCGTGGTATCCGGACCTGCCACCGAAGAACCAGTTCTTCCCCGGATTCGTCACCGACCAGCGGTACATCGTGCTGGTGCCGGCGAAGTCGCCGGCGGTGGTCGCCTCCACGCTCAACACCCACATCAAGAAAGCGCTGGAGGGCAAGGAAGTGATCGATTTTTACCGCCGCGAAGTGCTTGATCCGGTGGCGAGCACGCCGGCGGAACTGACCGCACTGCTCAAGCGCGAGGTGGCGAAGTACGCCGAAGTCATCGCCAAGGCCGGCATCAAGACCAACTGAGGCGGATGCCGCCAGGCCGGCGGCATGCGGTTTGCGCTAACCCGCCGGCGCCCGGCCGCAAGCCGTCCGGTACAGGAAGCCCGCCGGTGTTTGGAGACGCACCAGCGCCGGTGACTTGCGGCCGGATGTCCAGGCCACCGCGCCCCGGCCCATGGCGCCGCGGGTATACACGGCGCGGATCACCGAGATGGTCTGCCGGTCGCAGTCGACTTCGTTCAGCGTGACCTGCGAGCGGAAGCGTTCGCCGGAGACGGCCTCGGTCCGCGCTTCGGCATGGTCAATCAGACCCCATACCGCCGGCTTGCCCCCGGGCCCGGGTTCAGCGGCCTTGCGGGTGTACACCGTGAGCACCGCATCGCCCGCGGCCCGCACCCACTCGCCGCTGGCAGCCTGGATGAAACGGTCGAGGGTTTCGGCCTCGCGCGCGGCCATCGCGCGGCGGATGGCCGCGCTGGCCTGCGGCTGCGGCGTGTTGGCGATGGCCAGTTGATCAATGTCCGCGCGCGGCATCACGCGGATCGTGCCGCAGTCGGTGGCACGGATGGCGTCGAGCAGGCGCTGCACCGCCTTCGCGTCCAGCGCCCGTTCGAGCACCGCGCGCAGGCGGCGCGCTTCGGCTTCGCCGAGGTCGGGGACGCACACGCTGTCGCGTGAATGCTGATGCACGCCGTATTTGCCGTTGGCCGCAATGTGGCGCCGGTGTCCGCCGAGAAAGGCATAGGCGCAGGCCGACAGGCACAGCCCGCCGTCTGCAATCGCGGTGTCGAAGCGGTGGCGGGCGAGGAAGTCAGCGAGCCTGTAACCCACCGCCGGCGCGCCGCCGGCGGAGTTGATTACCATCAGCGGATCCCTGCAGCCCATCTGCTGCATCTGCCGCAGTCCGGCATCGAGGGCGGCCGAGGCGCCTTCGTCCATCAGGCCGTCGAGCACGATCGCGCACTGGGGCGCCTCGACGAAAATGTCGACCTGCCCGTTGGCGTAGGGATGTGCGGCGTGGCGGACTTCGGCCAGCGCCGGCGCGCAGGCCAGCGCGGCCGCCAGCAGCAGCGTGCGCAGGGGCATCAGCGGCGGCGCAAGCCGCGACCGGGATTCGTTCAGTTGGGCTTGATGCCGGCCTGCTTGATCACCCGCCGCCACTGTTCGCTTTCCGCCTTGATGTGTGCGGTGAATTCCGCTGCCGTCGAGCCGACACCCTCGGAGCCGTCAACAACCAGGTGTTTCATCATCGCCGGCGCTTTCACCGCCCTTGTAGTTTCTGCGGAAACCTTTTCGATCACGGCTTTCGGCGTCGCTTTGGGCGCGATCAGTCCGTACCAGTTGACCACCACCACGCCGGGCACGCCGGCCTCGGCCATGGTCGGTGTATCGGGCATCGCCTGTGCGCGTTTTGGCGTCGATATCGCGAGCGCGCGCAGGCGCCCGCTCTTGATGTGCGGCTGCGAGGAAATGATGGTCGCGAACGAGAAGCTGATGCGCCCGCCGACGAGATCGGCATAGGCGGCGCCCATGCCCTTGTACGGCACATGCACGAGTTTGGTGCCGGTGGCGATCTGCATCAGTTCGGTGGTCATGTGGATCGGGCTGCCGATCCCGGAGGAGGCATAGGTCAGCTTGTCGGGATTCGCCTTTGCATACTTGACGAAGTCGAGCGCCGACTTCGCCGGCAGCGTGGGATGCACCACCAGCACATAGCCCTGCGCGGTGACCTGCGACACCGCGGCAAAATCGCGCGCAGCATCGAGCGGTGATTTGTAGAGCAGCGGGTAGATCACGGTGGTGGCGCTGATCATCATCAGCGTGTGGCCGTCGGGCGCCGCATCGGAGAGGATGCCCAGCGCGACCAGGCTGCCCGCACCCGGCCGGTTGTCGACGACAACGCTCTGGCCAAAGGCTTCGGCAAAACTCGCTGACACGTTGCGCGTGACGCTGTCCATGCCACCGCCTGCAGCCAGCGGCACCAGGATCCGGACCGGCCGGTTCGGGAAATTCTGCGCCTGCGCCACAACGGTCGGCAGCGTGCAGCACAGCGCCAGCAACCTGATCAGGGTTTTGGTGTTCATGGGTCTCCTCATTGAACCGTTTTTAATTGTCGGACACGACGGCACGATGCCACGGAACCCGCTTTCCCCGCAACCCGGTTGCAGGGAACAACGCGATTGGCCCGTGCCTACCAGACCCTGGGCAGCATCAGTCCGAACACGCCCACCATCAGCAGCGCGATCACGACGATGGTGCCGCCCACCGCGCGCGGATACACGGCAACCCAGGAATCGAGCCTGACATGCATGTCGTCGGCGCCCTTGGTCGCCTTGCGCGCCGAAATCCAGCGCCCGGCGCGGGCTTCAAGCGCCTCGACCTTCTCCGGGAAGAACGCCAGCATGATGCCGGCGGCGACGGCCAGCGTGTTGCCCAGCACCAGCAGCGCGCGCAGGCTGTCGACCAGCCAGCCCGCCGCATTGGGGTGCATCTTCTCGAGCCCCAGCAGCCTGACCACCGCCACGGCATTGAACTGCAGCAGCAGGCCGTAGAGCGCGAAGCCGCCGCCGATCACGAATACCGCTGCGAACCAGTGGCGGTATTTCTGCACGGCGCGCCGGGTGTCGCGCGGGATTTCCAGCGGGCGCGTCGCGGTGCGCATTGACACCCAGCGGTTCATGCTGCCGATGAAGCGCATGACCGCCGTGCTGTTAACCAGGAGGCCGATGCCGAAGGCCAGCAGCGAGATGCCGACCAGCAGGAAGAAAATCACCGCCGATTGCGCCAGCCACAGCCTGACGGCCGTTTGTCCCAGCATGTTCAACCATTCCATTGCCGCCTCCTGGTGGTCGCGGTGCCGGCCATGTAATTCCGGCACCGGTCTCCCGAATACCGCATCTTACCGGCATCCACGGCCCGCTCACGAATACTTCACAAATCCTTCACGGCCGGCACCCTAAGCTGCGACCCATACCCCTCCCCGGTGCAGTCGCGGGGCATGCCCATCGGGCAGGCAGCCTGCCGGTCCGGGGTTTCAACGGGGTTGATCGCCATTCCCGGAATGACAGGACAATGCGCGCCGCGCATAACGATTCATCCATGGAAAAACCCGGACTGTCCAGCAACAGCCTGATCCTTGCGGTCGCCGCGTTTGTCACCGCTTTCGGCAATTTTGCCTTTGCTTCGGCGGTGCTCAGGGCCTACCCTCCTGCGCCGGACAATGCGTTCGCACTGCTGTCGCTGGTCATCGTGTTCGGCGGTTGCACCCTGCTTCTGCTGGGCACGATCTGTTTCGGGCGCGCCACCAAGCCGGTGCTGGCGGTCATCCTGCTGCTGTCCTCGCTCGCGGCCTGCTTCATGGACAGCTACGGCATCATCATCAGCGACGACATGCTGCGCAACGTGGCGCAGACCAATCCCGCGGAGGCCCTTGAGCTGTTCAATCCGAAACTGCTGGCTTATGTCCTGTTACTGGGCGTACTGCCCGCGCTGGCCGTGATGCGGGTGCCGCTGCACCGGAATGGCTGGCGGGCCGAGGGGTGGGCGCGCCTGAAACTGCTGGGCGCCACACTGGCCCTGGTCGCCGGCACGGTGATGCTGTTCGGCGGCTTTTATGCCTCGTTTTTCCGGGAACACAAGGAATTGCGCCAGCACGCGAACCCGACCTACTTCGTGTACTCGGCGCTCAGGTTCGCCGGCGAAAACCTCAAATCAGCCGACCCCATTCCCTTTTCCACTGTCGCCGCCGATGCCCGGATTCCGGCCAGCGATGTCAGCCGCGAGCTGGTCATCATGGTGGTCGGCGAAACGGCGCGCGCCGACCATTTCTCGCTCAACGGCTATGCGCGCGACACCAATCCGCAACTGTCGCGGAGGAATGTCATCAGCTTCACCGATTTCCGGGCCTGCGGCACGTCGACGGCGGTTTCGGTGCCGTGCATGTTTTTGCTGGGCGGTGACCACAATGACGCATCTGCGATCAGGACACAGGAGAACCTGCTCGACGTGCTGGCGCGCAGCAAGGTCAATGTGCTGTGGCTGGACAACAATTCCGATTCAAAGGGCGTCGCCAGCCGCGCCGAATACCGGGACTACAAATCGGCGGCCGCCAATCCGGTCTGCGATACCGAATGCCGGGACATCGGCATGCTCGCCGGCCTGCAAAGCTACATCGATGCGCACCCCACCGGCGACATTCTCATCGTGCTGCACCAGATGGGGAATCACGGCCCCGCCTATTACCGCCGCTATCCGCCCGAATTCGAGAAATTCGGCCCCGTGTGCAGGAGCAGCGACCTCAGCCGCTGCAGCCGCGAGGAAATTGTCAACGGTTACGACAATGCCATCCTGTACACCGATCATTTCCTGGCCAAAGCCATTGATTTTCTGGAACAGCACGACAACCGTTTCGAAACGGCACTGTTCTATGTGGGCGATCACGGTGAATCACTGGGGGAGAACGGGATCTATCTGCACGGCATGCCCAAGGCCATTGCGCCGGATGCACAGCTCAAGGTGCCCGCGGTGATGTGGTTCGGCCGGAATTTCCACGCCGTCGCTTTGCCCGAATTGCGGGCAAAACGCGCCATGCGGTTCTCCCACAACAACGTGTTCCACACCATGCTCGGATTCTTCGAGATCGGATCCCTTGCATACCGCGCCGACATGGACATCCTCAATCCCTCAGGATCGCCGGCAGGGTCCTGACCGGCGCTTTTGCCGCAGCGCATCGGCCAGGGCGATGCCGGCGTGCGGACTAGCCCTCGTGCGCGGCCAGCACCTTTTCAAGGTCCGGCAGGGCGGTCTTGGTGTAATCCTTGGCCATTTCCAGCAAACACGCGCCTGCCAGCACCGGACCGATCTCCTGGCGCAGGATGCCCAGCGCGCGCGGCTCGGCGAGCAGCGCCACGCGCCGGTAGGCGCCGCTGCGGAACAGTTCCTGTGCCTTGGCGGCCACCTGTTTCAGGAAGCGCCGTTCGTTCTCCTGGTGCAGGTCGGCCTGTTCGTACGAGCCCTTGCGTGTGCTGGCGCCCAGCTGCATGTGTCCGGGCCGATCCGTGCCCAGCGCGCGGCTGGCTTCGTTTGCCAATGTCATCTCGTACACGCTGCCCAGCCGCAGGCCGTCGCCTGAGTCGCGGTTCTGCAGGAAATTCGCGTTCTGGCCGTCGGCAACGACGATCAGGCAATCCGGGGTGATACGCATGTTCAAGCCCTCACTTTGCAATGATGGCAGGCCATCCGGCCGACGGTATCCATTGTCGTGCCGGCCCACCCATGATTCACGATACCTGCTGCGGGAGTGGCGGTACTGATCCAGATCAATTCAGTCACGGCCTTGCAACAGCCCAAAACCCCGCGCAGCTTTTATAATGTGCGACTTTCGAAGTCTGACCCCGCCGCCTGGAGCACTGAAGTTGTCCCGCACCGCATTGTTCGTTACTGCTTTTATTGCGATTTCCGCAACCGTTTACCCCGCGCAGCCCCAGGCAAACAACATGCAGGAACTGCTTCGCATGTCGGAGCAGCTCGACAAGGCGGATCAGAACGAATTGCGCAACCTGCTCCAGCAGGCCGATGACTGCAGCCGGCGCTGGGATTTCTCCTGCGCCAGCGACAATCACTCGAAAGCGAAGCCCTACGCCAACGACAACGCCTCGCGCCAGATGCTCGCGCAGTCGCGCCAGCTGCTGGACAGCCAGCGCCAGGCGAAGCGTGAGCAGGAAGAACGCGAAGAACGGCGGCGCGAGGCCGAGGAACGGGCCGCCATTGAACGGCAGCGACGCCTCGATGAACGTGAAGCCGAAATCGCGCGCGCGCAATCCAATGCATCGCTCGCCGCCCATATCACGCAAAAAATCGGCGAGGTGCGCAGCTATGCCGCGCAATCGGGCGCGCAACTCGCCAATGCCACGGCGAATTTCGAGCGCCTACGCATGGAACTCGAACGCGACCGCGAACGTGAGCGTCTGCGGAGCGAACGCGAGCGGGAACACCGGCAGCGGACGGAGCGCGAGCGCCCGAGGGCTGCGGCGGCCCCGAACAGGCCCGCACCGTCGCCGACGACCGTGGCGTTGGTCGATGCGCCCAAACCGCAAGTCGCGCCGGCTCCGGCGCCCGCACCAGCTCCCGCGACCAGCAGCAGCACCGCCAGCGGCAACGCCCTGATCAGGGAACCGAAGCCCAATACCAACTGCCTGCCCGGCGTTCGTTACGCCATCCCCTGCGATACCGGCGCGCCCAAGCCGGCCGAGACCACTCAGCGCAATATTCCCGTGTCGGGCAGCAGCGGTTCGGCCAGCAAGCCCGGCGTTTCGGGCGGATCCGGAAACGCGGGCAATTCAGGAGGCTCAGGCAACAGTTCAGGCGGCGGATCCGGATCGGGTGGCGGTTCAGGCTCGGGTGGAGGATCGGGTGGCGGCTCCGGCGGTGGTTCAGGATCCGGAGGAGGTTCCGGTGGCGGCAGTGGCAACGACATCACCAAACCGGCATCGAAACACGGGTACATCTACGAAAAGGTGGTCGCCGTCGGGGAATGGAAAGATTGCGAAAGTTCGCGGGAAAGTGCACGCAACTGGGCCAAGCGGTCCCTCGACAGCGACGCCCACAAGGAATGCCAGGCGCTGGGCAACGGCTGGAACTTCTCCTTTGAATATTACTTTCTGGGCTACGAGCAGGCGCTGACCTGCAAGGACGGCAAATCCTGGCGCTACAAGTTCTCCGGCGCCAGCGCGAAATGCCGCAAGTGGCAATAAAAATCACCGCAATGAAATCGTTTGGATGGATGGCACTGGCTGCCTGCCTGGTTACCGGTGAAGCCCTGGCGGCCTCGATGCTGCGCATCAGTTGCGAAGGCGATTCGGCGCGCGCCGAAATCAGCGTCAACGGCCAGTTCAAGGGCGAGTGCCCGGTGGACGTCGAGGTCAAAGCCGGCGACATCCGCGTGCGCGCGGTCAAAAACCAGAA
>VFQT010001270.1_pt1 | contig 31332 bp, 28 predicted proteins | sample 3512381 | NCBI WGS metagenome assembly VFQT01 (sample SAMN10412376, study PRJNA504923) | tailings metagenome | isolation source: Relicate 2 Philex TSF3 active mining site | place: Philippines: Tuba, Benguet | collected 2017-08-29
GCCGTGCCCAGGGCGAGCATGATGATCAGACTGATGTAGTTGGACAGGTGATAGACCTGCATCAGCGTTCCGGGTCGCACCATGGGCAGCGACAGGATCTCGGCCTGCGTGCCCTCGGTGCCGTAGGGAACGGCCACGCGCACCGTGTGTTCGGTCGTGTTGACCCACGAGCTGCCGGGGGCGGGCGCCGCGGGATCCGCGGCCAGCAGCGGAAGGGATGGCCCGATCGTCTCGCTGGATGGCGTGAGCTCGACCAGCGTTGGGATGTTCCCGCTCATCGCGATCAGTCCCCGCAGCATCAGCGGAAGGATCACGAAGTACATCAGCGCCAGTCCGGCCGCGGCCAGCATCGTGCTCAGGGGCACCAGGAAGTGCGCGAAGCGGCGCTCGTGTGCGTAGAGCCCCGGCGAAATGAACCGCCAGGCCTGGTAGAGCACCCACGGCAGGCTGACCAGGATGGCCCCGATCAGCGAGAGCTTCATGTCGACCGCGAGTGACTCGATTGGGGACATGACCTGGAGCTGTGCGGGCAGCCCTTCTGCCCGCAAGGCATCCAGCACTGGATCCGTGAGCATCGCCCTGATCTGCGGTGCGACGAAGAAGAGCCCGATGGCGAGGGGCAACGGCACCAAGGCGGCCAGGAAGAGCCGCTTGCGCAGTTCTTCCAGGTGATCGCCGAAGCTCATCACGGCGTCATCGGGCTCGCGTTGATCCAAGGGCACCAAGGGATCCTACGGGGTGGCGACGGCGGCCTCGGGCTCGGGCAGGCCGAAGAACGCGCGCGCGTTCCGGTCGAGGATTCGCTCGAATTCATGCGGGTGGAGGCCTCGCTGCGCGGCGATGGCACGCGCCGTGTGCACCACGAAGGCTGGTTCGCAGGGGCGCACGGAACGCACAGGTTCCGGCGAAAGGAATGGAGCATCGGTCTCGACCATGATGCGATCCAGCGGGACCATGGCGATCGCCTCGCGAAGTGCGGGTGCGTTGCGATACGTGGCCACTCCGGTGAAGGACACGCTGGCACCGAACTCCAGCAGCATGTGCATCTCGCGCGGTCCCGCGGTGAAGCAGTGGAAGACGAAGCGCTCTGGTGGCAGCCCGCTGGCGTGCAGGACCGGGATCAGGTCATCGAAGGCATCACGGCAATGGATGATGACGGGCTTGGCAAGGCCTTCCGCGGTCCACTCGACGATGTGGGCGAGGTGGGCGTCGAGGGCGGCACGTTGCCGATCGAGGGGCGGATCCTTGTGAAAACGGTCCAAGCCGAGTTCGCCCCAGGCCACGCAGCGCGGATCGGCGCCGCAGGCACGCATCTCGTCCCAGTCATTGGGATCGTCGCAGTGCAGGGGATGCAGGCCAGCCGAAAACCACACTGAGGGGTGGGCGTTCGCAACCCGCCTGCACGCCGCGGCATCAGGACTGGAGGTGCTGATCGTGATGACCTGACGGACCCCAGCCGACGCCGCGCTCGCCATGACCTCGTCGACCCGGTCGATGAACTGGGGAAAGGTCAGGTGGCAATGGGTGTCGATCACGGGACGAGGCTAACGGCGGGGGTCTGGTTCGCCCAATAACGTCCTATAATAATCAACAGAACGTGCTTCAGGCTTCCCTTGCCTTGACTCTCCCGGGCGGGGGGACCTAACCTATGGGATCCTCTTCGTGAAAGTTTTCACAAAGAGGTTCTACCCATGAGCCGATTCCTGTTCCCCCGTTGGTCGAACGCCGTCCTGCCCCTCGTGGCTGTGGGCGGCGCGATCGCACCGCTCTACATCGTCTTCCTCATTGCGTACGCGTGGAGTCCCAAGACGATCGAGGTTGGCTACAAGCCCACGCAGCCGGTCCCGTACAGCCACGCGCTGCACGTTGGCCAGCTCGGCCTCGACTGCCGCTACTGCCACACGACCGTGGACCGCGCCGCACACGCGAGCGTGCCGGCCACGCAGACCTGCATGAACTGCCACACGCAGGTTCAGAAGGACAGCCCGAAGTTGAAGCCGGTCCGCGAGAGCTACGCCAGTGGGCTTTCGGTGCTGTGGACGCGCGTGCACGACCTGCCGGACTACTCGTACTTCGACCACAGCGCGCACGTCAATCGCGGCGTGTCGTGCGTTGAGTGCCACGGCCGCGTCGATCAGATGGAAGTCGTGCAGAAGGCTGCGCCGATGAGCATGGGCTGGTGCCTGGAGTGCCATCGCAACCCGACCGACCACCTTCGCCCGCTCGATCGCATCACCCAGCTCTCGTGGGACCAGCGGACCGAGATGACGGCGGAGGAGCGCGAGGCGCTCAAGAAGCTCTACCACATCAGCCCGAGTGAAAACTGCTCCACCTGCCACCGCTGACCGCGCGCTGCGCTCCACCACACGAAACCAAGAGCCGACCACACCATGGACCAGACGACCAGCAGCACCTGCGAGACTCGCGCCGCCGAAACGCCCTTGGCTCCCGTTCCGACGGGGAGGGCCCATTGGCGCAGCGTCGAGGAACTGCAGCAGACCCCGGAGTTCCGCAGCTTCCTCGACCGCGAGTTCCCCGAGGGGGCGAGCGAGGCGTCCGAGGAGGACCGTCGCCAGTTCATCAAGGTCATGGGCGCGAGCTTCGCGCTGGCGGGCGTCGCCAGCAGCGGCTGCCTGCGCTGGCCCGAGACCAAGATCGTGCCCGCAGCACGCGGTCAGGAGAATCGCGTGGCGGGCCACCCCGTGGCGTTCGCCACGTGCCTGCAGGTTGATGGCGTCGCCGTGCCGGCGATGGCCACGAGCTACGAAGGCCGGCCGATCAAGCTCGACGGCAACGAGCGCCATCCTTCCGCCAGCGGCGGCTCCTCGGCGATGACGCAGGCGCGCATCCTCGAGCTGTACGACCCGGATCGCCTGCGCGCGACCACGCAGAAGGGCGCGCCCTCGAGCCTTCCCGAGTTCGATGGTTGGTGGGCCACCCATGCGAATGCGCTCCGCGCCAAGCAGGGCGAGGGGCTCGCGATCCTCTCTGAATCGATCGGTGGCGACGTCCACGCTCGCGCACTTGAACTCGTCAGCAAGGCTTTTCCCAAGGCGCGCGTCTATGTGCACGCGCCTGCAGGCCAGATGAACGAGCAAGCCGGCACCGCCATCGCGTTCGGTGCCGCGAAGCGCGTGCTGCCTGACTTCGGCAAGGCCAAGGTCGTGGTCTCGTTCGGCAGCGACTTCCTGGCCGATCACCCCGCGAGCGTTCGCTTCGCCGGCGACTATGCCAAGGGCCGTCGACTTGATTCAACCGACCCGAAGCAGCAGCAGATCACGCGCTTGTACTGCGTGGAGAGCCGGCTGAGCCTGACCGGCATGAATGCCGACGAGCGCATCGCGGTGAAGCCGTCGCAGGTCCAGGCGATCGCGGCGATGGTGGCCGATCGATTGGGCGCGGTTCCCGGTTGTGCGACCGCCGGCGATGCCAAGCTCGATGAGCAGGCGACCAAGATCGTCGAGGCGCTGCTGAAGGACCTCAAGGAAGCCGGTGCCCGCGCGCTGGTCGTCGCGGGTCCAACCCAGCCTGCCGCGGTGCACGCGATCGCCTGCGCGATCAACCAGAAGCTTGGTGGTGCCGGCACCACGGTCACCTACATCCCGGCTGTCGCTGCGGCTCCCGGCATCGCCGAGTTCGCGCGCGATGCCGCCTCGATCGACACGCTCGTGGTGCTCGGCGGCAACCCTGCCTATGACGCGCCAGCATCGCTCGGCGTGGCGGCGCTCATCGCCAAGGTCCCCAACGTGGTCCGCCTGGCGTACCGCAACGACGAGACGTCGCTCGCGTGCGCCCACGGCTGGGTCATCGCCTCGGCGCACCCGCTCGAGTGCTGGGGCGACGGCGCCGCGTGGGATGGCACGCTCTCGATCCAGCAGCCATTGATCATGCCGATGATGGGCGCCGAAGCCGGCGGCCTGTCGGCCGTCGAGCTGATGCTGCGCGTGGCTGGACACGAACCGCGCACGGGCTACGACTTCACGAGGCAGGTCTATGCCCGCAAGAGCGGTCTCGCCGGTGCCGACTTCGAGGCTGCTTGGAGGAGCGCGCTGAGCGAAGGCTGGTGGCCGGGCACGAACGCCAAGAGCCAGTCGGCCCTGGCGGTCGACACCGCCAAGGTCGCAGCATCGCCGGTGAGCACCGCCGGTGAAGTTGAACTCTGCCTCTTCTTCGATTCCAAGGTCCACGACGGCCGCTTCGCCAACTTGGGTTGGATGCAGGAGCTGCCCGACGTGGTCACCAAGATCACCTGGGACAACGCACTCCTGATGTCGCCCTCGATGGCGACCTCGATGGGCCTGAAGGCCGCGAGCATGGTGCGCGTGAAGACGGCCGCCGGCTCGGTGGTCGCGGCGGTCTGGGTGCTGCCGGGCCACGCCGATGGTTGCGTGTCGCTCGCGCTCGGCTACGGCCGCACGGCAGCAGCGGGCCGGCTTGCCGATGGTTGCGGCTTCGATGGCTACGCGGTCATGGTGCCGGGCGCCTTCAGCAGCGCCTGCGAACTCACGAAGGAATCGGGCACCTACGAGTTCGCCCACACGCAGGATCACGGCGCGATCAACCCGTTCGATGCCACCGTCTCCGCGCTCAAGCCCAACGTGCCCGCCGACGGCGTGGCGGAGCGACTGGGCGGACTCGTGCGCGAGGCGACCTTGGGCGAGTACCGGGATCACCCCGATTTCGCCAAGCACCGCGTGCACGTCGTGCATCGCCTCTCGCTCTGGGAAGAGACGAACCTTGACGGCGCCAAGTTCCGCTGGGCGATGAGCGTGGACCTGGGCACCTGCACCGGGTGCAGCGCCTGCGTGACCGCCTGCCAAGCCGAGAACAACATTCCCATCGTCGGCAAGGCGATGGTCAAGCGCGGCCGCGAGATGCACTGGATGCGCATCGATCGCTACTTCAAGGGACCGCAGGGGTCGCCTACGGGCTTTGCCGTGCAGCCGGTCACCTGCATGCAGTGCGAGAACGCGCCGTGCGAGCAGGTCTGCCCGGTGGCCGCGACCGTGCATGACGAGGACGGGCTGAACTCGATGGTCTACAACCGCTGCATCGGCACGCGCTACTGCAGCAACAACTGCCCCTACAAGGTGCGTCGGTTCAACTTCTTCAACTACCACAAGCGCACGCCGGATCGCCAGGAAGGCATCCTGAAGACCCAGCCCGAGTACTACATCAGCGAGGGCCCCGACCGCTGGTTGCAGCTGCAGTTCAACCCCGATGTCACCGTGCGCATCCGCGGCGTCATGGAGAAGTGCACCTTCTGCGTGCAGCGCATCAACCGCGCCCGCATCGAAGCGAAGAACGAGTGGGCCCGCAAGGGCGGCTCGGCGGGCAGCCCCGACTGGAAGGTCGCTGACGGCACCATCGTGACGGCCTGCCAGCAGGCGTGCCCGAGCGGCGCGATCGTCTTCGGCGACCTGAACGATCCCAACAGCAAGGTCTCGCGGCTGCACCGCCAGCCCACGAGCTACCAGATGCTCGAGGAACTCAACACCAAGACCCGCCTGCGCTACGTGGCGCGCGTCACCAACCCGGCCATCGAGCGCCCCGCGGCGAACGACGGCCACGGTCACGGCACGCACGGCCACGATGCGCATGACAAGGAGCACTCATGAGCGCGTCGTCGTCGTCGATGCAGGGGCACGCCGTGCCGGCCAGCGGCATGGACAACACCATCGAATCCCCCGGCCAGCGCGCACCGCTGGTGCTGGGCACGGGTGACTTCCACACGGTCACCAACCAGGTCTGCCGCGTGACCGAGCACCCGTCGGTCCCGATGGCCTGGTACATCGCCTTCGGCGTCTCGCTCATGCTGCTTGGCGCGCTGGGCGTCGCCGTCAACTACCTGATCTTCACGGGCGTCGGCGTCTGGGGCCTGAACAACCCCGTGATGTGGGCGTTCGACATCACCAACTTCGTGTTCTGGGTCGGCATCGGCCACGCAGGCACGCTGATCAGCGCGATCCTGTTCCTGTTCCGCCAGAAGTGGCGCACGGGCATCAACCGCTTCGCCGAGGCGATGACGATCTTCGCGGTCATCTGCGCGGGGATCTTCCCGGGCATCCACGTCGGTCGCGTGTGGTTCGCGTACTGGCTCTTCCCGATCCCGAACCAGATGGAGATGTGGCCGCAGTTCCGCAGCCCGCTGCTGTGGGACGTCTTCGCGGTGAGCACCTACTTCACCGTGTCGCTGGTCTTCTGGTACATCGGGCTCATCCCCGACCTGGCCACGCTGCGTGACCGCGCGAAGGGAACGATCCAGCAGTTCGCCTATGGTCTGTTCGCGCTGGGCTGGCGCGGGAGCGCCCGCCACTGGCACCGCTACGAAGTGGCGTACCTGCTGCTGGCCGCGCTGGCCACCCCGCTGGTGCTCTCGGTGCACTCGGTCGTGTCGTTCGACTTCGCCGTGAGCCAGTTGCCCGGCTGGCACACCACGATCTTCCCGCCGTACTTCGTCGCCGGTGCCATCTTCAGCGGCTTCGCGATGGTGGTGACCCTGGCCGTTCCGGCCCGCGAGCTCTTCGGGCTCAAGGACCTGATCACGATGCGCCACCTCGACAACATGAACAAGGTCATCCTGGTGACCGGGTGCATGGTCGGCTATGCGTACTCGATGGAGTTCTTCATCGCCTGGTACTCGGGCGCCCCCTACGAGCAGTTCACGTTCATCAACCGCGCCTTCGGCCAGTACTGGTGGGCCTACTGGATCATGGTGAGCTGCAACGTCATCACGCCGCAGCTCTTCTGGTTCAGGAAGGTCCGCACGAGCATCCCCGCGATGTTCGTCCTGAGCCTCTTCGTGAACGTGGGCATGTGGTTCGAGCGCTACGTGATCATCGTGAGCAGCCTGGCGAACGACTTCCTGCCCACGAGCTGGGACGAGTTCATTCCCACGTGGGTCGACATCGCCACCATGCTCGGCGCGTTCGGCCTCTTCGGCGTGCTGTTCCTGCTGTTCTGCCGCTACCTGCCGATGATCGCCATCGCCGAAGTGAAGAGCGTGATGCCCGAGGCGAATCCCCACTGGGAGGGCTACGCCAAGGGGCACACGGGTCACGGCGCCCATGGTCATGATCCGCATGCGCATCACGGCGGGGCACCCGCCGGCTCACAACCCGCCTTCCAGGATCCGCGTCCCGGCCAGCCCTGACGAGACCAGACGAGCACCACAGACATGACGACGTTCGCGACACCATCATCGACCGCGGCCCCGGCCTCGACGGAAACCTCCGTCGCGCAGACTTGGGGACTCGTGGCCCGCTTCGCCAACCCGGCTGAGCTCATGCATGCGGCCGAGGCCGTCCGCAAGGCTGGCTACCGCTACTGGGACTGCCACTCGCCGTTCCCGATTCACGGGATCGACCACGCGATGGGCATCAGCCGCACGATCCTCCCGGTCGTGGTCTTCGGTGCAGGCGCGGCCGGCTGCACGCTGGGATTCCTCCTGCAGTCGTTCACCAATTCGTTCGACTTCAGCATCTGGGCGCTGGTCTGGGTCACCGGCTACCCGTTCCTGATCAGCGGCAAGCCGCTGCTCTCGTTCCCCGCGTTCGTGCCCGTCATGTTCGAGCTCACCATCCTGCTGAGCGCACTGACCACGGCATTCGGCATGCTGGCCTTCAACCAGCTGCCCGAGCTCTACCACCCGCTCCTCAAGCACCCCGGTTTCGGCCGTGCGACCGATGACCGGTTCTTCATCTCGATCGAAGCGCGCGACCCGCAGTTCCTGCGCTCGAAGACGGGCGAGTTCCTGAAGTCGCTGGGTGCTTCCAGCGTGGAGGTGGTCGAGTCATGATCCAGATGCCCCCCAAGATCTTCTTCTATCTCGGCATCGTGGCGGCGTGCGCCGCGCTGATTCCGCCTGTGCTTGCGGTGCAGTCGCGCAACACGACCAGCGAGAAGCCACCGCTGCACGCGTTCCTTGACATGGATGTGCAGCCGAAGTTCAAGCCGCAGACCGAATCGGCGCTCTTTGCCGACGGTCGCTCGGCCCGTCCGCAGCCGGCGGGAACCGTCGCCCGCGACGAGGCGATGGAAGACACGCACCGCAACTTCGGCGTGGTCGATGGGCAGTGGGCCACCACCATGCCGCGCGACCTTCCGGTGTCGATGGATCTCCTGCGCCGTGGCCAAGAGCGCTTCAACATCTACTGCACCGCGTGCCACGGCTACGCGGGCGAGGGCAACGGCACGGTCAACCGCCGCGCGCTCGAGCTGGTCTCGAATGCCTCCGGCCCCGTGAACGGCACGGTGTGGGTGCCAGCCAAGAACATCCATGATCCCACCGTGACGGTCCAGCCGGTCGGCCAGCTCTTCAACACCGTCACCCACGGGATCCGCAACATGGCCGGCTACGGCACGCAGATCCCGACCGATGATCGCTGGGCGATCGTCGCGTACGTGAAGGCCCTGCAGCGCAGCTTCGACGCGCAGCTGCAGGATGTCCCACCTGACCAACGGAGCAAGGTGCAATGAGCCACTCGCACGATCACGCCGATCTCGGCCCCTCGAACACGCGCGCGGACGGAGCGATCGCCCGGATTGCCGGTCGTCTGCTGCCTGCCGCCTTGGTGCTGCTCGCCGCGGCCGCGTGGCTCGCCTGGAAGGGCGGCAACGCCAACGCCACGGCCAAGCTCTACCTCGTGTCGTTCACCTTCATCCTGGCGATCTCGCTGGGCGGGCTGTTCTTCACGATGATCCAGTTCCTGACCCGCGCGGGATGGTCGGTGGCGGTGCGCCGCCCGGCCGAGGCGCTCGCCGCCAACCTGCGCTGGCTGTGGATCCCCTTCATGCTGCCGCTGCTCTGGCTGTGGTGGAAGGGCGGCCAGCACCACGAGCCCGGCACGCACGCGCTGGGGCTGGATGTGCTCTGGCCCTGGGCGAACTTGGAGCACATGCAGCAGCATGAGCCGGCCGAGTACGAAAACGTGCTCAAGAAGGCGGGCTGGCTGAACCCGAACTTCTTCGTGCTGCGCGCCGCGATCTACTTCGCGGTGTGGGCCGTGCTCGCCACGGTCTTCTTCAAGGGTTCGACCGCGCAGGATTCGGCCGGCGGTACCGCCACGACCGAGCGGCTGCAGAAGCTGTCCGGTCCCTCGATCATCCTGTTCGGCCTGACGGTGACCTTTGCCGCGTTCGACTGGATGATGTCGCTCACCCCGACGTGGTTCAGCACCATGTTCGGCGTGTACTTCTTCACCGTCTGCTGCACGGCCGGCTTCAGCGCCATGGCGCTGGTCACCATCCGCCTGCAGTCGCTCGGCGCGCTCAAGGGGATCGTCACCCGCGAACACCTGCAGGACCTGGGCAAGTACATCTTCGCCTTCGGCATCGTCTTCTGGGCCTACATCGGCTTCAGCCAGTACATGCTGATCTGGTACGGCAACATCCCGGAAGAGACCACGTGGTTCATGGCCCGCCAGATGGGTGACTGGACCGTGTTCAGCTGGCTGCTGATCGCAGGCCACTTCGTGGTGCCCTTCGTCTTCATGATCAGCCGCTGGATGAAGCGCTGGAACGTCACGCTCGCCGTGGCTTCCGCCTGGATGCTGTTCATGTCGGCGGTCGACCTCTACTGGCTCATCGTCCCGGTGATCCCCGCCGGCCTGGCCGATGCCTCGACCTACGCCGAGCTCGCCGAGAAGCACAAGGATGCGCCGGTCGGCTTCTTCACGCTGGCCACGCTCTGCTCCATCGGCGGCATGCTCTGCCTGTTCGCCTGGCGCACGGCGCGCACGCTGTCCCGCAACCACCTCGTCCCGGTGCGTGATCCGCGCCTGGGCGAGAGCATCGCGTTCCAGAACATCTGAGCCACCACCATGTCCACTGCACCCGTCAACCCCGCCGCGCAGATCGACGACCCCGAGCCCGTGAGCACGTGGGTCGTGTCGATCGTCGGCACGCTGCTGATCGTGGCCACGATCGTCTTCGTCTGCTGCGTCTACTTCATCGCCGCCGAGCGCGAGTTCGCGGCCAAGGTCGTGGACGCTCCGGACCTCGGTCCGGCCGCCTTGAAGGCCGAGCAGCAGGCTCTGCTGTCCGGCTACGGCACCTACACCATGACCGACGCCGCGGGCAAGGAACGCAAGACCATCCGCATCCCGGTCGAGAAGGCCATGGAGGCGCTGGTGGCCGAGGGCATCAAGCCATCCGCCCTACCGGTCCCGGCAGTTCCTGCGGCTGCCAATCCCTGATCGCTCCTACTGTTCCATCGTGAAGAATCGCCTGACCATCCTCGCCCTGGCCGCAGCATCGATGCTGTCGGCTGTGGCCGTGGGGCAGGGCAGCGGGCCAGTGCTGGCGCCCGGGGAGTCAGCCGCTCTCAGCAACGAGCTCCCCAAGGAGCTCGAGGGCGTTGAGTTCGTCGAGCACCTGGGCGAAACGGTGCCCATGGATCTTCGCTTCATCGATGATGACGGCACCAGCGTGACGCTGGCTGACCTCCTGAAGCCGGGGCGTCCGTTGCTCATCCACCTGGGCTACTTCAAGTGTCCGATGATGTGCAGCCTGGTGCTGAACGAGGCCGTGCGTGGCCTGCAAGGCATCGACTGGACGGTCGGCAGCGAGTTCGACGTCGTCGCCGTGAGCATCAACCCAACGGAGGACGCCGAACTCGCGCGCGCGAAGAAGGCTGGCTACGTGGCTGAGTACGGCCGCAAGGGATCCGAGAAGGGCTGGCACTTCCTGACCGGCCCGGTCGAGTCGACCCATGCATTGGCCGAAGCCGTGGGGTTCCGCTTCAAGCTCCTGGACAACGGCGACTATTCACATCCGGGTGGCATGATCGTGGTGTCGCCCAAGGGCGTGATCACGCGCTACCTGCACGGCGTGCGTTTCCCGGCTGAGACCTTCCGGCTCTCCCTGGTCGAAGGCAGCGAAGGCACCATCGGCAGCAGCATGGATCGCGTCATGCTCTGGTGCTTCCAGTACGACGCCTCGACGAACTCCTACGTGCCCTTTGTGTTCCGTCTCGTGAAGCTCGGTGGAGCGCTGACCGTGGTCGCGATCGTCGCGGCCGTCGGCGTGGCCCTGCTGCGCGAACGGCGCGCCCGACGACTCCAGCCGCCCACGGCGGTGGCCTGCTGAACCCGACGAGATCCCCATGATGTCCATGCTGACCATGCTCACCTTGGCCCAGGCCGCTGACGGCCCGACCCCGCCCACCTTCTGGATGCCCACGGGCGCGAGCGCCCACGCGTCCAACGTCGACTCGATGATGTGGTGGATCAACCTCATCATGTGGGCGTTCCTGGCGCTCAACACCGTGCTCACGGTGTACTTCGTCTGGAAGTACCGCCACAAGGTTGGTACCAAGTTCCGCACCGACGGCCCCGATCACAACGGCCCGCTCGAGCTGGCGTGGACCGTTGGCCCGCTGCTCATCTGCGTCGTGCTCTTCGTCTTCGGCTTCAAGGGCTACCTCGACGTGCGCACCCCGCCGAAGGAGAGCTACGACATCAACGTGACGGCGTACAAGTGGGGCTGGCAGTTCAAGTATCCCAACGGCGCGCAGTCCGATGACCTGGTCATCCCGGCGGGCAAGCCGGTGCGCCTGGTCATGCGGGCCAGCGACGTGCTGCACTCCTGCTACATCCCGGCGTTCCGCGTGAAGCAGGACCTGGTGCCGGGCCGCTACACCTACCTGTGGTTCCAGAGCGACTTCCCGACCGGCATGGACCAGCCGACGGATGGTCACCACCTGTTCTGCACCGAGTACTGCGGCACGGGCCACAGCAACATGAACCGCCGCGTCTATGTGCTCCCCCAGGAGCAGTTCGACGCGTGGACCACCAAGCAGGCCAACTGGCTCGACGAGATCCCCGAGGAGGAGCTCTACTGGAAGGCCGGTCCCAAGCTCTACGCGCGCTGCGTGCAGTGCCACTCGCTCGACGGCACCAAGGGCATCGGGCCGAGCTGGAAGGGGATCTGGGCGCGCGTGACCGGCGGCGAGGGCAGCAACGGCGCCTTCGCCGACGGCTCGACCTACTCGGGCCTGATCGGTGCGGGCAAGCAGTACGCCACCGCCGAGGACTACATCCGCGCCAGCATCTACAACCCCGGCGAGCATCTGGTCCAGGGCTACGGCAACGTGATGCCCACCTTCAAGGGCCAGATCAACGACAAGGGCATCGATGCCCTGATCGGCATGATGAAGAAGCTCGACGAGTTCGACCCCAAGACCGGAGCATGGCTCAAGACGCCCCCAGCGGCGGCGCCGACGGCGAGCGCGAAGTGAGCCCGGCCACCACCTGAGCAACCACCCGAGACACACGAGGTACCAGACATGACGACCCTGCCAGCCCGCCCCGCGGCCCCGACCTACGACACGCCAGAGAGCGACAACTACCTGACGCACGACAAGGGGTTCCTGTCGTGGATCCTGACGCTTGACCACAAGCGCATCGGCGTGATGTACACCGCCAGCGTGCTGCTGTCGTTCCTCGTGGGCGGCATCTTCGCGCTGCTCGTGCGCACCGAGCTGCTCACCCCGGGGCGCACGTTCATCGATGCCGACACCTACAACCACTTCTTCACCCTGCACGGCGCGGTGATGGTGTTCCTGGTGATCATCCCGAGCATCCCCGCGGCGCTGGGCAACTTCGTGCTGCCGGTCATGCTGGGCGCCAAGGACGTGGCGTTCCCGCGGCTGAACCTGTTCAGCTACCACCTCTGGATCGCTGGAGCGGTCTGCACCGTCGTCAGCCTGGTGATGGGCTCCTTCGACACCGGTTGGACCTTCTACACCCCGTACTCGACGACCACCACCGCCGGCGGCGTGATCCCCGTGATCGTCGGCGTGTTCATCCTCGGCTTCTCGAGCATCTTCACGGGGATGAACTTCATCGTGACGATCCACAAGCTGCGTCCGCCGGGGATGACCTGGTTCCGCATGCCGCTGTTCCTGTGGGCGCTGTATTCGACCGCGCTCATCCAGGTGCTGGCGACCCCGGTGCTCGCGATCACGTTGGCGCTCGTGGCGGTGGAGCGCATCGCCAACATCGGGATCTTCAACCCGGCCATGGGCGGCGACCCGGTGCTCTACCAGCACTTCTTCTGGTTCTACAGCCACCCGGCCGTCTACATCATGATCGTGCCGGCGATGGGCATCATCAGCGAGCTGATCGCGGTGCACAGCCACCGCCAGATCTTCGGCTACCGCTTCATCGCCTTCAGCTCGGTGGCGATCGCGATCTTCAGCTTCCTCGTGTGGGGCCACCACATGTTCACCAGCGGCCAGAGCTCGCTGATGAACACGCTCTTCTCGGCGATCTCCTTCAGCGTGGCCATCCCCAGCGCGGTCAAGGTGTTCAACTGGATCTGCACCCTCTACAAGGGCTCGATCTCGCTGAACACGCCCATGCTCTACGCGCTGGCCTTCCTGATCCTGTTCACGATCGGCGGGCTCACCGGCCTGCACCTGGCCACCCTCAACACCGACGTGCACCTGCACGACACCTACTTCGTGGTGGCGCACTTCCACTACGTGATGATGGGCAGCGCCCTGATCGCGATGGTCGGCGGGCTGCACCACTGGTGGCCGAAGATGACCGGCCGCATGTACAACGAGAAGCTCGGCATGATCGCCTGCACCCTCGTGTTCATCGGCTTCAACGTCACCTTCTTCACGCAGTTCATGCTCGGCAGCCACGGCATGCCGCGCCGGTACTACGACTACCAGCCCGAGTTCCAGATCTACCACGTGATCTCGACGATCGGCTCGTACATCATGGCCGGCGGCTTCCTGCTCACCGCGATGTACCTGGTGCAGAGCCTGGTCAGCGGCAAGCGAGCGCCCGCCAACCCCTGGGGCGGCGCGACGCTCGAGTGGGAGTGCGCGAGCCCGCCGCCCTACTACAACTTCCATGAGGCCCCCAAGGTGGGCGAGCCGTACGACTTCTCCAATCTGAAGTGGGACGAGCGCGGTGAGGGATACGTCACCGTGAAGCCCGCCGAGGCAAAGGCCTGAACCGATGAGCGCACACGCATCCGCCGGCGACCACCACGCAGCCAAGGGTCATGACGACCACGGTGGCGGCCACGGCCACCACAACGCCGAATACCCGTTCCTGGCCCACCATTTCGAGACGCCTGCCCAGCAGTTCGACAGCGCCAAGCTCGGCATGTGGGTCTTCCTCGTGACCGAAGTGCTGTTCTTCGGGGCGCTGTTCGTGGCCTACGCGGTGCTTCGCAACCGCTATCCCGAGGTCTTCAAGTACGCGAGCGCGTACCTGGACACCACCATGGGCGGCATCAACACCGGCGTGCTCATCCTGAGCAGCCTCACCATGGCGATGGGCGTCTACTTTGCGCAGACCGGCCGCAAGGCGGCGCTGGTCCTGTGCCTGTGGCTGACCATGGCGGGCGCCGCCGGCTTCATGGTCATCAAGTACTTCGAGTACACGCACAAGTTCCACGTGCACCTGGTCTGGGGCGAAGGCTTCTACAAGCCCGTGACCGATGACGGTGGACTGCAGCAGGCGGAACTCACCGCGAAGGCGCCGGTCCCCGCCGCGCCAGTGCAGACCACGATGTCGACCGGTGCGGTGGCGTCCACGCAGGCCGCGGCGCCAGCGTTCGTGCAGATGCCCGCCGGCGAGCAGTCCGCGATCGCTCCGCCGGCCGAGGGCCCCACCGGCATGGCGCCGGCCGTGATCGATGCGAAGGCCGCCGAGCATGCGGCCGATCCCGCGACCCACGGCGACGAGGCCCTGCACCTGCAGGATGCCACGATGCCGCCGAACACGCACCTCTTCTTCGCCATCTATTACGCCATGACGGGCCTGCACGGGATCCACGTGCTCATCGGCATGGGCGTCATCGGATGGCTGATCGTGCGCGCGGGGCGCGGCGAGTTCGGCCCCAAGTACTACACGCCGGTCGATCTCGTGGGCCTGTACTGGCACATCGTCGACCTTGTGTGGATCTTCCTCTTCCCGCTCTTCTACCTCATCGACTGAACCATGGGACACGCACACACCACCTCTGGCCACGGCCATGCAGGACACGATGGGCAGCCGCTCGTCGGTCACCTTGTCGCCCCGTGGATCCTCTTTGCCACCGGCGGCGCGCTGATCGTGCTGACCGTGATCACGGTCGCGATCCGCTACGTCGACCTGGGCGAGGCGAACCTGCTCGTGGCGCTCGCGATCGCCGGCCTCAAGGCCACGCTCGTGTCGCTGTTCTTCATGCACCTTCGCTGGGACCGTCCGTTCAACCAGCTGATCTTCCTGAGCGGCATCCTGTTCGTGGTGCTCATGATGGCCTTCTGCCTGATGGACACCAGCCAGTACCGCGAGTCGCAGTACGTCGGCAATCCGGTCGATGTGCAGGCCGTCCTCGACAAGGACGCGCCGAATGCGCCCATCGCGGCGCAGAAGAGCCCTGACCTTCCGTGACGGTCGGTCACACCCCGTGCAGTTCCTCGAGGCGGACCCCAGGCGGTCCGCCTCGTCGTTGATGCCTACCCTCACCCAGCATGCCCATCAGCGATCCAGCACGAGAGCCCTTCGCGACGCCGCAGGCGCGTTCGAGCGCGGGGCTGCTTGGCATGTGGCTCTTCCTGGTGGTCATCGCCATGGTGTTCGTGGCCACGATGCTGGCGTATCTCGTGGTCCGGTTGGGCACGGGCGATGAGTCCGGTTGGCGCCCTGATGGCTCGCCCGGCCTTCCGCGAGAGCTGATCCTCAGCACGCTGCTCCTGGCGGCCTCGAGCTGGACCATGCAGCGCTCGCTCGTGGCGTCGCGGGCCAACCAGGACGATCGAGCCCTCACATCGGCTTGGGCGACCTTTGCCCTGGGCTGGGCGTTCGTCGCCGTGCAGGGGCTGAGCTGGAGCCAGATGTGGCGTGCGTTGCCGCTGCAGGACAGCCTGTACGCCTGGACCTTCTACGTGCTCACGGCACTGCATGCGCTTCATGTGCTTGGCGGGCTGGGGGCGATGTACGTGGTCATCATGCGTGTGGTCCGATCGCAGGATCATCGCGAGGCCGTGCTCGGTCTCACGAAGTGCACGATGTACTGGCACACGCTGGGCGTGATCTGGATCGCGCTCTACGCCACGTTGTGGGTTGGTTCCTTCGACTGAAGCGCGGTGTCGGCGCTTCGTGCGGTTCGCGGCATGGCGTGGCGCCTGGTGGCGCGGTGGTTCAGCGCACAGGCTGCGCATCGAACCCGTTCAGGGTCGAGCGCTCGCCATGGAACGCGTGCCACGCGAACCACAGGCAGGGAATCTGCACGCCGTCGAGTGGCGCAGTCGATGGCGACGTGACCAGCCACGAGCCATCGGGCTGCAGCGTGGCCACGATGCGCTCCATCGTGGTGGGGTGTGCGGCGCCAACCGGCGCGGGTCGAGCGACCTCGAACATGGGCTTGCCGGCGAGCCAGTAGCGCTCGTAGCTCGTGGCCTTGATGCGCTTGCGCATGGCCTCGTCGGGCGTTGGCACAGTGGTCGCCGGGTGCGCCGCGAGCCAGTCCTTCCACGGTTCGATGCGCACGCCGGCAAGCGGCTCGAAGCGCGTGCCGGCCAGCGGGCCGCTCACGGCGCGCAGGCCCAACTGCGACCAGAGCGACGGCACATGGCCCGCAGCGCCGCGGTCGTACAGCAGCAGATTGCAATCAAGGACGAGGCCGCTGATCCCGAACTCGATCGTTCTGCCTGCAATGCGCCGGTCGAAGATGACCGCCGAGTCGCAGAGCGGGCTGTAGGTGACCGCGATGGGCACGCCGCCGAGCGTGTCGTGGATGACCTCGTGCACGTTCAGCACGCTCAGCGGCCATGCGCGCGACTCGCCGCCGAGCGTGAGCCCCACCACACGATCGGTGCTCACCACGTACTTCGTTCGTTGGGTGGCGTTCCACTGGGCCATCGAGGCGCCCGGCATGGTGGTCGTGACCGTGAGCGGCTGCAGGAAATCACGTGGATTGCCGCTGCCGCTGACGACGCCCGGGACTGAGGCCAGACCCGAGAGATCGAAGCCATAGGTCGCAGGATCGCGACCGTCACCGAGCGGGCGCTGGCCTGAGAGCAGGCCCGCGAGCGCAAAGCCGAGCACGGCGATCGTGCCGATGGCGGCGAGCGCGATCGGCACGGCTAGCCCGAGACCGGCGCGGGTCGGTGCGGGTGCATCAGGCATCGAGCGGTGCTCCCTTGGGGGCCTCCGGCAGCGGTGTGAGCGGAACGTTCGCTGCACCGCCGCGCAGCGAGGCTTCGACGGAGACGGCGCCCCGATCGATGCACATGGCGCCGAGCACGATGGGCAGGTAGGCAAGGCTGGCGAGGAACAGCGTTCGAGCCCGGGCGTGGCTGCGCTGCTGCAGGAATCGAAGCGACAAGAGCGCAAGTGCCGACCCCGCCACCAGGGCCACCAGTGCGAACCCGAATCCCGCTGCACCGACGTGCACGCCGAGCAGCGCAACCGGGACCAGCAGCAGGCTGGTGGCCAGGCTCGCTGCTGCCGTGAGCGCGCCATCGGGATCGCGCGAGGGCAGCATCGCGAATCCGCCGCGCTCGTAGTCGTCGCGGAGCATCCAGGCCAGCGCGAGGAAGTGCGGCATCTGCCAGAGAAAGAGCACTGAGCCAATCACCCAAGCCCCGGCCGTGAGCTCATTGGTGGCGGCGGCCCACCCGATCATCGGCGGCAGGGCGCCGGTGATGGCGCCTACGATCGTGTTGAGCGTGGTGTGGCGCTTGAGCGGCGTGTAGATCGCTGCATAGAGCACGATGTTGCCGACCGCCAGGCCCGCGGCGAGAAGGTTGACGAAGCTGGCCAGGATCGCGAAGCCGGCGTAGCCCAACACGAGCGCCATGACGCAGGCGCTCACGCGGCGGACTCGACCAGTGGGGAGGGGCCGCGCGGCGGTGCGTTGCATGCGCGCATCGGGGCCGGCCTCGAGCACCTGGTTCAGGATCGCCGCGCTGGCTGCAGCGCACGCGGTGCCGAGCACGCACCAGGCCAGCACGGCCCACGAGCGAGTCGCTCCCGGCATCGCGCCAGCCACCACGAATCCCGCCGCGGTGGTGAGCACCACCAGGGCGTTGAGCCTGAACTTGGTCAGGTCGGCAAGTGTGCGCAGCGTGCTGCGGCGCGTGGGGTTCTCGGTGCGGCCATGGTCCATGGGCGCTCCTAGCATATGCCTCCATGCTCTCCACACTCGTTGCCCAAGCCGGTCCTTCAGTGTCGCTCCCGGGATTCCTCGCGATGTATGCCGGCGCGCTGGCTGCCTTGGCGATCGTTCTGGCGATCGCTGTTCCCGCGCTTCGCACGCTCGGCGCAGGGCTGTTGCGGGGTGGCGACCTGGCGCTCGGCTTCGCTGCGACCGTGGGGATGTGGACGCTCGGTTACATCGCGATGATGCGGCCGGGGCTGCTCGCTGGCGAAGCGCTCTTCGCGCTCACGCTGTCGGCTCCGGCGTTCATGGGTTGGCTTGCAGCTCGCCGCGGTGCCGCAACCCCCTGGAAGGTCGGTGCGGTGTCGGCGACGGTGAACCTCTTGGTGGTGGGCAGCCTGTTCTCGCGTGATGCAGGCGATGTCTGGCAGGAGGGTCTGCTGTGGATCGGCGGCCTGTACGCGTCGACGATCGCCCTGAGCGTGCTCGGCGGATGGATCGCCGCGCGCCTGGGCGGCATGCTGCGGGCCCAGCAGGGTGGCGATCCGGTCAACCAGTTCGCCACCGTGGCGGCGATCACGGTCTTCCTGCTGCTCATCACCGGTGGGCTGGTGACGGGCCTGGAAGAGGGCCTTGCCGTGCCGGATTGGCCCAACACCTTCGGCCACAACATGCTGCTCTACCCCATCAGCGAGATGAAGGGCGGCGTGTACTACGAGCACGTGCACCGGCTCTTCGGCACGCTCGTGGGCCTGACGACGCTCGTGCTGGCTGCTCTGGCATGGGCCAATCGCGCGCCGTCGGCCATCCGATGGGGCGCGACGGCGCTGCTCGCAGCCGTCACGCTGCAGGGGTTGATGGGCGGCATGCGCGTGACCGGTGCGATCACGCTGTCGCAGGCGAGCGAGGACTTGGCGCCGAGCGTCGCCTTCGCGGTCGTGCACGGCGTGTTCGGGCAGGCCGTCTTCGCAGGGCTCTGCGTGCTCGCGGTGGCGTCGTGCCCTGCATGGCGCGAACGACGGGCTGCCGTGGTGCGCGCAGCCTCGAACCCGGCGGTCGCGTTGATCGTGATCCTGCTGATGCAGCTGGTGCTCGGGGCGCTGTATCGCCATCTGCAGATGCCCAGCCCGGACGGCGGTGCGCCGGCGCAGCCCAAGTGGGCGATGCACGCGCACCTGTCGTGGTCGGTGGTGGCGCTTGCGGCCTGCATCTGGGCGGGCATCAAGGCCATGCGTGCGGGCGCGGCGGCGAGCCCATCGGGGGATGCACCGGCCAAGGCCGCGTGTGCCGGATCGAGTGGTCTGCGTCGCACCGGCGCCGCGCTCCACGGTCTCGTCACGCTTCAGGTGGTGCTGGGATTCCTTGCCCTGATCTGGGTGCTCAAGCGCGACAGCGCGGCGATTCCCACGCTTGAGGTCGTGTTCACCACGGCGCACCAGGCCACGGGCGCGCTGCTCCTGGCCAGCGCTGCGATGGCGTGGGCGTGGTTCCTCACCGTGCCGGCTGAGCGGGCGTGAGCGCTGCGGGCGCGCTGGGCTTGAGCGCTTCCTCGAGCGCCAGGAGCGCGTAGCACGTGACGAGGTCCGGCTTGTCCTCCTGCCAGCGCGTGGTGGCGTTGACCCACGAGCCGTCCGGGCGCTGAGCAGCCAGAAGCGACTCGATGAGTTCGGCGCGCCAATCGTGCGCCTTGCCTTGGGCATCGACGATGGTGCGTTCGCCGTTCACGGCCAAGGCTCGTGCCATCGCGTGTCGGTAGTAGTACAGGCCCTGCGTGCCCAAGCCCGGATTGGCGTCGAAGCCCCAGTGCAGCGCGATCCAGCCGCGTGCGGCCTTCACGCGTGGGTCAACCGGCGAAAGTCCCGCATAGAGCAGGCTCTTGAGGCCCGCGTAGGTCATGCTGCCGTAACTGCGCAGCGTGCGCGGCGTGCCGGCGGGAAGCTTTTCGCCGTACCGGCCTTCGCCGGCATCCTCGCTGGCGAAGCTCTCGCCGCCGTTGGCAGGCGTGTAGACGAAGCCACCGTCGTCGTGGCCGGACTGCGCCCATGATGACGGATTGGTCGCCTTGAGGTTCTGCGTGCGCGTGACGAAGGCGAGCGCGCGCTGCACGGCCGGATCGTCCTGGCTGACGCCGGCGTCATGCAGGGCGTCAAGAAACAGTTGCGTATTGGAAAGATCGGGGCGCCCCCAGTTGCCATAGCCGGCTCCGCCGTACCAGTCCTTGGTCGAGGCCAGCCCTTCGGTGTGGTCCCACTGGTTCTGGCGCAGCCATTCGACCGTCTGCTCGAGCATCGGCAGTTCATCGGGCCGATCGAGCGCGGCCAGCCCCATCGCGACCGAGGCGGCCACGTAGTTGCCCAGGCTCCCGGCAGGATCAGGGATGAACGAACCGGTGGGAAAGGCCTGGGCCTTGATGAAGTCGAGCGCGCGCGCGACGGCAGTCTCGTGGCTTGCATCGCCCGACTGCGCGAACGCCTTGAGGGCGAGTCCCGTGACGGCGGTGGCCGCGGCTTGGCTTGGCTTGGGCTGATCGGTTCCCGCAGCGGCCTTCGCCACCATCCATCCTCCGGCTGGATCCTGCGACGCCGCGAGCCAGGCCAGACCTTGTCGGAGGGCCGCGCGTGCGCGCGCATCGAGCTCCGTCGGCAAGCCGCTCTCGGTTGCTGACGAACTGATCCGGTGGATCGGCGCGACGACCGGTCGTGTCGTTGCAGCCATGGGTTCTGGCAGGCTCGTGATGCGGTCGCCCTTGATCCGAGGATCGAGCGGCACGCTTGGCTCTTGGTACGGCGGCTCGGCGAACAGGGCGTGACTCAGCAGGGCAACGATGAGCATGGCTTGCCGTACAGTACGGGCATGCCCCACGATTCGCTGCGTTCCTCCGTGATCCCGCGCGTTGCGGCCCTGAGCCTGGCCTGCATGGCCATGGCATCGCCGCAGGAAGCCGTCGATCGTCCTGCAACGCAGGTCGTTCCGCAGCCCGCGGCGGCCGCACCGTTGATCGAACTGGGCGAGAGCGCCGTGCTCGATGCCTCGCAGCCCACGGTCTCGCCGACGTTTGGGTCGGTGACTGGGTGGGCGGGAAGCCGACTCATCGTGACCGGACCCGAGCGCGTGCGCACAGGCGGCTTCAATGGCCAGATGGCGACCTTCACCGAAGCCGACGGGACCTGGGTCGGTACCCGTGAACTCGCGGGAATCAGCGATACCTCCGTTTCGGAGACCGTCCTGCAGTCAATCGTGGGCAACGATGAGTGGCTCTTCACCAGTGCAGAAGTGCAGGGCCGAGCCGGGCAGGTCGTGGTCTGGAAGCGTGATCAGGCTGCTTCGGGCTGGAAGCAGGTCCAGCGCCTGATGCCACCGGCGACGCGCGCCGAGCCGGCCTTCGGCAGTGCGATGGCGATGGGCGATGGCTTCCTGGCCGTGAGCGCCGTCGACACCAGGTTCCGCGGCGAGCAGGGACGGTCGATCGTCGATGCGCCACGCGTCTACCTCTTCACGCTCAAGGATGGCTCGTGGTCGGGTGCAGGTTCGCTGTCGCCCGATCCGGCACTCAAGGCGATCTGGTTCGGCGGAGCCATCGCTGCTTCCGGTGATCAACTCGCGATCGCGAGCCCGAAGGCGTGGCAGCCGAGCCCGAAGCAGCCCGTGCAGGAATCAGGTGAGTGCGCCGTGCACATCTATCGCCGCGGCGCCAACGGGGTGTGGGCGCTGCGACAGTCGATCACTCCGCCGTCGGATTGTTCGTGGGGCGGCTTTGGCAATCGGCTCGGGCTGCGCGGCAACGTGCTCGTGGTTCGTGCCACGGACATCCCGACCACGGCGGCGCGCATCTTCACCTACGAGGATGCGGGCCAATGGGCGCCGTCGGGAGAACTCAAGGCCAATGCATCGGCGGGCAGTGGATTCGGAACCTCGTTCGATGTGGGCGATGGCTTCATCGCCGTCGGCGACACGACCGCCAAGGCCCCCGGCGACCGACTCGGTGCGGTCACGGTCTTTGTCCCGGCGGCTGGCGGCTGGTCGGAGCGGTATGTCCTGCGGCCAACCGTGACCATCCCCAATCGCCGCTTCGGCGTGGGCGTGGCGGTGCGCGAGCGGCAGGTCGCCGTGGGCCGCATGAAGAGCGAATCCGAGGGCATCGAGCCCGGGGGCGCGCTGATCTTCACGATTCCTTGATGGGTGCCGAGCAGCTGCGCAGCAGCAGGTTCACTGCCACTTGCGGATGACGGTGGCGCCCGTGATGGCGGCTGATGCAGCGAGCACGTGGTTGGTGTAGTCGGCCGGGATCGTCATGGGCCAGAGCGGGTTGATCATGACGGCCACGGCCGACAGCAAGCCGCACCAGACGGCGGCGCCGTCCCGCGCCATGGCGATCGCGCCGATCGCCAACAGCCCGAAGGCGGACCACTTGACCGCGGCAAGCACCGTGGGATCCGAGAGTCGTTCGGCCAGGACGATCTGGCCGGCGAGCAGCGCGGTGGCGAGCGTGAGCAGGACGAGGACGATCTTCATGGCGGTTCCCTTGGGCACGGCGTTCACCGCGCCCGTATCGTGTATCGCACCATGAAGGGCATTGTCTTTCGGGAATTCGGTGAACTGGTGACCGCACGCTTCGGTGAGGCCACCTGGGACGCCCTCATCAACGAGAGCAAGGTGGCCTCTGGGGGCGCCTACACCGCGGTCGGGACGTACCCCCACGAGGAGGCCATCGCGCTGCTGATGGCGCTCTCCCGCAAGACCGGGGTGGCGCCGGATGACCTGCTCAAGATCTTCGGCGAGCACCTGTTCGGCGTGCTGTCCACGCGGTATCCGTTCGCGGTCGCCGGGCACTCGGACCTCTTTCCCTTCCTGGAGAGCCTTGAGGGCGTCGTGCACGTCGAGGTTCGCAAGCTCTATCCGGATGCGGAACTGCCGTCGTTCGTCACGCGTTGGGAGGAGGATCGGTTCGTGCTCGAGTACCGCTCAACGCGGCCGTTCGCGTCGCTTGCCGAGGGCTTGCTGCGCGGAGCGATCAGGCACTGGGGCGGCCGGTACACGCTCGCTCGTCGTGCTCTTGACGGCGATGGGGCCCGTGAGGCGATCTTCGAACTGGGGCGCACGTGACCGGCGCGGGGGGCGGCGAGGACGTCGAGCTGCTGCGCCGCATGCTGGCCCGCGAGCGTGCGGCACGCGAGCAGGCCGAGATGCTGCTGGAAGACAAGTCGCGCGACCTGTACGCGACGCTGGGCAGCCTGCAAGGCGTGGTGCGTGAACTGGATGCGGCGCGCCGCCAGGCCGAGCATCACAGTGCGGCGAAGGGGCTCTTCTTGGCCGACCTCAGCCACGAGCTGCGCACGCCACTCAACGCGGTCATCGGCTACGCCGAGATGATTGCCGAGGATGCCCGGGGCGACCAGGTCGTTGAGGACGCCCGGCGCATCGTCGTCGCAGGGCGCGGGCTGCTCGGCCTCATCAACAACGTGCTCGACTACAGCAAGGCCGAGTCAGGCAAGCTCGAACTCTCGTTGCAGCCGGTCGAGGTGCCGGCGGTGATCGAGGAGTCCATCGCCATTGCGTTGCCCATGGTCATGGAGAACGGCTCGCGCGTGAAGGCAGAGATCGAGCCGGGCTTCGGGACGGTCACCTCGGATCCCGTTCGGCTGCGACAAGTGCTGCTCAATATGCTCTCGAACTCCGCCAAGCACACCCTGCAGGGCTCGATCACGGTGAAGGCAGCGAACGTGGGGCAGGGCGAGTTCCGGATCGAGGTGATCGATACTGGACGCGGCATGGACCGCGGTCAGCTCGATCGACTGTTCGAGCCGTTCCAGCCCGTTCGCCGCGAGGAGGGCATGCGGTTCGCAAGCACGGGACTCGGCATGAGCATCACGCGGCGGATCGTGCTGATGCTCGGTGGAAGGATCGATGTGCAGAGCGCGGTGGGGCAGGGCACCACCGTCACGGTCGATCTTCCGGTGGCGGGACCGGTCCATCAGGGGGTTGCATGACACCAGACCAGCGAAAGCTCGCGCGCGAGCTGGCCCGGCAGGCCCAGGCCGACGGCGTGCAGCATGTCCATGAGTGGTTGTGCGAACGGACCGATGATGGGCTCGTTCGCGAGGAAGCCAAGCGGATCCTTGCGCACCAGCCCACGAGCGCCGAGTCGGTGGCGGTCCCGTCGCCCCGTCGGCCGTCGGCGGTGGATCCGATGCTCGGGCTTGAACTCGGGGGGTTCCGCATTGAGCGGCTGATCGGTTCCGGCGGGATGGGGCGCGTGTACGTGGGCACGCGCGAGGGCCAGCCGTCGCGTGCTGCCGTCAAGGTGCTCTCGCGGGGCGGCGTGACGGACATCGCCATGCGCAGGTTCCAGCAGGAGTCGGCGATCCTGGCCAGGCTCGACCATCCGGGCATCGCTCGGTTGCATGCCAGCGGCCTGCACGACGATGGCCAGTCGACGTTCCCTTGGTTCGCCATGGAGTTCATCGAGGATGGGACTGACCTGACCGATTGGGCGGCGCGGCAATCGCTGCCGCTGCGTGGTCGGCTCGAACTCTTCGTTCGGGTGTGCGATGCCATCTCGCACGCGCACGCGCAGGGCATCGTGCATCGCGATCTGAAGCCGGGCAACATCCTCGTCGATGCACGCGCGCAGGTGAAGGTGATCGACTTCGGCATCGCGCGCGCCGCCCAGGAGGACTCGTCGCGCTTCGGCGTGCGGACTGAGACGGGCCAGCTCGTGGGCACGCTCCAATACATGAGCCCGGAGCAGTGCCTTGGCCAGCGCGATCGGATCGACGCGCGCACGGATGTCTATGCGCTGGGGATGATCCTGTTTGAGCTGCTGACCGAGACGTATCCCTACGACGTGCGCGGCGTGCCGGTGGCCGAGGCCATCCAGACCGTGTCGCAGGGCAAGGTCCCCGATCTTCGCGAAGCACTGCCCGAGGCTCCCGAAACCCTGGCTGATGCCGTGGCGCAGTGCCTGGCCAAGGATCCGGGTGCACGCCACGCCGATGCCGGTGCGCTGGCGACCGCCTTGCGTGCCGTGCTGGCGCCGAAGCCCGCCACGACGACGGCGCAGCGGCCTGATGCGGCGGGGCGACGTGCCGGGGCGGCGCAGGCGGCATCTCGGAGCGCAGCGCGATCGACCGGCGCGGCAGGCCCCGGACCAGCGCGCAGCGCCCGCTCATCCCGTGTGATGGGTGCCGTGATCGCGATCCTGGCGCTGGCGCTTGCGGTGGCTGCGCTCGACGTGTTCGGCGTGGTCGATGTGCGCGGGCTGGTCTCGCGGCTCTTTGGGCGGTGATCGGTCAGAGGCGGTCTCGATCGACTCGACTTCGCAGTCGCGTCCATCGCCGCCGCACACCGATCGATCACGCATCGACCGCGCCTCGATGACGAATGGTTTTCAAATGAATCAGTGCACCGACTGGCTCATGCGGAAGATCGGCAGCAGGATGCTCGCGGCGATGCCGCCCACGACCACGCCCATGAAGATGATCATGAGCGGCTCGATCATGCCGGTCACCGTCTTGATGGCGGCATCAAGTTCTTCCTCGGCGAAGGCGGCGATGCGCTCGAGCACCTCGGGCAGGCGTCCGGATCGCTCACCCGCATTGAACATCGCGCTGATGTTGCGCGGGATGAAGACGGCCTGCAGCAGCGTGGGGCTCATCTCCTGCCCATGGTTGACGCGCTCGCGCAAGTCATCCCACATGCGATCCCAGTACGAATTGGCCGTCACCGCCTTCGTGATGCGGATGACCTCCAGGAGGGGCACCCCCGCGGCGAGCAGCGTGCCCATGGTGTTGGTCATGCGCGCCACGTAGAGCTGGCGGAACATCGGCGAGATGATGGGCAGGTTGAGCTTCGCCCAGTCGATGGCCAGCCGTCCGCGGGCGGTCCGCGCCGCGACCGTGGCGGCGAAGCACAGCGCACCGAGTGCGGGCAGGTAGAGGTGCCACCATCCCTTGAGGAACGCGCTGGCCGCGAGCAGCCACTTCGTCAGCAGGGGGAGCCGGTCGCCTTGCGCCTTGAAGAGCGGGGCAAAGGTCGGCAGCACGAACACCATGATCACGGTGACCGCGGTGATCGCCACGGCGAGCATGATCCCGGGGTAGACCATCGCGCCCTTCACCTGCTTGGCGGTCTTGCGCGCCTTGAGCAGGTCCTTGGCGACGCGCGAGAGCATCTCGTCCATCGTGCCGCTGGCCTCGGCCGCCTGCATCAGGCTGACGAGGATCGACGGGAAGATGCGCGGCCATTTCGCGAGCGCTGCGCTGAACTCCTCGCCCTCGCAGACGTCGTCCTTGATGGCACGGACCACCGTGGCGACTTCGGGGCGCGCGGCCTGCTCGCTGAAGGTCTCGAGGGCCTCGGCGAGCGGCACGCCGGTCTTCATCATGACCGAGAGCTGCTGGCAGAGCGCGATGACGTCATCGTTGCTGAAGCGCGCGCTGAGCCGATTGCGTGAGATGGCGCCCTTCTGGCCGACCGCCGCGGCCAGGTCGCCGAGTTCGATGCTCAGGACGACCAGTCCGTCGCGCCGGAGCTGGCGCACCGCGGCTTCATGGGACGGGGCTTCGAGCACGCCGCGCACGAGCTCGCCACTGCCGCGACGCGCGCGGTAGGCGAACTTGCGGGGGGCAGCGGCATCGGCTGCACCGATCAGGCTGGCATCAATGGCGGCAGGCACCGTGCACCTCCTCGGTCGTCGTGAGTCCGTCGATCACCTTGCGCATGCCGTCGACCCAGAGGGTCTCGAAGCCCTTGTCGCGCAGGAGCCGCTTGAGCGCGGCAGGCTCGGTGCGTGCCGAGATCGCCTCGAGCACGTCGGCGTCGGGAGCGAGCAGCTCGTACAGGCCGAGCCGGCCGCTGAGGCCGCGTTCGTGGCACGCGCGGCAGCCTGCGCCCTTCCACAGGCGCTCGGCCTGGCCACCGAATTCGCCCATGGCGGCGCGTTCGGCTGCGTCTGGCTCATACTCGGTCTTGCAGTGCTTGCAGATGCGGCGGACGAGGCGCTGGGCCAGCACGCCCCGCAGCGCGGCCGCCACCAGGAACGGCTCGACGCCAAGGTTCTGCAAGCGTGTCACGGCACTCGGCGCATCGTTCGTGTGCAGCGTGCTGAAGACCATGTGCCCGGTGAGCGCGGCCTGCACGGCGATCTGGGCGGTCTCGCCGTCGCGGATCTCGCCGACCATGATGATGTCGGGGTCTTGGCGGAGCAGGGCGCGCAGGGCGCCAGCGAAGGTCAGGCCCGCCTTCACGTTCACCTGGGCCTGGTGCACACCGTTGAGGTTGCTCTCGACGGGATCCTCGACGGTGCTCAGGTTCAGTTCGGTGGTGTCGAACTGCTGCAGCACCGAGTAGAGCGTGGTGCTCTTGCCGCTGCCGGTGGGCCCGGTGACCAGCACCACGCCGTGCGGCTCATCGATGACCGCGCGGAAGCGCTCAAGCATGGCTGGCCGGAACCCGAGCTTCTCCAGGCCCAGCTTGGCGTAGCTCGTGTCGATCACGCGCATGACGATCTTCTCGCCGAACTTGCCGGGCAGCGTGCTCACGCGCAGGTCGATCGGCTTGCCGTTGACCTTGATCGCGATCTCGCCGTCCTGCGGGACGCGTCGCTCACTGATGTCCAGGCGCGCCATGATCTTGACGCGGCTCGAGATGGCGGCGTGCATGCGCCAGGGCACGTTGGTCTTGACCGACAGCACCCCGTCGATGCGGTAGCGGATCCGCAGCGAGCCGTCGTCAGGTTCGATGTGGATGTCGCTGGCGCCGTCGGCCACGGCGCCGGCGATGATGAAGTTCACGAGCTTCACGACCGGGCCGCTGGTGCCCGTGGTGTCCTCGGCGGCAAGGTCCGCGGCCTCGTTCTCGGCGACCGTGAACTGGGCTTCGTCGACCTCGGCGAAGATCTCCTCGGCCTGTTCGTTCGCGCGCGATGGGACGGGTTCGTCGGCGCCTGCGCCGGCGAGCACGGCACGGATCGAGTCGGCGGTCGCGACCACGAAGCGCACGCGGAAGCCGCTGGCCTTGGTGAGATCCTCAAGCACGAAGAAGTCCTCGGGCTCGGCCGTGGCGACGATGAGTTCGCCACCATCGAGGCGGACGGGGATCACGGTGTGGCGCTCGCGAAGCTCCGGCGGCACCAGGGCGCGCGCGCCCGGATCGCAGGCAGCGGCCAGATCCTCGATGAAGGTGAGGCCGCGCGCCGCGGCGATCGCCTGCAGCAGACGCTCGTTGGTGATCCAACCTTGCTGCACGACGACTTCGCCCAGCATGAGGCGGCAGGTGCTCGAGGACTGGATCGCCAAGGCCTCGCGCAGTTGGGCTGGCGTCAGGTCGCCCCAATCGATCAGGACCTGGCCAAGCGAGGTGGGCGCTGCATCAAGGTGCGAGCCTGCCGGGCGAGGGGTTGGGTTGTTGCGGACCATCGTGCCTCCCGATTCCGAGGAGCCTGGTGATCACCCGTCGAGGGCGATCCTCACCAGACGACCATCGGATTCAAGTTCGGCATGTCGAAGCCCGATCTCGCGCACGACCCAAGAAATCCCGGTGGATGCCTCGGTCAGTACGTCCCCTCGGCGCACGGTTCGGCCGTTGATCACCGCGAACTCACCCGAGAGGGTGGCGGTCAGGTCAAAGGTCGGTGGGGCGGCGGCAGGCGCTGGTGCTGCGGGCTCGCCTCCCTGGGCCTGCCGAACGGCGGCGGGGGCCGAAAAGGCCAGTGGAGCGAATGGATTACCGGACGGGTGTTCCTCCAGCACGAATTCGATGGCCTTCGGCCGTGCCGGTGCGGGAGCGGCAGCCACCGGGCCCGGCTTGGCGGCTGCGGCCTTGGCGGGCTTGGCAGGGCCGGCCACCTTGAACATCAACAGGCCGACCGCCGCGATCGCCACGCCGCCAAGCAGCGCGAACTGCTTCGGGTTCACGCCGAGCTTGCTGCAGAGGTCGTTCCACGTGCTCGAGATGGCGCTCATGGCGTGCCTCCGTTGGGGGCCTGCGCAGGGGGTGGCGCGAGGAAGTACTCCTCGAGGTCGATCTGCGCGGCGATCGAACTGCCGTCGGTGCGACGCAGGTCGATGCTCGAGATGCGGTTCCAGGCGCGGCTGTCATCGATCGAATTGATGACGTCGAAGATTGCGGCGAAGTCACCGACCATGTCCACGCGCACGCTGCGACGCTGGAAGTCGCCGGGCTTGGAACCTGCGGGCGCGAAATCCATCGGATCACCGAGCTTCACCGAGTTCTCGAGCACGCTCTTGCCGTCGACGCTGCGGCTCACGGCATCCCCGAGCCGGCTCTCGGCGGGGGAGTTCGGAACCAGTCGCCATTCGTGCTCAACGTCACGTCGCAGCGTGGTCACTTCGGCCTGCAGGCGCTCGAGGTCCGCCCGCTTGGCCAGATACTGCTCCGTGCTCTGCTCGAGCTTGGTGCGCTGGCGCTGCAGGTCCGAGGCGCGTGCGTAGTTGGGCACCACGAACATGCCGAGCACGACGATCGTTCCGGCGAGCGTGGTGCCCGCGGCCATGGCGGTCTCGCGGCTGATGGCGGGCCAGGTGGTCATGGCATGCTCCTTGAGACGATGCGTTCCGCGCCGTCGGGCTGCGCCCACGGGTCGACCCGCACGGTCAGGCTGAAGGCCTGCTCACCGGAGCCGGCCTGCTTGACTTCGTTGCGTCGCACGCTCACGAAGGGCGCGCGCGCACCGAGGCGTTGCTCGAGTTCCGACACGGCCGCCAGCGTCATGCTGTGGCCGGCAAGCGCCACATCGAGCGTCACGGGCTTGGGCTGGCTCGCCTGATTGGAGGGAGCAGGCTGGGCCTGGCCACGTGCGGTCGGGGCCTTGGTTTCACTGATGCTGATCTTCATCGCGTGCAGGGACACGCCCTCGGGCAGGAGGTGGCTGATCGTGGCGATCACGTCGCTCGCTTGGGCGGGCAAGGCCACGGTTTGTTGGCAGGCCACCAGTCGCCTGAGGTGTTCGCGCTCGGCCATGAGCATGGCGTGCACGTCATCGATGCTCTGGGCGCTCTCGCGCAGGTCCTGGGCCACGGCCACGCGGATCGCCGCCGAGCGGCTCTCGTTGAAGCTGTGGGCCGCGAGCCCCGCAAGCGTGACCGCGAACGCCGTCGCCGCGAGGGCCACGATGCGTCGGCGCAGACGGATGCCTGCGTGGCGCAGCGCTTCGGGCGGCAGGAGATTGACATGGAACTCGTTCATGCGGCCCTCCGTCCGCTGCCGCTGGCATGACCAGTCAAGGCGCTGCCGAGCGCTGCGCTCCAGGTGCAGGGTGCAGCCATCGGATCAAGCACGCCCTGCAGCACGCCGGGTGCGAGCCCCACGGCGAGCGCGTGCACGCTGCACACGCTCGAGAGCGCGGTCGTCAGCGCAGGGTCCGTGGCTGCCGGACCTGTCAGCACGAGCTGCGATGGCCACGCGCCACCGAGCTTGCGATCGATGTGCCGGAAGCACTGCAGCGTTTCTTCGGCCAGGCCGTACCAGCGGAAGACCCGCGCCGTGCCCGGATCCTCACCCTCGACGGGGATCCACTCAGCCTGCGAGTCGCCGCTGGAAGCGGGCTTCCAATCAAAGGCGCGGTGGAAAGCCAGTCCTGAGCCCGACATGATGCTGAGCCCGGCCTTGGCATCTTCCAGATGCAGCACGGCGAAGCAGCCGCCGGCGGTGGCCATCTTCATGCCGCGCCAGGCGGTCCGCAGGGCGGCCAGCGGTGCGGCTTCGATGCGGCTGGGCTCGAGCCCGACGCGGGCCACGCAATCAGTGAGTGCCATCGCCACCTGGCGACGGATGCCCACGAGCAGATGTTCAGTGGCGCCACCGGAACGGCTTCCGCCGCCGAGCGGCAGGGTGCCCAGGTGCAGCGCATCGCGATCGAGGCCGAAGCGATCGACGGCCTCCCAGATCGCGCCTTGCAGGAGTTCGTCCTTGGCCAGTGATGGCAGTTCGGCCGTATCGATGAGGAGCGAGGAGCACGGGATCGTCAGGGCGCATCGGCGTCCGGCGAAGCCGCCTGACTTGAGCGCGCGCCGCAGGGCCTGCACAAAGCCCGGTTCGATCGTGATCTCCGAGCCGGAGACCGCGAACGGCGAGGCGTCGAACTCGGCAGCCGCATCGATCGATGCGTCGAGCCCGTCCTGGCTCAGCTGCACCATCCTGGTGCGGTCCGTACCGAAGTCGATGGCGATGTCGGTGCGTGGTGCGAGCGCCTTGAACATGGTGTGC
>VFQT010001271.1_pt1 | contig 31319 bp, 24 predicted proteins | sample 3512381 | NCBI WGS metagenome assembly VFQT01 (sample SAMN10412376, study PRJNA504923) | tailings metagenome | isolation source: Relicate 2 Philex TSF3 active mining site | place: Philippines: Tuba, Benguet | collected 2017-08-29
ATCAAAAATCAAACGAAAATTCCTGCTATTTTTGCACTAGCACGTTGAAACCGCCTCTTTAATCACTTCCAATTCCTGGTCTTTGTCGTCCATTATTTTCAGAAACAACATCCAACCTAATTGCTCTAATCGTTGTGCATCGCCAGAGATACCTCTGTCTTGCCTCATTATATTTCTTATACTGCTTATTACCGCACCAACATTTGCCATTCTTATGCTACTTTATAAAGTTCGTTTTCTAATTCTTTCAAAGCTTGTATGTAATTTTCTTTTCCGCCAAAAGCATTGATTATTTCAAGTGGTGAACCGAGTTTGTTTAAGGGGTCAAGTTTTAGAACATCTAAACTTTCAATTGTGAGCAAATCATCGTCTGCATATTTGTCAAGCAAACTTTTAATTACTGATTGTGCTTTCTCACCGTATTTAGTAAAGTAGTTTCTTTTTTTGACGTTGTTAGCTCGTTCCTTTCTTGTCAATGGTTTTGCTTCATAAGCCACATGACAAATCAAGTCAAAAGGGTCAAAGTCTTTTCCTATTTCTTCTTTTAATGCTTCAAAGAAAATTCCTTGTTGTTCCAATGCTTCAACGATTGCCTTTTTTTTATCGGCATTTTTCCATGAATTCAAAAAGGTTTCAAGTGTTGCGTATTTTTCAATTACATTTTTCTTGGTGTAATCCTTCAAACTTTCTGTGATAATTCTCCCGTCAGCACCTAAATACTGTACTCGTTCATTAACTATTTTAACTTCAACACCGTTTACTCTTATTTTTTCTCTTGGGTTAGGCGGGTCAGTAATTGTACCTCCACCTGTTATTGTTGGTGGTTCAGGCGGAAACTCTACATTACCTCCATCAACTATATCAACAATTGGTTCGTCTGTTTCTTCATCGTCAGTTCCCGAAATATCATCACCCTCGGTTACATCTTTAATCATCACAGGGTCTCCATCAAAATTAGGGTCTGCAAAAAGATTGGTTACATTTCTAAAATCCATAATGGTAAAATACGATTTTCCGTATTCTTCATTAATTCTCGTTCCTCTGCCTATAATTTGTTTGAACTCTGTCGGTGAACCAATATTACTATCCAATACAATTAGCTTGCAGGTTTGAGCATCAACACCAGTTGTCATTAATTTAGAAGTTGTTGCAATAACTGGGTAGCGTTCACTTGGATTTATAAAGCTGTCTAACTCTCTTTTTCCTTCTTCATTGTCGCCTGTAATTTGCATTACATACTTGTTGTTTTGAGCAACCAAATCGGCATTGGCGTTAGCCAATGCGGTTCGCATGCCTTCGGCATGCTCAATGTCAATGCAAAAAACAATTGTCTTTGAGAAGCGGTCATTTCCTTTTAGAAATTCAGTTATTTTATTCGCAACTAGTCCTCTACGTTCATCAACTACAATGTTTTTATCAAAATCTGTTCTGTTGTAAATTCTATCTTCAACTGGATTGCCGTTTTTGTCTAAAAAATCTTTCGGTGGTCTCCAACCTTCAGCATCAATGTCAAGCGTTACTTTGATTACTTTGTAAGGAGCAAGGAAGCCATCGTCAATTCCTTGTCTTAGCGAATACGTGTAAACCGGTTCGCCAAAATATTCAATATTTGAAGTTTCATTGGTTTCTTTTGGCGTTGCTGTCATGCCTAAATGAGTAGCATTTTTAAAATACTCTAAAATTTCACGCCACTTGCTATCTTCTTTTGCACTTCCTCTGTGGCACTCATCAACTACAATCAAGTCAAAGAATTCTGGACTAAATTGTTTGTATGCGTCATCGGTTTTACTGTCTGATAAACCTTGATAAAGGGCTAAATAAACATTGTATGCGGTGTCAATTTGTTTATGTTTTATGATTGTCATTGCATCTTTGAAATGCCTGAAATCACCTCTTGCAGTTTGGTCAATGAGTGAAGTTCTGTCTGCTAGGAATAAAATCCTTTTTTTTGCTCCGCTTTTCCAAAGTCTGTAAATAATCTGAAAAGCGGTATAGGTTTTTCCTGTTCCTGTTGCCATTACCAAAAGAATTCTGTCTTGCTTTTTTGCAACTGCTTCAATGGTTCTGTTAATGGCAATTTGTTGGTAGTATCTTGGTGAACGACCAGTACCATCAGAAAAATAGTCTGTAGAAATTACGCTTTCAACTTCTTTGTCTTCAATGCCTTTATATTTTTTGTATTTCTCCCAAAGTTGTTCAGGACTTGGAAATTCGTCATTTGAAATCTCGGTTTCAATGTTTCCGCTTGTAACGGTCTTGTCGTGGAAATAAAAGCCGTCTCCGTTACTACTAAAAACAAAAGGAATGTCCAACGTATTGGCGTAACCTAATGCTTGTTGAATTCCAGCTTTTACAGAATGATTATTGTCTTTTGCCTCAATGATTGCAATTGGTACGTTTGGTTTGTAAAACAAAATGTAGTCGGCAAATTTCCGTTTTCCTCTTGCTGTAATTTTACCTTTCACATAAATGCGTCCGTCAGTAAAAAATATTTCCCGTCCAAGTTGAGTGTGTTCGTCCCAACCTGCCTTTGTCACGGCAGGAATGATAAACTTCTCTTTTATGTCGGCTTCTGATAAGTCCTTTTTGTTCATGTTCTACTTTTTATTGTCGGTCGGTGCGGTGGCAAAATTTAGCTCTTTTGGTTTTGCGAAGCGTTGGATTGTGTGTCGGGCAAAACCAAATGTGCTAAATGTGCGGTTGGCTTTTATGTCGTTTGTTGGTCTGTTCATGTTTAGCACTGTCGTCTTTTAGGATTGCTTGTAACTAATCTATTTGAGCAACATTAATGTACCAATCCTCAAACTCCTGGGTCCACGGGCGAGGCCTGGCCTCTTGAAGTACACAGCGATCGAGCAACTTCATGAATTGGGCGCGGCGAATTGATCGGGCACCCAAACTCCCTAAGTGATCGGTTTCTTGTTGACAATCGATGAGGTCAAACCCTTGTGTCTGCAGCCAATGCACGAGGGTAATAAATCCAAACTTGGAGGCGTTCGATACCCGAGCAAACATGGATTCTCCAAAGAAAATACGCCCAATGGCTAGGCCATATAATCCACCCACCAGCGTGTCGCCGTCCCATACCTCAACTGAATGGGCATAGCCAAGACCATGCAACCCAACAAAGCCCTCATGCAGATCTTTGGTGATCCAGGTGCCCGACGCTCCGTGTCGTTCAATACGCGCGCACTCCGATACCACCGCTTCAAACTGTGTGTCGACTGTAACCCGAAATCGACGTTTTTTTAGCAGGGGCTTCATGCTATGCGAAATCTGTAGTTCGGTAGGATAGAGCACAAAACGGGGATCGGGCGACCACCACTGAATGGCTTCACCCTCATTATACCAGGGGAAAGCACCTTTTTTGTAGGCCGCGAGCAAGCGCTCTGGTTTTACATCTCCACCTAAGGCAACTACATTCCCTGTTTTTGGCCCGATGATTAAAGGGAATAAATCGTTTTGGTCGGCCATGCCTACAAATATAAGTCTACATCAAACAGCCTGCGTTTAAAAAAGTGCGATATTCGATATTTGAAACGGTATACCTTAATTTTATGAGTTCGATCATACAGCCTCAGGCGAACAAAATCGCCATAGATCAAAACAATAATCGGCTCTTTCTATGGCTCAAGTGCATGGGGGTCGCTTTGATTTTCTTCGGGATGCGGCCGGTTGCCGCACAGTCGGTGACGCCCCCAATGGGCTACCTCTACAACGACCTGAACGTGGCGCGAATTGATATCATCATGGACCCCGATAGCCTCAACCATATGCTCCTTCAGGCCAATTGGTATTCCGACCATGAGTATCCGGCCACATGCATATTCACCCGCGGCAATAGAACCGACACACTCACGGCAATCGGATTCCGGCTCAGGGGCAATACCTCGCGGGGCGCCCAGAAAAAGTCGTTCCGCATTTCCTTCAATACTTTTCAGTCGGGCCGGACCTTCGAAGGCGTCAAAGACCTTAACCTAATTGGATGTCATAACGATCCATCCATTTCGCGGGCAAAGGTCTACACACTGCTCGCGCGGTCCATTAAAAGTGCCTCGCCCAGGGCCGGACATGCACGACTTTATATCAACGGAGCCTACAGGGGGTTGTATATCAATATGGAGCACATCAGCGAGGAATTTGTGCAGCTTCGCTACGGCAACAGCGGGGGTAACCTCTATAAATGCCTGTGGCCTGCCGACCTCAATTACATCAACAGCAACCCCAGTTCCTACAAGTTCACATCAGGGGGAAGACGGGCCTATGACCTCACCAACAACCAGCCGGCCGACGATTACAGTGATCTCGAGCGGTTCATTCGTACCCTCAACCAAACGACTGCTTCGTCGATTTACTGCCAACTCGACACCCTGTTCAACATCGAGGAGTTCCTCAGGATGTACGCCATCGATGTGCTGGCGGGGCATTGGGACAACTACTACAACAAGAACAACTATTACCTCTACAACAACCAGCGCACGCGGCGGTTCGAATATTTGCCCTACGATATGGACAACACCTTCGGGGTCGACTGGTTCAACATCAACTGGACCACCATCAACCCCTATCAGTTTGCCCCCAGTGGCGAGCCAAGACCACTTTTTACCCAGTTGATGGCCAACAACACAACACGCGATATTTATACCTTTTACTTGCGGCAGGCAGCCCAACGTGCCGCGCAGGCCGATATCGGGGTTGAACTAGACAGCATGTTGGCCCGAATTACCTCCGCGGCATTGGCCGACAATTACCGCACCCTCGACTACGGGTTTAGCAACCAAACCTTTTTGCAGTCCTTTACGGCCACCCAACCCAACGGCCATGTGAAATTTGGGATTAAACCATTTCTCACCGCTCGAATCAATTCTATTCAGGCGCTGATTCCCAGTACATTCAACATTGCACCCATTGTCCACAGACCAGAAATCACCCCGCTTTTTGCCGGCATGACTGGAACGGTCACCGCTCAAATCGAAGATGAACAACCCGCTTCCCTACAGGTGGAGGCGCGCTATACCCACCAAGGTCAGCCTTATACCCTGCAGATGTTCGATGATGGATTGCATGGCGATGAGCAAGCGGGCGATGGTCTATTCGGAGCATTTCTTCCCCCTTTCTCACAGGCGGGTTATATCGACCTACAGGTTTGGGCCCGCGATGCCGCCAACCAAACAAGACTAAGGCCCTGTGCCCCCATACGTCAGGCGATCGACAGCGCCACATTGCTTTATTTCTGGATGATGGACACCCGAATTCCCAATGACCTGCCCTTGTCTGTTATGAACAGTACGTTTTCAGCTACATCGGATACGGCTCAGATCGAATTCTCATCGGCTCAAACGGGATATCCCTATGCAGTGGGCCACCCACTTTGGCGCAAATCATCGCTAGAACGGCGCAATGCACCCACACCCTTCAATTACCGGCCACAAGCAGAAGGAGGAGCTGCTTACAATGCTGGGGTCATGCGTGGCCTGCAAGTCACCCAACCCATGCGCACGGCGACCCGCGAGAATACCGTTTTGTTGCGTCTGCCTGCTCAAGGTTTTCGCCAATTGCGGGTGCAATTTGCTGTGCGCGACGAAGGGGCTGCAGACCGCATTCGGGTCGATTATTTCAATCCGGTGACGGGTCAATACCAACGCGACGGCTTGGCCGACACACTTTTGTCGCTCCTTCCCACAGGCATCTGGGCCCTGAAACAAGTAGACCTATCCAACGTTCCCATGGCTGGTCAATCGCCCCTATTCACCCTGCGCTTACGATTCGACGGTCCTTCGATGACGGCCGATCAGGGTAATCGGGTCACTTTCAATAATTTGTCGCTCGAAGGCATCCCCGACCCCTCGGCAGGCACTGCAGGCCCACTCCGGGGCGTACTGCGCTATTTGAATACGGCCCAGTCGCCTATGGTTGGGGTAAATATGTGGCTCACCCGGACCTTAACGCCGGGCGTCGTGGATACAGTGGGCAGTGCTTTGACCCAATCCAATGGGGCTTTCGATTTTGGCATGGTGCCTTCGGGCGCCCTCACCTTATCGGCCAGCTGTACTTTGCCATGGGGAGGTGCTAATGCCACGGATGCGCTGATGGTGGCGCGGCATGCCGCAGGGCAATCGCCACTTTCTGGGATTAGGCTCTCTGCTGCCGATGTAAACGCCTCTCAAACGGTTAATGCAACAGATGCCCTACAAATTGCTTTGCGTTATACAGGAAATGGATTGTCCTCGTTTGCTGCTGCGGATTGGAAACTACCAGTTGTTCCCATCAGTTCAGCACCTGGCGATACGCTCGCATCTCTATCGCTGCAGGCTTTGTGCATGGGCGATGTGAATGGGAGCCATACGCCCCTTCCTACCGTACCGCCTCCTTCGGGTGGGCCTCTTGCTGAGCGCGGTGCGGTCATGGCCTCGGCTGATGGTTCTGTTCGATGGCCCGTGTTTTTGGAAGGCGTTTCGGGCAGGGTAGGGGCTGCAAGCCTGGATATATGGTTGCCTCGGGGGGCGGAAGTTCGCTCGGTTAGCATGGCCTGCAGGGTCCCCGGCGATACCGTTCTTTGGTCCATTGAGGGCCGCCGTCTTCGTGTGGCTTGGTATGCCCTTGGTGGATGCGAACCGGTCGATTCCCTTCCTTGGTTGTGGCTTACCCTTTTTGGAGGCGAAGGCGGTCCTTTGGTGCTGCGCGATGCATCCGAATTGAGCGATCCCCAGGCTCGGGTGTTGACCGGCTGGCGCTTGTTGGCACCAGCTGTTGAAAGCAAGAACCGCTCTTCGATTCTGGTTTATCCCAATCCAACGCGCGATCGTTTCACACTTGAGCTTCCCGGAGGTGCCGAACAATTGGCGTTAATGGATGCGACGGGACGCTCTGTGCGCGTGTGGGAAGGCCCCATTCCGGCCTACTCCGAATACTCGCTGGAAGGTATCCCCACGGGCGTATATCTTTTGCGGGTATGGACGGCCGGTAAACCCCTTAACACCCGCCTGCAGGTTGGCGACTAGTTTGGATTTCGGTCGATTTCATCGGTAGACACGTCTTCCGCGGGCGACCACAGGCCAGCGGATTGAAGAGCAGCTTCGAGTGATGCTATGCGCGCTTCCAATTGGGCAATGCGTGTTGAAAGGGAATCTGATGATTCGCCACTGAGGTGCGATTGTAATTCGTCAGGATCGCTGTTCGACAACAAAGATAAATCCACTGGGGCGAAAAGATGAGCATAGCGTGGTTCCTTTTGTCCGTGCCCCCGGCCTATGGATTGCACATAAGGGGGGTCGTTTTGGCTGAGCTTATCGAGGGTGGCGGCCACTTCGGCCAGGTCTTCGAAATCGTAAAGCCGGCTCGATAAATTGCGTATTTCGCCAACGGTCAGAGGGCCACGCAGGAACAACAGGGTTAGAATAGCGAGTTCGGAGGGCACCAAAGGATATTTCACTGCCAAATTGTGTCGGAATTTGGGGACACGACCATCGCCGAGTACGCGGGTCAGCAGGTCTTTGCGCCGTAGTACATCCACAACAGAACTGACGCTGGCCTGGCTATACGAAACCACTGGATGGCGTGCAGTCTTTTGGTTGCAGGCGGTAGTAAGTGAAACGAGACTGAGTGGATATAACTCGGGGGTGGTTCTTGATTTTTCCATCAACGATCCGAGAACTCTGATTTCTTCTGCGCTTAGTTGGGGGAGGGGTGAGGCATTCGACATGCCGCAAAAATACGCGTTAAAGCGGGTTCTGTGGGCACTATGACAAAAAATCCATGGCCGAATACAGGCTGTCGATGATGTGGGTATGCGCACCGAGGGCGGGCTGATGCCCGGCTTCCTGATCGCGCACCGATGAACCAACCAACAGGAGGCGTGTGCCGATACCTGCCCGGAATGCAGCTGCCATATCGCGTTCCGAATCGCCCAACATAATGGAGTTGGCGGGGTCGATTTCGTAATCAGAAAGCGCCTCGAGGAACATGCCCGGATTGGGTTTTCGTCGGAAGCTATCGACAGTTTGCCCTTCCGCATCGAGCCGGGGTGCATCCCCGCAATAATAGGTATGGGTAATGCTGGCTTTTTCCTCCTGAAACCGCTGGTGGATGAAATCCTGTAGCTTTAGGTAATCTTCTTCGCTAAATAAGCCACGCCCGATTCCCGATTGGTTGGTCACGATAATTAGCTGATAGTCGGCCGCTCGGGCAGCCCGACAGAGTTCAAAAATTTCGGGCATCCAAACGAGATCCTGCGCCCGGTACACATAACCATCATCGCGGTTGATGATGCCGTCTCGATCCAAAAATAAGGCTTTGTTCATGCCTCGATGGTCATTGGCGGAGGTGTGGAGTGGAGCATGGTTTGTGGTTGATGCATTCAGAGATCTGCGGGATCATGATGAACAGGGGCGGGTGCTTATGAACGGGTGCTTATGAACGGGTGCTTATGAACGGGTGCTGATCAACGATGTTGCATTCATAATGAGGGGAAAAGTGCCGCTTCGACGGCGCCACAAATGATGTGCCCAAACAGCAAATGGCCCTCCTGAATGCGGGGGGTATCGGTCGATGGCACCTGCAGCAGATGTTCACAGAGCGGTCCCATGGCAGCGCTTTTTTGTCCACCGAAGCCCACGCGAATGAGTCCTGCTTGCCCGGCAGCCTCTAACGCACGGAGAATATTGGGCGATGAGCCTGATGTGGAATACACCATCAGCACATCGCCTTCTTGGCCCAACGCTTCTACCTGGCGGGCGAAAACCTGCTCGTATCCATAGTCGTTGCCCACCGCGGTGAGAATACTGCTGTCGGTGGTGAGTGCCACAGCAGGTAGGGCCCGACGGTGCTTGGCAAATCGGCCCACATATTCGGCCGCCATGTGTTGTGCATCGGCTGCGCTACCCCCATTTCCCGCCAGGAGAATCTTCCCACCCTTTCTTAGGGTGTCGGCAACGATCTCCACCACGGCAGCCAGCTGTGTGGGCAGCGCAGCTTGGTTGATGAGCGCCAAATGCAGATCGCGTGCTGCTTCTAAATCGTGAAGAATGGATAATTGGGTAGGGTTCATGGGCGCTGGAGAATGGAGCGTGGCGTAAGAACTATGTCTGGTAAACCGCACTAAAGTACGTTTTACAAATGAATCTGGTGGTCTTGTTGTGCTGCAAATGGAGCACAGTTTGGAACACAGAAACTAAAAAACCCCATTCCTGATGTGGAAATGGGGTTTTTTGTAGTCCGTAGGGGAATCGAACCCCTGTTACCAGAATGAAAATCTGGTGTCCTAACCCCTAGACGAACGGACCATTGATTAAGGCGTGCAAAGATACGAGAATCGAAATTATTTTCCAAGACTAGTGTGTAAAAATGAAAATAAGCCTCACGCACACTTGAGCGCACATTTTTCTACTTGTGTCGCCTCCAATTTTAGCGTAATTTCGCAACTTCTTTTGATCATCTATTATTCTGATTGTTTAAACTTTGATTATTGAATCTTTAACTATGAACAAAACCCGTATTGCGATCAATGGTTTTGGCCGCATTGGCCGCCTTGCCTTCCGTTTTCTGATGCAAAACCCTCAAGTTGAAGTGGTGGGCATCAACGACCTGACTGAGCCGAAGGTGTTGGCTCATTTGCTCAAATACGATTCGGTGCATGGCCGGTACCCCGGTTCGGTGGGTTGTGAAGGACAAAACCTGATCGTGGATCAGCAGATCATCCCGATTTCGGCAGAAAAAGACCCTGCAGCCCTTCCTTGGTCGAAAATTGGGGTTGATGTAGTGATCGAATCAACTGGGCGCTTTACTGACCGCGAAAAGGCGGGCTTGCACATCCAGGCGGGTGCGCGTAAAGTCATTATTTCTGCGCCGGCTACGGGTGATGTAAAGACCATTGTGTTGGGGGTGAATGATTCGGATCTGCTCGAAAGCGACACCATTTTATCGAATGCCAGTTGCACCACAAACTGCCTGGCGCCCATGGTGAAGGTGCTCGACGACCATTGGGGTGTAGAAAGTGGTTTCATGACCACCATTCATGCCTATACGGCCGACCAGAATCTACAGGATGCGCCGCATAAAGACCTGCGCCGTGCCCGGGCCGCCGCCGCCAGCATCGTACCCACTTCCACGGGTGCTGCCAAAGCGGTCGGGCTCGTTCTGCCGCATTTGAAAGGCAAGCTGAATGGCAACGCTATGCGTGTGCCGGTTCCAGATGGTTCAGTGACCGATTTTACGGCTCAATTGAAGCGCCCAGCCACGGTGGCTGAAGTCAATGATGCCTTCCGTGCGGCGGCAGAAGGCCCCTTGAAAGGCATTTTGTTTTATGAGACCGACCCCATTGTGTCGGTTGATATTTTGGGCAATCCCCATAGTTGCCTATTCGACAGCGAGCTCACCATGGCCATCGGCCAAACGGTGAAGGTGGTGGGGTGGTACGACAATGAATGCGGCTACAGCGCCCGAATTGCCGAATTGGCTGCTCGGGTTGGCCGGTAAAGAGCGCTCTTAAATCAACCGAATCTAATCATCAACCGAATCCAATCATCAACCGAATCCAATCATCAACCGAATCCAATCATCAACCGAATCCAAACCCGATGAGAAGTCTCAAAAGCCTGTCGGCTGCCGGTAAGCGCGTGTTGATGCGCGTCGATTTCAATGTTCCCCTCCATAAGGAAACACGGGCTGTGACCGATGATACGCGCATACGCGCAGCCATGCCGAGCATCAAATACCTGTTGGATCAGCCCGGCACTTCGCTCGTGTTGATGTCGCACTTGGGCCGTCCAAAGGGGGGGGCGGAGGATAAATATTCGTTGCGTCATATTCTGCCGGTTTTAAGTGAATTGCTTGGTCGGGAGGTGTTATTTGCCCCCGATTGCGTGGGTGAGGCGTCGTTTGATCTGTCGCATCAACTCAAAGCGGGTGGCGTGCTCTTGCTCGAGAATGTACGTTTCCACCCCGAGGAAGAGCAGGGCGATTCCGAGTTCGCGAAGCGTTTATCGCGGCATGGCTCGGTGTATGTCAATGACGCCTTCGGTGCCGCCCACCGCGAGCATGCATCAACCGCTACAGTGGCTCGGTTCTTCGGTGAGGACAAAGCAGCGGGCTTTCTCATGGAGGCTGAGGTAAAAAATGCCGATAAGGTTATGGAGCAGGCCGAGCGCCCCTTTACCGCGATCATGGGCGGTGCCAAGGTTTCGGATAAGATTCTCATCATTGAAAACCTGATGGATCGGGTCGACAATCTTGTGATTGTGGGTGCCATGGCCTACACCTTCATGCGGGCTATGGGCGGACAAACAGGCGCTTCCTTGTGTGAAGAGGATAAATTGGATCTGGCCCGCTCGCTGATGCGTAAGGCGGAGCAGCGTGGTGTGCGTTGGGTGCTGCCGGTCGATTCAGTGGCCGCAGACCGCTTTGCGGCCGATGCCCAAACCGCTGTGGTGAACAGCAACGAAATACCCGATGGCTGGATGGGATTGGACATCGGGCCTAAAGCAGCGGATGAAATCGGTTCAATCATCATGAACAGCCGCACCTTGTTGTGGAATGGGCCAGCGGGTGTTTTTGAAATGGAGGCCTACGCAAATGGATCGCGGGCCTTGGCCCAAGCGGTGGCCGCCGCAACCGCCCAGGGAGCCTTCAGCCTAATCGGTGGAGGCGATTCAGCGGCTGCCGTAAACGCTTTCGGCTTAACAGCTCGAATGAGTTATGTGAGTACAGGTGGTGGGGCACTTTTGGAGTATATGGAGGGCAAGATCCTCCCAGGCGTAGCAGCCCTCACTTAAATCGGCTCGAGCCACATTCCGCCCAGGCCTCACTCCGCCAAGCCTCACTCCGCCAAGCCTCACACCGCCCAGGCCAATCATTGATTTAACGTTCAGTGGTCGTTGACTAAACCCATCGGGCTTGGGCAGCGCTTTGCCGTTTTTTTGCAAAATGACTTTTGTTATGAAATGTGGATAAATTTTTGGTGTAAAAAAGTGGGGGAAAGTGGGGAAAAGTGGAAAAAGATGTACTTTAGTGCTTCCAAATCCCCCCCATGTCGCACTTCATCGGCGAATTTGAAATACGTCTCGACGCCAAGGGCAGGCTTGCTTTGCCGGCTGGGGTCATTCGTCAATTGCCGACGGCCGGGGGTAAGGTGGTTATCAACCGTGGATTTGAGCCCTGTTTGGTGTTGTATCCTGGGGTGGAGTGGGATCGGCAGGTGGCTGAGTTGTCGCGTCTGAATCCGTATGTAAAGGAAAACCGGGAGTTTGTGCGTTACTTTTTGCGTGGCGCTAGTCCGGCTGAGCCCGATTCGGCCAACCGCATCCTCATCCCGCGGGCCTTGCTCGATTATGCGGGCATCGACAAAGATGTGGTGATGATGGGCAACCTCTCCAACCTCGAATTGTGGTCGCCGGATCGCTACAAAGCCCAGCTCGACCGCGAACCAGAGGATTTTTCAGCCTTAGCAGAGAAAGTGATGGGGGGGCGTAGCGTATGACCAACGGAAGACACACCGATCTGGGGAGCGAGCTCGCCCTCACGGCCCAAGAGCAACAAGCGACATCGTCAAACAACAGCCGGTCCTACCATGATCCCGTGATGTTGCAGGAGTCGATCGATGCCCTGCACCTGCAACCGGGGGGGCGCTACATCGACTTAACTTTCGGGGGAGGCGGACACAGCCGCGCCCTACTTGGGCGCCTCGGCACGACGGGTCGCTTACTGGCCTTCGACCAGGATCCCGACGTACACGCCCATCTGCCTCATGATGGGCGTTTTGCATTCGCCGACGCTAATTTTCGGCACCTCAAACGTTTTGCGGCACACCACGATATGCTGCAGGTCAACGGCATCCTCGCAGACCTGGGGATTAGCTCCCATCAGATCGATGAACCGGGCCGTGGCTTTGCTTTCCGCCATGATGCAGACCTCGATATGCGGATGAACCCAAGGGCCGGACAAACAGCAGGAGAATTTTTAAGGCAGGCCGATGAAGAGGAAATTGCACGCGTATTGCGTCAATACGGGGAGATTACGGCAGCGCGTCGCGTAGCTCAGCTCATCGCACTCGCCCGAACCCGCAATGCCATGAACACCACCGCCGATCTGTGCAAGGCCATCGAGACCATCACCGCAGGCGGCAAAGAGCGGCAGTTCACCGCACGACTGTTTCAGGCCATCCGCATTCACCTCAACGATGAATTGGGTGCACTGCGTGAGATGCTCCAGCAAACGGCTGCCGTTTGCGCACCGGGAGGGTATCTGGTGGTGATCAGCTATCATTCACTGGAGGATCGTTTGGTGAAGCAGTTCATGCGCAGTGGTCATTTCCACAATACCATTGAAACCGATGTTTACGGACACAGCATTCGACCATTCGAGCCTAGTCCGACCCAAGCTTTGCAGGCGAGTGAACAAGAAACGGCGACCAACCCGCGTGCCCGAAGTGCCCGTTTGCGTGTGGCGCGTCGCACCCAAACCCCATGGCCATGAACCGCAATCGCCGACGCAGTGAACACCCTACCCATGGCGGGTTTTGGTCGACTTTTCTGAGGCGCAAGCAGGAAGGAAGGCCCGCTATTAATGATCGCCCGGAGGAATTCGAGCCATCAACCGAAACGCGATCCGGTACGGGTCTTCGGCCATCAACCGAAACGCGATCCGTTGCTGGGCATCGGCCATCAACCGAAACGCGATCGGGTTTGGGGCATTGGCAATGGGAAGATGTATCGCGCCACATACCATTCATTTTGTATTGCACCTTCCTGCTCTTGGTCTACATCGCCAATGGCCACAGCCAAGAATCGATGCAGCGCAAAATCCTGAGTACCCGTCAGGAGGTAGAAGACCTCAAGGCCGAGTATATTCTCCTCCAATCAGAGGTAATGCACCTAGGTCGCCGAACGGAAGTACTCGATCGGCTCCAAAATATGGGGATGGGGTGGAAATCCCCCCAAGAGCCCCCCGTCGAATTGGAATACAAAAATGAGGGCACAAGCCCCAAAAGGAAGGGGACATGAGCGAGCAGAAGAACATATTTCGCAGAAGCCTGTTCGTGTTTGTCTTATTGGCACTCGGATTTGTTGCTGTAGTGGGCCGAGCCATCTTCATTCAAAACGTACACGGCAAACACTACAGGGCGCTGGCGAAGAAGATGATGCTCGACACCCGCACCATTGATGCCCAGCGGGGCAATATCTATGCACAAGATGGCAGCTTGCTCGCAACCACCATCACCCGCTATGATCTGCGCTTCGATGCCACCACTTCCGGCCTGACCGATGAGATATTCCGCCAAAAAGTGGATTCTTTGGCTGCTGGTCTGGCTCGGATTTTGGATGGCGAACAAAGTGAATACAGCCAATTGCTGAGGGAGGCACGGCGAACGAAACGCCCCGACGTTCTGCTGGCCCGAAACGTCGACTACATCAAACTTCAGCAGGTGCGGGCACTGCCCCTTATTAACCTGGCACAATCCCGGAAATCCCATGTCTATCGTGGAGGACTCGTGGTGGAGGCCCATACCCACCGCGAACGCCCAATGGGCCGATTAGCCGCACGGACGGTAGGCTACCATAAGCCAGAGAGCAAACAGAAAGCGGTTGGACTAGAAGCAGCCTTCGATTCCGCACTGGCCGGAGTCCCGGCTCAATCGCGGATGCGGCGCATCGCCAACGGCATGTGGATTCCGGTCGACGGTTTACCTCTTGTGCCACCAAAACACGGAATGGATGTCATAACCACCCTCGATATGCAACTGCAAGATGTGGCCGATGAGGCCCTTTGTCAGGCATTGAATCACTACAAAGCTGCCTACGGAACGGTTGTGGTGATGGAAGTGGCTACAGGTAATATCAGAGCGATGGTAAATCTGTCTAGAACAGAAAGTGAAATGGGATGCGACGAGCATATCAACTATGCCGTTACAGAAAGTCAGGACCCTGGATCGACTTTTAAATTGATCAGTATGCTGGTGGCTTTGGAAGATGCCGGCGTTGCCGCCCACACTCGGGTTGATCTCAATGGCGGGTTGTGGGACTTCGGGTCCAAAACCATGTTCGATGCCAGCAGACACGGAATCGGCCAAGCCGACCTCACAGAAATTTTTGCCAAAAGCTCCAATGTGGGGGTATCTCGTCTGATTCAACAATATTATGGCAAAACCCCAAAGCGATTCACAGATCTGTTGGGAAAGTTGGGGGTTGATCGGCCTTCAGGCATATCATTGGCAGGAGAGGCTTTGCCCAAAATCACCAAACCCAACACCGCAGAATGGTCAGACGTTTCACTGCCATGGCTCAGCGTGGGCTATGGGCTCAATTTAACCCCGCTGCAGGTTTTATGTCTCTACAACACAGTAGCCAATAATGGTTTTCGGGTAACACCACGCCTGGTCGCTGAGGTCCGCAACACCAACACAAGCCAAAACTATGTCACGCCCATTCGCGTAGACAATAAGCCCATCGCATCGGCCAAAACACTCAAAGCGCTCAACCAAATGTTGCGGGCTGTCGTTGAGCTAGAAGGGGGCACAGGAAATCGCTTGCAAAACCCTTCCTATTCCGTAGCTGCCAAAACGGGTACCGCACAAATGTTGGTGAATAATCAATATGTTAAGCGCTACAGGGGCAGTGTGGCGGGATTTTTTCCAGCGGAACAGCCGCGCTACAGCATGGTGGTGATGTTGGCGGATTTGGGCGACTCAGCCTATTATGGTGGTGTAGTGGCGGGCTCCGTTTTTCGGAAAGTGGCCGACCATCTTTACGCCCGAGGTTGGGGCAATCAGGGGAACAAGGTTCCAAAACACTGGGAAGGCGACAGCATACCTGCACCATTGGTCAGTGGTTTGGAGTTGCCCACACGCAAGGCCTTGGATCAACTCGGAATGACGCACCGCACCACGCGCAAGCCATCAAACGGCAACGAGCGTGCTGAAGGTGCCCATGGGGCAGGCAGTTCCAATGTTCAAGCCCAACCCGCCCAAGGGGCAGGCAGTTCCTATGTCCAGGCCCAACCCACCCATGGGACTTGGAAGCTCACAGAGGTCGCCGTCCGCAAAGGCATCGTTGCAGACCTCACAGGCATGGGACTCTCCGACGCATTGCAGGTGGCGGGCTACTTGGGATACCCCACAGAAGTATTCGGGCGTGGACGAGTGGTCAGGCAGGAACCAGTGCCAGGCACCCCACAAGCATCGGGCAAACACCTAACCCTCTACCTTCAATGAATCGGAGCATTGGACATATCATGGCGGAAGTCGATGCTGCGATCCTCACGGGTTCGCCCGAAGTCCTATGCGGTCGCTTATGCATCGACTCACGAACTGTGGGTAAGGGTGATGCATTTCTGGCCCTAAGAGGCACCCGAATCGACGGACATGCTTTCATCGAGGGCGCACGCGCCGCAGGTGCCACGGTCATCGTTGCAGAAACCCAGCCGCCCAAGGATCTTCCGGCCAATGCGGCATGGGTACAGGTCAAAGACAGCAGCATAGCCGCCGGACGCATGGCCGCAGCATGGTATGGACACCCTTCCAGGAAATTGACCTTGACGGGTGTAACCGGCACCAACGGAAAAACCACAACGGTTAGTCTCCTGTACGGCCTCTTTCAGGCATTGGGATTTCGCTGTGGTATGCTATCCACCATCGGAAATCGGATAGGAGATCAGGAGTTTGAGTCGACCCACACCACACCCGATGCCATCCAGATCCAAGAGATGCTTTCGAAGATGGTGGCAGCCGGTTGCACCCATGCCTTTATGGAGGTGAGCAGTCACTCAGCTGTCCAAAACCGGATTGAAGGACTCGATTTTGCTTTGGCGATGTTCACCAACATTACCCACGATCATCTCGACTACCACGGAACATTCGAAAATTATATAAAGGCGAAAAAGTCGTTTTTTGACCGCCTCGGCAAGAATTCCGTGGCGCTGCTCAATGCCGATGACCGACATTCTGGGGTGATGGTGCAAAACACGGTCGCCGAAGTGCAGCGCTATGGACTCCAGCACGAAGCCCGATTTCGGGCCCGAATTCTAGAAAATAGTTTCGATGGGATGCATTTGCTGCTCGACGGACATGATTTTTACAGTCCACTCATCGGCAGTTTCAATGCCAGCAACCTCCTGGCCGTATATGCTGCCGGATGCCTTTTGGGTGAAGAGCCGACCTCTTTACTGGTCGAGTTATCGCGCCTGGGGCCACCTCGAGGCCGATTCGATTATGTTCGGTCAGCCAACGGCATTACGGGTATTGTCGACTACGCCCATACCCCCGATGCCTTGGAGCATGTGCTCGAAACCCTGCGCGACATCCGCCGAGAAGGTCAAAAAATCATCACCGTAGTGGGATGCGGGGGCGACCGCGACCGCAGTAAACGACCGGTAATGGCCGGATTGGCCGCGCGTTTGTCGGACCGCGCCATCCTCACCAGCGATAATCCTCGTTCTGAAGATCCAGAAACCATTATCGATGAGATGATGGACGGACTTCGGCTCGAAGAACGGATCAATCTACTTCGAATCAGCGACCGAGCGGAGGCCATTCGTGCCGCTTGTATGCTGGCGCTACCTGGTGATCTCGTTTTGGTGGCCGGAAAAGGCCACGAAACCTACCAAGAAATCGGGGGAGTTCGCCACCCATTCGACGACCGTGCTCAATTGCGTATTCACCTTCAACCCTCTGCCTGATGCTCTACGAACTGTTTAGTTGGCTTGAAATGAACTATGACCTCCCGGGGAGTGGCGTTTTTCGATTCATCACCTTCCGGGCCGCCTTGGCTGCCATTTTGGCAATGCTCATGGGCACCATCGTGGGCAAGCACATCATCAACCTACTGCGGCGCAAGCAAATCGGCGAAACCATCCGTGCGGTAGGTCCCGAAAGCCATCAATCGAAAAAGGGTACCCCCACCATGGGCGGCCTCATTATACTCGTTGCCATTTTGTTGCCTTGCCTACTGGTGGCGCGACTCGATAACATCTATGTTCTGGTGATGATGGGGGCAACCCTTTGGATGGGCCTCATTGGCCTGGCCGACGACTATATCAAAGTTTTCCTGAAAGACAAACAGGGCCTGCGTTCTGGTTCCAAGGTGCTCGGTCAGGTCGGACTAGGGATATTGGTGGCGGCGGCTTTGTTTTTTCATCCAGATGTGCAGGACGTAGCCCTGCGCACCAATTTACCAGTCACTAAACACCTATTCGATTACAGTCAACTCGCCTGGGGTCCCATCTCTTCATGGTTGGTTTATTTTGGGGTAATCGTACTGATTGTGACGGCCGTCACCAACTCCGTTAACCTTACCGATGGAATTGATGGATTGGCCGCAGGGGTTTCGGCCATCACCGGCACCGGGCTTGGCATCCTCGCCTACATGAGTGGAAATATCAAAACGGCTGCCTACCTCAACATACTGTATGTGCCAATGAGTGGGGAAGTGGTGGTTTTTCTGGCCGCATTGATCGGGGCTTGTATTGGCTTTTTGTGGTACAACACCTATCCCGCTCAGGTATTTATGGGCGATACCGGCTCCTTGGCCTTGGGTGGTGCTATCGCATCCAGTGCTATCATCATTAAAATGGAACTTTTGTTACCCATTCTCTGCGGAATCTTCTTTGTAGAGAGCCTATCGGTGATTTTGCAGGTGTCGTATTTCAAATACACCAAAAAAAAATACGGGGAAGGCAGGCGAATTTTTAGAATGTCTCCCCTGCACCACCATTTTGAATTGGGCGGAATAGCCGAACCCAAAATTGTGACCCGCTTCTGGATTGTAGCCATTCTCCTTGTGTTGGTGGCGGTGGCTCTGCTCAAACTCCGATAAATACCTGCGACGAATCAAATTCAACAGAAGCTCAAACTCCGATAAATACCTGCGACGAATCAAGTTCAACAGAAGCTCAAACTCAGATAAAAACAAACAACGAATCAAGTTCAATCGGCAAGACGAAAAAATGAACCCAGAGATACTCATATTAGGCGGTGGAGAAAGTGGAGTAGGGGCAGCCCATTTGGCGGTAGCCAAAGGGCTACGGGCACGCCTGAGCGACGCGGGAACGGTACGGGATTCAGTGGCCGAAGAACTCAATCTTCTGGATGTGCCTTGGGAATCAGGAGGGCATCGTAAAGAGCAGTGGGGTCAAGTCAGTATGGTGGTGAAAAGTCCGGGCATCCCCGACGAAGCCGCAGTGGTCGTAGAACTAAGGAAAAAGGGCATACCCGTGATCAGTGAGATCGAATTCGCCGCCCAACATACTCGAGCACGCTTAATAGGAATTACCGGTACCAATGGCAAGACCACCACAACCCTTCTTACGGCAGATATTTTTCGCAGGGCGGGTTGGAATATGGCTTGTGCGGGCAATGTTGGAAAGAGCTTCGCACGCTCGGTGGCCGAGGCCGAACAGGATCGAGACCTCTACGTATTGGAAATCAGCAGTTTCCAGCTCGATGGCATGTTCAATACGCGACTCGATGTCGGGGTCATCACCAACATCACACCCGATCACCTCGATCGCTACCAATACCGTATGGAAAACTATGTGCAGTCGAAGTTGCGCATAGCCCAAAACATGCGGGCGACCGAAACACTCATCTACTGTACCGACGACCCCATAAGCAGCCAGGCATTATCGAGGGCCGATCATATTCAGGCCCGCCGCATGGGCTTTGGCGCCCACCAAGTGCCCAACTCAGGTGCCTGGATCGAAAACAATCAAATAGTACTGCATAAACCCAACGAAGATATGTATATACCCATCGATGATTTGTCGCTCAAAGGCAAGCACAACACCCTCAACGCCATGGCGGCCGCCCTGCCTGCGCGACTATTCGACATCCGCAACGAAGTCATCCGCGATAGTCTGTCGCGCTTCGAGGCCATCGAACACCGACTCGAGCCAGTGGCCACCATAAAAGGGGTCGAATACATCAATGACAGTAAGGCAACGAACGTCAATTCGGTATGGTATGCCCTAGAGAGCATATCAAAGCCCATTGTGTGGATTGCCGGTGGTACAGACAAGGGCAACGATTATTCCGTGCTGGTAGACCTGGTGCCCGGCCGGGTGAAAGCACTCATCTGTATGGGGCTCGACAACCGCCTTCTGCATGATGCCTTTTCGGATGTGGTACCGGTCATGGTAAACACTTCATCGATGGAAGAAAGCGTTCGGATGGCCTACCATTTAGCGGAGAAGGGCGATGTGGTATTGCTGTCTCCCGCCTGTGCCAGTTTCGATTTGTTTCAGAATTATGAAGATCGTGGCCGTCAGTTCAAAAAATATGTCAAAATGTTGTAATAATATTATTGATAATAAATCATAATATAACACAAATATAACAAAGGGTATTATCAATAAATGAGCGCTTTGCTGTACATCAAACCAAGGGGTGACCGGTATATCTGGCTGATTGCTGGCTTATTGATGCTGGCCTCAACGCTATTGGTTTATTCGGCCACCGGAAGTCTCGCACACCGACAGCGAAACAGCGATACCGAGTATTATTTATTTAGGCACATCGGGATTTCGGGCCTAGGTCTCATCTTGATGTATGCCATACACCACATACCCTATCGGTATATCGGTAGAATAGCCCAGCTCGGATGGATTCCTGCCATTCTGTTGCTGCTCTATACCCTGTTGAAGGGCACAGAAATGAACGACGCCAGTCGTTGGGTCGAAATCCCCGTGTTGGGCGTCAGTTTTCAATCATCGGAATGGGCCAGATTCGCTATTGTGCTGTTCCTCGCCCGATTTTTATCGCGCCATCAAGACGACGTAGAAGACTGGAAAGCGATCTTTTTGCCTTTGATTTTGCCAGTCGGACTCACCTTCTTGCTCATCGCACCCGACAACCTATCATCGTCAGCACTCTTTCTCCTGGTGGTTCTGCTGATGCTCGGCGTTGGATCTGTGCGTCTCAAGCACCTCTTCGTCCTCATTTTTGGATGCACATTCTTTGTGAGTACATTCGTTGCAGTAACCTATCACTTCGATTGGTTCAGATCCAAAACCTGGGTGAACCGGATCGAAACCTTCTTTTCCGACGATATCAGCCGAGAACCCGATCAAATTACCCAAGCCCGCATAGCGATTGTGACCGGGGGTCTGTTGGGCAAGGGTCCAGGTAAAAGCACCCAACGCAACTTCCTGCCGCAGGCCTACAACGATTTCATCTATGCAACCCTACTCGAAGAATATGGTATAGTGGGCGGAGCGGCCATTTGTGTGCTCTACATCTGGTTGCTCTTTCGGGTACTTCGCGCCATTCAGCGTTCTGAAAACTTGTTCGGAAGCCTCCTCGCTGCCGGCTTGGCCATGATGCTCACCGTTCAAGCTTTAGCCAATATGGCAGTGGCTGTGGGGCTCGTGCCGGTGACTGGGCAATCGCTGCCTTTGGTGAGTTGGGGCGGCACCTCGGTGTTGTTCACCTGCATCTCTTTGGGCATCATACTCAGTGTTTGTCGCGAAGCCCTTTCTGATCCATACGAGGAGCGCCCCCACGACGCAGTTGTTCGAATCGATTCATCAAACGCATTGCCCGCATGAATAATGTCCATCCCATATTAAAAGTGATGGTCAGCGGTGGCGGTACCGGTGGACACATATTCCCGGCTATCAGCATAGCACAAGCGCTGCTTCGGCAGGTGCCAGAAGCCCAAATTTCATTTGTAGGCGCGCACGGGCGAATGGAAATGACCCGTGTGCCCCAAGCGGGTTTCCCTATAACCGGACTATGGATCAGCGGCTGGCAGCGGGGCGAACTGCTCAGAAATCTTACCCTTCCCCTCAAACTCATTGTTAGTCTGTGGCAGTCGCTCCGCTTGTTGGCCATCCATCGTCCACAAGCCGTGGTGGGTGTAGGGGGATACGCCAGTGCCCCACTCTTGATGGTGGCGCAATGGTTGGGCATCCCAACATTTATACAAGAACAAAACGCGCACGCTGGCCTGAGCAACCGCTGGCTCGGACGTCGTGTTCGGCGTGCATGGGTGGCATTCGAGGGCATGGATCGATTTTTTAGGGCCGATGGTCTCCGCATTACTGGCAACCCCGTGCGGGCGGACCTGCTTGCGCCTTTGCCTGATCGACAAGAAGCACTGAGGTATTTCGGATGGGAAGGAGATGGGCCTGTCCTCATGGTTGTAGGCGGAAGTTTAGGTGCGCGGATCCTCAACCAATGTGTTATGGACGCACTGCCCCTTTTTCAACAGGCTGGTGTTCGGGTTATTTGGCAAACAGGCAAACACTTCGCATCGCAGGCATCCGACGCAATAAAAAGTCTGCCCAAGGGATGGGTATGGACCAGCGCCTTTATCGACAGCATGCCCATGGCCTATGCAGCAGCTGATTTGGTGGTGTCTCGGGCCGGTGCCGGAACCCTCTCCGAACTCGCCGTGGTAGGTAAGCCCGCCATTTTGGTGCCATCACCCTACGTGGCAGAAGACCATCAAACGCGAAACGCTCAAGTTTTTACCGGTGATGGCGCCGCACTCATGGTTTCTGAGCGTGAAGCAGGCGGTCCACATGGCCAATTGATGCCCTTGGCCTTTGAAGTCATCAAAGATTCAGCACGGTTAGCCCGCATGAGAATGGCGCTGCACAAGCACGACCGCAGACAGGCCGCCGATGAGATCGCGAAAGACTTGCTCAGCGAAATTGGGTGGTCTTATTCAGCCCCTGCAAGCGATTTATTGAACTACGATCGATACTATTTCATGGGAATCGGTGGTATCGGCATGAGTGCCCTTGCGCGGTGGTTTCGGGCTAAAGGCCAGGAGGTAGGGGGCTACGACCGACAGATCAGCAGTATAGGTCGAGCCCTTCAAGCTGAAGGAATAACCGTCACAACCAAGCCCGAAGTGGAGGCCATACCCGCGGCGTTTCGCTCACCACAGACCACCCTGGTTGTTCGCACGCCAGCGGTTCCTTCCCATCATCCACAGTTGCAGTGGTTCAACCAACAAGGATATCAGGTCAGTAAAAGGGCAGAAGTATTGGGACAGATTTCACAAACCATTCCCACCTTAGCGGTGGCAGGTACCCATGGCAAAACAACGACCTCCGTACTGCTCGCGCATCTGCTTCAAGCTTCAGGGATGCATTTTACGGCCATTTTGGGCGGTGTTTCCTCCAATTTCGGGTCAAACTATTGGTCAACCGGTCAACAGTGGTTGGTGACCGAGGCCGATGAATACGATCGTTCCTTCCTTCATCTGCATCCGCACGCAGCAGTCATCACAGGAACCGATGCCGACCACCTAGACATCTATGGAAGCGCGTCATCACTGATTGAAGCTTATGGGCAGTTTGCGCAGCAAGTTCAGAATACGCTTCTGGTGCATACAACGGCCCAATTAGACAGCACGAAATGGTCTAAAGCCCTGCGCTATGGAGCGGGGGGCTCCATTTGGGCACATAAGGTGCGTGCAGTTGGACTGGGCATGCAGTTCGACTACCATGGTGCTCAAATCATTCCCAATCTGTTCTTGCCGATGGGTGGCCGACACAATGTCGACAACGCCTTGGCGGCCATCACCCTGGCTCTTGAGGTTGGTGTACTGCCCACCCAAATCGAACCGGCGTTGAAAGCGTTTAAGGCGGTAAAGAGGAGATTTGAATACCGTTATAATAATAATAATATAATATTCATTGATGATTATGCCCATCATCCAAGCGAAATTGATGCGTTCTTAGCAGGGGTACGCCTTCAGCATCCTGGGCGTTCCGTTTTGGGCGTATTTCAGCCGCATTTGTTTACCCGAACGCGCGATTTCCTCGATGGTTTCGCCAAAAGTTTATCGGTTCTCGATGAGTGCAGGATACTACCCATCTATCCGGCACGTGAGGAGCCCATCTCGGGTATAGATTCCGCTCTTTTGGTCGAGCGGGTAAACCACCTCGGCGGAAGGGCCCGCCTTTCGTCTCCGGATTCGATGCTTTCTGAGGTGCTCCACAACCCCCAGGCACATATTTGGCTGTGCATCGGTGCAGGCGACATCGATCAACTGGCAAACCAATTGACCCAAGCCCTTGAGAAGCATGAGGCCATCAAACCTTTAGACGAACATCCTTCAGTTGAAGGGTCATCGGATCTTCCAGCGGATCTTCCAGCGGATCTTCCAGCGGATCCTGGTCAATCGGCATTTTCACCCACCCAAACGCCCGAATTATGATGCGTCAGATTCTGATTATATCGGGCCATCTCACGGCTGCTGCCCTACTCATCGGGTTGTTGTCCTTCGCGCAAAACCGCAATCATGGTCAGCGAATAAGCGCATTGCACATCGAAATCGACCACAGCGAAGGGATGTACTTCGTCGACAACAACCAGATCGACCAGCTCATCCGCCGTCAGAATTTATACCGCGATAGTATGGTATTGGCCGAATTCAACCCATCGGTCTTAGAGCAGCGCTTACTCAAGCATCCCCACATCAAGAACGTTGAAGTATTTATAGATGCCCGACAACACCTACACATAAAGGTATGGCAACGCACCCCAATCCTGCGCGTCATCAACCGATGGCAAGAGCATTGCTACATCGACTCCGACCGCAGGGCCATGTATGCGGGCAGTGGATTTACCGCCAACGTGCCGGTGGCCAGCGGTTACATCAGCCACCGCCCCAAATTGGGTGATACCTTACTCGATGCCCAGCTGCTTTTGTTGACCGACTTGGCCGAGCGCATACAGAATGACCCCTGGCTCAGTGCCCTGATCGTTCAGTTGTATGCCGACACCACTGGGGCTGTTGAGTTGATCCCTCGCCTTGGCGGCGCCCGCATATTATTGGGCGACACCACCCGTTGGGCAGCCAAAACCGCAAAACTCAAAGAATTCTGCCGGCAGTCGAACAGCACCGGCGGCCTCAATGCCTGGTCGACCATCAACCTATCCTATAAAAACCAATTGGTATGCCAAAAATAAAACCTGAACCTCCACCTGAGGAAATAGTGGTGGGCCTCGATGTAGGCACCACAAAGATTTGTGCCATAGTGGGATCGCGCAACGAGCACGGTAAAATTGATATTCTCGGACAGGGATCCGCAGTCTCGGACGGTGTAAATCTGGGCGAGGTACAAAATATTGACAAGACGGTTATCGCCATTCAGAAGGCCGTTAAGGCAGCGGAAGATAGTGCCCAAGTCGATATTGGCGTGGTGCATGTGGGCATTGCGGGTCAGCACATCAACAGCTTGCAGCACCGGTATTCCATTTTAAGGATGAGCAATACTATAGAAATATCCCGCGAAGAGGTCGATGATATGATTGAGTCGATGTATCGCCTGCCGATGGAAACGGGGTCTGAGATCATCCATGTGTTGCCCCAGGAGTTTCGGGTCGATCACATCACCGGCATCAAAGATCCTGTGGGGATGAGTGGCGTACATTTAGACGCCGATTTCCACGTCATCACCGGTAAAATTGCATCAGCCAGTATGCTGACGCGCTGTGTGCGTAGAGCGGGCTTGGAGGTGAGCGACCTCATCCTCGAATCGATAGCATCGGCCGAATCGGTGCTGCATGACGATGAACGGGAAGCGGGTGTGGCCCTGGTCGACATCGGCGGAGGCACCACCGACATTGCCATTTTCAAAGACAACATCATCAGGCATTCGGCGAGTATTCCCTTGGGAGGGAACATCATCACCCAAGATATACATGTGGGATGTGCGATCATGTCCGCGCAGGCTGAGCGTTTAAAGGTTCAGTTTGGATCGGCATTGGCTAAAGAGGTGCGCGACAATGAAATTGTGGTGGTACCCAATCTTCAGGGGCGTGATCCCAAAGAAATTTCAACCCGAAATCTAGCCTCTATTATTCAATCTCGTGTTGAAGAAATGGTCGAACATGTACGTTATGCCATTCGTCTGTCGGGTTTTGAGCGTCAGTTGATCGGGGGTATTGTACTCACCGGCGGTGGTTCCCAGATGCGGCATATTCGCCCACTGTTCGAATACATGACAGGTCTCGATGTTCGATTGGGTTGTCCTGGCGAGCACCTTGCCGCTGGCAACGAACGGGTGGCCAATGCACATTACGCTACCGGAGTCGGACTCGTGATGCTCGGTCTGCAAGACTTTGCTCGTAATGGCCGGGCGCGCGAGGGTGATCAATCCCTTAGTTCTCGTGTCAAAAGGGGTAGCTTCTTCGATAACTTCATTCGTCGCGCAGGCCACTGGATGGAAGATCAATTCAATGATAAGCCCAACAAGCGCAATCCGAACAAGAAAAATCGTTCAAATGACTTTAACAATAATTAAAGATAAAAAAAACAAATAAATATGAATCATATATCCTTTCAATCCCCCTCTTCAGGAAATCTAGTTTTTGACCTTCCGTCTGCCCGGCCAAACATCATCAAAGTCATCGGGGTAGGTGGTGCCGGTGGAAATGCTGTCAATCACATGTTCCAAACAGGCATTCATGAGGTGGATTTCTTGTTGTGCAATACCGACTACCAGGCGCTCGAGCGCAGCCAGGTAAGCATGCGCCTGCAGCTGGGGCCCAACCTTACGGCGGGCCGTGGGGCAGGCAATCGTCCGGAGGTTGGACGTGAAGCCGCCATTGAAACACTCGATGATTTGCGGGCGCATCTGGGTGAAGATACCCGAATGGTGTTCATTACGGCAGGTTTAGGCGGTGGAACAGGAACCGGAGCAGCGCCCGTAATTGCCCGTTTGTGCCGCGAACTCGACATCCTCACCGTGGGGATCGTGACGCTGCCATTTTCATTCGAAGGGAAGAAGCGATTGAACCAAGCGGCTGAAGGTCTAGAGCAACTGCGGGAACACTGCGACACCACCTTGGTCATCAGCAACGATAAAGTAAGAGAGGTCTATGGTAACCTCGCCTTTGATCAGGCTTTTGCTCGTGCCGACGATGTTTTGGCGACAGCGGCCAAGGGTATTGCCGAAATCATCACCATCGAGGGCCATGTCAACGTGGACTTTTCTGATGTCAATACTGTGCTCCGAAACAGCGGAAAGGCGGTTATGGGAAGCGGATTGGGAAGGGGCGAGGATAGGGCCATCGCAGCAATCAAAGAGGCGCTCAGTTCACCTTTGCTGAGCGACAACGACATCAACGGTGCGAGCAGCATACTGCTCAACATCAGTTCGGGCGAGCAAACAATCACGCTCGATGAAATCGGAGATATCAATGATTTTATCCAGTCGGCCGCTGGTTCCGACACAAATATTATCTGGGGAAATTGCACAGATACCCAATTGGGCGACGCAGTTCGGGTAACGGTCATTGCCACCGGTTTCGTGGGTGGCCCAACAGAGGCAACACGTCGAACATTGGATGCGGCCTCGGATTCAATTTCGGCCCTGGCTTCATATTCGGCCCCGGCTTCGGCTTCATATTCGGCTTCGGCTACGGCCCCGGCTTCGGCTTCGGCTACGGCCCCGGAATTGGCCTCGGTAGGCAGACCAATCACGGGGAGCATGGAGAAGCCGATAGAACCAAAGGGTCTGCAACAACCCGAATTGGAGTCGGGTGCACGATTGGAAATCCGTGATGGAAAACAGACTTTGGTGCATACCCTTGATGCACAAAAGCCCCAGGCCGCCCCACAAATGAGTTCATTCCCACAACCGGCGTCGACTGTTGCACCCATTTCCCCTCCCCAAAAGGTTGAGCCTCAGGCCGCACCAACTGCTTCTGTGCCTCAGACCGCACCAACTGCTTCTCTGCCTCAGATCGCACCAACTGCTTCTGTGCCTCAGGCCGAACAAACAGATTCCGAGCCCCAGTCTGCTGCCGATTCTCAGTCCGCACCAACTGCTCCCGAGCCAAAAACCCTCCGTGCGCATCTTTTTGGTGATCGTTCACCCAGCCAAGCAATTTTGGACCTCTTCGGCGGTGCTTCGAAAAAGGATAATGATATGGCCCCCATGGCCACGCCTCCTTCCATGGCCACGCCCCCTTCCATGGCCACGCCTCCTTCCATGGCCACGCCCCCTTCCATGGCCACGCCTCCCCCCATGGCCCAACCCGTGCATGAAGATGTGCTTGGACGGTCCGAACGCCGCCGTCAAACCTTGCGTGGACTCAGTTTCCGTGGCCACGATGCTTCGGGACCCGGGGAGGTACGCCACGAACCTGCCTTCATGCGCAAAGGAGTACAATTATCGACTGTTGAGCCGAGCGACGCCATGCCCATTAGCCGCTTCACCTTGGGTGAAACACCCGATCAGCGTCCCGAAATCCGTGAAAACAACGCCTACTTGCACAACAACGTCGATTAACCGCACACAGTTCAAGTCGAATTTTTAGTTTTTTCTCTCTTTATTAGGCGGTAAAACCCCATTTCTGATTCATAGGCCTAATATTTGAACATTATCGAAAACAGGCTGACAAATAGGGTCATCTATTGTTTTAATGCCAAATGTGTTTTTACATTTGCCAAACAACCCCCTTTTTGTGTTCAACCAGCATCGAATTTTCCGCGTTTTTCAACTGCTCAGCAGCCTTCGTTCACAACCACCCAAAGACATACGCTATCTATGTCAACTTTTGGGGACCTCCGAGCGCACCATCTACCGCTATTTCGATCTCCTTAAAAAAGCGGGATTTGATTTACGCGTCGATTCCGAAGGTCGCTACACCCTTATGGGGAGTGATCTGGCGCCTTACTTGATGCTTTGTGATAAAGAGGCTGATTATCTCACCAAGATCTTGGCCCAATCGCCAGCGAGCGACCCCATGGCGGAGGCCATTCGCAACAAACTCGGACTCATTGGCAAGACAGCCAGCGCAGCTGAGTGGGTGCACCACAGTAAAATCTCTCGGTTCATTCAGATCCTGACCCTGTCGATAACGGAAAAACGTCAGGTAGTTCTTAAACTGTATCATTCAGCGAGTAGTGGCACCATCAGCAACCGCTTGGTGGAACCCGTAGCGTTCACAGACCATTATCAAGCCATTTCGGCCTATGAACCATCATCAGGGGCCAATAAGTACTTCAACCTCGAGCGAATGGAGGATATTGAACTCCTCGACGCGCCCCAATGCCACGATTCAGCCCATGAATTCCGACGTCCTGATGTGTTCGGATTTGCCTTAACCAAACCAGACAAGAAAATTCACATCAACATGGCACTTGCGCCCATGCTGTATGTTCGAAGACTCTATCCAATGGCGCGGCCGTTCATCAAGGAGGCCGGAGAGGCAGGTCGCTATGAAATACAAGTGCCTGTCGGCAGCTATTTGGTACCAGCCGGCCTGTTCAGACTTTTTCCTCATCAAATCAAAGCACTGGGTGATCCCGGATTTAGCCGCTACCTCAAGCGGGATCAATCGCAAAGGAACGACGGGGTGTAGAAAATACAATTCAGACGGATATAATGCACCGGAAGGTTAGGTTGATGCGGGGTTCACGAACACGCAGCGCTTTCGGCAGCGCATGCTTATAATCACTTTGAACGCCTGCCCTCATCAAAAGCAAACTACCCGAAGACAAGTATAAATCGGTACGTTCATCCATACTTTGATTGGCCCTACGAGCACAGACCGGTACAGAACGGCGACGAAATGAAAACCTTCGCTCCACACCTAAACTGAGCGAAGCAATCACCGGAGCAGCGCCCAACGAAGGTTCATTGTCGGAATGCCAACCCATATAATCGCGTCCATCGCGATATAAGTTCAACAACACGCTGTTGAAGGGACTTTCGAATTCAGATTCGATTCTCAAGCGCAGCTCGGCCAAGCTGGGCAGCCAGGGCAAGGGCTCATTCAGTAACCCTGCATACGTGTAGCGTGCCTCCGGGTCGCCATACCAAGCAGTCAACCGAGGCTGCAAAACCCACTTACCCATCATGCGTATGCGTTCCTGCTGCCAGGGAACATCATATTGTAGCGATCGAAACAGCACATCGGCCTCATTAGGCTGAATAAAATGCTCATGGTACACGAGCTGGTCATCCATAAAATAGAGAGGAGTCGGCACTACCAATTCAGATCAACAGCATTAAAACCCATTTGCGCCATGAATGTTCAAGTTGGAGACTTATTAGTCAAAATCCTCATGCATTCCTTATTTTTGTCGAACAAGCCATCCCTATCATTGCGAACAATAGGCCCTTTTAAAGCACTTCTGATCATCCTTACGATCAGTGTATTGATTCCTACAGGCTGTGCGGTTCGACGAACACTGCCTCCATCACAGTCGGATCAATCAAATAACCCAACAGATATTCACCCAACTTCCGAACCCGCTGAAAAAGACCGAGAAGATCAGAAATGGCGAAGAGCAGAGCTTCAGCAGCGACGTTGGGTCGACTCAGTTTACGCCCTGTTGAACGACACCACCCGCATCACCCAGTTGTTTATGCCCGCGGTCTATGCCGATTCAACCCAACCCAGCGAGCAGTGGCTTCAAAATTTTCATCGGTGGCAGCCAGGTGGGCTAATCCTCATGAAAAGCAGTCCAAGCAAGGCGCGCCAAGTCCTCCAAGCGCTGCAGGGGCAATCGCGTGTGCCGCTGCTCACCTCCATCGATGCCGAGTGGGGCCTATCAATGCGCATCGATTCCACCCCGATTTATCCCTTTCAAATGACCCTGGGGGCTATATCCAATCTGCAACTCATCGAACAAATGGGGAGGAACATTGGGGAAGAAATGAAACAACTGGGCCTAAACCTCAGCTTTTCGCCGGTAGTCGACATCAACAACAACATCAACAACCCGGTGATTGGATTTCGATCATTCGGGTCGCGAGCCGAAGAGGTCAGTCGACGCGCTGAAGCCTATGCCAAAGGACTTCAGCAATCAGGGGTATTAGCGTGTGCCAAGCACTTCCCCGGCCACGGCGATACCCATACCGATTCCCATCACGATCTCCCACAGCTAACATTCAACAAAGCGCGCCTAGACAGCCTCGAACTCGTGCCGTTCCGGCGCCTCATCCAATCGGGAGTGGACGCCGTAATGACGGCTCACCTTGCCATGCCCGGATGGACAGGCGATTCCGTGCGTCCAGCATCCCTGAGCCGAAGCATTGTACATGATGCACTGCGGATCGAGGAGGGATTTGATCAACTCATTATCACCGATGCGCTCAACATGAAAGGTGTTTCAGCCGGGTGGATGCCCGGGCGGCTTGAGGTGGAGGCCCTCAAAGCGGGAAACGACATCCTGTTGTTCACTACAGACCTACAGAAGGCACACGATTCCATTCGAGCGGCCATCGACAGGGGAGAACTCACCCTTCAAGAAATCGAACAGAAAGTCAAACGCATTCTCAAGGCAAAACACAAGGTGATGCCCATTCAAAGCAGGCGGGTCATGAGTACAGCACGTTCGGCGAATCTGCAACAGGCTGTC
>VFQT010001273.1_pt1 | contig 31310 bp, 23 predicted proteins | sample 3512381 | NCBI WGS metagenome assembly VFQT01 (sample SAMN10412376, study PRJNA504923) | tailings metagenome | isolation source: Relicate 2 Philex TSF3 active mining site | place: Philippines: Tuba, Benguet | collected 2017-08-29
TTCCAACCGTTACGCAGGGATACATCCTGCGGATCGTTTGGGAAAGGTTTATGGGTGGGTTCTTTACTTTTTAACACCGGAGGTGTGAATGAACGCTAGTTTAAAATTGGGAGAGCATTATATTTTCGATCTCTCTGACTGCAACCGTGAGATTCTCATGGATAGCGAGAAGGCTTACTCGCTGTTTGCTCAGGCTGTTCGCGATAGTGGTCTGACCGTTGTGGACGAAGGATTTTACAAATTCAGCCCGCATGGCTTTACTGCTTTTCTTCTCCTTGCGGAATCGCATGCCAGCCTGCATGCCTGGCCCGAACACAATTACTGTGCCATAGACCTGTTCACCTGCGCCATTGGGCAGGACTTTATGCCTGTGCTGATGCGCCTCAAGCAAGCTTTTGGCGCGGACGATTTCTCCGTGCGCAAGCTCGATCGTGAAGCATCGGTTGAGACCAAGATCGCGATTGCGGTTTAATAGACCACAGACAACTGGCGATGGAAAATCGTCTATCGTCCTGATATACTCCGTGGAACCACATCATTATCAAACACCAAGGAACGAAAATGTCTGAATCAAAACCCCCGATCTATTGGATCTCTGACTACCTGACCCCTGATGATATTTTGAATCACGCGGTTCACAAGGTCATCCTTCATAAGCACACCCAATTCCAGGAAATGTGGATCGTGGATTGCGGCACCTATGGCAAAGGGCTCATCCTTGATGGCATTTGGCAGTCCTCAACCGGCGATGACTTCCTTTATCATGAGTCACTCGTCCAGCCTGCCTGTGTTAACCACGGCGACCCCAAGCGCGGACTTGTCCTCGGCGGCGGCGAAGGCGCGACCATCCGCGAACTGCTCAAGTGGAAGAACATGGAACGCGTCGTCATGGTCGACCTCGACCGCGAAGTAGTGGAAGCCTGCAAAGAACATTTCCCCGAAATGCACCAGGGTGCCTTCGACGACCCGCGCGTGGAGTTGGTGATTCAAGATGCGGTAGCATATCTCGATGGCTCTCCCTCCGAATGGGATGTCATCATCTCTGACCTGACCGACCCCATCGAACATGGTCCGTCGTTCATGTTGTTCACCAAGGAATATTTCGCCAAGGCACAGAAAGCGCTTCGACCCGGCGGTTACTTCCTCCTTCAAGCTGGTCCCGTCTCGCCGCCTTCGATGGACATGCACATTCGCCTCGTTTCCACGCTCAAGGCGGTCTTCAAGTATGTGCATTCTTATCACATCCATGTGCCGATGCTCGGACATCCATGGGGCTTCATCCTCGCTGGTGATACTCCCATCGATCTTCGTCCCGCACCAGAGATGGTTGATGCCATTCTTTCTGATAAGACCAACGGCGCATTTAAAATGTTCGATGGCATCACCTTACTTGGTCTGATGCAATCACCCAAGCACATCCGCGACGCCATTGCAAAAGAGACCACCGTCTACACCATCGAACATCCACCTGTGTTCAGCACGCAGGAATTGCCTAAATAAATGCTATGCCTAAGGCGGTCTATGACCGCCTTTTTTTCTGTACAAATTAATCCGTGTTCATCTGTGTTTATCAAGGTGAATAAACCCGAAAAGGAAAATGAATGAGCATTTGGTTTACTGAAGAATTACATCCCTACTACCGCAAAGGCATCCGCGTCAAACGTGTGCTTGCCGATGAACAGACAAAATATCAACACCTTCAATTCGTCGAAACCGAGTTTTTCGGTAATGCCATGATCCTCGATGGCATCATCCAACTCACCGAGCGCGATAATATGGGCTATCACGAAATGATCGTCCACGTGCCCATGCTGGCAGTGGGGAAGCCCAAGCGCGTACTCCTTATCGGCGGCGGCGATGGCGGCTCGCTTCAACAAGTCTTGCGATATCCATCTGTTGAGGAAGTTTCCATCTGCGAACTGGACCAGCGTGTCGTGGACCTTTCCCGCAAGTATTTCTCCGCATCTTTTGGGGACCCGTGGTCTGATCCACGCTCCAAGCTTCTCATTCGGGATGCTTTTGGCTACCTAGAAGAAAACCCCGGCACGTTCGATGTCATCATCTCAGACACGACAGATCCCATTGGCATGGCAGAGCGTCTCTTCTCGGATGAGTTCTATAAGTTAATGGTGCGCGCCCTTGCCCCCGGCGGTGCCGCAGCGTCTCAATGCGAACAGCCTTTCTTTGATACCGAGTTGATCAAGACCATCTATCAAACCGCCAAGTCACTCACTAAGAATCCCGCCTACTACTACACCAACGTCCCGACCTATCCCGGCGGCGGGATCGGTTTCATGTATGTCTCTGATACACCTTGGGAGAACGGACTGAAGACACCTTATCCGCCTGGCGAGAACCGATACATAAATCCAGAGATCCACAAAGGCGCATTCGCCTTGCCTGAATTCTTTCGCAAAGAGCTGTACGGGTAAATTAATATCAAGCCTCCAAATAGTGTTCTTGGAGGCTTTTCATACAAAATTCCAACGGATGTTTTTACAGTAGAGTGCGTCTAGTCCATAGGAGAAATAAATGAACCCTATTAATGGTTTGCATCATGTCACAGCTGTGGCACGTGACCCACAGCGAAATGTGGATTTTTATCGAAATGTTTTGGGGCAGCGTTTGGTCAAACGGACGGTCAATTTCGACTCGCCCGATACCTATCACTTTTACTTTGCAGACGAGACAGGTTCTCCCGGCAGCGTTTTAACCTTCTTTGCCTGGCCCAATATGCGGCGCGGAGTGAGAGGTAATGGTGAGACCAATTCAGTGGCATACAACATCCCAATGCGTTCGATCCCATTTTGGAAGGAGCGTCTCAAACAAAATGGCATCACAACCGGCGCGATCGAAAATCGCTTTAATCAAAACGTTCTTCCGTTCACTGACCCCGATGGCATGAATTTGGAGTTGGTGGAAGTGGAAAATTTACCTGCCATTCAGCACTGGGAAGATGGACCTATTCCGCGTGAATATGCTTTGCATGGTTTTCACAGTGTCACCTTATGGGTCGACGAAGCAGAACCAACCGCCTCTCTCTTGACGGAAGGCATGGGCTATCGCTTTGCTGGAGCGGAAGAAGACCGTCAGCGTTTTAAAGGCGATACAACTCAGTTGGGTCATATTGTAGACGTGGTCGAACGTCCGAAAAAGATGCAAGCAGGGTTTGGAGCCGGGTCGATCCATCACATTGCTTTCCGCGTTCCAAGTGATGAGGAGCAGGTGAACTATCAATCCATGTTGAACGAGGCGGGATTCCGCGTCAGCCCGGTCATGGACCGTAGTTATTTCCACTCGATCTATTTCCGTGAACAAGGCGGCGTGTTGTTCGAGATCGCAACCGATACCCCGGGCTTTATGACAGATGAATCCAGAGACTTGCTTGGCATGAAACCAAAACGAGATGAGGTCGAAGCAAGCTTATTGCCGTTAACCCTAAAACCAATTGAAAAAGTGAGCAAATTATGACATTACCCCACGAAAAATCACCAGTCTACGCGGCAGGTGCAAAATTGGAAGAAGCCAAATCTGCGATGATCCTCGTCCACGGACGCGGAGCATCGGCGCAGGATATTCTCTCTCTTTCTTCGCCTCTTAACTTTCCTGAGATGGCTTATTTTGCTCCACAAGCAGAGGGATTCATCTGGTATCCAAACCGCTTGATCGCACCGGTTGAGTCAAATGAGCCTTATCTCTCGGCTGCCATCGCTAAAATTGATGGATTGGTGAAACACATTGAAGCAAGTGGAATACCTGTAGAGAAAATCTTCATCGGTGGGTTTTCGCAGGGAGCCAGTCTTTCCAGTGAGTATGTGATTCGCAATCCGCGCCCGTATGGTGGTTTGTTGATCTTCAGCGGTGGATATATCTGGCAGAGTGGCAAACCGCGCGAAGCCTCTGGCGATTTGAAAGGCATGCCCGTCTTTAACGGCTGCTCCAACGTAGACCCGTTCATTCCGTTGGACCGTGTGAAAGAAACTACCGCATTGCTCACATCCATGGGGGCGGAGGTGACCGAGTGCGTTTACCCGAATATGGATCACACCATCATTGACGAAGAGATCGAACTGGCAAGATCCTTGATCGAGAAACGAATGTAAAAAATCGCCCCAATTGGGGCGATTTTTTGTCATGCTACCAAAATTGTATTTTCAGAAGCGCGTGCTATAGTAAAACTGCACAGGGGTATTTTTTTATCCCTGTGAATGGTTTGCTATGAACAAATGCTCAAGGCTCTCGAAACTTTTTATTATTGGCATAATATTTGCGGTTTTATCTTCCCTTATTATGCCGAACAGACAGGTCAACGCCCTTCCTGAACGGGCTTTGGGGGTGATCAGTTTTGTCCCGAATATTGAGACGGCTGGAGTTGTCGTCAGTGGAGCTGGGTTGCCTGCTACGGCACAATTATTCTATCGCCGCACGGGTGACGTGAATTGGCAACCTGGTCACAACCTTTTGCGTATCAAAGATGGGCGTTTGGCGGGTAGTCTTTTCAATTTAGCGCCCTCAACTACCTATGATGTAAAGGTCTCAGACGGCGCGACAGAAGTATTGGGTTCCTTCACGACCCAAGCTGATGAACTTTCCTTTTTACCAACGAACATTATTTATGTGAATGCATCCGCAGCAACAGGCGGAGATGGTTCGGCATCCGCACCGTTTCGCACGATCCAAGAAGGGGTCAATCGGGCGACTGCGGGTACGCAAGTATTGGTAGCGGATGGGGTTTACAGTGAGTCGGTCACGTTTCCGGCTTCGGGAATGGCTGGAAGCTGGATCCAGGTCAAGGCACAGGGGGGAGGCACGGTTCTTGATGGGTCTCAATCCATTGCACCCGAGGAATGGATTCCAGTAGAGGGAAAGTCTAAAATTTGGTTTACAAAGATTCATAACGGAATCAAATATCTGGCAAGAGACGGGCTGCGTTTTTATCAATATGATCTTTTGAATGACCTTTATGATGGACGTGGTCACAACAATGTGCCGATGAGCGAAGGCTGGTTTTACGACCCGGTCAATGGACGTTTGTATGTGCGAGTCAACCTTGAGCCGAATAAGTACGCCTGGCAGGTTCCGAAGTTCAATGCTGCGTTTATGGTGGAGGGGCGCGATTGGGTTTGGATCGAAGGTTTTGAGATGCGCTACTACGGTACAGAGTTCGGTTGTGGGGTGTGCTCAAAAGACTCTTCGCATGTGGTGATTCGCAAGAACAAAATTCATCACATTCAGAACCCGGTTTTTGTGGATTGGACAGGTGGGGAAGAACGCGGGAACGATACACGCATCGAATATAACGAGATGTACGATACATTGTCCGGTGGCGACTGGGCTTGGAATGCCGTCAAAGGGACTTCGATGGAATCGACGGCGATCGTCTTGCGCGGTCATATTGGTGTGATCGTGCGAAACAATACCATTCATCATTATTTCAATGGGGTGTACACCAGTTCATCGGCAGCGTTGACTAACCCCGGCGTTGCTTTTGATGCGGATATTTATAACAATTATGTCCATCATATTGGGGATGATGCTTTCGAACCCGAAGGGACTTGTGTCAACCATCGCTTCAGAAATAATAAGGTGGATGCAGCCTTGGTGGGTATTTCGCTGGCACCTGTCACAATGGGACCGGTTTGGATTCTGCGGAATACGTTCACAAACTTTACGGCTCGCAGCGTGAAGTGGGATAGAGGTTCTGATGGCTGGGTGTTGATGTATCAAAACACCAGCTTCACAAGTTATGCCAATACCCATTCGGTTGAGTTGATCAGTGCGGTACGAAATTCGATCCTTCGCAATAACATCTTTCATGTGAATGGATATTCCATCGAAGCACGTAACACCGGTTCGACCGGACACGATTGGAATTACAACGATTGGTTCACATTGAACACCAGCACCCGCTTCATGTGGGAAGGCGTGACCTATGCCGACCTGAGTCAACTATGCCGATCAACAGGGTTGGATTGCAATGGGCATGAAAGTTCGCCCGGATTGGCAGTAGATATGACTCTGCTATCCACCAGCCCGAATATTGATCGCGGTGTGGTCATCCCTGGTATTAATGATCAATTTATGGGAAGTGCACCCGACCTTGGCGCGTATGAGTCCGCTTTTGGTGTGCCTCCTGTAGTAACACCGATCGTGACGAATCCGCCTGTGCCAACCCCAACCAACACTCCACTACCTTTACCATCAGCATCACCGGTGGTTACTTCGATCACATTGGCAGACCCAACGCCAAACAATGCTGAACTCGTACGCTTCTTTGTGATTTTTTCAGAAGCGGTCAGCGGTGTGGATATGAGCGACTTCACATTGACTGCCACGGGTTCGATCTCGAATTACACCATCCTCGATGCTTACGCGGTGGGCAACGCATATGCGGTCACCGTTTATACGGGCATTGGCGATGGAACATTACACCTTGACTTGATGGATAACGACAGCATTTTGAATGCGACCTCGACTCCCTTGGGCGGAGTTGGCTTGGGCAATGGGAACTTCACTGCAGGCGATACCTATGTCATCAATAAAAACGCCCCATTCGTGACCTCCATCCTGCGAGCGGACCCTAGCCCTACCAACGCCCTATGTTATTAACAAGAACGCCCCATTCGTGACCTCCATCCTGCGAGCGGACCCTAGCCCTACCAACGCCGGAAGTGTGCGCTTCACCGTCACGTTCTCCGAATCTGTTAGCAGTGTGGATGCGGCTGATTTTGTGCTGGCCGCTTCGGGCGTGAGTGAGGCGGGAATTGCATCCATAAGTGGCGCAGGCTCGGTATACATCGTCACTGTCAACACGGGAAATGGTAACGGCACTCTTCGCCTTGACTTGAACGATGATGACAGCATCCTGGATACGGCTGGGTTGCCTTTGGGCAGAACAGGGATCGGTAATGCGAATTTCGCTGCTGGAGAAACATATACGATCGACCGCAACTCGCCGGAGATTCTATCCATGTCTTTCACATCGGATGGTGCTTACGATGGTTGGGTGATGGAGGCGAAGGAGACCAGTAACAAGGGTGGCACCACGAATGCGAATGCTGCCACTTTCAGGGTGGGCGACAATGGGCAGGATAATCAGTATCGTTCCATCTTGCAGTTCTCCACAACATCCATGCCAGATAATGCGGTTATCACGCAAATGATCTTAACCATGCAGCTTGAGACTATTGTTGGAACGAATCCGTTTAGCACACATCGCAGTATGTGGGTGGATATCCGTCAGGGTGCGTTCGGTAGTTTTGGCCCGTTCCAGATCGGCGCATTGCAGACATCTGACTTTCAAGCGCCTGCCAGTTTGTATACGGCTGGGATAATTCAAGATAACGCAGTGGGCGGTTGGTATTGGGTGAATTTTGATCCGATGGTATTTCCACAAGTCAACCTGAAAGGTGTGACCCAATTTCGCCTTGGCTTTCAATTGGACGATGATGATGACCGGCGGGATGACTATCTCTCATTCTTTAGTGGAAATTATGGTGTGCAGTCTGCCCGTCCGCAATTGATGATCAAGTATTTTGTGCCGAAGTAGTTTCGTTTCTTGATCATTCTCTCAGGTCTTTAAGCCCGTAGTCTTAATCTGCCTTTCTCCGCTCAGCTAAAAGTGGGCGGTTTTTTCCTGTATGTAAAAGGTATAATTTCGGCAGTTTCTCTCTTATTTTTAAGGCTGGTGGCGGATGACTGGTATTTTCATTTCGTATTCACGAAAAGATTCTGCGATTGCTCAAAAATTGATAAAGGAATTCGAATCCATTGATCTGGATGTATGGGTCGATTGGGAAGATATTCCTCCGGCAGTAGGTTGGCTGGACCAGATCTTGAGGGGAATAGAACAGGCTGAGGTTTTTGTTTTTCTCATCAGCCCTGATTCGATCAAATCTGAAGTGTGTAATGTAGAACTTGAGCACGCACATAAAAATGCCAAGCGTATCATTCCCATTGTAGTCCGTGATGTGGTCACAAAAGAAGTGGTTTCGATTCTGCGCGACTTGAATTGGATCTTCATTCGTGAGCAGGATGACTTTAACGCAGGGTTGGAAAAAGTAAAGGTGGCGATCAATATCGACATCGAGTGGCTTCAGGAACATCGCCGCTTGCAGGTCCGCGCGTTGGAATGGGACCGTATAAAAGACCCCAGCTTGCTGCTTCGCGGCGGAGACTTGCGAACCGCTGCAAAGATGATCGTTGTCAACGAAAAGAAAGATCCTTTCCCTTCTCCGTTGCAAAAATTGTATATTGAATCCAGCCGCAGAAGCGAGCGTTTGCGGCTTGGGATCTATGTTTCTGCAGCGATTACATTGTTCATCATGGTCTTCCTTTCTCTTGTAGCGTTGAACCAAAGGCAGGAAGCGTTAAGTCAGCGTCAGGTTGCTTTGGAAAATGAAAAAATTGCACAAGAGGCGCGTACAGAAGCTGACCGCAATGCTGCCATTGCGCGTGCCCAAAAAGATAAAGCACTTTCCAACGAGAACATTGCCAAGGCACAACGCAGCGCGGCACGTGCTCAGATCTTTCAGGGGCGTACAGGTGGGGTGTTTACCAGTACTTTACTTGCGATTGATTCATATCAAAGAAATCCATCTTCTGAAGCGGAAAGTGTCCTTAGAAAAAATATCAGCCTGTTACCAATACCGATCAAACAATTGGAACAGGAAGGTGCGATCCTACATCTCGAGGTCAGCCCGGATGGGACATCGTTTGTAGCAACAAGCGAAGAAGGTAAGGCTTGTTTGATTACGTTCGCCGAAGGGGAAGTGTTATTCTGTGTAGAAAGTTCTGGACCTGTGTTGGATGCCACCTTCAACCCCGATGGCACGATCCTGGTCACCAGCGATGCCAACGGTGAGGTTCGCATCCTTGATTCAAAAAATGGTGAATTGATTAAACAGCTGAATTTGGGCGTTTCTGTGCGAGACGTGAATGTCAGCCCTGATGGAACATTGCTAGCCATGGCGCGGGATGATGCACGCATTACTCTGATCAAAATGTCCAATTATGGATTTGCCGGTGAGTTCTCTGTCTTTGGCAGTTTGCGCGTTACAGCCTTCAGCCCTGATGGTAAATGGTTTGCGGCAGCATCAGATCTTGGCGCGATCACCTTTTGGAATCTGGGAACAGGACAGATCGTCAACGGTGGTGCGCATCGCGGTGAGGTTTTTGAGATCGCCTTCAGCCCTGATAGTATGAAATTGATCTCCGGCGCCGCGGATGATTGTGCTGTTCTTACAAGCCCTTCATCTGGTAAGCAGCTCCTAAAAGTCATCAATGAAGACCGGGTTACCAATGCAGCATTCAGCCCCGATGGCACATGGTTCGTCACATCATCCGATGATTTTCGCATCCGCGTTTGGGACTCGAACTCAGGCGAAGAGCGTTTTCGTTTCTTACAAGACAGTGTCGTAAAAGAAGTGAAGATCAGCCCGGATGGGGCGTGGATCGCTTCCACTGGCTCAGATAGAACCGTTCGTGTGTGGAGTGCTGCCAATGGCGCTGAGATGTATCAGATCCCGTTGGATGCGGAAGGCAGAGTGCTTGGTTTCAGCCCTGATGCCAAACATCTTGTTGTTGGAGATGCAGATGGAAATCTTTCCATTTGGGATATTTCCACACTGGCGATCAATAAGGGATATTTACGTTTCAATGAATTTGTTGGAAATATTGCCATGAGCCCCAATGGGGATTGGTTCGCCGCCTCAGACAAAGGTCAGGTCTGGTTGCTCGACCCTGAAGAGATCCCAACCCGTATCGGTCCGTTCGGTAAAATGATCGTGGATTTTAAGCCCGATATTGTCTCTAATGTTGAGGTCAACCCAAAGGGCGATTCATTTGCTGTATCAACACAAGATGGGCAAGTGGTGGTCATAAGTGTGGATGGCGGTACGCGTACCTTCGTCTCATCAGGGACCGAACAATCACTCGCTTTCTCACCTGATGGCAACACCTTGTTCATGGGTGGAAAAAATGGGCTGCTTCAGTATCGCAGCTTGGGTGAGGGAGAGAATGGTACGCTTTGGCAAGGCACATCAGCGATCTATTCTGTAGCGATCTCTGCAGAGGGTCAAATTGCCCTTGGGATGGATAACAAGATCATTTTATTGAATACAGACTCCACAGCTCCAGAAAAAGCTCTTAACGCTCCGGGAAGGAATCAGTATGTGGAGTTTGATCCAGCCGGGTCTGTTTTGGTATCCAGCACAACAGCTGGTTTGACGTATTTTTGGCAATTGAAGGAAGGCGAATTCAAACAAACCTTCGAGCTTTCCACCGGACCTGTTACATCGATGTCCTTTTCACCAAATGGACAAAAATTATTCCTTGGCGAAACAGACCAGATCCTGATCTTTGACCCATCCACGGGTGGTGAGTTGAATCGTATTCGTCAAAAGGGTGAGGTGGCAGACCTGACGTTTACGCCGGATGGTAGTGTGTTGTACTCAGCTTCATTACGTACCATTCAATACTTTGACCTGACTGCCATAAAGGATATTTCCGGCGAAGGCATCCTTCCTTCCGCTTGCAGCCGCCTGACGCAGAACTTAAGCGCCTCTGAATGGACCTTTTTCTTTGGCGAAGAAGAATATCGCATTTTGTGCGATTCCCTGCCGATTCCGTAAAAGTTTCTGAAAAGACGAGTTTCCTGGTCACAAAGGCAACAAGGTGCATGACTCATTTTTAACTTTGAGTTGATGTGGCTTTAGCCTTTGTGGTTTGTTTTAACTTGGTTTTGTTGAACAGACCTGAACATCTGATGAATTTGAGGGGATAAGGATGGATTTTAGAACGATTCTGTTACATACCCAGCCTCCTTCACAGGCATATGATGAAATTGCAGGGAAATGAGGGGTTAGATCTCTGTGTGAGTGAAGGAGTTCGATATGACCTCAAAGATATCTGGTTTATTCTGGAGGAGTGCTTTGGCTTTCCTCTTGATCGCATTATCAATATCGCCAAAACAAGTTTCAAGCGCCCATGCGCAAAGTGGCACGGTCACACGCGTGTCAGTGGATACGAACGAAGCCCAGGCGAATGCGATCTCGTACCGTGGTGATATATCAGCAGACGGACGTTTCATAGCTTTTGATTCAGAAGCCACGAACTTATTTGCAATCGATGTTAACAACGCTGGGGATGTATTCCTGCGTGATCTGACTCTGGGGACGACCAGTTTGATTTCATTGACTTCAACAGGGGTTCAGCCAAACGGCGGATCAGGTAACCCATCCATTTCTGGGGATGGGCACTTTGTGGCATTTGAGTCTGATTCAACAAACCTGACCGCGACCATGGATACGAATGGCTTTGTTGATATCTATATCAAGGATACCCAAACAGGAGCCGTGGCTCGTGCTTCGTTGACATCTGCAAATGGAGAGCCGAACGCGGATTCAACATGGCCGTCCATTTCCGGAGATGGGCGTTATGTTGTCTTTGCTTCTGAAGCGAATAATCTTGTTCTGAACGATACAAATGGAGTGGGGGATATCTTCGTCCGTGATATGCAGACTGGAACAACCCTTGGTGTTTCCATTCTAGGGAATGCTGGTGGATTTGATGGCAGCATCTCATTGGACGGTCGTTTCGTCGTCTTCAACTCTCTCTCTACCAATCTTGTTCCAGATGATACGAACGGGGTGATGGATGTTTTTGTCTATTCGGTACAAACCGGGCAGGTCGTGCGCGCTTCTGTCAATTCGAGCGGGGTACAAGGTGACCATTTTTCGATCGAACCTTCGATTTCAGGGGATGGAAGGTATGTGACCTTTTCTACATCTTCAAATAATTTCACAACGCTGGATACCTACGGGTATTCGCATCTATATGTCCGTGATATGCAAACGGGTACAACGACCCTGGCTTCATTCATTAATGGTTATGTGATGGTGGGCGAATCGGATGCATCGGAGATCTCTGCGAACGGACGTTACATCGTATTCAGTTTTGACGATAAAGGCGATGGAATGCCGGATCGCTGGTTGTACATCCATGATCGGGAGGCGAATATCACCAAAATGGTGGTGAACCGTACCAGTGATTATTCAGGTAGTGCAGCACTACCCACGATCTCTGCTGATGGTCGTATTATCACCTTTGTATCGAGTGCCAACTCGTTTGTGGCAGATGATACCAACGGTGTACGCGATGTGTTCGTCAAGGATGTGAGTTATCCGCAAGACCTAAACCCGACGGTAATTTCCGTTCAACATGGTTGCCCGAATGGATGCATTAACGCGTCGGACCAATTCGTTGATTTTCTCGTCAAGTTCTCAGAGCCGGTTACGGGAGTGGATGTAACGGACTTTGCACTCACTATCGGTGGAGGAATTGTTGGGGCAACAGTAGCAACTGTCAGCGGGGTAGGAAGCGATTATGTCATCCATGTGGATACGGGTATGGGTGATGGCACCTTGCGTTTAGATGTCCTCGATGATGACAGCATCAAAGACTTTCCACTGAATCCATTGGGAGGAGTGGGAGCGGGGAATGGCGGGTTTGCATCGGGCGACCTTTATAAGGTGGATAAGAACATTGTGGCGGTGACGAGTATCATGCGACTCGATTCTTCTCCGACCATGAGTGGCAGTGTGCGCTATGCGGTGAATTTCTCTGAGCCGGTTACAGGTGTGGACCTTAGCGATTTCATAGTGGTCCCGACCGGAAGCATTGCATCAGCCATGGTGACCGAAGTTCTTGGCGGCGGAACGTCCTACACAGTGACAGTTAACACTGGTACAGGAGACGGCATGCTGCGGCTTGACCTGGTCGACGATGATAGCATTCTCGATGCATATTCAAACCCGCTTGGTTGGTTGGGTGTGAGCACCACCGGGATTTTTCCCAGTGGAGAAGTTTACACAGTAGATCGCACTGCGCCAACTGTTGTGAATATCCTGCGCCTGGAACCGGACCCAACTGCGGCGGCAACGGTTCATTTCAGCGTGATCTTTTCTGAACCTGTAAAGTATGTTGACGTTAGCCAATTTGCGTTGACCGCGAACGGACCAACGGGCATATTCATTTCAGAGCTGTCCATTGATGCGAGTACAGCGATAGTAACTGTCAATACAGGTACGGGAAACGGCACCATTCAACTCAGTTTCGTGGACAACGATACTCTTTTCGATGCGGTTGGTAATCCGATAGGTGGAACGGGAATTGGTAATGGTAGTTATATCGGACCTTTCTACTCGATCAGTAAAAAGATCAATGAGGTGAAGACCGAGAAATTGCGCTCGAATGGCAAGAACGATGGTTGGATCCTTGAAACGAATGAGAATAGCAATCTGGGGGGGACAAAGAATTCAGTTGCAGATACCTTCCGCGTAGGCGATGACGGACAGGATCGCCAGTATCGTTCCATTTTGCATTTCCCCACAAGTTACCTCCCCGATAATGCTGTCATTACCCAAGCGATCTTAACGATCAAGGCTCAGGGTATTACTGGTATTGATCCATTCACCACGCATGGGAATATGTTGGTGGATATTTGTTATGGATCTTATGGTTATCTGGGCCCGTTCAAGATCAAAGCATTGCAATCGATGGACTTTCAATCGCCAGCCAATTTGAGTTCAGCAGCGATCATCCAGAATAACGCAGTGGGTGGTTGGTATTGGGCTGTATTGACTCCTGATGCCTTCCCATTCATCAATAAGACTGGAAACACACAACTCCGTCTTGCCTTCCATTTGGATGATAATGACGATCTTGGCGTAGATTTCATCTCTTTCTTTAGTGGTGATGCCATTGGTCAGGCAGATCGTCCGCATATGCTGATCGATTACTATGTGCCGTAAATAATGAAACGCCTCCAGTTTGAAGACTGGAGGCGTTTTTGATTCGGGTTAATCCAAAGTGGGGTGTTCCTCAAAAAATTCCGGGAACATGTGGCTGTTTACCAAAAGAACTTCCGGATGTTCTGTCATGAATCGCCGCAACAATGGGTCATACGGACCCAGAAAGAGTTTTATCAGCCAGGCAGGAGAGATATTGTTGTAGACTGCGCCCGCATCTGCGATATGGAAAAGCCAGCCAGTGGAAGTTTTTATGGTCAGCCCGCATTGACCTGGGGAATGTCCATACAAAGGGATGAAATACATTTCCGGCTCGAATGGCAGGCGAATGGCATCAAAGTCATACCATTTTGAATCAGGTTTATCGTGCAGGAGGAAATTAGGGCGATGGGCAATGTATCTTTGCAAGTACGCCAACTCGCTCCAGTGCTTTATCTTTCCATCTGTGAAGTGATCCAACTCACGTTTATGGACATGGACTTTGGCGTGTGGAAAATCTGGCAGCCCGCTGATGTGGTCAAAGTGCATGTGAGTAATGATGATGTGTTTCACATCTTCAGGTTTGTATCCCAATTGTTTGACACGATTGATGGCGGCTTCATTGGGATCGAAAGGCATTTGAGTGATAATGCGGAACAGTCTTGTGAACCAGGTAGGGTTGGTGTAATCGTCCAACCCGAGTCCGGTATCGACCAGAGTTAATCCCTGCTTTGTTTCGACCAATAAACAAGCCATGCCTGTTTTCAAGATCCCCAAGCGGTCATTGCAGGTAAAGCAGTTCAGTAGATGAATGGTCATTCTTTTTTCAGTGTAGCATAAACTTCCTTAAGCGATACAGGCGAGCATTGCTTCCCAACCGATTTCCACATCTTCTTCTTCGGTTCTCCAATTGCTGAATGCGGCGCGGATTCCGGGTGTACCGAGATAATTAGTGGGCGTCATGTAAACGCGCCCATCGTCGCGTAGTTTGGCTAAAAAGGTTTTGACCCTTTCAGCATCAACCTCTCCGCTCAAAGTAAAACAAACCACATTCATCCGCACCGGGGCGAGTAGGTGGAACTCTTTGCTGGAGGAAACCTTCTTTCCGAGGATTTCTGCCATTTCACAATTCCGTTCAACGATATCGCGATAGCCTTCTTTTCCATACGCCATCAAACTGAACCAGGCAGGCAGGGCGCGCATTCGGCGCGAGTTCTCTGGTCCGAGGTGGATGAAGTCCACTGGCTCAGCGATCGCACCGAGATAAGCTCCGCTATTTTGGAAGACCGCAATTTGCAGGTCGCGATGCTGTGTGAAGATCATCGCCGAGTCATAAGGCACGTTCAACCACTTATGTGCGTCAATGGTGATGCTGTCTGCGTGTTCAATGCCGTTAAGTAGATGTTTGAATTTTGGAGAACATGCAGCAAACCCGCCGAACGCCGCATCCACGTGCAGCCAGAACTTGAATTCAGATTTCAAAGCAACAATGGACTGGATATCATCGAAGTCCACGGTATTGACTGTCCCTGCGTTAGCAATGACGATGCAGGGTTCACCGTTCATCTCTTCCAATACTTTTCGCAGCTCGACGACGTTCACCGCCTCTCTATTTTCGGGCAGTTTGCGGATGGCTTTCAGGGAGTTTCGTCCCAGCCCAAGCATTGCCAACGACTTAAATGAGCTCGCATGTGCTTCTGCACTCAAGATTTTCACGGGTGGAATTGCATGCAGCCCATCCTGCGAAATGGACTTGCCATGTTGGCGTCCGATCCATTCGCGGGCGATGGCTAGACCAGCGAAGTTAGACATCGTTGCGCCGGTAACAAATGTCCCTGAGAAAGAGGCGGGCAAGCCAAATAACTCGCGCAACATGGAGATCGCTTCCATCTCGATATCTGGTGCAACAGAATTCCCCGCGTGGCTTAAGTTCAGGTCATATGCAGAGGTCAGCCAATCACCGAGGAGGGCGGCGGGAGTTGTGCCGCCAGTGACCAAGCCCCAGAAGCGCGGTCCATTGCTGGCGGGTATGTGATTCCCGTATCGTTCGAGAAAAAGGTCAAGAGTCTTTTCTGCCCCTGCGCCGCTTTCAGAAAGGGGATGGTGATCTTTCATTATGTAACTTGTTGCAGGCGGGCGATGGTCGATATGTGTAAGGTAGTTTTCTGATGCCTGTTTAACTTTATTCAATAAATCAGGCAGAGTTTTCAGGTCATGATTAAGTTGAATTTGCATAACGTCCTTGATAAGTATTCGTCAAAATAAAAAACGATCACCGAATTTTGAGCAAGTATAATACCGCATATTTAATGCTTGCCAGCCAAAATACTAGGTAGGGCAAATTAGGAGTCCTAACATGCTTGTAAAACAAGTAATGACCATTTATCCCGTTTCCATTCAGATAGATTCAGATCTCCGTCGTGCTGCTGAGATTGTTGCGCTTTCAGAAGCTAGTGATCTTATGGTCGTGGATCGTGAGAATAGGTTAATTGGGGTTTTATCAGAAGGGGATCTAATCCGTGCCATTATGCCTGATTTTGATGAAGTTCTGAATGCTGGTGGTACTCTGGATGATGCCTTTAAGTTTTTTGTGCGCAAGGGACGTGATCTTGCATCTCACCCTATCGAACCTTTGGTTATCAAATCACCTATTGTGGTAAGCCCTGAAGATGAAGTAGCTCAGGTGGCTACTATTATGGTTCAGAAGCAAATTCGAAGACTTCCGGTGGTAAAAGATAAATTATTAAAAGGAACTGTCTCACGATCGGATATTTGCCGCGCAGTCATCTATTCTGCTTAATAATCATGGAAAATATGGAAATGATTCCCTCGAGAAGAGCATTCGAAAGCGCGGTAAATTTGAACCAGCAACTGGGGCATGAAAACCTTGGATTTGTTTCTGCTTCCTTTGGATTTTTACCTGTTCAGCCACCTTTGCTACATTTACCGGATTATTATCGCGAGTGGGATGCTATAGCTGCCGACTTGCCGGATTTATTTCGGCGATTAAAGGTTCGTAAAACATTGGATGCGATACCAAAGCTGGAAGTAGACGAGACCTTCTTGCCAGATGAATATCTCTTGAGAGCATCATCTCTTATCAGTATTCTTGTTCATTCTTATGTCCGTTCAGAAGCATCGCTTTTCAATGAGGTGCCACGCAATTTAATGAATGCGTGGGAGGTGATTTCAAAAAGGCTTGATCGACCTGCTCCCATCCTTTCTTATATTGACCTGATCTTATACAACTGGAAATTGCGTGACCCTTATTTGCCGAATCCTATGAGGGTGGAAAATCTTGACCTTTTATTTCCAACTGTTGGTAATGAAGAAGAAAGGATATTTTATCTTACCCAAACTGAAATAGCTGCCGCCAGTGCGCCGTTGATGCTGGCCGTAATTCAGTCCCAGGAAGCTGCAAGTCTCGAAAACTATTCTGCACTTGAACACGAACTTTTGCGTATGGTGAATATCCTTCGTTACATCAGTGAAGTCGCTGTACATAAGATCAATCCTAATCCGTATGGACGTACCTATGTGGATCAAGTTGTATGGGCGAAAACGGTTGCGCCATTCGCAGTCCCATTTATTCCTGGACGCTCTGGACCAAGTGGGACAGCCGCACCCCTCTTTTTTTATATTGACGCATTTTTAGGACGTCAATCTTATGCCTCAGTTCTTGGGCATGAAACAGCAAATCTGTTGGCTGGTTCACCAAGTCATTGGCGGTCTTTAGTGGAAGCTGTAGGTAAGATTTCTGTTCGCGATTTGATCTCACGATCAGGGAGCAGTACATTAAAGGGATTATTTAATACACTGTTGGAGGCTTATGCTGGCGATAAAGGATATCTGGGGACCCATCGCCTGAAGGCATATGGATTTCTAGAGATCGCATTCAAATCTGGACGCTCACTTACCATTGGTGGATTCAAAGGGCTTTTCCGTGATAAGACTTGGAATCAGATCGATAATGAACTTGGAAATTCCCGCAATGAACGATATTTAGGCTTTCCGAAATACCATCATACACTTCATCTCAAAAGTGGAGTTATCTCCAAGCCTGCATCTAAGAATTGGATTACCAGCATCAAACTGGACGGACAAGGGGATGTGATTTATTACCGCCCTGGTGATCGGATAGAACTTCTGCCTGAAAACAGCCCTGAATTGATAGACCTTACCCTAAAGTCTTTGCATGCCAATGGGACCGAATCTATAAAGATAAATCGTGAATGGCAATCACACCTGCAACATCGCCCAGGATTTTCCTCCAACATCACCCATTTACCGATACGGGATATTTTACGCTTTGGACAGATTCGTCCGCTGACACGTGAAGCCGCTAAAATATTACATACTTTAACCGCCTCCAACGTACTAATGCGAATTTTGAATGAACGTCTCGAAGATCAGTGGGAGATGTGGGATGTGTTGCAATTGTTGGAACAAAATGGTTTTGACACGCGAAGATTATGGAAGGCAGAACCTTGGGAAGCCGAATACATAACACGTTTGATCAAACCTGAAAGACCTCGCTTGTATTCCATCGCTTCCGCCCCTTCAGAAGAAGGTAATTTAGAAATAAGTGTTGCCGGATTGGAATATGATTCCATTGAGTCAGATGCCACACATGTATTGTTGCGCAAAGGTGTAGCAACAGAATATTTACGTCGTTTGGTGGAACAAACCGATACACACCAAAAAATGGCAGTACGGCTCAGCCCTTCCGCCCGTTTTCACTTGCCGCCCCAAAATACCCAACCTATAGTTATGTTTGCAGGAGGGTCTGGAATAGCCCCATTTGCAGGATTTTTGCATGAGCGTCGAAGGCACCCTGAAACCATAAACCGACTCTACTTAAGTGTGCGTACAGAAGAGGAGATTCATCACCGCGAATTGCTCGAACAACTAACAAGACAGGGACAATTAGATTTAAGAGTTTCGATTACGCGTGAAAACAAGCAGGTTGATGTAAAAGATGGAAAAATATATGTAAGACCAGGAACCTCCGCTCATATTAATGACCTGATCGATAAAGATGCCGAATTGTTGTGGAAATTGATTTCTTCTCGCGATGTGTCAGAAGAGAGTGCTTGTTTATATATTTGTGGACGTACCGGATTTGCTGTAAGTGTTCTTTCAAGCTTGAAAAAAGTGATCCGAAAATATGCATTTTCAGATGCAGAAGCAGATGAAGTGTTTCGCAAAATGATAGCAGACCATTCCATTATGTTGGACGTTTTTACTACCTACAGTGGGGCAAGTACGCAGGCTAAAAACATATATGATATCTCTGATGTGGTAATGCATAATAATGCTTCAGCCGGATATTGGATGGTTTTGAATGGCAAGGTCTTCGATCTAAGTGATTTTATACACCTGCATGCCGGTGGCAGACGCATTTTGGCTAATAATGCAGGTATTGATGCTACCCGTGCCTATCAATCGGTTCAGCACCATATAAACAGTGAAATAGATGCTTTGCTGGGTATGTATGAGATAGGTCGTATGCGGAGATTGGATTTTGGTACTCAATGGGGAGTTGGGCTGGGTCCGCAGGGATTGTTTTACTTCACCCTTGAAGAAGCATTCGTCACCTGGGTGCGGTATCTTTATCTGATAACTGAAATGGAAAATGCCATTTCAAATGACTTTGATTTTATGGAATATTCCATTACCAGGGCAGAAGAGCCGGGTGAATTTACCCCACTTAAGGCACATTTGATGGCTGAAGCTCATAAACGTTTTGTGCAAACCTTTCTAGATGGTGTGCTTGGAGAAGATTTGGATACACTTTGGTCTGTGACCACAGGGATGTGTGATGATCAAATGGATGTCCGTTGGATGAAGAATTCAATTCTTGAACTTATAGAAAGTTCAAACTCTCTTGTTGCCCGTTCCCATATTTTAGATACCTGGGTTAATGCCTGGCCTATAAGCACGGATGAAACAAAAGAACTTGTACATAAACAGGCGATTCGTGAGCTTTCTTTCTTGTTGTCAAGAGAAAACCAACGAGTTTTTATTGACTTGAAGTTATGTGTCCGTCAGGGTGTGCAGGCGTTTGAAAAGTATGAGTTCCAGATACTCGAAGATGGTGGTGATGAGCTGCTCCAAGTACTCCGGCGCGTGCCCGAACTAGTTAGTGCTTATTATCAAAGAGTAAGTAGTGGTATCAAGCAACTTTCTCAAAAGTATCAACTTCCAATGCCATCAGATAATCGTTCATTCGGTACCGTACTACAAAGCCTTGGGCATGGCGCACAAGTGGACTTTAATGCTCTGAAATTGGAAACTGACGATTGAATTTGGGTAAAAGATAAAAAACTCCGAGCCGTACGGCTCGGAGTTTTGGTTTACACCAACATTCTTACTGGATTTTCCAGAAACTCTGCCATCTTTTGCATGAATTGGGCGGCTTCGGCACCGTCGCTGACGCGGTGGTCAACGGAGATGGTGGCTTTCATGCGCGAGCCGATCTTGATCTCGCCGTTCACGACCACGGGCGTTTCCTTGGCGGAACCGATGGCGAGGATGGCAGCCTCAGGCGGGTTGACGATGGCAATGAATTCTTCTACATCGTACATACCAAGGTTGGAGGTGGAGAAGGTCGAGCCGTCCACATCCTCTGGCTTGACTTTGCCATCACGGGCGCGACCCGCCATGGCTTTGATCTCACCTGAGATCTGGCGCAGAGATTTTGCATCCGCATCTTTGACGACGACGGTCATGAGTCCACCTGGGACGGTGACGGCGACGCTGACGTTGACATGACCGAACTGGATGATCTCGTTCCCTTTGATGGTCGCGTTGAGGTTCGGGAACTGACGCAAGGTCAACGCAGCGGCTTTGATGATGAAGTCGTTGACGGAGACCTTTTCGTTCTCGGGCAAGTAGGCGTTGATCTGCTTGCGCATATCCATTAACGCTTCCATCTTGTACTCATGCGTGACGTAGAAGTGGGGGATGGTTTGTTTGGATTCAACAAGACGGCGACCGATGGCTTGGCGTAGCTTCGTGGTTTGAATGACAGTGTCATCATGTGAAATGACAACGGGTGTAGAGGAAACTTGCGCCGAAGGACGGCTGACAGCAGACGGTTGTCCACCTGCGAGAGCAGCTTCAACATCTTTGCGAGTCACACGTCCGCCAGGACCCGTGCCTTGAACCGAAGCGAGGTTGATGCCGTTATCTTTGGCAACTTTGCGCGCAAGGGGAGATGCTTTGACAGGTCCACTTGTAGTGGGGGCAGAGGCTTGAGCAACAGGAGCAGCCGTCGGCTGAGTTGGAGCCGCAGGTTTTTCTTCCGCTTTGGCTTCTGGTTTCGGAGTTGCTGCTGGGGCATCCACTTTTTCGCCTGCAGCGCCTACCACTGCAATTGGTGCATTGACGGGAACGATGCTGCCCTGTTCAACGATGTGTGAAAGGACAACACCACTGGCGGAAGATTCAACTTCGACGGTAGCTTTGTCAGTTTCAATTTCGGCGAGCACATCGCCTTTGTTTATGTTTTCGCCAACCTGCTTCACCCAGCGGACGAGGAGACCTTCCGCCATATCGAAGCCGAGTTTTGGCATGGAAATTGTTTCAGCCATTATTTCAAGACCTCCTTTGCCGCGGCAACGATGTCGGGAACTTGCGGGAGAGCGGCTTGTTCAAGGGTGCGGTTGTAAGGCAGGGGTACTTCTTTTTGCGCAACACGAATGATGGGGGCATCAACATAGTCGAAGGCTTCTTCATAGATGCGGCTGACGATTTCGCTGCCGACACCGTAGGACTTCCAACCTTCTTCGACGACGATCGCGCGATTGGTTTTCTTGAACGACTCGAGCACGGGTTCCATGTCAAGCGGACGCAGAGTGCGCAGGTCAACGATCTCGGCTTCGATGCCTTCTTTGGCGAGTTCATCGGCGGCTTTCATGGAGAGTTCGAGCCCCTTGCAATAGGTGACGATGGTGAGGTCTTTGCCGGGGCGTTGAATTTTGGATTTGCCGATCGGGATGAGGTATTCACCTTCGGGGACTTCGCCGCGGACTTGATACATGGTGGCGTGTTCGATGAAGAGAATCGGATCATTCGACCGAATGGCAGACTTGAGCAATCCTTTGGCATCTTCCGGCGTTCCAGGGCTGACGACTTTCAGACCGGGGAAGTGTGCAAAGATGGCGTCGGGAGTCTGCGAGTGGGTGGCGCCGAGTTGGCGTCCACCGCCACCGACGGCGCGAATGACGAGCGGCAGCATGAACTGACCGCCGAACATGTAGCGCAGTTTTGCAGCTTGGTTGACGATGTAGTCCATCGCGGAGAAGGCGAAGTTGATGGTCATCAATTCCGCAATCGGGCGCTGACCGACCATCGCAGCACCGATTGCACCGCCAATGATGGCGTTTTCTGCGATGGGGGTGTCCTTGATGCGGTCAGGTCCGTACTTGTCGTAAAAACCTTTGGTGACGGCGTAGGTACCGCCCCAAACACCAACTTCCTCGCCCATGATAAAGACGGCGGGGTCGCGGTCCATTTCTTCCATTAAAGCTTGCGAGATCGCCTCGCGCATTGTGATTTTTGCCATTGTGTGTCCTCGTGTTACTCGGACGACCATAGACCATTGACGATTGACCATGGTCTGTCGTCCATTGTCTGTGGTCTAGTCTGCGTAAATATCCGCGTAGAGGTCTTCCATTGTCGGCTCGGGGGAAGCTTCAGCGAACTCAACTGCCTTCATAACTTCCTCTTCCACACGGGCTTCGATTTCATCTAATGCCTTGCGGGTGGCGACCTTCTTATCAAGCAGGTACTTATTGAAGATACCAATGGGGTCTTCTTCCTGCCATTTTTTAACTTCTTCTGCTTTGCGGTAACGTTCGGGATCCCCCATGGAATGTCCGCGGAAGCGATACGTGTCGATCTCGAGCAAGTAAGGCTGACCTTCTTTGCGGATGAAGTCCATCGCCTCTTTCGCGGCTTCGTAGACTTTTGTCACATCCATGCCATCGACTTGTCCGTTCTTCATGCCATAGCCTTCCGCCTTCTGACGGATCTCGGTCACAGCCGAAGCACGTTCTACCGAGGTGCCCATGCCATATTGGTTGTTTTCACAGACCCACAGCACGCGCAAGCCCCAGGTTTTGGCAAGGTTCAAAGCTTCGTGGAAGTAGCCAATGTTGGTGGCGCCATCACCGAACATACAGATGGTGATGTTGTCGTTCTTGGCATACTGGTCGCCGAGCGCAAGACCTGCTGCAACGGGGAGGTGTCCACCGACGATGGCGTGTCCGCCCCACATGTTCTTTTCCACGCTAGCCATGTGCATCGAGCCGCCCTTGCCCTTGGACATGCCTGTTGCCTTGCCGAGCAGTTCCGCCATTACTTCGTTGGCAGAGATGCCGCAATTCAACGCCACACCGTGGTCACGATAGGCAGTGATCACACGATCACGAGGTTCACGCGCCGCGATCAAACCGGTCGAAACGGCTTCCTGACCAATGTACAGGTGCATAAAGCCGCCGATCTTGCCAGCCTGGTATAGTTCCGCACCGCGTTCTTCCACGCGACGGATCAACACCATCTGGTAATACAAATCAAGTAACTGTTCTTTCTTCATTATTGGGAACTCCGATAAGGATGGTAATACGCTTGAGGCGTAATTTTGGGTAGAAAAATATCTCAAGGAAGGAACACCAAACTCACTCTGACGTTCTGATTCCCGTAAATCGAATCGGGGATTATATCAGAGAAAGAACGTCCGATTTTCACCTTGATAGGATTTGAAAGTGGTAAAACGCACAACTCCCCGCCATGCAGCGGGGAGTTGTCTCATCTTCTATTTAATTTCCAGTCATTACTTACAGGCAGGCACGATCTGAGTAGCTCGTTGCGAAGCGCCATTCTCATTCAACGCTTCGATCTCATAGACGATGTTCTTGTTATAAGGGGCGTTGGTGTCTTTAAAATTAAAACGACTAGCCTTCACTTCTTGAACCGCTTTTCCATCACGGTAAATGCGGAAACTTGTCTCACCGCCGCCACTGGACCAACTCAACGTGACCGAGAATTTTTTCTGAGCCGATTGGCAAACCTGATCCACCACATAAAAATTCAATGGAACCCCAGGCAGTGGAGGAGCATTGCCGATGGTGAGCGTGCTGAGATCCTGATTTGGAGTTGCGTTCTCAGCGACCACCCAACATTCCCTTCCAGTTGCATTCACGACCTGCCACCATTCATTATCCTCGCTTCTACCAATGACCGAAAGCTCCTTGCCCAATGCGATTTGATCCACAATGTTATATAAAGTGCTGGGTCCATAACGGCAGTTCGAGTTCTTAGTAAGTGTGAGCTTAGGCGGTGTTTGCGGTGTCGGGGTTACAGGTATTGGTGTTTCAGTGGGGAGGCTGGTTGCCGTATCTTCGACCACAACCACATAGGTCACATTGGGGCTGGGTTCCGAAGAAGTATCCCCCGAGTCTGTGTTTTCTCTGGTTGCACTTGGCATGTTGCATGCAAGGATCGAAAGAATCAAAAAAACAAGAGCAAAAGATATTTCTCTTCTTGCCTTCATAATAAATCTCCTCTGGTTGGCTTGATACGATTGCGTAATTATACACTTCGCCCTTGATTCAAATTCATGTAAAATAAACTCATGGACTGGTTCACGAACTCAAAACAAGGTGAGGCGAAGAAATTGATATCTCTATTGGGGGATGCTGCGAAGCGTAACGCAGCCGCTCAAGATTTGATCAAACTCGGAGCGGATTCAGTCCCACCATTGATCGAAGCGCTTCAGACCCAAGACTTGAACCTGCTTGCCATCTACCAACAGATCCTTGCCCGAATCCCTGCCGCCTCTCCCGAATTGACGAAAGCCATGAAGTCTGCCCATCCCATCATCCGCGGACGAGTAGCAGAAGTATTTGGTATCAGCAAAGACAAAAATGCGATACCCGTCTTGATCGAAGCTTTACACGGCGAATTCTTTACAGTCCGTGCGCGGTCGGCAATGGCTTTGGCAAATATCGGTGACGTGCGTGTCCTGCCCGAATTACTTCCTTTATTGAAAGATCATGAAGATGAAACCCGCATTGCAGCATGCACTGCGATCGGAAGATTCCGTGACCCTTCCACTTTTGATGAACTCGCCAATGTTGCGCTTGACGACACAAAGATCGAAGTCCGCCAGGCTGCGGTGAAAGCTTTGGGAGACACAAAGAATCCAGCTGCGATTCCCTTCTTAATGGAAGCCCTGCGCGATTCGTTCTGGTGGTTCGAGCGTGAACAGGCTGTGCGCGTTTTGTTGACTGCCATTGAAGGGATGGGGGACGATGTTGTTGAACCGTTGATCGAAGCCTTGGGTGACCGCGAAGGAACTGTCCGTAAGTATGCGGCGATGATTCTTGGAAGACTGCGAGATCCGCGTGCCATCGAAGAATTGGGCATGACAGTTTATGATCTGCATCACGAGGTAAGCCTTACTGCGGCTGAAGCATTGGCTCAGTTTGGTGCACCCGCAGTCGAATTGCTGGCTGAAGCGTTGATCCACCCAGAGGCGTCGGTTCGGGAGCATGCCATTATTGGTTTGAGCATGATCCGCGATGAACGAGTCGTTCCGTATCTGATCGAAATGCTCCACGACCCAGATCGAGTTGTGAAGCGACAAGCGATCCACTTATTAGGTGACTTGAAAGATGTTCGAGCCATCCCGGTTTTGCAGGAAGTTGTAGCAAACCGTACAGACCGGGAACTTGCCGCATTTGCTAAAGAAGTGATCGCAAAGCTACAAAACTAGTGAAGATTCAACAATGAATTGATGGCAGGGGCGATCCCTGTTAGATCTGAGACGTCTGCAAAGGCGTCTCGTTTTGTTTTCCCACCGAATAATAGAAGCGGAACATGTGCGGCTGTATGTTTCCGTGTGCCAAGGTCTTCCATGTTGCCATGGTCAGAGGTAAGCAAGATGAGATCGTTTGCCAAATCCCAATTTGCAAGCAGACCTTTCAAAACGCCATCGAACACTTCGAGCTGTTTGACTGCCCAGGGCATATCTTGTTTGTGCCCGGCGTAATCACTTGCCCAGTATTCAAAGAAGGAGAAATCATAATCGCTGGCGAGTTTAGCAAGTTTTGCACCAGCGGTTTCCGGGTCGAAGAGGGGCGCATCGGGGAAGCCAAGGAAGTCTCGCCAGCCTTCGCCGGTGAAATCAGCAGAGAGCGCTGTTCCAGCGTAGTAATCTTTTTCAGTGAAGAGCGGAATTCCAGCATTGGTCAATGCCAGCGGGATGGATGAATACAACCGTTTTCCTGAATCAATTCCATCAAAGTAGCGTGGGGGATAGGCATTGAGCAGCGCGGCTTTCTTGCCAGCGTTGACGGTTCTTGAGAAAACTGTATGACCGTTGAGATATTGAGCCACCTCAGGATTCGGTTTGGGTCCGTAGTGATAGCCGAGTTCAGCAGGGATGTTGATCCCAGTTAATAGGACGGCTTGTCCTGTGGCGGATTGTGGCAGTCCTTTCACACCCAGGTTGGGGTCAACGGCTTTTAGCAAAATAGAATCACCTTCAAAGGGCGCAGCAGACTTGGTCATTTTTTGGCCGCCAAGCAGAGATTCCAGATGCGGCATGTTGGCGCGCAGGAAGGGATTTGTCTCAGGGTTGTCTTCACCTAAGCCGATGCCATCAAGGAAGAGAAAGAGGATTTTCATAAGGATAGTAAAGTAAGAAATGGAACGAGGTGTAAGACGAGTTGGATTCGTTACTTGTTACTCAATTGCCACAAAAACCATGCAGATGGTCGCTCACGCTTGTCCCAGCCGTCTTTGCGGGAGATGAGAGTCAGGTTGTGGCGTTGGATCAAGTCGAGGTCGGAGTTTACAAGCCCGGGTCCGGAAAGAAGCGGGTCGGATTTGAAGAAGCCGTAAATAAGCCAATATCCGCCTGGGGTGAGGACACGAGTCAGTTGAGTCAGATAATCCGCCTTGTTTTCAATGCCGTGAAAACAGCCGAGGTCGAGTGCCAGGTCGAATGGCGGTGTGACCTGATTCATTTTGGTGGCATCATCGGTGAAGACGTTGGCATTGATGCCGGCTTTACGGAGTTTTTGTTTTGCAATGCTCACTGCGCGTGAAGCAAAGTCGAACCCTTCCACTTGCCAACCTGCATTTGCAAGCGAAATGAGATTGGTGCCAGTACCGCAGCCAATGTCTAGTGCCCGACCTGCGGGATGGGCTGCCATGAAATCATATAGTTCAGGCGGAGTAATACCACTATCCCAGGGAGCTTTATTGGTTAAGTAAGAAAAATTGAATTTTAAACGGCGGAGGAGATTATTCATTCGCAAGAGTGTCGCGCACGCGCTGGGGGTCGAAATCGCCGACCATGCGCCAGATTTCGTTGCCTTCTGAATCAAAGTAGATAAAAGTGGGTGTGAATTCAAAGCCGTACAATGGAGCAAGATCCATGCCGATCTGTTCCTGTATGTTGAGGCGAATGACGAGGAGTTCATCGCCGACTTCCTGTTCGAGCTCGTCCACGACGGGCTTTATCGATACGCAGCGTATTCAGTAGGGGGATTGAAATTCGAGCAGCACAGGTTTGCCGGTGCCGATCATGGCCTGTACTTGTTTGGCGTCGTCCATCAGCAGCGTTTGGCGTGGATGCATGATCGTCCATGCTACAATCAAACCACCAACGATCACACCAAAGGCGAGATAATCGTTCCATTTCGGTTTGTTCGATAGCAGAATTGCCCCCGCAACGAATACAAAACCTGCACCTATTAAAATAAAGGAATAAAGCTCGAAGATTTCGCCCATTTATGGAGCCTGATATAGTCTAAGATGTCATAAATTTTGTGTGACGCTTCACACTTTGACAATTCATTTGAGTTCTTTTACAATCGTGCAACCTGCATCACAATCTTATAAGAACAGGAAGGTAACTTACTTATGAAAGAGTATACCACCGAGTTTATCCGCAACGTTGCGTTGGTTTCGCATGGCGGAGCAGGGAAGACCATGCTTGCAGAGGCATTCCTGCATGTCACGGGGGCGACGACCCGTCTTGGAAAGGTGGAAGACGGGACTACGATATCGGATTACGATGACGAAGAACATAAAAGAAAAATTTCGATCTATACAAGCGTAATCCCGGTTGAACACAAGAATTACAAAATAAATTTTCTTGATGCGCCAGGCTACACTGATTTTGTGGGCGAGATGGTTTCCGCCTTGAGTGTGGCAGATGGCGCAATTATTTTAGTTGACGCGGTTGCCGGCATTGAAGTGGGCACCGAGCTCGCCTGGCGCTATTGCGACCAATTCAATCTGCCGCGCTTCTTTGTCATCAACAAGATGGATCGCGAGAACGCAGATTTCCAAAAGACCTACGATTCCATCAAAGAATTCGTTGAAGCGCATGGTAAACGTGTCGTTCAGGTTCATATCCCAATCGGCGAGAAGCAGAATTTCAAAGGCGTTGTGGATGTGATTGGGATGAAATCCTATATGGGTGACGGCAAGACCACTGCTGAGATCCCAGCTGAGTTAAAAGAAGCTGCCGAAAAAGCCCACTTTGCGATGGTGGAAGATGCCGCCGAAGGCGAAGACGAATTGATGGAAAAATATCTCGAGAACGGCTCTCTCACAGATGAAGAAATGGTGCGTGGTCTCGAAGATGTGGTCTACGCTGGGAGCTTTGTTCCGGTCTTTTGCGCAGCGGGTGCTCATGAAGTTGGTACGATCGCCCTGCTCAATGACATCATTGACCTGATCCCTTCGCCGCTGCAGGCTGTGAAACGAACTGCGCAAGGCAAAGATGGCGTTGAAGAATTGAAACCATCCGACTCGGCTCCGTTGGCTGCTTATGTGTGGAAAACCACTGCCGACCCGTTCGTTGGAAAAATGACCTACTTCCGTGTGTTCTCTGGCTCCATTCAAGCGGATGCGCATGTGTGGAATCAGCCCAAGGGCGCTGATGAACGTATGTCGGGTATGCACTTCCAGCGTGGTAAGGAAGGTATCTCTGCGAAAGTTGTTCATGCTGGCGATATTGCTGTGGTTTCCAAGCTAACTGTATCTGCCACCGGTGACACATTCTGCGATAAGGGACATCCGCTGACTATTGAAAAGCCGCAATATCCGGCGGCACTTTACCGGGTAGCGATCACTCCAAAAACACAAGCAGACGCAGCGAAGATCTCTACCGTGTTGACCCGTTTGAGCGAAGAGGATATGACCCTCTCTTGGCAGAACGATCCAACGACCCACGAAACCGTTTTTCAGGGCATGGGCGATCAGCACATTGATGTGGCTGTTCATCGTGCACAGGCGAAGTTCCAGGTGGGTATTACCACTCGCGAACCAAAGATCCCATACCGAGAAGGTATTACCCGTAAGGCTGCGGCTCAATACCGCCATAAGAAACAATCGGGCGGTGCTGGTCAGTTCGGTGAGGTCCATCTGCGCATCGAGCCGTATATGGAAGGTGATTTTGACTTCCAGGATGCGTTGGTGGGTATGAACCTCTCTCGCTCCTACCTGCCTCCGATCGAGAAGAGCATCCGTGCCACAATGGAAAAAGGCGCGTTCGCCGGTTACCCCATGAGCAATGTGCGTGTGACCGTCTACGACGGCAAGGAACATGAAGTTGACTCGAAGCCGGTCGCATTCGAAATTGCTGGACGTGAAGCTTTCAAACTTGCTGTGTCTGAAGCTGGTCCCGTATTATTTGAGCCGATCATGATCGTCCGCGTTACTTGCCCGGATGCGAACATGGGTGATGTGATGAGTGATCTCAACACTCGCCGTGGACGTGTGCAAGGGACAGAAACTGAACGCGGCAATACGACCATCATTGCGCATGTGCCAATGGCGGAAATGCTGAAGTACACCACACAAGTTCGCTCGATCACTGGTGGTCGCGGTTTCTTCACCATGGAGTTCGATCACTACGACACCGTGCCGACCCATATTGCAGGTCCGATCATTGAAGCACACAAGAAGGAAATGGAAGCCAAGAAGGAAGAGTAGTTCAGGGGTCAGTGACCTGTAACCGTAAGCAATAAAAATCCCGAAGCATCAAGGTTCGGGATTTTTTGTCTTAATTCTGTACTGACTTAAGCTATTTGGGCGAAAAGAGGATATCTTCAACTGGGGTTTTCATGCGAATGCGCCTGCCGGAAATTGTCATCAGGTCTGCAAGTGATTTTTTCTTGGTGCCATCCCATAGCACAAGATTGTCACGCTGCTTGGACATGTATTCCTGTAATTTTCCGAAGTTGGAATAATTGTCAAAGAAGCTGACGATGCGACGGAAAAGTTTGGGCATGAGCAGAATGTCTTCTTCGAGTGTGCGGATGTCCCACAGGGTGAAGTCGGATGTCTTATCGATGGACCAGATGCCGCGTTTGGTCTTGCGGGCGCGGGCAACCACAGCACGGATCTTCTCGGCAAAGGTTCTGTCGGTGGTGGTGTAGAAGGTGGGGTAGACCAACCCCTCACGTGCAAGTTGGAAGTTGATCGAGTCTTCAATGGGTAGGATGGCTGAGTCCATGATGGCGCCATCGGTGAGTTTGGCTGATTTGGGGAAGACGTAGCTCACGGGGCGTCCGAAGCGGTCTACATCTGCGGAGGCGATAAAGCCTGCTTTGCCGTCATCCGCATCCACGATCTGGGTCATGCTCAGGCTGTAGGTAACATCCTTGATGTTGATCAGCTCAAGCAGCGCTTCCATGGCCGCCAACGCGAATGGACGAGGCTGGTGGTAGCCCTCGTAATGAGTCTCCATTGCGTCTATGGCTTCGACGCGGAGTTGCTTTTTTTTTGGATGCTTTATCCGCTGCTGTTTCCCATTGGAAGAAATCCCAATGTTCCGGCTTGTTTGCCTGAAAGCGGATCGAGTCGCCATCGGGTTGAAATCCTTTTACATGAAACGTACCAGCAATCACTTTGTATTGAGTCATGTTCGCCTCCTGATGTTGGGATGTTAATCCATTATAGGATTTTTTCAGGCAAATACAACCGACCTGTATTAGAATTTGTGTTATGCCAACTGTGAAATTCCCCGCTCTTATGAAATTCTATGTGGAGAACCAAAGTGAGTTCCAAGTAAATGGTTCAACAGTTGCCGAGTTATTGGAAAATGTATTGCTCCGTTACCCGGCACTCAAAACTCACTTATTCGATTCGAAAGGGGACCTGCGACGGCACTTCAACATTTTTGTGAATGGGGTGCATGTGCGTGAACTAGACGGAATGGAAACCAAGTTGAAAGAAGAAGATAAGGTAATTTTGATGGCATCGGCTGCGGGGGGATAGGTTAATGATTGGATAAGATTTTCCGATTGGGGGCATTTTAATATTGACAAAATCGGTAAGATTCATAGAATAGGCGCAATCTATGTATCAACCTATGAAACTTACTGAATATTGCTTGTGTCTTGGGCGGGGCTCGTAGCCGCCGCCTGAGAAGATAGTTTTCCGCAGTCAACGGACTCAGACGGTAGAGCGACCCCCGCGTGCATCGAATTTGCA
>VFQT010001274.1_pt1 | contig 31276 bp, 31 predicted proteins | sample 3512381 | NCBI WGS metagenome assembly VFQT01 (sample SAMN10412376, study PRJNA504923) | tailings metagenome | isolation source: Relicate 2 Philex TSF3 active mining site | place: Philippines: Tuba, Benguet | collected 2017-08-29
GCGCGGGCCTTGGCGGCGTTGAGGAGCTTGCCGGCGGCGGGGCGCTCCTCCTTGGAGAGCGAGCCCATCGCCTTCATCACCGCGGTGAGCGAGCCGTTGGGTCCGACCAGACGGGCCTTGAGGGCCTCGAGCTCGGCGCGGGTGCCCACGGCGCCGGCGGCGGCCTCGGCCTCGGTCAGGGCGCGGTCAAGCTGGTGTTGCATGGTTGGAGGAATGCGGGGGGCGAGGGCGGGCGGCAAGCGCAAGCACGCACAAGCGGACCCCGGGGAGGCCGGGGTCCGCGCGGGCGACGGGCGCCGGCCTCAGGCCAGGGCGGCCTTGGCCTTCGACACGATGGCCTCGAAGGCGGGCGCGTCGTGGATGGCGAGCTCGCTGAGGTTCTTGCGGTCGAGGACGATCCCGGCCTTCTTCAGGCCGGCGATCAGGCGGCTGTAGGAGATGCCGAGGGGACGGCAGGCCGCGTTGAGGCGGACGATCCACAGCTGGCGGAACTCCGTCTTCTTCTCGCGGCGGTCGCGGTAGGCGAACTTCTCGGCGCGCATGACCGCCTCCATCGCATGGAGGTAGAGGCGGGACTTGCTGCCAAAGTAGCCCTTGGCGCGCTTGAGGGTCCGCTTGCGGCGGGCCTTGGTGTAGGGTGCGTTGGTGACGCGAGGCATGTTGGTCTATTGGGTTTTGGGTTTCGGGCCGGCGGGTCGCCTTGGGTGAGTCACCCGCCTGGCCGCAAAGGGGATTCGCGCTATCAGGCGAAGGGCATCGAGATCTTCATCTTCTTCTCGAAGCCGGAGTCGACCCGCTTGGCCTTGTTCGCGCGGCGGCGCTGCTTGCGCGACTTGGCCGACAGGAGGTGGCGGGTGTTGGGGGAGCGGCGCATGACCTTGCCGGAGCCGGTCACCTTGAAGCGCTTGGCAATGGACTTACGGGTCTTTTGCATGGCGGAAAGGGTCGGAACAAAGGGGTTAGGAGGGGCTTTGTAAAGGGGAAAGGAGGGGCGAGGGGGACAAATGGGGATTAAAGGGACCGAGGGGATGGAAGGGATAAAAAGAAGGGGAAGCATGGGGGCGACTGAGGAGCGGACGGCGGCGGCAGGGCCGATTCTTCAACCGAAGTTGCCTCAAGACCCATTCGCCCCCCTTTTTGCCGTCACCTCCCTCGCTTTCATCCCTTCTATCCCTTCATCCATTCTATCCTTTCCCCCCCTATCCCCATGCTCCCCATAGGCAAACGACCCAAACTGGACTTCGAGATCGAGGCCCTCGTGGACGGCAACGTCGTCCGCGGCCCCTTCGCCGACCTTCTGGACGGGCCGACCGTGGTGTCGGTCTGGATGCGCAACAACACCTCCGCCTGCGACAAGCAGTCCGCCGAGCTCGGCAAGGCGGAGAAGGCCATCCTCAAGGCGGGCTACCGCCTCGTCGGGGTGTCGCGGGACACCTGCGGGTCCCACGCCAAGTACGCCGCCAAGCACGGGTTCCGCTACACCCTCGTGGCGGACCCCGAGGACAAGTTCTCGCGGGCGCTCGACGCCATGGTCGAGAAGTCGATGTACGGACGGAAATACACCGGGCCGGCGCGCGCGGCCTACGTCTTGGATGCGAAGGGGACGCTGGTCGGCGCGCTGCCCAAGGTCGAGGCGGCGGCGCACGGCCGCGAGGTGCTCGACCTCCTCGGGTCGCTGGGCTGAGGCGACCACCCCACCCGTTCGGGCTTGAATCCGAGGGGGCGAGGGGCATCGTGCCCTCATCCCAGCACCCCCAGCCACCTGATGTCCCTGCCCTTCCGTCCGTCCGGCCCCCGGCCCAACAATAACTCGCAGCAAAGGGGAGGCGCCAGGGGGAGGCCCCAGGACACCGGTCCGCGCCGCAACGAGCGCATCCGCGTCCCCGAGGTGCGCGTCATCACCGCCAAGGGCGAGATGCTCGGCATCATGCCGACGGAGCGCGCGATCGCGCTGGCCCGCGAGCACGGCGTCGACCTCATCGAGATCGCGGCGACCGCCCAGCCGCCCGTCTGCAAGCTGATCGAGATGGGCAAGTACCTCTACGAGGAGGCCAAGAAGAACAAGCACCAGAAGCACACCGCCAAGATGAAGGAGGTGAAGCTGCGCCCCCGCATCGACGAGCACGACCTCTTCATCAAGGTGCGCCGCGCCGAGAACTTCCTCTACCACGGCCACAAGGTGAAGCTGGTCCTCCAGTACCGCTTCCGCGAGCTCGAGCACGCCGAGCTGGGCGTCGAGACCGTCAAGCGCGTCATCGCCGCCCTGACCAACGTCTGCACCGCCGACAACGCCCCCAAGCGCGTCGGCCGCAGCATCGTCATCGGGCTCACGCCCCTCCAGCAGAACCGGCGCAAGCTCGTGCACAACGCCGAGCCGGGCGACGAGGACATGGAGGACGACTCGGCCCTGCCCGACGAGGACGGCGACGAGGGCTGACCCATGCGCCTGGCGGCCGCCCTGCTCCTGGTCGCCCTGGCCCCGCTCGCGGCCCAGGATGTCTGGCTCGGCGACTCGCTGGCGCGGCTCGGCTTCGCCAACCCGACGCCGGCGCGCCCGGGCGAGGAGCGCCTCGCCCGCGCCAAGGGCTCGCCCGCGCTCGTGGAGGCGGCGCGCGACTCGGACACGCTGCTGGTCGACGGCATCCGGGTCTCCCTGAACGCCCCGCTCGGCCTGCGGCCGATGCGGATGCCCACCGGCCCCGCGGTGCCGCGCCTGACCGTCTCCCGCGGCGACTACGACCGGACGCTCGCCCCCCTGCTCTGGACCCCGCCGCCGGAGGCGCGGCGCCCGAGGCGCATCCTCATCGACCCCGGCCACGGCGGCAAGGATCCCGGCAAGCAGAGCAAGGAGCTGAGGATGGACGAGAAGTACCTCACGCTCGACACCGCGAACCGCCTCGCCGCCCTGCTCTCGGCCGCGGGCTACGAGGTGCATCTCACCCGCACGAAGGATGTCTTCGTCGAGCTGGAGGACCGGGCCAGGCGCGCCGCCGCCCTCAAGGCCGACCTCTTCATCAGCCTCCATTACAACGCGGCCGCCGCGCCGTCCGCCTCGGGCATCGAGACCTATTGCCTGACGCCGGCCGGGCAGTTCTCGACCAACGACCCGGGCAACCGCGGCTCGACCGGGGCCCTGCCCGGCAACCGGCACGACGCGCTCAACATCCGCGCCGCGTACCAGGTCCAGCGCGCCCTGGTCACGCGCCTCGAGGCCCGCGACCGCGGCGTGCGCCGCGCCCGGTTCAGCATGCTCAAGGACCTGTCCTGCCCCGGCATCCTGGTGGAGGGCGGGTTCATGTCGAACCGCTCCGAGATGCTCCGCCTCTCCCAGGAGAGCCACCGCCAGAAGCTGGCCGCGGCGATCGCCGAGGGCGTCGCCGCCTACGCCGGGGCCCTGCCGCGCTGACTCAGCGGGCGAGGTGCCAGCCGAGCGCCACCGCGCCGAGGCCGAGCGCCAAGGTCCCCGCGGCGTAGCCCGCGGCGGCGGCCAGGCGGCCGTCGGCGGCGAGGCGGGCGGCCTCGAGCCCGAAGGCGGACCAGGTGGTGAAGCCGCCGCAGAAACCGGTCATCAGGAGGGCGCGTGCCGCATCGGAGCCGGCCTTGGCATGGAGGTAGCCGATGAGGCCGCAGCCGGCGACGTTGGCCGCGAGGGTGCCGAGGGGCGCGACGCCGGCGAGCGCGAGGCCGAGCCCGTGGCGGGCGAGGCTGCCGAGGGCGCCGCCGAGGGCCACGAGCATCCAGGTCATGCCGGAGGGTGGTCGCGGCGCGGGTCCCGGGCAAGCGGGTTTGCGCGCTTCCCTCGGGCGGCGGCGCCTGCCATCCTCCGGCCGATGCGCGCGCTCCCGCTGCTCCTCGTCGCCTTCGCCCTGGCGCGCGCCGCGATCGACCCCGCGACCGTGGCCGTGGTGGCGTCGCGCGACCCCGAGTCGGCGGCGCTGGCGCGCGACTACGCGCGCTCCCGCGAGATCCCCGAGGCCAACGTCATCCTGCTGGACCTTCCGGCCACGGCTCAGGCCTCGGTCGGCTGGGGCGACTATTCCCGCCTCATCCTCAACCCGCTGCGCGCGGAACTCGGCGCCCGGGGATTGCTCACGGGAAAGATGGCCGAGGCGACGGACGCGCGCGGGCGGCGGGCGTTCGCGGCCGAGGGACCCCAGCGCCTGCGCTGGATCGTGCTCTGCCGCGGGATGCCCTGGCTGATCCGGCGCGACCCGGGCCCGGATGGCAAGGCGCCCGGCGCGTCGCCCGCCTCGGAGGCCGCCTCGGTGGACAGCGAGCTCGCCCTGATCGCCGCGCCCGACACGGACCCCGCGGGGGCGCGCCCGAACCCTTGGTCCGGCAAGCCCGTCGCCGAGCCCCCGGCCTCGGCCGCCATCCGCACGGCCCGGCTGGACGGCCCCACCGATGCCGACGTGCGGCGGGCGTTGGCGGGAGCCCGGTTCGCCGAGGCGCGCGGGCTGAGGGGGCGGGCCTATGTCGACAACGGCGGGCCCTACAAGGAGGGCGACGATTGGCTGCGCCGCGTGGCGTCGCTCTGCCGGGACCTCGGCTTCCCGACCGATGTCGAGGCCACGCGGGCGCCGCTGGCCGAGCTGGCGCGGTTCGACGCGCCCGCGCTCTACTTCGGATGGTACGAGGCCTCGCCCAAGGGCAAGCTGGCCGATCCGGAGGCGCGGCTGGCGCCCGGCGCGGTGGCCTTCCACCTGCACAGCTTCTCCGGGGTGGAGCTGCGGAGCGCGACCCGGGGATGGACGGGGCCCTTGGTCGCCAAGGGCGCGGCGCTGACCTTCGGCAACGTCGCGGAACCTTACCTCGGCCTCACCCTCCGGCCGGACGCGCTCCTCGCCGGACTTGCCGGCGGGCTGACGGCAGGCGAGGCGGCCTGGGCGGCGACGCCCTCGGTGAGCTGGATGGGCGTCATCGTCGGGGACCCCTTCTACCGCCCCTTCGCCACCCCGCTGCACGAGCAGCTCGACCCCGCCCTCCGACCGGCCGATGCGTGGAGCGGGTACCCCTACCTCCGCGCCGCGGGCCGGGAGCAGGTCGACCCGGAGCTGCGGGAAGCCTTGCTCGTGACCGGGCTCCAGCGGTCGGCCAGCGTGGCCGGCCTGCTGGACTACGCCCGGCACCGGCAGGCCGCCGGCAAGCCCTTCGAATGGCCCAACCGCGCCCTGCCCCGCCTGGACACGGAGGACCCCGGCCTGCTCCTGGAGGCGGCGGCCTTCCTCCGCAAGGCCGGCAAGACCCGGGAGGCGGAGGAATTGGCGGGGCGCCTGCGGCAGCGGCTGCCGAGCGACCCCGCGCGGCGCAAGACCTGGGAGAAAGCCCTCGGGGACTGACGGTTTTTGCCCTTGCCAGGCGCGCCCCGGACAGGCTTGCTGGACCTTCCTTCGGCCCCCGGGCGACTCGCCCGGAGACCTTCCGGAGGAAAACCAACAACCCACCAAACCCCGGAACCGTCCTCCGCGACGCCCGGGACCCAACCAAACAACAACCCACATGAGCATCATGGAAAAACTGCTCGCCGAATCCGGTTTCGGCGCGCTCAAGGCCCACTCCGTCGTCAAGGGCAAGGTCATCGAGATCCGCAAGGACACGGTGGTCGTCGACATCGGCGGCAAGTCCGAGGGCTTCATCCCCCATTCCGAGTTCCCCGACATCGGCGAGGTCCAGGTCGGCCAGGACATCGAGGTCTACCTCGAGCGCCTGGAGACCAAGGAGGGCACGCCCCTCGTCTCGTATGACCGCGCCCAGCAGATCCGCCGCTGGGAGAGCATCGAGGCCAACTGCACCGAGGGCTCCATCGTCCAGGGCCGCATCAAGGCCAAGGTCAAGGGCGGCCTCATCGTCTCGGTCGGCGTCGACGCCTTCATGCCGTCGTCCCAGATCGACGTCGTCCAGCCCAAGAACCTGGACGCGCTCGTCGGCCAGACCTTCGACTTCAAGATCATCAAGATCAACAAGGACAAGAAGAACATCGTCGTCTCGCGCCGCGAGCTCGTCGAGGAGCAGCGCTCCGAGAAGCGCCGCCTCCTGCTCGAGGACGTCAAGCCCGGCACCATCCGCCGCGGCGTGGTGAAGAACATCACCGACTACGGCGCGTTCGTCGACCTCGACGGTCTCGACGGCCTCCTGCACGTCACCGACATGAGCTGGGGCCGCATCGGCCACCCGAACGAGGTCGTGAAGGTGGGCGAGGAGCTCTCCGTCATGGTCATCGAGGTGGACCGCGAGCGCGAGCGCGTCTCGCTCGGCCTCAAGCAGACCCAGTCCAACCCCTGGGAGGGCATCGAGCGCCGCTTCCCCGCCGGCGGCAAGGTCCGCGGCAAGGTGGTCAACCTCGTGGCCTACGGCGCCTTCGTCGAGCTCGAGCCCGGCGTCGAGGGCCTCGTCCACGTCTCCGAGCTGTCCTGGACCAAGCGCGTCCAGAAGCCCTCGGACATCCTCAAGGTCGGCCAGGAGGTCGAGGCCATCGTGCTCCAGGTCAACACCCAGGAGCAGAAGATCTCGCTCGGCCTTCGCCAGCTGGAGTCCAACCCCTGGGAGATGGTCCGCCAGAACTTCCCCGTGGGCGCCCGCGTCCGCGGCAAGGTCCGCAACCTCACCAACTACGGCGCCTTCGTGGAGCTGCAGGACGGCATCGACGGCATGGTCCATGTCTCCGACATGAGCTGGACCCGCCGCATCACCAACCCCGGCGACCACCTGAAGAAGGGCGACGACGTGGAGGCCGTGGTGCTCGACGTCGACGTCGACCAGCAGCGCATCTCGCTCGGCATCAAGCAGACCATGGAGGACCCCTGGTCCGCCATCGACCGCACCTACAAGGTGGGCGACCTGGTCAAGGGCAAGGTCTCGAAGATCGCCAACTTCGGCGCCTTCGTGGAGCTGTCCGACGACATCGACGGCCTGGTCCACATCTCGCAGATCTCCGAGGAGCGCGTCGAGAACGTGAAGGACGTCCTCAAGGTCGGCCAGGAGGTCGAGGCCCGCGTGATCAAGATCGACAAGGACGAGCGCCGCATCGGCCTCTCCATCAAGGCCGCCGGCTACGACGCCGACCGCCTCGCGGCCGAGATCACGAGCTACGACCGGATCAAGCAGCCCTCGACCGGCCCCGCGCCGACCGGCGGCTCCTCGACCTCGAGCGGCTCGTTCTCCTCGGGCGGCGACTTCAACAGCCTCGGCGACCTGCTCGACAAGGCGGGCAACTGAGGCCGTCCCCGGCCCCCGAACGGACCCCGGCGCGAGCCGGGGTCTTTTTTTGCGCCCGGGGTTGAGCCCGGCGGCGGGCGCGGCACGATATCGGCATGGCCTGGACGGCGCACCTGCCCCCGATCGGCGAGCTCGCCGGCGAGCTCCTCGCCCTCGCGCTGGTCGCCTGGGCCTGGTCGCAGCTCGGCCGCCGGAAGCACCGCGACCTCGCCCGCGGGCGGAGCGAGCTCCGCCGCCTCGCGCACGCCCTCGGCGGGGAGCCGGCAACGGCAGGGAACCGGGTCGAGGTCCTGGCCGACGCCGACGGGCGGGAGATGCTCGCGGCGCTGCGGGAGGGCATCCTCGGGGCGCGCTCGCGCATCGCGATCGGGACTTACATCCTGGCGAACGACGCGGTTGGCAGGGAGGTCGCGGCGCTGCTCGCCCGGCGGGCGCGGGAGGGCGTCGAGGTGCGCCTGCTGGTCGACGCCATCGGCAGCCGGCGGCCGCCGTGGCTGGCGCTGCGACGGCTGCGCGCGGCGGGCGGCGAGGTGGCGCGGTTCAACCCCCTGCTCTCGCTGCGCGGGCGCGGGAGCGCCAACTGGCGCAACCACCGGAAAATCGCCGTCTTCGACGGGGCGACCGCGATCGTCGGCGGCCACAACCTCGGCCTCTGGTACGTGGGCGACCGTCCGAGGCGCCGGCGCTTCCGCGACGCCTCCTTCCGCATCGCGGGGCCGGCGGCCTCCGCCCTCGAGAACATCTTCCTCACCGACTGGTGCCAGGCCACCGGCGCCGCGCCGCGCGAGCTGGAGGCCGCCTTCCGCGACAGCCCGCCGGCGGCGGGCGAGGCGCGCGCCGAGGTCGTCGACTCCGGCCCGGACGCGCCGGACGACCCGCTCTGGCACCGGCTGCGCGACCTCATCGGCGGGGCGCGCGCGTCGGTCGACATCGTCACCCCCTACTTCGTGCCCGACGCGGGCATGGTCGCCACCCTGCGCGACCGGTTGGCGGCGGGGGTGCGGGTGCGCATCGTGGTGCCGCGCCTCTCGGACCACCCCATCACCGACTTCGCCCGGCGCGCGACGCTGCGCGAGCTGCGGGACCTGGGGGCGGAGGTGCGCCTGCACCGCCGGGGGGTGCTGCATGCCAAGCTCGTGGTCGTCGACGGGGAAGCCGCGGTCGTCGGCTCGGCCAACTTCGACATGCGCTCCTTCTTCCTCAACTACGAGCTCGCGGTCGTGCTGCGCGGCGAGGCCGCGCTCGCGCCGGTGCGCCGCCTGCTGGCGGACCTGGTCGCCGAGTCGCGGGCCCCGAGCGAGGCGTCGATCCGCCGGGCGCACGCCTGGCACGGGCGCCTGCTGGAGCGGGCCGCGGGCTGGATCGCCCCCCTGCTCTGATCAGGCGAGGAACTCCCGGACGCGGCCGACGAGGCCGGGCTCGGGGAGGAGGAAGGCGTCGTGGCCGGCGTCGGTCGCGACAAGGTGGAACGCGCCGTTGGGGCCCGCCGCCTCGGCGGCGGCGCGGCACTCGGCGGGCGGATAGAGCCCGTCCGAGGAGAAGCCGACGGCCAGCACCTTGGGGGAGCCGGGACGGGCGAGGCCGGCGGCGCGCCCGGTGATGTCGAAGCGGTCGACGGCGCGGGTGATGCGCACGAAGGCGTTGGCGTCGAAACGGCGGACGAAGGCCTCGCCCTGGTGCCGCAGGTAGCTCTCGACCTGCCAATGGACGGGGTCGCCCGGTCTCGACCCGGGGACCACGGCGCGACCGAGCTTCCGGTCGAAGGCCTCGTGGGAAAGGTAGGAGGCGTGCCCGACCATGCGGGCCACGGCCAGGCCGGAGTCGGGCCCCTCGCCGGGCCGGTAATGGCCGCCGCGCCAGCGGGGGTCGGCGAGGATGGCGGCGCGGGCGACGGCGTTGAGCGCGAGCGCGAGAGGGGGCTGGCGGAGGCCGGCAGCGAGGGTCACGACGCGGTCGACCTCAGCCGGATGGTCCAATGCCCAGAGCAGCGCCTGCATGCCGCCCTTGGAGCCTCCGACGACCGCGCGAAGCCGGCGGATGCCGAGGTGGGCGACGAGGCGCCGCTGGGCCTGGACGACGTCGCCGAAGGTGATCTCGGGGAAATCTCCCCCATAGGACGCCCCGGTGGCGGGGTCCGTCGAGAGGGGGCCGGAGGAGCCGCGGCAGCCGCCCAGGGTGTTCACGCCGATGACGAAGAAACGGTCCGTGTCGATCATCCGGCCGGGGCCGACGAAGGCGTCCCACCAACCCGGCTTGGGGTCGGCGGGGTCATGGCGGCCGGCGACGTGATGATCGCCGCTGAGGGCGTGAGGGACCAGGATGGCGTTGGACGCATCCTGGGCCAGGCGGCCGTAGGTCTCGTACCGCAGCTCGAGCCGCGGCAACGCCCCGCCGAGCTCGAGGGGAAAGGGGCCTTCGAAGGCGACATCGGCCGGTCGGACGATGCCGACGCCGCGGGAACCGTCGGCGTCGTGGCTGGGAGGATCGTCCGTCACGGGCCGAAGCGAACCCGGCGGCGGCTCCCGAGGCAAGCCAAGGGCGTGTCCTAAACTCGGGGATTGCCGCCGCGGTTGGCGGCCGTGTCCTTGGAGGGGATGGCCCACGAGCATGGAAAGGACTGCTGCGGCGGCGACACCGCCGGCCGCGTCGAGCAGGCGCTGGGCCGGCTGCGCGCCTCGGGCCTGCGCGTGACCGAGGCGCGGCGCGGGCTGCTGCGGGCCCTGGCGGGCTCCAAGGTGCCCCTGGCGGTCGACGAGATCCATCGCCGGTCCGGCCGGGGAAAGGCGGACCGCGTGACCATCTACCGGAGCCTCGAGGCGTTCGAGCGGGCCGGCATCGTGCGCCGGCACCCCCTCGAGAAGGGTCGCTCGCTCTACGCCCTAGAGACGCCGGGCCATCATCATCACCACCTGGTCTGCCGAGCCTGCGGGGCGATCGAGCGGCTGGACGCCTGCGACGCCGCCGCGGTGGAGGCGGGCGCCAAGGCCCGGGGCTTCACCCAGCTGTCGCACGTCCTCGAGGTCCACGGCATCTGCCCCCGCTGCGCCCATGGCTGAGCTGCCCGCCACCGCCTTCATCCTCGGCGCGGGCCTCGGCACGCGACTCCGGCCGCTCACGGACCGCCTGCCCAAGCCGCTCCTGCCGCTCGGCGGGCGCCCGCTCGTGCTCGCCGCCATGGAACGGCTCGCGGCCGGCGGCGTCCGCCGCTTCCTCATCAACACGCACCATCTGCCCGCGGCTTGGCAGGCCGCCTTACCCGAGGGCCGGCTGGGGGAGGCGACGGTCGAGCTCGTGCATGAGCCGGAGCTCCTCGAGACCGGCGGCGGGCTCGCCAACATCTCGGGTCTCCTCGGCGAGGCCGAGACGGAATTGCTGGTGTGGAACGGCGACATCCTCTGCGACACCGACCTCCGGCCGCTCGCCGCGGCGCACCGCAGGACCGGGGCCGAGGCGACCCTCCTGCTCCGCCCCGAGGGCCCGAACGCGAACGTGCGGGCGGATCCGGAAGGACGCGTCACCGACCTCCGCGACCGCCTGGGCTCGCGCGACCGGGCCTTCCAGTTCACGGGCATCGCCATCGTCAGCCGCGCCTTCGCCCAGGGGACCCCGCGCGACAAGGCCTCGCTCGTCGAGCACCTCCTGCGCCGGGTCGCCGCCGCGCCCGGCGCGGTCCGCGCCCATGTCGACGGCAACGGCGCCTGGGACGACATCGGGACGCCGGAGGCCTACGCCCGGGCGCACCTCGCGGCCGCCGGGGCGGCGGCCGAGGCGCTGGGCTGGAGGGTCCGGGTGGACGGGGCCATCGCCAAGGGAGGCTCGTCGCGGCGGTTCGCGCGGGCCGACGGGCCGGGCGGCGCCGCGGGCATCCTCTGCCTGGACGACGGGCTGAAGCCCGAGAACCGCGCCTATGGCGCCCTGGCTCGCCTGCTGCGCGAGCGGCTCGGGATGAACGTCCCCGCCGTCCTCGCCGACACGCCGGCCGGGGCCCTGGTCCTCGAGGACCTGGGGACGACCGACCTGCTGGCGCTCACGCGCGAACCCCGCTACCCGTGGGCCGTCGTCGCCGACGCGATCGGCCAGGCGGCGCGCCTGCATGCCGGCGGGTTGGCCGCCGCGGACGCGGCCGGCATCGCCCTCCAACCGGGATTCGACGAGACGCTCCATCGCTGGGAGCGGGATTACTTCGCGGAGCACGTCCTCGCGGGACGACGGCTCGACCGCGGCGTGATGGACGAGATGGCGTCGCTCGCGCGCGAGCTGCTCGCCCAGCCGAGGGTGGCCGTGCATCGCGATTTCCAATCGCAGAACCTGCTCGCGCGCGACGGCCGCGCCTGGCTCATCGACTTCCAGGGCCTTCGCGCCGGGTGCGCGGCCTACGACTTCGCCTCCCTCGCCTTCGACCCCTACGTGACAAGGTCCGACGCCCAGCTCTGGCGCATCGAGATCGAGGACGAGGCGCGCGAGGCCTCCGGATGGAAGGCCTCCCGCGACGCCTGGACCCACCTGCTGCATGTCGCGGGCGCGCAGCGCCTGCTGCAGGCCTGCGGGGCCTACGCCAACCTCGGACGGCGCCAGGGACGCGCGGACTTCCTCGCGCACCTGCCCCAAGGGCTGGCCAACCTCGAGCAGGCCGCGCTCGGCTGCGGACGGCGCCGTCTCGCGGCGCTCGCGGGCGAGCTCAGGGAAGCCGAGCTCAGCGCCCGGGCTCGCTGACGGGCGGCGCTGGGGGCGCGGCGGGCGCGGGCGCGGACGGGGGATCGAGCCGGAGCACCCTCCTCAGGAATTGGCGCAGGACACCGGCCTCGGCCTCGCGCTCGAGGAAGGCGGCCTCGTCGCGCCGGCGGCGGGCGGCCTCGCTTCCGGGATCGCCGGCCGCGGCGCGGTCGAGCGCGGCGGCGGGCACCGAGGCGGCGGGATCGCGTCCCGAGCGACGGGCCAGAAGGTCCGGCTCCTTGCCGACACCGGGACTCGCCGACGGCGCCGTGGCCATGGGGGCGGAGGAAGGAACCGGCACCTCGGGCAAGGCGGCGGAGGCGGGGACGCCGCGCGCGGCGACAGACGGAGACGGCGGCGAGACCACGGGCGCGGGCTGGGCGCTGGCAGGCGAGGAAGCCGGGCCAACGGCGAGCGGTCGGGATTCCTGGGTGCCGGGAATCATGAGATTCCGGAGCGGCGGGAGGAAACTCTCGCGCCGCACCCACCGGTCCGACTCGGTGTCGGCGGCTTCGGGAACCGGAAGCGACAGCGCGTCCTTCGTGACGGGTTCGGCGCCGGAAGCGGGCAAACCGACCCGCAACCCGTCCGCGAGGGAGTCGGAGCGCTCGCCGGTCGGCGGCGTGACCCCGAAGGGGGCGGCGGCGCCGCCGCGCGGAACCGAGGCGGCAGGACCGACGTCGAGGGGAGCGGCGACACCGGCGGAGGCGACACCGGGAGACGAGGACGGGACAGTCAGGGCGGCGGCGCCGGTGACAGGCGGGACGCGACCCGATGACGTCAGCGACGACAGGGGCAGGGAATCCTTCGACCCGGGACTCTCGCCCGCGGCGGGAGGGACCTCGATCGGGATCGAGGGGCGCGAGCGCGCCGAGTCGCCGCTGGCAGCCGGACGGACGGGGGAACCGTCGGGACGGGTATCGACGGCGGCAGGCGACGGGACGGGGCGGATCGGCGAGTCCGGGACAGCGGGAACGAGGCGGGTCGGCGAGCCGGAGGGCGCCGCCGGGGAAGGTGCGGGGTGCTTGTCGGATCCCCGGGACGCAGGCGGCCGGTCGCGAAGACGCGTCCAGGTGGATTCGAGGCTGTCCACCGCGGAGGGCGGCTGCATGCGACAGCACCCGGCGGCCGCCGCCGCGAGGGCCGCCCAGGCGATCCATGCGGGGGCGGGACGCATCGGGCGGTCAGCGGAGCAACGTGAGCAGGACGCTCGCGAGGGGCTGGTCGGACTGGTTCTCGAGGCGGGCGGTCAGCTGGAACTGGGCGGCGCGGTTGGACGTCTCGGTCTTCTCCACGAGGACCTGGCGGACGCCGACCTGGTTGCCCTCGCCGCCGAGGACGGAGCGGAACCGCTCGGCGAGGATGTCGAGCTCGAGGGACTCCACGGCATGGCGGAGGAGGCGGGCGCCGTCGTCCTCGGGCTTGTCGCCGAGGAGGGACTCGCCGGCGGCCAGGCCGAGTCGGGGCTGGCGGCCTTGGCGGTAATCGTAACGCGCGAGGATGCCGACCTGGTCGGGGCCGGTCAGCCGGAGGGAGAGACGGAGCTCGTAGTCGACCGAGGCGCGGAGCTCGCGATAACGGGCCTCGGTGTCATCCGACATGGGGAGGCGGCGGAAGAAGCGCTCGGCGTCCGCCCAGAGCGAGACGCCGTCGTCGGCGCCGAAGGCGGAGCCGGGAAGGGACTCCTGCGACTGGTCCTGTCCGGCCGCGAGGGCGAGGCAGCGGCGCATCTCGGCGGCGACGACGGGGGAGAGGGGATCCCCGCCGAGCTCGACCAGCAGGATGGCCGCGTGATCCGTCACCCCGAAGCTGAAGAAGCCGCCCTCGGGGTCGAGGAATCGGCCGCCGGCGTGGCGGATCATGGCGCGGTTGCGCGACAGGGAGCCGGGCTTGCCGGCGCCCGTCCGTAGGCCGACGCGCATCTGGTCCGCCAAGCGGGCGAGGGAGGCCTCGGCCGCGGCGCGGTCGGTGATGCGGACGACGATGCCGCAGACCAGGACGGGCTTCTCGCCGTCCTCGGAGGCGGGGCGGGTGGGATGCTTGGCGAAGGCGACCACGTCGGCCCGCGGGTCGAGGGGCCCGGCGGCGAGATCCTGGAGCGCGCGGGTGGCGACCTCGCCGCCGAGGCTGCCAAGCCACGCCTTCAGGACGGGGTCGGCGACCGCGGGGGCGGGAGCGGGGGCGGGCGTCTCCTCGGAAGCCACGGCGAGGTCGACCTCGGGGAGGGCCGGGCGGAAGGTCGCGACGGCGAAGCTGTCGCCGGGCACGAGGCGCAGGTGCTCGCGGCCGCCCAGTCCGACGAGGCGCTTGCCGGTGGGCCACATCGCCCAGACGGCGGCGGCGACGGCGAGGGTGGCCAGGACGGCCAGGAGGGGGGCGAGCCAGCCGCGGGAGCGGCCGGGGGCGGCGGCGGGCGCGGACAGGGGCGCGACGGGGGCCGCGGCGCCGGCGGCGCCGAAGGTGGTGTCCTTGCCGGCGTCGCGCAGGAGGGCGACGTTGAAGCCGATGACAAGGGTCACGGCGAGGGGGTCGAAGACGAGGACGATGGCGACGATGAGCCACTTGACGACGACGTCGGCGGTGGTGTTGAAGGCGCGGGCGATGAAGCGGTAGGTGCCGATGTCGGAATTCTGCACGCGGGCCTTGAGCTCGGCGATGCGCTCGGCGCGCTCGCGGATCTGGGAGGCGAGGGCGTCGGCGCCCTTCTCGCCGGTGGCCGAGCGCGCCTCCAGCTGGGCCTGCATCTCGCCGAGGCGGGACTCGAGGGCGGCGACCGCCGCGGCGCTGGCCTTGCGCGCCTCGGCGGCGTCGGCGTCCAGCCGGCGCAGCTCGTCGCGGAGCCGCTCGTCGACGCCGCGGACCTCCGCGGAGGAGGCGGCGGCGAGCTTCGACTGGTCCTCGCGCACGCGCTCGAGGCGGGCGCGGGCGCGGTCGAGCTCGGCGGCGATGGCCGCGCGCTCCGATGCCTGCTCGGCGCGGAGCTCCTGGCCGAGCTTGACGCCGTCGGTCTTGAAGATGAGGCCCGTGGTGCCCTGCCGGGTGTAGGCGTCGACGGCGCGGTCGAGGACCTCGGTGCGCTTGATCAGGCCGGCGATGGCGGACTCGTCGGCGGCCACGGCCTTGGCGAAGGCGGCGGACTGCTCGGCGGCGCGCTCGGTGGCGGCCTTGGCGTCCGAGGTGCGGCGCGCGTTGGCGGCGACGCGGGCGGCCTCGACCCGGGCGAGGTTCTGGACGAGGGCCTCGCGCTCCTCGGCGATGCGCTGCTGGAGGCGGACGGCGTCCTCGCGGCTCGCGCCCTTGGTCTGGGTCGCGGAGGAGCGGGCGGCGTCGAGGCGGGACTGGAGGTCGGCGACCTCGGCCTCGAGCTGGCCGACCTGGGTCTCGACGAGGACGATCGCGTCGTTGGTCTTCTCGTAGGCGCGGGCGAGGAACCCGTAGTTGCCGAGCGAGGTGATGCCGATGAGGGTGAGCAGCGCGAGCGTGAGGTAGAACTTCAGCGAGGGCTGGATCGCGCGCCAGTAGCGGTAGAGGAACGAGGCAGCGACGAGCTTGCCCACCTCGAGCGTGCCGGCCATGATCATCACGGGCACGGAGGAGGCGAAGAGAAGCCCGAGCCCGAGGACCGAGAAGTAGGCGGAGCACCCGGCGATGAGGGCGGCCGAGGTCGCGAGAATCAGGGGGAAACCGATACGACGACCTTCAGGAGGGGTGCTCATGATGAGGGTATGCCCCTTAGTAGGGGGAGTTGCCCCCCCTGTCAAAGGCGGATACGGGGGCCCTCAGCCGTTGACCTTGGCGTCGAGGAAGGCGACCAGCTCGTCCTCGGACATGCGGACCTGCTCGAGGGTGTCGCGGTCGCGGACGGTGACACCGGCCTGTTTCTCGACCGTCTCGAAGTCGACGGTGATGCCGTAGGGGGTGCCGATCTCGTCCTGGCGGCGGTACCGCCGGCCGATGGCGCCCGCCTCGTCGTAGAACACGTTGAACCGGCGGCGGAGGCGGGCGTGGAGGGCCTTGGCGCGCTCCACCAGCTCGGGCTTGTTCTTCAGCAGGGGGAAGATGGCGGCCTTGTAGGGGGCGACCCGGGCCGGCAGGCGGAGGACGACGCGCTTCTCGCCCTCGACCTCGTCCTCATGGTAGGCGGTGGCGAGTAGCGCGAGGAAGACGCGGTCGACCCCGACCGAGGGCTCGATCACGTGGGGGATGAAGCGGGCCTTGGCGGCCTCGTCGAACCAGTCGAGACGGGTCCCCGAGACCTCGCTGTGCTGGGTGAGGTCGAAGTCGCCCCGCGCCGCGACGCCCTGGAGCTCCTGGACGCCGAAGGGGAACTCGAACATGATGTCGACCGTGCCCTTGGAGTAGTGGGCCAGCTTCTCCTTGGGGTGGGCGTAAAGGGACAGCTTGGCGCGGGGTATGCCGATGGACTCGAACCAGGCGAGGCAGGACTCGATCCAGCCCTTGTGGGCGGCCTCCCAGTCGGCGGTCGGGGCGATGAAATACTCGATCTCCATCTGCTCGAACTCGCGCGAGCGGAAGATGAAGTTGCGGGGATTGATCTCGTTGCGGAAGGCCTTGCCGACCTGGGCGATGCCGAAGGGCAGCCTGACGCGCCCGGTGTCGACCACGTTCTTGAAGTTGATGAAGATGCCCTGCGCGGTCTCGGGTCGCAGGTAGGCCACGGCGGAGGCGTCCTGCATCGCCCCGACGTGGGTCTGGAACATCATGTTGAAGGAGCGCGGCGGCGTCAGCGAGCCGGGCTTGCCCGTGGCGGGCGAGGGGACGAGCGGGATCTCCTCGGGCGAGGCCTCGGTGAAATCCCTCAGGACGACGGGGTCGAGCGCCCCCTGGCGGGCCAGCTTGCGCTTGAGCTCGTGGGCGGCCTCCTCGGCCTTGGCCTGCATGCCCTCGTCCTCGAGCAGCGAGACATACCCGATGGTCTCGCCGGCGACGCGCACGGCGGCGAAGAACAGCTGGTCCGCGCGGTAGCGCATCTTGGACTCGCGGCAGTCGACCAGCGGGTCGGTGAAGTTCTCCACGTGGCCGGAGGCCTTCCAGGTGGTGGGGTGGTGGATGATGGAGGAGTCGAGGCCGACGATGTCGTCGCGACGATGGACGAAGTCCTGCCACCAGGCCTGCTTGATGTTGTTGCGGAGCTCGACGCCGAGCGGGCCGTAGTCGAAGAAGCCGTTCAGCCCGCCGTAGATCTCGGACGACGGGAAGACGAAGCCGCGGCGCTTGCAGAGGTTGAGGATGGCGTCCATCGGGGCGGGTGCTTGGGCCATGGGAGTTCGGGGCGACATTCCCCCGCCCCGCCCCGCCGCGGCAAGCCCCGATTGGTCAGCGGGAGCCCTCGGGAACCCGCTCGCGGAGGTCCTCGGCGAGGGCGCGCAGCCGGCGCGACAGCTCGCCGAGCGGCGGCAGGACGGCGCCCGGGGCCTCCCCGAGGGCGTCGGCGGCGCGGGCGGCCGAGACGCCGGCCTGCGCGAGGCGCTCGCGCGTCTCGCCGAGGCGGGCGGCGAGCACCGGCAGCGCCTCCGCGCCCGCCGACGCCTCGGCCTGAGCGAGGCCCTCGCGGAGCTCGCGGGCGGCGCGGGCGAGATCGGCGGCGAGCGCGGGGTCGGCGAGGCGGCTCGCGGCGGCGTCGAGGTCCGCCGCGAGCCGCAGGGACTCGGCGCGCAGGTCGCGACGGGAGAGGCGGTCGATGGCGGAGACCAGGGCCGGCACATCGGCGGGCGTCTCGCGGGGAGCGAGCGGGATCTCGTCCGCCGTGAGCCGGGGGGCGGGCGAGCCCGGACGCCACACGAGGTCGGCCTCGAGGAACCCCGAGGCGGGGTTGACCGGCATGAGTAGGACGCGCAGGCCGCGGTCGACGCAGGCGCCGGGATCGGCGAGCCCGGGCGCGCGCCGCAGGTCGACGGAAAGGATCACCTCGGGCGCGAGACGGCCATCCGGCGCCGCCGGCGCCAGTCGGATGGCGACGACCTGCCCGACGGGCGCGCCCATCAGCCGGACCGGCGAGCCCACGGCGAGGCCCTGGATGGAACCCTCGGGCCGCGCCACGAGACGCGCGCGGGGCAGGACGCCCTGCCGCACGTTCCAGGCGAGCACCGCCAGTCCCGCCGCGACGAGGCAGGCGAGGACGGCGACGCCGCGGCGGCGGAGCCGCCTCAGGCGGACGTCCGCGGGTAGCTGCCCAGCCATGTCACGCGCTCGCAGCGCGGGCGGAGCTCGGCGATCGCGGCCTGGACGGCCGGCGTGTCCCAATGCCCCGGGAAATCGATGAAGAACTGGTATTCCCAGGCCTGGCGGCGGCTCGGGCGCGACTCGATGCGCAGCAGGTTGATGCCGCGCGACGAGAAGGCGCTGAGGGCGGACTGGAGGGCGCCGGGCTCGTGGCGGAGGGCGAGGACGACGCTCGTCACCTCGTCCTTGGCGCCGGGCGGGTTGGCATGCGAGCCGATGACGACGAAGCGCGTGGCGTTGTCGCGGCGGTCCTGGATGGCGCGCGCCAGCACGGGGACGCCGCGGGACTCCGCGGCGGCGGCGGAGGCGACGGCGGCGGACGAGGGATCCCCGGCGACGGCCTCGACGGCGGCGGCGGTCGAGGCGGCGTCGACCAGCTCGGCGCCGGGCAGGTGGCGGGCGAGCCAGCCGCGGCATTGGGCGAGGGCGATGTCCTTCGAGAGCACGCGGCGCACGCCCTCGAGGGGGCCGGCGCCGACGAGGCAATGCTCCACCTCGAGGGTGACCTGGGCGACCACCTTGAGGGGCGACTCCGCGAGCAGGTCGAGCGAGTGGCTGACGGCGCCCTCGGTGGAGTTCTCGACGGGGACCACCCCGTAGGCGGCCTCCCCGCGCTCGACGGCGGCGAAGACATCGGCGATGCCGCGGAGGGGGCGGGAGGGGACGCTCGAGCCGAAGGCGCGCAGGGCGGCCTGGTGGGTGAAGGAGCCCTCGGGACCGAGATAGACCACCGGCGAGGGCATCTGCGCGCCGATGGAGAGGGAGATGACCTCGCGGAAGATGGCGCGGACGCCCTCGGCCGGCAGGTCGGCGGCGGCGGCGGCGAGTCCGGCCAGGACCTGCTCCTCGCGCTGGGGCGCGTAGATCGGCGCGCCCGCCTTGGCCTTGGCCTCGCCGATGGCGCGGGCGACGCGGACGCGCTCCCGGAGGAGGGCGAGGATCTCGCGGTCGATGCGGTCGACCTCGCGGCGGTGCGCGTCCAGGCTCATGCGGCGGGCGGCTGCGGCTCCTCGACCAGGCCGAGGTCGCCCTCCGTCGGGCCGGCGGGAGCGGTGGCCCGGGTGATCCACTCGTTGATCTGCGAGGGCGAGAGCACGTCGGAGGCCGGGAGCTCGCCGAGCGAGCGCAGGCCGGTGAAATCGAGGAACTTGGGCGTGGTGCCGAACTGGAGCGGGCGGCCGGGAAGGTCGGCGCGGCCCGTCACCTGGACCAGCTCGAGCTCGAGCAGCCGCTGGAGGGCGCTCTCGACGGACACGCCGCGGATGGCCTCCATCTCGCCGCGGGTGACCGGCTGGCGGTAGGCGACGATGGCGAGGGTCTCGAGCGCGGCGGAGGAGAGGCGCTGGGGGCGGACCTCGCCGCGCAGCAGCCGGACCCAGTCGGCGTAGCCCGGCGAGACGACGAGCCGGAAGCCCTCGGGACCCTGGAGCACGCGGCACACGTCGCCCGAATCGCGGAACTCGCCGTCGAGCTGCTCCATGGCCTCGCGGATCTGCGTGGCGGTGACCAAGGTGGGGACCTGGTCGATGATGTCCTGGATGACCTCCTGGACGGCGGTGTCGGCGACGGGTGGCTGCTCGGCGCCCGCCGGGGGGACGGGAGCCTCGGCGCCCTCGGGCGGGCGGCGCTCGTCATGGTAGCGCTGGACCACCTTCTGGATGTCCTTGATGGAGATGGGCTCCGAGGTGGAGAGCAGGAGGGCGCGGAGGACGCGCTTGAGGTTGAATTCCACGGTTGAAAAAGCGGGTTGAGATTCCTTCGGGACTGCGAAAGTTGGTTCCTTGGCAGGGTGGGAACGCCCCGCCCCGCTGTCCACCCAATCCTTCGACCCATGCCCGACCCCCAAGCCCAGCGCCGCCACTCCTCCGTCGTCGTGGACGGCCCCGACCGCGCCCCCAGCCGGGCGATGCTCCGCGCCGTCGGCTACACCGACGCCGACTTCGCCAAGTCCGTCGTCGGGATCGCCTCGTCCTGGTCGATGGTCACCCCCTGCAACATGCACATCGACCGGCTGGCCACCGAGGCCGGCAAGGGCGCCGACGCGGCGGGTGGCAAGTCCGTCATCTTCAACACCATCACCGTCTCCGACGGCATCTCCATGGGCACGCCGGGGATGCGCTACTCCCTCGTCTCGCGCGAGATCATCGCCGACTCGGTCGAGGCGGTGGCCGGCGCCGAGGGCTTCGACGGCCTCGTTTGCATCGGCGGCTGCGACAAGAACATGCCGGGCATGGCGATGGCCATGGCCCGCCTGGACCGCCCGTCGGTCTTCGTCTACGGCGGCACCATCGTCCCGGGCCTCCACCGCGGGCAGGCGGCCGACATTGTCACGGTCTTCGAGGCGGTGGGGAAGCACGCGGGCGGCCAGATCGGCGACGGCGAGCTGCGCGAGATCGAGTCCTGCTCCATCCCCGGCGAGGGCTCCTGCGGCGGGATGTACACCGCCAACACGATGGCCTCGGCCATCGAGGCGCTGGGCCTGAGCCTGCCGGACAGCTCGGCGCAGCTCGCGAACTCCCGGGCCAAGCTCGAGGACTGCGCGCGCGCCGGCGCGGCGGTCGTCGAGCTCCTGCGCCGCGGCATCCGCCCGTCGGACATCCTATCCAAGGAGGCCTTCGAGAACGCCATCACGGTGGTCATCGCCCTCGGCGGCTCGACGAACGCGGTGCTCCACCTCATCGCCATGGCCCACACCGCCGGCATCCCGCTGGGGCTGGAGGACTTCGAGCGCCTCGGGCGCAAGGTCCCGGTGCTCTGCGACCTCAAGCCGAGCGGCAAGTACAACATGGCCCATTTCGTGCGCATCGGCGGCCTCCAGCCCCTGCTCCGCCAGCTGCTCGACGCCGGCCTCCTGCACGGCGGCTGCCTCACCGTGACCGGCAAGACGGTGGCCGAGAACCTCGCGGCCGTCCGCCCCTACGCGGCCGACCAGGACGTCGTCCGCCCGATGTCGAACCCCATCAAGCCCGACAGCCACCTGAGGATCCTGCGCGGCAATCTCGCCCCCGAGGGCTCCGTGGCGAAGATCTCGGGCAAGGAGGGCCTCAGCTTCTCCGGCGCGGCCGTCGTCTTCGAGTCCGAGGAGGCCAGCCTCCGCGGCATCCTCGATGGCAAGGTCTCGGCCGGCCAGGTCATCGTCATCCGCAACGAGGGCCCCGTCGGCGGCCCCGGCATGCGCGAGATGCTCGGGCCGACGAGCGCGGTCATGGGCAAGGGCCTCGGCAAGTCGGTGGCCCTCATCACGGACGGACGGTTCTCCGGCGGCAGCCACGGCTTCGTGGTCGGCCACATCACGCCCGAGGCGGCGCTGGGAGGCCCGCTCGCCCTCGTGCGCGACGGCGACCGCATCACCATCGACGCCGAGCGCAACGAGATCAACCTGGAGCTGCCGGAGGCCGAGATCGCCGCGCGCCGGGCCGCCTGGAAGGCGCCCGTGCCCAAGGCGACCCGCGGCGTGCTCGCCAAGTACGCCAAGCAGGTCTCCTCGGCCTCGCTCGGGGCCGCCACCGACCGCTGAGCGGGCGAAGAACGCTTGCATGGAGGCCCGGTCGCGGGAGAGTGACGGCATGGACAAGGGCTTCGAGGCCTTCCGCTCCGGCCTGCTGGCCGCCCCCGAGCTCGACTTCGGCTTCTGGCTGGACCTGAGCCGCGCGCGCCTCACCGGGGATCCGTCGCCTTCGGAGCGCGCGGCCCTCGACCGGGCGCTCGCCGCCGCGGCCGAGCTCGAGGCCGGCGCCATCGCCAACCCGGACGAGAACCGGCAGGTCGGGCACTACTGGCTGCGCGCCCCGGGGCTCGCGCCGACGCCCGCCATCGGCGCGGCGATCCGCGGGAGCCAGGCGGCGATCCGCGAGTTCGCCGCCCGCATCCACTCCGGCGAGGTCCGCGGGCCCGGCGGCGCCTTCACCGACCTCCTCGTCATCGGCATCGGCGGCTCCGCCCTGGGCCCCCAGCTGCTTGCGGATGCGCTCGGCGGCCGCGGCGACCGGCTGCGCGTCCATTTCATCGACAACACCGACCCCGACGGCTTCGACCGCGCTTGGGCCGGGCTGGACGGCAGGCTCGACCGGACGCTCGTCGTCGTGATGTCCAAGTCGGGCGGCACGCCCGAGCCCCGCAACGCGCTGCGCGAGACCGAGGCGCGCTGGAAGGCCGCGGGCCTGCGCCTCGGCGCCCAGGCCGTCGCCGTCACCGGCGCCGGCAGCCAGCTCGACCAGGAGGCCGTCGCCGCCGGGTTCCTCGCCCGGTTCCCGATGTGGGACTGGGTGGGCGGCCGCACCAGCATCATGGGGCCCGTGGGCCTGGTGCCCGCCGCGCTGCAGGGGCTGGACACCGAGGCGCTGCTCGCGGGCGCCGCCGAGATGGACATCCTGACGCGGCGGACGGACCTCGCCCGCAACCCGGCCGCCCAGCTGGCGCGCGCGTGGTTCCACCTCACCGAGGGCAGGGCCAAGCGCGCCATGGTCGTCCTCCCCTACAAGGATCGACTGGTTCTGCTCTCCCGCTACCTGCAGCAGCTCGTCATGGAGTCGCTCGGCAAGTCGCACGACCTCTCCGGCAAGCTCGTCCGCCAGGGCCTCACGGTCTACGGCAACAAGGGCTCGACGGACCAGCATGCCTACATCCAGCAGCTGCGCGACGGCCCGGATGACTTCTTCGCCGTGTTCGTCGAGGTCCTGCGCGACCGCGAGGGCGCGTCGCCCGAGGTCGAGCCCGGCATCACGAGCGGCGACTACCTGCAGGCCTTCCTGCTCGGGACCCGGGAGGCGCTCGCCGCCCAAGGCAAGGCGAGCCTCACCCTCACGCTCGACGCCGTCGACGCGCGGGCGCTCGGCCGGGTCATCGCCCTCTTCGAGCGCACCGTGGGGCTCTACGCCAACCTGCTGTCCATCAATGCCTACCATCAGCCCGGGGTCGAGGCGGGCAAGAAGGCCGCCGGCGAGGCCCTCGAGGTGCTGAGGGCCGCCCTGCGCGCCCTGGAGTCCCGGCCGGGCGTCGGCCGGACCGCCGCCGACCTGGCGAGGGAAATAGGGCTTGAGGCGGGAGCCGAAACGGTGTTCAAGATTTGTCTCCGCCTCTCGCGGAACGGACGGCTCGACTGCCTGCCCCACGCCGATCCGGCCAAGACCCTCTTCCAAACCCGAACTTCCCCCAACTCCCCCGTATCATGACCAAGTCGACCAACCTGGCCATCCGCATCGTCGGCATCGTCGGCGCCCTCGCCGCCGGCGCCTTCGTCTACCTGTACCAAGGCAAGGTGGACCTCGTGATGGCCAAGACCCGCGACCTCGTCCAGGAGGGCGCCGGCCCCGACTTCGAGTCCCGGGTGAACAAGATTCCCGAGGTCTATGCCACCCTGCAGGAGCGCCGCGCCAAGGTCACCGAGCAGGAGGGCACCATCCGCGACCTCCTGGCCGATGTCGCCGAGAAGAAGACCCGCATCGAGGAGCTCAACGCCAACGTCAGCAATCTCGAGACCGAGCGCGCCGAGCTCACCCGCCGCCGCGACGAGCTGACCGCCAACCTCTCGACCGTCACCGGCGAGCGCGACAACCTCTCCTCCCAGCTCAACACCGCCCGCGAGGAGGTCGCCCGCAAGACCGAGATCATCGGCACCATGTTCACCCGCGAGCAGCTCGACGCCGAGATCGCCGCCAAGAACAAGATGGAGGACGCCCGCAACGACGTCGTCGGCAAGTACGTCCAGCTCTACAACTGGATCCAGAACAGCACCGGCGCCACCCCTCCCTACCCCCGCGACCCCAACTACGTCGACAACGGCGGCGTCAAGGTCGAGCTCGGGCCCGAGCTCGTCACCACCCGCATCGTGGCCATCTCGCCCTCGCAGGGCCTGATCAGCTTCTCGGTCGGCGCCGACCGCTTCCCCGGCCTCCGCGCCGACACCCTCTTCAAGCTCCGCGCGGGCGACCGCATCGTCGGCAGCGTGAAGATCTCCGAGGTCGGCGCCTCCTTCTGCGTGGCCCAGATCCTCGCGAACACCAACCTCGACGCGCTCAGCCGCGGCCAGGTGCTGACCCTCGAGCCGGTCACCGGCAAGGTCGCCGCCAAGTGAGCCCGCTCGCCGCAGCCCGCCCGCTCGCCGCGGTCCTGCTGCTGGCCGCGCTGCTGGCCGGTTGCGCCTCGGACGAGGAAGGCGCCGGCGCGGGCGACCTGCCCCAGGCCCAGCCCGCCAATTGGGAGGGCGGACTGCCCGGCATGTCGCCCTCCGGTCCGCCCCGCTGATGGCCGCCGCGGGCGGCGTCCTCCTGGTGGTCGCCACGCCGCTGGGCAACCTGGGCGACATCGGCGAGCGCGCCCGCAAGGCGCTTGCCGAGGCCGACGTGGTGGCCTGCGAGGACACGCGGGTCACCGGCAACCTCCTCCGGCTGCTCGGCATCGCCCCACGGTCGCTCGTCGCCTACCATGAGCACAACGAGCTGGCGGCCGCCGAGGGGCTGGCCGACCTCGTGGCCTCGGGCAAGGTGGTCGCCCTCGTCACGGATGCGGGCACGCCGGCGCTGAGCGACCCGGGGTTCCGCGCGACCCGGGCCTGCGCGCGCCGGGGGCTCCGCGTCTCGCCCATACCCGGGCCCTGCTCCGCCATCGCCCTGCTCTCCGCCTCCGGGCTGCCGACCAACGCGTTCCGCTTCGTGGGGTTCCTCCCGCCGAAGTCCGCGGCGCGCCGGCGTTTCCTCGGGACGGAGGCGCTGGCCGCCGACGAGACGGTCGTCCTGCTCGAATCCTGCCACCGCATCGACGCCCTGCTCGGCGAGATGCTCGAGATCCTCGGGCCGGCGCGCGTCGCCTGCGTCGGACGCGAGCTCACCAAGCTCCATGAGTCGGTGCGGACGGCGCCGCTGGGCGAGCTCGTGCCGGCGGTGCGTGCGGGCAGCCTCAAGGGCGAGTTCGCCGTGGCCATCGCCCCGGCCGGCTTCGCGCTCGCCTGAGGAGGAGGGGTTGACCCCGGGGCGGGGGTCGGCAACCCTCGGGGGGCCGATATGGCGGGCTTCGACGACAACCTGGTCAGGGAATACTTCGAGCTGAACGGATTCTTCGTCCGCCAGTCGCGCAAGTACGCCGTGCAGTCCCGGCGCAAGCGCGCCGACGAGGAATCCGACCTGCTCGTCATCAATCCCTCGCCGCGCCGGGGCTCGCCGCCGGCGTTCCAGCTCTTCGGGTCGGACCTCGCCGGCATCGGGCGCGCGGTGGTGGCCGTGAAGGGGTGGCACACGACGCGGGCCGTGACCCCGGCGATGATCCGCAAGGGCGATCTCCTCGAGTTCGTGCGCAAGGAGGCCGTGGAGGCGGCGCAGGACGCCTTCGCCGACCTCGGCGAGGCCACGGAGGGCGCGCCGGACGCCGCGCTCGCCAAGATCCTCGTCCTGCCCGGCCTGCCCACGGCCGAGCCCCAGCGCGGGGAGAGCATCGCCCTGCTGAGGGAGCATGGCGTCGACCATGTGCTCACCTTCCGCACCATCCTCGACAGCATGGTGCAGCGGGTGGAGTCCAACCAGAGCTACGCGAAGTCCGACACCCTGCAGCTGCTCCGGCTGCTGCGCGTCTACGACATGGTCAAGAGCTCCCAGCTCGAGCTGTTCCCGGAGCGCCCTTCCCGATGATCCACCCCCTCGCCCTCGTCGACCCGGGCGCCCGCGTGGCGCCGGACGCCGCCATCGGCCCCTTCGCCGTGGTCGAGGCCGGCGCGGTCGTCGGCCCCGGCTGCGTCCTCGCCTCCCATGCCGTGGTGCGCGGCCACGCGCGCCTCGGGAGCGGCGTGCGCGTCGACAGCTTCGCCGTGGTCGGCGGCGACCCCCAGGACCTCGGCTTCGACCGCTCGCTCGGCACGGTGGCCACCATCGGCGACGGCTCGGTCCTCCGGGAGCATGTCACCGTCCACCGCGGCACCGCCGCCTCGGGCTCTACCCAGGTGGGCGCGGGGTGCCTGCTGATGGCGGGCGCCCATGTGGCGCATGACTGCCGCGTCGGCGACGGCGCCATCCTCGCCAACGGCTGCATGCTGGGGGGCCATGTGGAGGTCGGCGAGCGCGCCTTCGTGAGCGGCGGCGTGGCCGTGCACCAGTTCTGCCGCGTGGGCGAGGGCTCGATGACCTCGGGCAACGCGGTGATCACGGGGGACGTGCCCCCGTTCGCGCTCGCGCACGGGCGCGACGAGCTCGCGGGCCTCAACCTCGTCGGCCTTCGCCGGCGCGGGCTGCCCGCGGACACCGTCGCGGACATCAAGCGGGCGTTCCGGATCGCCTACGCGGACGGCGCCTCCTGCGCGGACGCCGCCCGCGCCGCGCTCGCCTCGGGCGAGGTCCTCTCGCCGGAGGGGCGCCGCTTCCTCGAGTTCTTCCTCGGCGGCCGGAGGGGGCGCTTCGCCCAGCCGTCCCGATGAGGCCCCGCCTCGCGCTGACCTGCGGCGACCCCGCCGGCGTCGGACCCGAGCTCGCGGCCTCGTGGCTGCGGGAGCACGGGGCGGCGCACCCCGAGGTCGTCCCCATCGGCCCCGCCTCCTGGCTGGCCGCGATCGGCGCCGGCGACGCGGGCATCCCCGTCGGACCGGAGGGGTTCGCGGCGACGCCGGGCAAGCCGGGCGACGAGGGCCATGCCGTGGCGCTCGCGGCGATGCGCCGCGCCGCCGAGGGCTGCGCGCGAGGCGAGTTCGCGGGCGTCGTGACCGGACCGGTGAGCAAGGCGGGGCTGGCCCGCGTCGGCTTCCGGCACCCCGGGCAGACCGAGTTCTTCGCCGACGCCTGGGGCGGCGAGCCGGTCATGGCCTTCGCCGGCGGCAGGATGACCGTGGCGCTCGCCACCTGGCACATCCCGCTCGCGCAGGTCCCGCGCGAGGCCACGGCGGCGCGGGTCACGGCGGCGGCGGTCGCGCTGGACGGCCTCCTGTCCAAGCTGGGCAAGGGGCGGCGGCTCGGCGTCTGCGGGCTGAACCCGCACGCGGGCGAGGGCGGGCTGCTCGGCGCGGAGGACGACGCGGTCCTACGCCCGGCCATCGCCGTGCTCGCCGCCAGGGGCCTGGACATCCAAGGCCCGATCCCGGGCGACACGGCGTTCTCGCGCCATCTCGCGGGCGAGTTCGACGGGGTCGTCGCGATCTACCACGACCAGGGCCTGGCCCCGCTCAAGGCGGTGGACTTCGCGACGGCCGCCAACCTGACGCTCGGCCTGCCGCATGTGCGGACCAGCCCCGACCACGGCACGGCCTATGCCCTTGCCGGCACGGGCAGGGCCGACCGGAGCAGCCTCGACAGCGCCATCCGGCTCGCGCGCCGGCTCGCGGGATGAGGCCGGCGCTCGCCCTCGCCCTCCTCGCGCTCGCGGGCCCGGCGACCGGCGCCGAGCGCATCGCCAGCCTCTCGCCGGCCGCCACGCGGATGGTCGCCGACCTCGGCGCGGCGGGAGGGCTGGTCGCCGCGACGCGCTGGTGCGAGCTGCCGGCGGACCACCCGGCCCGGCGCGATGCCGACGCCTTCGAGCCCGACCTCGAGTCGCTGGCCGCCCTCCGCCCGACGCTCGTGATCGTGCCGCGGCTGGCCAACCCGCTCCTCGCCGAACGCCTGCGCGGGCTTGGGCTGCGCACCGAGGTCCTCGCCCCCGAGTCGCCCGAGGCGCCGGCGACGGACATCGCCCGCCTGGGCGCCTTGCTCGGCCGGGAGGCGGAGGCGACCCGGCTCCTCGAGTCGCGGAAGGCCGCGGAAGCCCAGCCTCGCGGCAACCGGCGCCTGCTCATCGTCTGGGACGGGGTCATGGCAGGGTCCGGGAGCTATCTCGGCTGGGTGATCGCGAATGCCGGCGGCGAGACGTTGCCGGGGGACCGACGCTGGCCGGAATGGGATTCGGAGATCGTGGCGCGTTATAATCCCGAACTTGTCCTATACCTGCATGCCGGCGGCCCCGAGAAACCCCGACGCGACGAGGCACGCCTGAGGGAATGGAAATCGGCACCCGGACTTCGCTCAACCCTCGCGGCTTCAACAGGTTGCGTCTATGAGCTCAAGGCGGGGGGCGATTGGCTCCCTGCCAGCGGCCTGCCCCGGGCGGCGCAGGTGCTCCGCGAGCTGGCGGCCTCGGGCGGGGTCCGTTGACTTTTGCCGGATGCCGGTGTTAGATGAACACATCGCCATGAAATCCCTCCTCACCACCACCCTTCTCCTCGCCTTCCTCGCGGCTCCCGCGATCGCGGAGGACGACGCTCCCTCCTGCCCTTCCTGCCCCAAGAAGGGTGACAAGGCGCCGGCCGCCGCGCTCTGCTGCGACACCTGCGACACCAACAAGTCCAAGGAGGGCGACAAGCCCGCCGCTCCCGCGCAGGACGGTTGCGACGAGGGTTGCAAGAAGGGCAAGAAGAAGGAGTGCGACAAGGCCGACTGCCTCGACGTGACCGGTTGCGACACCTGCGACAAGCACAAGACCAAGGAGGGCGACAAGCCCGCCGCTCCCGCGCAGGACGGCTGCGACGAGGGCTGCAAGAAGGGCAAGAAGAAGGAGTGCGACAAGGATGACTGCTCCGCCTCCCAGGACGACTGCGGAGGCTGCAAGAAGGGCAAGAAGAAGGGCGGCTGCGACAAGGAGGAGGCTCCTGCCGCCGCCTGAGCGACCCATCCTGAGAATCGAAAGGGCGCCCGATGGGCGCCCTTTTTCGTGCCCTTGCGGCCGACGGCTCAGAACTCCAGCCCGAGCTCGATCCGGACGAAATCCGGGAAGCTCCGATGGATCGGCACGCCATGGGCCGCCGCATGCGCCTCGTCGCCCTCCTTGAACGGCGCGCCCGACCGGACACCGCAGCCGCGGATGCCGGCATTGAGGCCGGCCTCCCAGTCCGTGCGGCGATCCCCCACCATCCAGGAGCGCGAGCCATCGAGCCCATGTCGCTCCAGGCACTCCTGGATGAACCGCGGGCTGGGCTTGCGATACTCGGAAGGCTCGTCGGGGCGTTCCGTGGCGGCCTTGACCTCGGTGAACACGGGATCCGGGAGGGCGAGCAACTCGAGCATCCGCCGGTGGCAGGCGTGATAATCCTCCCAGGTGAAGAATCCCCGGCCGATGCCGCTCTGGTTGGTGAGGATGAAGAGCCGGTAGCCCGAGCCCAGCGCGGCGGCCAGGGCGTCGCGGACCCCGGGAATCAGCCGCACCTGCTCGGGTCGGGAGGTATGATGCCCGTCCTCGATCAGGTTGCCGTCGCGGTCGAGAAAGAGGGCCGGGGGGCGCATCCCGGGAGGGGTAGCGCCGGGGAGGGAGGGCGCAAGCACGGGAAAGCGGACTTGACCGCCCCCGTCCGCGGGCTCACAACCGACCCTCACAACCGACGCCCGCCATGGCCAATCCCAAACGCAAGCAGTCCAAGCGCCGCAGCCGCCTCCGTCGCGGCCAGAACCAGTTCCGCGCCCCCAAGCTGGTCAAGGACGGCGAGTCCGGCGTGCTCCGCCGCCCCCACCGCGTCGACCCCGTGACCGGCAAGTACCGCGGTCGCCAGGTCATCGACACCGGCGCCTGACCCCTCCGGGCCCCGGGCCCGCCCCATGGAACCCGCCAAGGCCGGCCACCGTATCGCCCTCGATTGCATGGGGGGCGACATGGGTCCCTCCGAGGCGGTCGCCGCCGCCGCCCTCGCCCTGAAGGAGGGCCTGGTCGGACCCGACGACCGCATCACCCTCGTGGGCAACGAGGAGGTCCTTCGCCTCCTCGCCCGCGAGCACAAGTTCCGCCCCGGTGGCCGCGTGGACATCCACCACGCCCCGGGAATCGTCCTGCCCGATGACACGCCGATGGGCGTGCTCAAGGGAAAGAAGGACGCCTCGATGGTCGTGGCGCTCGAGCTGCTCCGCGAGGGCAAGGTCGACGCCGTGGTCTCCACCGGCAACACCAAGGTCCTCGTCGGCGCCGGCACCATCCGCCTGCGGACGTTGGAAGGCGCCGAGCGCCCCGCCCTCGCCGCGATCATGCCCCGCCGACAGGGCCACTTCGTGCTGCTGGACGTGGGGGCCAATCCCGAGGCCACGCCGGAGCATCTCGTCCACAACGCCATCATGGGCCGCGTCTACGCCCAGTCGGCGCTCGGCATCGCCGAGCCCCGCGTGGGCCTGCTCACGGTGGGCACCGAGGAGGGCAAGGGCGGCGCGCGCATCAACCGCACGCACGCCGCGCTCAAGGCCGTCGGCGACCGCATCCGCTACGTCGGGCCGGTCGAGGGCTTCGATGTCTTCGGCGACGTCTGCGACGTGGTCGTGACCGACGGCTTCACGGGCAACATCATCATCAAGACGCTCGAGGGCCTGGTCTTCATGGTCCGCGACATGGTCGGCCCCAAGGTCCGCTACAACCCGGTCTACCTGGCCGGCGGCATCGCCATGTTCCCGCTGCTGCGCGAGCTCAAGGGGCACCTCAAGCCCGAGCGCTACGGCGGCGCGCCCCTGCTCGGCCTGAACGGCATCGTCATGAAGGCCCACGGGTCGAGCAACCGCCACGGGATCGCCAGCGCCATCCGCCTCGGCCGGGAGGCCCTGGAGGCCGGCGCGGGGCGCCGGATGCGCGAGGAGCTGGCCGCGGCCAACGCGGTCATGGCCACCCTGCCCCCGGCCTGAGGTTTTTTCGGGTTCCCTTCCGCGTCGGAAACGGCTTGCTGGGAGGGCGATGCGCGCACCCGCCTCCGTCATCATCCGCAGCGTGGGCATCCACGCCCCGGAACGCCGCGTGACCAACGAGGAGCTCTCGCGCACCGTCGACACCTCCGACGAGTGGATCCGCACGCGGTCGGGCATCGGCGAGCGGCGCATCGCCGGCCCCGGTGAGAACCCCTCGGACATGGGCGCCAAGGCGGCGGCCCAGGCCCTGGAGCGCGCCGGCCTGCGGCCGGAGGACATCGACCTGCTGGTCGTGGCGACCATGACGCCCGACCTGCCCTTCCCCTCCACCGCCTGCCTGCTGCAGGCCAAGCTGGGGCTGCGCAAGGACATCCCCTGCTTCGACATCGCCGCCGCCTGCTCGGGCTTCGTCTACGGCCTCCAGGTGGCGTCGGACATGGTCCGCTCGGGCCGCTACCGGCGCGCGCTGCTCGTCGGGGCGGAGAAGCTCTCCAGCGTCGTCGACTGGA
>VFQT010001275.1_pt1 | contig 31267 bp, 23 predicted proteins | sample 3512381 | NCBI WGS metagenome assembly VFQT01 (sample SAMN10412376, study PRJNA504923) | tailings metagenome | isolation source: Relicate 2 Philex TSF3 active mining site | place: Philippines: Tuba, Benguet | collected 2017-08-29
CTCGGTGGATACCGCAGCTTCAGTCAATGGATTGTCCTTCGCCCGACAGGATGAACGTGGAACGTATCCGCACGATCATCCCGCGCAAGCGCCAAGACAGGCAAGAAAATGCTCGCGCCTTTACGGGCGTGCATTAGGGTCGCGGGATGACCAATGCGATCCTAACCTGTGAGCAGGTTCGCGCCGCTGAACGAATGGCGGTGGAGCATGGCGTATCGCTCTGGGTGCTGATGCAGAAGGCGGGGCAGGCGTGCGCCGACGTCTTGCACGCTGAGTTTCCGGACGGGCGGGTAATCGTTCTGGCGGGGCCGGGCAACAATGGGGGCGATGCCTTTGTCGCGGCGCAGCGGCTGCGCGACCTTGGACGGGATGTCTGGGTCTTCGATCTGCCCCCGGCGGCTGAACGGACAGAGGAGGGAAAGCTGGCGCTGGCGGCGTTGACCGGGCCGCGCCAGCCGCTTGAAGACATGCGCGTGAATGCCGGGGATATCCTGCTCGATGGACTGTTCGGCGCTGGCTTGTCTCGACCGCTGGTGGGCGAGGCGGTGTTTGCTGTGGAGCAGGTGAATGCATCAGGCGCCAAGGTGGTGGCGATTGACGTGCCCTCGGGCGTAACCGGCGACGCAGGCGCGTTGAGCGGGCCAGCGATCCGGGCAGACGTCACGGTTACGTTCGGCTGCCTGAAGCCTGCGCACGTCCTGGCGCCGGCGATGGAGTTGTGCGGCGAGGTTATCGCAGCTGAGATCGGATTTTCAGGTTTTGTCGAGCGCGCTGGCGGCGGCTTGCTGCATCTCAACGGGCCAGAGTTGTGGCTCAACCGCTATCCTTGGCCGCAGGTCAGCGGACACAAGCACAAGCGCGGGCGGCTTGGCGTGGTGACGGGCGGCGTTTCCAACACAGGCGCAGCACGGCTTGCGGCGATGGCCGGCTTGCGGGTGGGCGCAGGGACGGTGCGGCTGCTTTGCCCGCCTTCGGCGCTCATAGTGGTTGCATCGGCCGTGGCCTCGCCCATGGTGGCTAGCTTTGCAGACACGCATGAGTTGCTCGCGCTTGCCAGCGAGATGCATGTGGTCGTGATCGGTCCGGCGGCCGGCGTCGATGCCCGGACTCGCGCGAATGTAGAGGCGCTGGCCAAGGCGGACTGCCCGCTGGTGCTGGACGCCGACGCGATCACGGTATTCGCAGGCGAGTGTGAGAGGTTGGGCGGCCTGCTGGAGGCGCCTGCCGTGCTGACGCCGCATACGGGTGAGTTTGAACGGCTCTTTCCCGGCGTCTTGGGCGCGGCTTCGAACAAGATCGAAGCGGCGCGTGAGGGCGCCCGGCGCATTGGCGCCGTGATCGTTCTGAAGGGGCCCGATACCGTGATCGCCGCTCCGGACGGGCGGGCAGTGGTCAACACGCACGCAACGCCTTTTCTGGCTACGGCTGGGTCGGGCGACGTGCTGGCCGGGCTCATCGGCGGATTGCTGGCGCAGGGCATGGATGCCTTTGATGCGGCGTGCGCGGGCGTGTGGATGCATGGGGATGCCGGGCTGCGGGCGGGACCAGGGATGATCGCGGACGATCTGGACGCGGCGCTGCGCGGGACGATTGCCTGGCTTTACGCGCACGCGCGGCGGCCGCGCTGAACAGCGTCACGCAACTGTAATGCAGACGAGGCATGCAGGACAAACAGTGATGGAGAGTTTCATGCGCAGGATTGTGGCGTCGCTTCTGGTACTTGGCATGCTGGCCCCCGCGCCGGCGGTTGCGCATGACAACGACAGCGTCGCGACAGCGCGGCGGATCGTGTTTCCGAAGCTGCAGGACGGGCGCTCTGTGCTGGCGGTCGACCTGCACACCCACAGCGTGTTTTCGGATGGTTCCGTTTGGCCGGACGTGCGCGTCGAGGAAGCCAAGCGCGATGGTCTGTTTGCGCTCGCCGTGTCGGAGCATCTGGAATATCAACCGAAGGCGGCCGACATTCCACACAAGGATCGGAACCGGTCCTTCAAGATCGCAAGCGACGCCGCGGTGGTGAAGCCGGATGCGACGGGCGCGAACAAGGTGCCGCTGTTGGTCATCAATGGATCGGAGATCACCAAGTTGGCGATCCAGCCTGGCCACATGAACGCAGTCTTCATCACCGACGCCAATGCGATGCTGCCCAAGGCGGGGCTCAATCCGGTAGATGCGGCGCGCGAGCAGTTGAAGACGGCGAATGCGCAGGGCGGCTTCACATTCTGGAACCATCCCTACTGGACGGCGCAGACGCCAGACGGGATCGCAAAGATGGACCCCGTTCATGCCGATTTCATCAAGCAGGGCCTTCTGCACGGTATCGAGGTGGCGAATGGCGCTGACATGTCGGACGAGGCGTTCAGGATCGCACTGGACAACAACCTCACGATTCTTGGCACGTCTGACATCCATGGCCTCATCGATTGGGACTACGATCTCGCCAATGGCGGGCACAGGACGGCGACGCTGGTGCTGACTGCCTCGGAGACGGAGGCTGGCGTGAAGGCCGCGTTGCGGGCTGGCGACACGGTTGCGGTCTACAACGACAACCTGATCGGGAAGAAGGCAAACGTCGAAGCGGTCGTCCGCGCAACGCTGAAGATGGAAGTCGGCGAGGCCTTGCCACGCTCGACCGTGCAAGGTGTGAGCATCATCAACGACAGCCCGGTCGACTACATGATCGAGAATCTGGGGCCGAACGACGCCTATGACGAGGGGCACGTTTTCACGGTCAAGTCCGGCTCGACGTTCACGCTGCTGATGAAGAATGTTCCCGATCCGGCTAAGCTGGCGCTCAACTTCAAGGTGCTCAACACGTACGTGGCGCCGCGTGAGCACTTGGTGCTCGAGTTGCGGAACGTGGCGCAGTAGCGCGCAGGCGCTATCCCTGCGGCGCGGGGCCGGAGGAGATATCCTGGATGGCGTGCGCCTGGTCAGCTGAGGGCGTGGCGGCGTAGATCGCGCCGGCCGCGAGACTGGCCAGGCCGTCTGGTGCGGTGCGTGCGGGTGTCATGCGTGCGCTTCTCTGCCCGCGGATGCGGGATTTCAGCTCCAGGTCAGCCGCCGCCGAAGCGGGCTGTCCAGTCGGCCACCTGCGCGTCCTCGATCTTGGAGAAGAGTTGCGGCGGCGCCTTGATGGGCAGGCCGCGAGGCAGTGCGTCAAGCAGGCCGGCATAACCACCCGCGCCCAGGCGTGAGGCGGCGAGGCTGCGATTGCCGTCGGGCACGCCGATGGCCTCGAGCATCGTCTTTGCTGTCTCCGGGATGATCGGTTGGGCGATGATCCCGAACAGGGCGACGAGATTGAGGCCGGCGCGTATGCCAACGGCGGCCTGGTCTACAGACGTCTTGTAGGCCGTCCATGGGGCGGCCTTGGTGATGTACTCATTGCCGGCGGCCCAGATGGCGCGGGTTTCGGCGGCGGCCTTGCGGAACTCCATCGCCTCGTAGTGCGCGATGAGTGCGGGCAGGCGCGTGGCGAGTTCGTTCGCCATCCAGGCTTCGTGCTCACCGGGCTGGCCGCCATCGGGGACCTTCGAGTCGAACTTGGCCGCAGCGTACTTCGTGATGCGGTTCACGAAATTGCCAAGCACGTCGTTGAGGTCTGAGTTCACCGTCGACCTGAAATGTTCCCACGTAAACGCCGTGTCGGAGCTCTCGGGCGCGTTGGCTGTAAGGTACCAGCGCCAGTAATCGCCAGGCAGAAGTTCCAGAGCCTTGTCCATGAAGACGCCACGCTTCTGGCTGGTGGAGAATTTGCCGCCATACCAGTTGAGCCAGTTGAACGCCTTGAGCTTGTCGACCAGCTTCCACGGCTCCTTCGAGCCGAGGATGGTCACAGGGAATGAGACGGTGTGGAAGGCGACGTTGTCCTTGCCCATGAATTCGACATAGGTGACGTCATCAGCTCCCTTGTCGGTGCGCCACCAGCGTTCCCAGTTCTCGCCTGTGGCCTCCGCCCATTCGACGGTCGAGCCGATGTACTCGATGGGCGCATCGAACCAGACATAGAAGACCTTGTTCTCGAAACCGGGACGTGGCTTGCCCTTGCGGGTCACCGGCACGCCCCAGGAGAGGTCGCGTGTGATCGAGCGGTCAATCAGGCCCTCGTCGAGCCATTTGTAGGCGATGGAGGTGGTGAGATTGGGCCAGTCGTTGGCGCGCGCATCGACGAATTTGCGGACTTCGTCCTGCATTTTCGACTGCAAGAGGTAGAGGTGGCGCGTGTCGCGGATCTCGACATTGCGGGAGCCGGAAACCGATGAATAGGGGTTCTTGAGATCGACGGGATCAAGCAAGGTTCCGCAGTTGTCGCACTGGTCGCCACGAGCCTTCTCGTAGCCGCAGTTTGGGCATGTGCCTTCAACATAGCGGTCGGGCAGGAAGCGCTTGTCGTCGATTGAGTAGACCTGGCGCGATGTGCGCTCGTCGATCAGGCCGTTGTCCTCCAGTACATCGGCGAAGTGCTGGGTGAGACGACGATTGGGTGCGTTTGAAGAGCGGCCGAACCAGTCGAAGGAAAGGTGGAAGCCTGCCCCGACCGTCTTCTGGATCTCGTGCTGTTCGGCGCAGTAGTCGGCGACGCTCTGGCCCGCCTCGATGGCGGCGAGCTCGGCGGGCGTGCCGTGTTCGTCGGTGGCGCAGATGAAGAGGACTTCATGACCTGCGGCCCGGCAATAGCGCGCATAGACATCCGCGGGCAGCATCGATCCGGCGAGATTGCCGAGATGCTTGACCCCGTTGATGTAGGGCAGGGCGGAGGTGATGAGAATACGAGCCATGCCGCGGGATGTAGCGTCAGGCGGAAGCTATGGCCAGTCTTGCGCGCGGGCGCTGCGGCGGTTCATTGACAGTCAGCTGATTCCTTACGCTGTTAGAGATGGGGACAGGCGGTGGAGGCGGGCATGGACGCACGGCGCGAGCGCTTGATTGTCTCGGCTGTGGGGATCGTGTTTGCCGCAGCGCTTTCTTCGTGCGGCGCTCCCGCTTCGACGCCCCCGGTTCAAGCTGCCTCGACGCCGGATGTGGCGGCGGTCCGTGATCTCGCGTCTGCGCCGGATTTGACCGAGCCGCTGCCGGTCGAGGCGTCAGGCGCCTCATGCTTCCAACATCAGGGTGGGGTCTGGCAGCCTGCCTATGAGAAGAGGGAAGCGACGTGCTTCGCGCGCGATAACTGCTCGGGAGGCGCCGGCCGCGAAGCTGAGACGCCTACGTGTCTGAAATGGGCGTTGGGTCCGGATCAACCGGCGCTGCCCTGGAGCAGGACCCTTACCGAACCGCAGCTTGCCGAAGATGTTCCTCCGCCACAGGAGATTTATGAAGGCAGCTATGAGATGACGAGCGATTGCCACGCGAAAGGCTGCGCTTTTGGCTCAGCGCGCTTCACGTCCGCGACCGCGCTGCGCGCCATCGCGGACGCCCGTTCGCCTGTCATCGGGACGATCCCGCCAGGCGAGTGCGTGGATACCGAATCCGACAGCCTGATGGAGGCGCCGCGGCGGGGCGTCGTGCTGGAGGATCAAGGTCGGTTTGCAGCCGGTGATGTGATCTACTTCACCGGCAGTGAGGGCGAGGGGTTCTCGACGATCTGGCGGCGTGGCGAGTATCTCCAACAGTATTGGGATGACGAGGCCGTGGTGCGGTGGGAGGACGGACCGGATCATCCGCTCGCCGGCTATTGGGTGAAGATAAAGCGCGCCAACGGCCTGACAGGGTGGGTGCGCAATCCGGACGCCAATGAGCGGGACTGCAACCCGGAGCGGGGGTAAGGTCGGATTACCCCATCGCCGTGATCTGCACGGCGGCGTGGTAGCGCATCGTCGAGAAGCCGGTGTAGCGGTAGGTAATCTTGCGGGCGGCGACGAACTCCTGCCAGGCCTTGAACTCGTGTTCGCGCCAGTTCGGGTAGTTGTAGTATTCGTCGAACATGATCACCGTGCCGACGCGCATGCGGTCGGCGAGCTGCTCGAGCACATACTTCGTCGAGTCGTAGACGTCGCAATCGACATTGATGAAGCTGACCGGGCCGGGGTTTGCGGCAAGGAAGCCGGGAAGCGTCTGGTCGAACCAGCCCTTGTGAAGCTTCACGTTGGCCGGGACCTTCGGGAGCTTGCCGTGCTGCGTGTAGCGGCCAGTCTGCTCGTGCGTACCGGACCAGTCGCCGGGAAGACCTTCGAAACTGTCGAAGCCGTGGACAATGCGCGGCTCTGCGTTGCGGGCGATGATCTTGGTGGAGGTGCCGCCGGCGACGCCGAATTCGAGGATGAGGCCGTTGAGCTTGGCTTCCTTCTCGCGCTTCATGCAGAGCTCGATCAGGGGCTTGCGGCCCTGGCACAGCATGGCGTCCTTGAGGTTGGCCTCAATGTAATCGACCGTGTCCTTCTTCGCCCGCACGCGCAGGTCGAGATACATGTCGTTGAGAAAGTACTTGTGAATCAGCCGGCTGTAGATCCGGCCCAGAATTTTCTTGTCCATGGGGTCCCGCTCTCGGGCGGGCTTGTAGCATGGACCAGTCAGGACGCCAGCGGGCGGGTGATCAGCTGCTGGAGCTGGCTTCGCCGGCGAGGCTGAGCGTCACCGAGCGGGCCATCATGGTGTCGCCGGCCGGCGCGAGGGCCGGGAGGGGGATAATGGTGGCCTCGATGCCGCGCTCCCGGAGCGCGGCGGCGACGGTCTCGGCGCGGCGAATGTCGCCTATCGTCTCGATGGTGACCGCTTTCGCGCCGCAGGTGCGCGCGGCATTGGCCATCGTGACAAGCGCGAAATCCTGCGCGGCGTTGAGCGCGGCCGAGTCCGGCGCGAAATAGACGGTCGTCTGATGGGCCGGGCAGGCGGGGCTTTGTGCGGAGGCCGAATCGATGGCGAAGCCGCAGATGCCGATCATCGCAGCCCCGATGGTCATGGCAGTCAGTCGTTCCACGGTAGCCTCCCTTTTCCAAATCCCTCGAACACCCGGCCTGGAGACTAGTTGCCGAGGGGGTCGGGGTTGGGCGGGTTCCGGGCGGATTGTGGCGGCGGCGGGGTATTTTCGGGCTGGCCCGGCGGGCTTGCGCGCGGGGCCTCGGGCGCCTATTCCCCTGCGGTCGACGCACGCCGGATTAGCTCAGCGGTAGAGCAGCGGTTTTGTAAACCGAAGGTCGGGGGTTCAATCCCCTCATCCGGCACCACTCGCCCAGGACGGGTCCCGCACACTTTTTCAGCAGCGCGAGGCTTGCGCCCCCTTCTTTCGCGTTGCGCGCAGGATATGGTGAACGCCAGCTCACGCAATGTGGCTGGGGGTTCAGGAGGGACGTCGTGGTTTCCACGAAAATTTTGCGCGCCGCGACTGTGGCAGTCGCGGGCGTGCTGTCTGCAGCTTTGCTTTCGGCCTGCGGGGGTCCGGCGGGCGGCAACCAGGCGAAGGCCCTGCTCGGGGAGGATCAGGGACCGCAGCTGGAGACGCGGCAGGCGAATGCGCCGCGCGCGGCCGGTGTCTCGGGCGAGTTCGAGTTCCTGCGCTACACAATCGATGTGACGGGCGATCTGCCCAAGGCCTGTCTCGGCTTCTCAGCGGGGCTTAACCAGCAGGCGGACTACCGGCCCTTTGTCGACATGGGCGATGGGCCCGAGATTGCGCTGTCGGTGGAAGGCTCGAGCCTGTGCCTCGGCGGCCTGAAATTCGGCGATGATCGCGCAATCCGCATCAGGTCCGGCCTGCCGGCGGGCGATGGGCGCACCTTGGCGTTCGATGAGGATGTAGCGATCGCGTTTGGCGACCGGCCTGCCTATGTCGGCTTCAAGGGCGACGGCGTGATTCTGCCCCGCATCGATGCGGACGGTCTCGCGCTGGAGACGGTGAACGTTGAGAAGGTGAAAGTCACCATCTCTCGGATCACCGATCGCGCGCTGGCATTCAAGACGATCAGCCAAGGCTACTCCCACAGCGCCGGCGGGTGGGGCTACATGGACTATGGTTCGGACGTCTATGACGTCGCCGAGAAGCTGTGGACGGGCGAGATCGACACGCCCGGATCGCCCAACGCAGCGCGGACGACAGTGTTCCCGATCGCCAAGGCGATCCCGAAGCTGCAGCCGGGCGCTTACTTCGTCGAACTCGACCAGATCGACGCCTCCGGCGACATCCCCGACTCTGCTGCGCGAGCGAAGCGCTGGCTCGTGATCACCGACCTGGCGCTGACGACTTACACCGGCGTTGACGGGATGTCGGCGACAGTGCGCTCGCTGCAGTCGGCAAAGGCTGTTGCCGGAGTGAAGCTGGAACTGGTGGCCCGGAACAACGAGATTCTCGCGCGCGGGAACACGGACGGCTCGGGGCGGGTCAATTTCTCGGGGCCAATCATGCGGGGCGAAGGCAATGTCGCGCCGCGGATGCTGATGGCTTATGCGCCGAACGGTGACTTTGCGATCCTCGATCTCGACCGTTCGCCCGTCGATCTCACCGAGCGCGATGTCGGCGGCCGCGCCCCGGCCCAGGCAGCGGATGCGTTCGTCTACACTGAGCGCGGGGTCTACCGGCCAGGCGAGACGGCGTACATCACCTCGCTGATCCGCGATGCGTCTGCAGTTTCGTTGAGCAATCGTGCGGGCTCGGTGATCGTCTACGGTCCGAACGGGCTGGAGGCGGGGCGGCTGCGCTTCAAGGATGCGCGCGAGCACAATGGCGCGGTGAGCTATCCCTTCCCGGTTCCGCGGACGGCGGCGCGTGGGACCTGGCGCATCTCCACCGAGGTCGATGGCGTCGGTGTTGTCGGTAGCGAGACTTTCTCAGTCGAGGATTTTGTTCCTCAGCGTATCGCGATGGACCTGACCGCCGACACCGCCGCTCCGATGCGGGAGGGCGAAGCGCGGCCGATCACGGCGAATGTGCGCTTCCTCTACGGCGCACCGGGTGCAGACCTTCCGGTGGAAGGCAATGTGCGCGTCGAAGCCGATCCCAATCCATTCCCGGATCTCAAGGGCTTCGCATTCGGGCGGCACGACGAGCAATTCCGCGAGTCGACGTTCGACCTGGCCGAGGCCAGCACGGATGCTGCCGGGCGCGCCGTGATCTCGCTCGACCCGCGCGCAGCGGAGAATGCCGACTCGTCGCGACCCTTGCGGCTGCGTGCTGTGGTGGCCGCAATCGAGCCGGGCGGGCGCGCCGTGCGTGACGACGTGCGTGTGTCCTACAGGCCGGAGGCCCGTTACATCGGGCTCAAACCGGCATTCGACGATCGATCCTCCAAGGAGGGCGATGCTGCTACATTCGAGGTTGTGTCGGTCGACCGTCTTGGCGCGCTCAAGGCGGCCAACGTCAACTGGCGGCTGGTGCGGATCGACTGGAAGTATGACTGGTATCGCGAAGGCGGCGGCGCCTGGCAATGGCGCCAGTCCCGCCGCGTGGTCGAACTGGAAAGCGGTCGCCTCGCAATCGCCGAGGGCGGGCGCGGGACGATCAAGACTCGCCAGCTCGACTATGGCGACTTTGAAATTTACCTGACCGAAGAGGCCAATGGCGGGGAAGCTTCCTATGGTTTCTGGTCGGGCTGGGGCGGCCAGCCGCAGGAAGGCGTCGAGGCGCCCGATCGCGTGCGCGTGCAGGTTCCTGATGCATTGCCGGCCGTAGGCGGCGATCTCAACGTCACGATCATGCCGCCCTATTCGGGCGAAGCGGAGATCGTGGTGGCTTCGGAGAACGTGATCACGACCCGGACCGTCTCGGTGAAGGTGAACGAGGGCGCCAATGTGCGCCTACCGGTCACCAAGGAGTGGGGGGCGGGCGTTTACGTCATGGCGACGGTCTACACGCCGCGCGACGCAGCGAAGACGCCGAAACCGCGTCGTGCTGTCGGCGTCGCGCATGTAGCAGTCGATGTGAGTCCGCGTACATTCAAGCTGGACATCGCAGCACCGGCCGTTCAGCGGCCGAACAACAAGATGACTGTCAACGTCACCGCTGCGGGTCCGAACGACAATGGCTATGTCCAGATCGCTGCAGTCGACGAGGGAATCCTGCTGCTAACCGGGCACCAGACGCCCGACCCGGCTGAATACTTCTTCGGCAAGCGGAGGCTGGGCGTCGAGCTGCGCGATGACTATGGGCGGCTGCTCGACCCCAACCAGGGCGCGGCCGGGAACATCCGGCAGGGCGGTGACCAGATCGGCGGTGCGGGTCTCACCGTCGTGCCGACACAGTCTGTGGTGCTGATGTCCGCGCCAGTGAAGCTCAATGGCGGCAAGGCGGCGGTGACATTCGACGTGCCGGCATTCAATGGCGAGCTGCGCGTGATGGCTGTTGCGTGGTCCAACTCCGGCGTGGGGTCGGCTTCCAAACCCGTGACAGTGCGTGACCAGGTGCCCGCGCTTCTGGCCCTGCCGCGCTTCCTGGCGCCGGGCGACTCTGCGACGGGCACGCTGACGCTGGACAATGTGGAAGGCGAGGCTGGCGTCTACAACGCTGCGCTGCAGGCCACGGGACCGGTGCGTGCAACCTCGGGGGCTCTATCGGCGACTCTTGCCAAGGGGCAGCGCACGGATCGGGACGCCAGCTTCTCGTCGGGAGCCGAAGGCATCTCGAACATCTCCTTCAACCTGACGGGACCGGGCGGCTACACGGTTGCGCGCAGCTATCCGATCCAGACCCGTTCGGCCTGGCTGCCAGCCAGCAATGTGGTCAGGACGACGGTGCAGCCGGGTGCGGCGTTCACGCCCGCGCCGAACTCGCTGTCTTCGTTTGTGCCGGGCTCCGGCTATGTGCAGGTGTCGTTCTCGCCCATCCCGATGGACGCGGCGGCCCTTTACGACTCCCTGGAGAAGTATCCCTACGGCTGCACGGAGCAGATCACCAGCCGCGCCATGCCGCTGCTTTATGCAGCGCAGATTGCCGCGCTGGCGGGGCGCAAGACGCCAGACGACCTGCGCAACCAGCTGCAGGAAGCGATCAACACGCTGCTCAACCGGCAAGGGGCTGACGGTGCAATCGGTCTGTGGCGGACCGGCGATGGGCTTTCGAGTCCGTGGCTTGGCGCCTATGCGACAGACTTCCTGTTCCGCGCCAAGGCCGCTGGCTATCTGGTTCCTGATGCGGCGCTCGACAGGGCTTATGACTCCCTCGAGGAGTTTGCTGTGCGGGAGTCGCGCTACTCGTCAGGCTACGACTTCGAAGTCTATGAGAGCCGCTGGCACACAGACACCGAGCGCCAGATGATGGATCGCTCGGTGGCATATGCGTCCTACGTTCTGGCCAAGGCTCGTCGCATGGATCGCGCGCGCCTGCGCTATCTGCACGATGATCGCCTGGACAGCATGCAAAGTCCGCTCGCGCGGGCTCAACTGGGCGCCGCGCTCTACATGATCGGCGACAATGCCCGGGCGAAATCTGCTTTCGAGGCGGCTGAGAAAGCGCTGGGTTACGTCAACACCGGTGACTATTACCAGACGCCGCGTCGCGATCTGGCGGGCGTGCTGGCCGTGGCGCAGGAAGCGCGGCAGACGACCATCGTGCAGCGCATGGCCCAGCGTGTGGCGCAGGACCTGCCCGAACCGGACCGGCTGACCACGCAGGAGAAGGCGTTCCTTCTTCTCGCGGCGAACGCGCTCTCGGGTGGCCAGTCGGCGGTGAATGTCGCAGTGCAGGGCCAGGCCGATGCGACGGGCCGCGGTGTCTACCGCATGACCGACGCACAAATGGCGCGGCCTCCGGCCTTCACCAACCGCGGCCAGGGACAGCTTTATGTCACCGCTGTCTCGCGCGGATCGCCCGCCACAGCACCGCCCCCGGCCTTCGACGGCCTGATGGCGAACAAGCAGCTCTGGACGCCCGGCGGCCAGGCGATCAATGGCGACACGTTCAAGCAAGGCGATCGCATCATCGTTGCGGTCACGGTGGCGGCGAGCGAGATGCGGCGGACGCCGTTGATCGTGGCTGACCTGCTGCCTGCGGGCTTCGAGATCGAAGCGGTGTTGCGGCCGGAAGATGCGGGAAGCACGGGGCCCTACAGCTTCCTTGGCGACCTCGTCGCGCCGAACATTGCCGAGGCGCGCGATGACAGGTTCATCGCCGCGTGGGATCTGTTCGACCAGCGTCGGGAAACCGTGGCCTACATGGTTCGCGCCGTCACGCCGGGCACATTCACGATGCCGGGCGTGGTGGCTGAGGACATGTACAAGCCGGAGACGTTCGCGCGGACGAACTCGCGGACGATTACGGTGACCAAGCGATAGCAGGCGGCTCGCCGTGAGCAGGCCGGACAGGCATGAGCGCGAAGTGGACTTACAGGGTAAGGAAGCTGCTGCCCCCAAAGGGGTGGCGCTTCCGCCTGTGGTGGCCGCCGGAATGGTGGCGGCAGATCGCGCTCGTTGTACTCTATGTGCTTGCGCCAGTGGTCGTGATCGACTGGCTGTTCCCGCCCCCGCTGGAACGCGGCAACGTCCTGTCCGGCGTGGTGATGGACCGGCGAGGGGCCGTCATGCGCGTCTTTCCGGTGGAAGACGGAAAATGGCGGATGCGGGCGCATCTGGAGGAGATCGATCCGGATTTCATCGAAGCGCTGCTGACCTACGAGGACAAGCGCTTCATGGGCCATGGCGGGGTTGACCTGCTGGCGCTGGGCCGGGCGGCAGGTTCGCTGGCGTCTTCGGGCGAGGTGGTCTCGGGCGGATCGACCATCACCATGCAGACGGCGCGCCTGCTGGAGCCGCGGCCGCGGAACATTGTCTCGAAGGCGATCGAGGCCTTCCGCGCCTGGCAGATCGAGCGGCGGCTGAGCAAGGAGGAAATCCTCGAGCTCTACCTGACGCTCGCCCCGTATGGCGGGAACCTTGAAGGCATTCGTGCTGCGTCGTGGGCCTATTTCGGACGGGAGCCGGACAATCTCTCGCCCGACCAGATCGCGATGCTGATCGCGCTGCCGCAGTCACCCGAAGCGCGGCGGCCTGATCTTCGACCCGAGGCGGCCATCGTGGCGCGCGAGCGCGTGCTGGTGCGGCTGGCGGATGAGGGCGTGTTCGCGAAGGATCTGGCGAAGGAGTCGGCCGAGTATCCGGCGCCCAAGCGGGGCGATTTTCCCTCCATGGCCTGGCATGCGTCGGAGGAAGCGCTTCGGCGGGCCTCCTCGCCCGACAATATCCGCACCACGCTGGATCTTGCGTTGCAGAAGGAAGTGGAGGCGCTGGCGGCACGCGCGGCGGGACCGACGCGCGAGGGCGTCCAGGTTGCGATCATGGTGGTGGATGTGGCCGGCCGGGAGGTTCGCGCCGCAGCTGGATCGGCCAATCGGGGGACGGCGGGCGGGTGGATCGACCTAACGGACCGGCCGCGCTCGCCGGGATCGACGCTGAAGCCGTTCATCTACGGCCTTGCCTTCGACGATGGTGTTGCTGCGCCGGATACGCGGATCGCCGATACGCCGAAGCGGTTTTCGAGCTATCGTCCCGACAATTTCGATCGCTCGTTCCGTGGCGATGTCACGGTTGCACAGGCGCTGCAGCATTCGCTGAACATACCGGCTGTGTCCGCCCTGGATGCAGTGGGAGCGCAGCGGTTTGCCGCCGCGCTGGCCTTTGCCGGCGCGGACCTTTCCATGCCGCTGTCGGCGGACGACGATGCAGGGCTTGCGATTGCGCTGGGCGGTGCGGGGCTGACAGTGCGCGAGCTGGCATTGCTGTATGCGGCGTTGGGCGATCGCGGTCATGCGCTGCCGCTCAACTGGCTCAAGGCGGAGGCGGAAGCCGCGACGACGGCGAAGACGCCCGTGGCGCAAGTCATGTCCGCCCAATCGGCAAAGCAGATCCTCGATATCCTGGCCGCCTCGCCGGCGCCGGATGGGCGGATGCCGGCTCAGCTGACACAGGAAGCGCCCGTCATCGCAGCGAAGACGGGCACGTCTTATGGCTTTCGCGATGCATGGGCCGCGGGCGTTGGTAATGGTCACGCGGTGGTGGTTTGGATCGGACGTGCGGATTCAGCACCGCGACCGGGGGTGACGGGGCGGGATGCGGCGCTACCTGTGCTGTTCGAAGTTTACGACATGATTGCCCGGATCATGCCGAAGCGCGGGTCGGGGCCAGCCCTGCATGAAGACCAGCCGGGCCAGCACCTGCCACCCGATGCACTCGCCCGCTTCGAGCGCGAGAATGCGCCGCCGCATATCATGTTCCCGCCGGACGGAGCGGAGGTTTGGAAGGACGCCGAGCATGTCTCCTACGTGCTGTCGGCCGAGGGGCATGGGCGGCTGGCCTGGTATGTCGACGGCAAACCGCTTGGCAGGAATGTGGCGGGCGATGCCGTGTGGCGCCCGGGCCAGGCCGGGTTCTACGAACTGCATGTGGTGGATGAGGCCGGCCGGACGGCCAGGTCGCGCGTCAGGGTGATGAGCCCGGGATAGCCGCAGCAGCCTGGGCGCCTTAGCGGGCCAGTGCCTTTACTTCCGTGTTTCTGGCGATGGCCTCGCGGCCGCCAGCGATGAGGGCGTCGATCGTGTCCTTCGGCAGGCTCACTGCGGTGGCGGCCTTGCCGAGGTCTGCGAAACGTGGGTCTGGCAGGTCGGCGAACGAAATCACGTCGAGCCTGAAATCAAGGTCACGGCAGTTCCAGCCGTTCGGCGCGCCGAGCGATGCGGCGTGTTCCGGCGACAGTCCGCAGCGCCAGGCGATGACATCGCGCTCCCAGCGTTCCAATTCGCCGGCGAAGGCGTCAGCCGCTGCGCGCTTGGGAGCGTTCACGGAGACGCTGAGGATTGCCTCGACAAGTTGGGGACCGTCAGGCCCGGCTTCCTTCATCGGCCAGACGCCTTCGGCGTTTCGCTCGGCGTTGACGATGAAAAAGGTGAAGCGTTTGAGCTTCACCGCGTCGCGCGCGCTGAAGGGGCCGTGCGGCGTTCCGGAGGCGGCGCGCAGTGTGACGATGGACGACACGCCGAAATTGTCGGCGACCCCGCCATCGGCGAGATGAACGTAATCCATCCGGGCGCTGTCGCGGAAGAAGCGGAAGGAACGCGCAGTTTCTCTCAGAAGCATCGGCGCCGTGCGGCTGGATTCGGCGGCTGCGACCCATGGATCGAGCGGATAGGGGCAGGCGCGGCCATAGGTGCGCACCACGATCGGGCGGAAGGCGACAGGAACTGACATCGAGGCGGCGACAGCGTCGGACAGGCGAACCGAGTCGAGGTCGCTGCAGATGGCGTCGAACCATGGCGCCTCGAAGGCGAACGGCGCGCCACTGTAGAGATCGGTCGCGTTGAGGATGATCCGTGGGCGCGCCTTGAGGTCGCGCATGGTCGCCCCGTTGAAGACTTCCCTGTCGAGCCAATGGGACAGCTTGTCAGGGCCATTGAGGCCACCTTGCATAAGCCGCTCCCAATTCTGCGGCGACACCCAGGTCGTGTGCAGTTGTGATTGCCAGTCCTTGTCGAGGAGGGCGGGGCGCAGGGCTTCGAGATTGTCGGGTCCATGCTGGCCGAACCAGGCAGCCGTTATGGCGCCGCCAGAGACCGCCGTCACCAGAGCGACCTTGTCGATCAGCCGAGCACCGCCGGCGTCGCGCGTATCGCGAAGTTCTTGCAGTACGCCAAAGGAGAACGAGGCAGCACGGGCGCCGCCGCCTGACAGGGCCAGGGCAATGGCATCTTCATCGCCAGCGATGTCGATCTCGGCATTCTGCGCCGGCGTGGCAGACTGAGGCAGGTTGATCGGCCGGGTGTCCGGCGCGCCTGCGCAAGCGGCAAGGGCAACCGAGAGCGAGGCGAAGGCGGCGCGCATGATCGATCCCTGGAATCCAGCACGCAGGTTCAGCCGGGATGGCTGGAATGTCTAGCGCCGCGCGCGGTGGACGAGGCTGAGGGTGGACGGGTCGCGTTTGCCCGGATCAGCGCCGGCCAGCGCCTTGTCGAGTTCCTCGGCCAGCACTTTGCCGCGTTCGACACCCCACTGGTCGAACGGATTGATGCCCCAGAGGACCCCGGCGGCAAAGGTGCGGTGTTCGTAGAGGGCGATCAGCGCGCCGATCGCCTCAGGTGAGAGCTTCTCCAGGAGGACAGTGGTGGAACCGCGATTGCCGGGCATGTGCATGTGACGCCCCTGCGCTTCGGCTTGCGGGCCGGTCTTGCCCATTTGCGCGAGCTGGGTTTGCGCTTCGGCGGCCGAGCGGCCGGCGAGAAGTCCCTCCGCCTGGGCGAAGGCGTTAGCCAGCAGCGCGCGCCCGCGCGTCCAGTCTCCTGCACCGGCATCCCGGCTGGCGATGAACTCGATGGCCGTGTCACGCATCCCCTGATGGAGAAGCTGGTGGAAGGAGTGCTGACCGAGGGTGCCGACTGAGCCCCAGACCATCGGCGCCGTCGGACCGACGAGGCCGGCTGGGTCGTCCGGCGCGCTCTTGCCGTTGGACTCCATTTCGAGCTGCTGGAGGAAGTCCGGGAGTTTGCGCAAGCGATGGGCGTAGGCGAGCACGGTGCGGTTGGGGATGTCGAGCGCGGTGTGGAGGAAGACGTCCATCATCGCAAGGCGGGCGGGCGTGTTGTGGATCAGGGCGGTGTCGCGGAAATGAGCGTCCATCTGCGCAGCTCCCGCAAGGAACTGCGACCAGCGCTCGGCCCCCAGCGCGATCTGCAGAGAGAGTCCGACCGAAGACCACACAGAATAACGGCCACCGACGGCCTCATCCATCGGGAAGATCCGATCTTCGGCTGCGCCCCAGGCTTTCGCCTTGTCCGGTGCGGAGGAGACCGCAGCGAGATGTTCGCCGGCCTGCGTCTCGCCGAGATGTTCAACCAGCCAGTCGCGCGCCAGCTGCGCGTTCGACGCAGTCTCTGGTGTCTTGAAGGACTTCGAGACGACGATCACCAACGTGGTTGCAGGTTCAAGATGCGCGGCCGCCTCCTGGAAATCCTCGGGGTCGACATTGGCGACAAAGCGGATGTCCGGACCCCTCGAGGCGTAGTCGCGCAATGCGTCCCAGATCAGCCGGGGCCCTAGGTCGGAGCCACCGATGCCGATGTGGAGGATCGTCTTGATGGGAAAGCCGAGTCCGCCCTTGCGGGCCAGGTGTGTGAAGCTGGCGGCTTTCTCCGCCTCGCGCTTCATCGCTTCGACGGCCGGGATGCCTTTGCCGCCTCCACGCAGCGCCCAGTGCAGGGCAGGGCGGTTCTCCGAAGCGTTGACGATGCCGGCGGAGAACAGCGAGCCGATCTTTGCCTCAAGTCCCCGTTCGGCGGCGAGCGCTTGCATCGCAACCATGACGGCCATGTCGATTGGCTGCTTTGCGACATCGACTTCAAGATGGGGCGCAGACCACACGAAGCCATTCATGTCCGCCCGGCTGGCCAGCGCGCGCAGCTCGGTGGCCGAGATGCGGGCGGCTTCTGCGGCAACCTGCTTCCAGCTAGAGAGCGTCATAGCTTTTTTCCTTGCGCAGCCGGCCAATCCGGATGATGTGGCGCCGTCCATGCCGTTGGCCAGCCCCGGCTGCGCGCGGCATAGCGAAAGAGTCGTTTCCGGCGGGTTAGGCGATGCGCGCAATCTGCATGATTCCCGTCCTGGCTGCGCTTGGCGTTTCCGCGTGTGGCGAATCCGCACCGTCGGCGGCGGCGCCGAAGGTTGCGCCGCCTGCTCTCGCCGACCTGCCGGCGCCCTATGGCGAGGCGGACCTGAGCAAGGGGCGGGAGCTGTTCGGCAAGAAGTGCGGCGCCTGCCACCTTCTTGACCCGGCCAAGGGTCATAGAGTTGGCCCAAATCTGCATGGCATGTTCGACCGCGGTGTGGCCGCGTTGCCCGATTATGCCTTCTCACCGGCGCTGATGGCGTTCGATGCGCCGAGCTGGACGCCGGACCTCGTGGATCAGTGGCTGCGTTCGCCCGACGATTTCGTTCCGGGGACGTCCATGCGGCTGAACGGGATCACTGAGGCGAGCGAGCGGCGCGATCTCATCGCGCACCTCCTGATCGCATCGCGGCAGTAGGCGCAAGGCGCAGGCGCGGATAGTCTGGAGGGATGATCCATGCGCTGCAGCCCCATGTCGATTCGCCGCGGCTTCCCGTGGACAGCTTGACGGCACAGGCGCGCCGCACGCGGGGCGCCAGGCTGGAGATGATCTACCGGCTGGAAGGAGAATTGGGCGCGCTGCTTGTGCCCGAGCTGTCGAACCCCGGTCGGGCGGATGAGCTGTGGAAGCATACCTGTTTCGAGATCTTCCTTCTGAAGGCCGAGGCGCCGTCCTATGTCGAGTTCAATTTCGCGCCGACAGGGCAGTGGGCGGCCTACAGCTTCCGAAGCCGGCGCTCGGGTATGCGCAACATCGAAGGTGTGAGCCAGGCGCCGATCGGGACGATGATGTTCGGGCGACAATTCGTGCTCAAAGCGGACGTCGATCTGTCGGGCATCGACGGGTTGCCTCCCGCAGATGCGCCCTGGCGGGCGGCAATCAGCACGGTGATCGAGGCGGCGGATGGACGTAAAGCCTACTGGGCCGTTCAGCATCCGGAAGGGAATCCGGATTTCCATGCGCCCGAAGGCTTCGTGATCGACCTGCCAGCGCCGGAGTGAGACGAGTATGGCCGTGAAGTTTGGCATCGACAGGCTGGTTGCGGATGCGTCGCTTCGGGCGCCTCTGAGAGGCAAGCGCGTGGCGCTTGTCGCGCATCCTGCTTCGGTGACGGCGGATCTGACGCATTCGCTCGACGCGCTGGCGGCGTGTGGCGACGTGCAGCTGACAGCTGCGTTTGGACCCCAGCACGGGATGCGCGGGGACAAGCAGGACAACATGATCGAAAGCCCGGATTTCACCGATCCGGTTCACGGCATTCCTGTGTTCAGCCTCTACGGCGAGGGGCGCCGCCCGAGCGGCCAGATGATGAGCGCGTTCGATACAGTGCTGATCGACCTGCAGGATGTCGGGTGCAGGATCTACACCTTCATCACCACGCTGCTCTACGTGATCGAGGCGGCGGCTGAGCATGGCAAGGAGGTGTGGGTGCTCGACAGGCCGAACCCGATTGGACGGCCCGTGGAGGGGCTTACGCTGCGTACAGGGTGGGAGAGCTTTGTCGGCGCAGGACCGATCCCGATGCGGCACGGGCTGACACTCGGCGAGCTGGGGAAGTGGTTCATCGACCACTTCAGGCTCGATGTGAAGTATCGCGTCATCGAGATGGAAGGGTATCGTCCTGACGAGGGACCCGGCTTCGGATGGCCGTTGCATGAGCGAACATGGGTCAACCCATCGCCGAACGCGCCGAACCTCTGGATGGCGAGGGCGTATGCGGGGACCGTAATGATCGAGGGTGCGACGCTTTCTGAAGGGCGCGGAACGACCCGCCCGCTGGAGCTGTTCGGCGCGCCGGACATCGAAGCACGCAAGGTGATTGCCGAGATGCAGGGCTTCGCGCCGCACTGGCTGAAGGGATGCCGACTGCGCGACTGCTGGTTCGAGCCGACTTTTCACAAGCATATGAAGCAGCTATGCGCCGGCGTGCAGATCCACACAGAAGATCCGAGCTACGACCACGCGGCTTTCAAGCCGTGGCGCGTTCAGGCGCTGGGCTTCAAGGCGATCCGGCGGCTCTATCCGGACTATCCGCTCTGGCGCGGGCTCGACTTCAAGTACGAGTACACCGATGGCGAGCTGGCCATCGACGTCATCAATGGCGGCAGGCAATTGCGCGAATGGGTTGACGATCCGGGATCGACCGCAGCCGATCTGGATGCGATTACGGTTCCTGACGAGCAGGCCTGGATCGTCGCGCGGAAACCCTACTTGCTCTACTGAGCGTTCGCTCACATAGTGCCGCCGACCTCTACGGGAGCGGCATGTGAGCGCTGTTGACTATCTTGCGCCTTCAAGTGTTGCGGACGCCGTGCGCGCGCTGCATGCGGCTGGACCGGCTGCAAGACTCATGGCTGGAGGAACGGATCTGCTGGTGCAGATGCGCGGCGGCCGCGCGAAGCCAAAGGTCGTGATCGACCTCAAGCGTATTCCGGCGCTGACGGGCGTTCGCCAAGAAGCCGGAGGCTTTGTCATCGGCGCTGCGACTTCGGGGGCGATGCTCGGCGAGCATGCTGCGCTGAAAGCCGCCTGGCCCGGGGTCGTGGAGGCTGCAAACCTGATCGGCTCGACCCAGGTGCAAGGACGGGCAAGCCTTGGCGGCAATCTCTGCAACGCATCGCCGGCGGCCGACAGCGTGCCGGCGCTGATCGCGGCAGGGGCTGTCTGTGTCATCGAAGGCCCGGCCGGCGTCCGCGAGTTGGCCGTCGAGCATGTGCAGACGGGACCTGGAAAGACGTCGCTGTCTGCCGACGAGATCCTGGTGGCGTTCCGCCTGCCTGTGCGGCCGGCTCGGTCGGGCGACGCCTATCTTCGCCTGATCCCGCGGACGGAGATGGACATCGCCGTCGTGGGAGCGGGCGTCAGTGTGGCGCTGGATAGTGCTGGCATATGCACGGCTGCGCGCGTGAGTGTTGGCGCGGTGGCTCCGACCTGTCTGCTTGTTGAGGCGGCAGGGGCCGCGCTTGTGGGAACGAAGGTGGACGAGGCAGCGCTGTCGAAGGTCGAGGTTGCTGTGGCAGCCGCTTGCAGGCCGATCAGCGACAAGCGCGGAACGGCGGAATACCGGACGAAGGTTGCATCCGTGCTGGCGCGACGAGCCGCGGTGATAGCGAAGGAACGAGCAAGCGCATGAGCCGGACGGTTGTGAATGCCATGGTCAATGGCGAGCCGGTGGAGTTCCTCGCCGGCGGCGGGCAGTCGCTGCTCGATGCGCTGCGCGATGAGCTGCGCCTGACGGGGAGCAAGGAAGGGTGCGGCACGGGCGATTGTGGCGCGTGTTCGGTGATTGTGGACGGGCGACTGGTGTGCGCCTGCCTGATGCTGGCGCCCGAGGCCGAAGGCAAGCGGATCGAAACCATCGAGGGGCTGGCGGACAATGGCCATCTGCATCCGCTTCAGCACCAGTTTCTCGAACAGGCGGCGCTGCAATGCGGCTTTTGCACGCCGGGGCTGCTGATGGCGGCGAAGGCGCTGCTGGATCGCAACCCCGATCCGACGGAGAGTGAGGTGCGCTACTGGCTCGCCGGAAACATCTGCCGCTGCACGGGATACGACAAGGTTGTCCGGGCCGTGATGGATGCAGCGGCGGACCTGCGTCAGTCGGAGAGACCGAGATGAGCGACGGCAATCAGGGTGGGATCAATCTGAAGGTCGTCGGCAGCAGGCCGGTGCGTCCGGATGGCATCGACAAGGTGACAGGCAGGGCGCAGTTCGGCGCGGACTTCCACCTGCCGGGCATGCTGACCGGCCGGATCAAGCGCAGCCCACATGCGCACGCGCGTATCTTGAAGATTGATGCGAGCGCAGCCCTCGCTCTTCCGGGGGTGAAGGCGGTCGTCACGAGTTCGGATTTTGCATCCGACGCGACAGGCGAAATCGAGGCGGGCGAGGGCCATGCGGCGATCCGGGAAATCGCAGCGAACTGTCTCGCAAAGGGCAGGGTGCTCTATCAGGGCCACGCCGTAGCGGCTGTGGCTGCAACGCAGCCAGAGATTGCAGATGAGGCGCTCGAACTGATCGAGGTCACATACGAAGTCCTGCCGCATGTGATCGATGTCGAGGCAGCGATGGCGGCTGACGCGCCCGTGCTCCACGAGGACATGTTCACAAAGGGCGTTACGCCGAAGCCTGCACATGCCTCCAACGTCGCGGCGAAGCATGTGATGGGACGTGGGGATGTGGCAGCGGCCTTCAATGCGGCCGACCTGATTGTTGAGGGCCGATACGAAACGGCTGCGGTGCACCAGGGCTATATCGAGCCGCATGCCTGCGTCGCCTCGTGGGGCGCTGATGGGCAGAGCACGATCTGGTGTTCAAGCCAGGGACAGTTCGTCATCCGCGCGATGGTCGCGAAGATCCTCAACATGCCGCTGTCGGATATCAAGGTGATCCCTGCCGAGATCGGCGGCGGGTTCGGCGGCAAGACCACGGTCTATCTGGAGCCGGTGGCGCTTGCGCTGTCGAGGAAATGCGGGCGACCGGTGAAGATCGTTATGTCGCGCGAGGAGGTGTTCCTTGCGAGCGGGCCGACTTCGGGCGCCGTGATCGACGTAAGGCTGGCGGCGCGCAAAGATGGCCGGATCACGGGCGCCGAGCTGACCCTGAAATACCAGGCCGGCGCGTTTCAGGGCTCGCCCGTCAATCTCGGATTAATGACAGCGTTCGCCTGCTACGATGTCGAAGCGCTTGCGCTGACGGGTTACGACGTTGTCAGCAACCGCCCGAAGGTGGCGGCCTATCGCGCGCCGGGCGCGCCGATGGCGGCGTTTGCGGTCGAGAGCGCGATCGATGATCTTGCCACAAGGCTGGGCATGGATCCGATCGACCTGCGCATTCTCAACGCGGTGCGCGATGGCGCAAAGACGGTCTATGGCGCAACGGTGAAGCACGCGGCGCTTGTCGAGACGCTCGAGGCGATCAAGGCCTCGCCGCACTATCAGGCGCCCGTTGCCAAAGGATGCGCGCGCGGCGTGGCGGCTGGCTTCTGGTTCAACGTCGGCGGTGAGAGTTCGGCGGCGGTGCACGTCGATGAGGACGGCGGTGTCACGGTGGTGTCGAGCAACCCGGACATCGGCGGCTCGCGGGCCTCCATGGCGATGATGGCGGCCGAGACGCTGGGCCTGCCGATCGAGCGCGTACGCTGTACGGTCGCGGATACGACCTCGATCGGCTACAGCGGCGTCACGGGCGGCAGCCGGGTGACGTTTGCGACGGGCATGGCCGTCGTCGAGGCGGCGCAGAAGGTCGTGGCTGACCTGAAGCGGCGAGCAGCTGCGACGTGGGAATGTGACGTCGCCATGGTGGAGTGGAAGGACGGGACTGCGACCTGCACCGATCCTTCGAAGGATGTTAAGCCGCTGTCGATCAAGGCGCTTGCCGGGAAGTCGGCGAAGACGGGCGGGCCGATTGCGGCCGAGGTTTCGCTCAATGCGCAGGGAGCAGCTGCCGGATATGGCGTGCATGTGTGCGATCTGCAGATCGATGCGGAGACAGGGCGGTCGATGGTGACGCGCTACACCGCGGCGCAGGATGTGGGACGCGCGATCCATCCGGCCTATGTCGAGGGCCAGCTGCAGGGTGGTGCTGCGCAGGGGATCGGGTGGGCTCTCAACGAAGAGTATGTTTATGGCAAGTCGGGCCTGCTCGAGAACGCCGGATTCCTCGATTACCGGATGCCCGTGGCTTCTGACCTGCCCATGATCGACACGATCCTCGTGGAGGCGAAACCGAACCCACGCCATCCCTACGGAGCGAAGGGGGTGGGTGAGGTTCCGATTGTTCCCCCGCTGGCCGCTGTAGGGAATGCGGTGAGCCGGATTGTCGGCAGGCGGATGTCATCGCTGCCGCTTTCGCCGGCGAAGGTGCTGGCTGCGATGGGCAAGTAGCTTGCCCCGTGTGACCAGCATTGCCGGGCGGGTTGCTGACTTCACTGGCGGGCTTTGCACGTTCGAGGTCGACGCGCGGACAGTGCGTTCGCTGCTGCGCGAGCTGGAGGCGCGGTTTCCGGGGTTGGGCGAACATGTGGAGCAGGAGATGTCGCTGGCGATCGATGGCGAGATTTTCCAGGATGCGCTGGGCGCCGAGATCGGGGCGGAGAGCGAGATTGTACTGATCCCCAAGATCGCCGGCGGCTAGGCGCCCGGACGCGATCCCTCATCCATTGACCCGACACGTCTGGGGCAGAATGACCTGCCTTGCCTGTCTGTGCGGAACATGTGGCGTGCGGTTGAGGATCATCCCAAGCGTTGTCGCGGCGGCTTGCACATTGCCATGGCGAGGGTGGGTCAGAGGATGACGAGACCCTCGACGCTGCAGTCTTGGACGATGGCAATGCCGGACGAGAGGACCCGTGCACGCTAAAGTATCGACGACCGGCAAACCCCGGTGAGCGCCTCGGCGGGCTCTGGCATCACTTTGCATTGCAGGTGGTGCGGGTGGAGGGACTCGAACCCCCACGGGTTGCCCCGCTGGAACCTAAATCCAGTGCGTCTACCAGTTCCGCCACACCCGCGCGCCAGCGAAGGGGGGTTGATAGGCGGGTTGGGCGGGAAAGGCCAGTGGGTCACCCTTTCGCGGCGGCCCTGAGGGCGGCAAGGTCGAATTTGACCATCTGCATGAAAGCCGCAGTGACACGTTGGCGGGCGCCGGCGTCGCCGCTGGAGAGGACCTCCGCGAGAAGGGATGGCACCACCTGCCAGGAGACGCCGAAGCGGTCCTTGAGCCAGCCGCACTGGCTGGGCTGCCCGCCACCGGCGAGGAGACTCTCCCAGTAATGGTCGATCTCGTCCTGAGTGTAGCAATGGATCTGCAACGAGACGGCTTCGGATTGCTTGAACATCGGGCCGCCATTGAGACCCATGAACGCCTGACCCATGACGGTCGCATAGGCGACCAGGACCTCACCCTTTTTCTTGCCGCCAGGGCTGTCCTGCTCGTAGCGCTGGATTTCGCCCATGTGAGAGTTGGGCAGGAGGGAAACGTAGAGCTGCATCGCCGCCTCGGCATCGTTGTCGAACCAGAGGCAGGTGGTGAGGGATTTCTTCATCTGGAGGCTCCTTGGGCGAGATGGTCTTGCCCATTTCTGGCCGAAGGACGCATCAGGACCGGATAATCCGACACAGGCGGCCGAGAATGGCCTTTCCGGGCTGGTAAACCATGGTCGGGAAGGGTGGAATCCGCGCATGGACAGGGCCTGCAGGGGTGTGTAAGACACGCGCCTTTCCCGCCCGGCTTATGGCCGCCGGCGGGTACAACCATTCTGCCTGACAGGGTTTCCACGATGAACGTCACCGAGACGAAATCGGAAGGTCTTTCGCGGGAGTACCGCGTTTCCATCCCCAAGGGCGAACTCGCGGCCAAGTTCAACGCGAAGATCACCGAGCTGCAGCCCAAGATGAACCTCAAGGGGTTCCGGCCGGGCAAGGTTCCGGCTGCACACATCAAGAAGATGTACGGCAAGTCGATCATGGCCGACATCGTCAATGATGTGGTCCAGGAGACCTCCGATAAGGCGCTTGCCGAGAAGGCGCTGCGCCCGGCCTCGCGTCCCTCGATCAAGCTCGACGGGGATCAGGACAAGCTGATCAATGGCGAGGCCGACCTCGACTATTCGATGGCGCTGGAAGTGATGCCCGACTTCGAGCCGACCGATGTGACGGCGATCTCGCTGGAGCGCTGGGTCGCCGAAGTACCCGCACAGGAAATCGAGGAGTCGCTGAAGCGCCTTGCGGACAACAACAAGGCCTATGAGACGAAAGAGGGCAAGGCCGAGACGGGCGATGCCGTGGTCATCGACTTCGTCGGGTCGATCGACGGCGAAAAGTTCGATGGCGGGGCGGCCGAGGGCCACACGCTGGTGCTGGGGTCGGGCCGGTTCATCCCGGGCTTCGAGGACCAGCTCGTCGGCGCATCAGCCGGCGCGGAGGTAAAGGTCAACGTCAACTTCCCGGACGACTACCAGGCCGAAAATCTCAAGGGCAAAGCCGCCCTGTTCGAGGTGAAGGTCCACGAAGTGAAGGCGCCGAAGGACGTTGCGATCGACGATGAGTTTGCCAAGACGCTTGGCCTCGAGAGCCTCGAGGCGCTGAAGGACGCCATCAAGGGGCAGATTTCTGGCGAGCTGAACTTCGCCACGCGCCAGCAGGTGAAGCGTGTGCTGCTAGATGCGCTGGACGAGCGCCATTCGTTTGACCTGCCGCCGCTGATGGTAAAGGCGGAGTTCGAACAGATCTGGTCGCAGTTCGAAGGTGAGAAAAAGGCCGGGCGCCTGTCGGAAGAGGACAAGGCGAAGTCGGACGACGAGCTGAGGGCCGAGTACCAGAAGATCGCCGAGCGCCGCGTGCGTCTGGGTCTCGTGCTGGCCGAGATTGGTCGACGCGCCGAGGTGCAGATCACAAATGACGAACTGGTCCGCGCCCTGCGCCAGGAAGCCTCGCGCTATCCTGGTCAGGAGAAGCAGGTGATCGAGTTCTACACCAAGAACCAGAACGCCATGGCCCAACTGCGCGCGCCGATCTACGAGGAGAAGGTCGTCGATTACATCCTCGAAAAGGCGACCGTGACCGACAAGACCGTCACGCGCGAAGAGCTGATGAAGGAAATCGGGGACGAGTAGGCGCAGGTCTTTGCGGCTGTTTGCATCGACGACGACGCTCTCGGCAGGCAATGGCGCAGGCGGGCCCGCACCTAGGCGGACATTGACCAATTCATGCTGATGAAGAGGTCGCCGAGATCGAAGATGAGATGGCGGTCGTTCCGGTCATTGCTGATGACATGGCACTGCCAATCACAGTTATCCGGGACCGGTATCCCGGCGTAATCGCGAAGGTAGCGGACATCTTCGGAAAACGTCGATAAGCTTGAGAAGCGGGTCGCCGCCGGAAGGGGTAAGGGCGCTCTGTGATGGCGAAGCATGATCGCAGCGAAGTGGTCGAGCGACTCGATTGCAAATTCGTGCCGTTTCGCAATTGAAATCTCCAGAAGCTCTTCGGAAGCCCAGTTTTCGAATTCGTATTGGTCGAAAATCAGCGTTTTCATCGCGACGCGCTCCCAGCCGCCTGCCTGTGCAGCCGGGCGCCCGCACGTCAAGCGTGCTACCCCTTGCACTTCACCGTCCGCGTTCGGATATTGTTAGTCCAATCCGTATTTGAGTCCCCCCTGGCCCCAGCCCGTGGGGTTGTCTTGGAAAGAACCCGCGCACATGGACGATCTCACCCCGAAGGCGATGAATCTCGTCCCCATGGTTGTGGAGCAATCCAGCCGCGGCGAACGCGCCTATGACATCTTTTCGCGTCTTCTGAAGGACCGGATCGTGTTCGTGACGGGCCCGATCGATGACGGCCTTGCGAGCCTGATCACTGCCCAGCTGCTCTTCCTGGAGTCCGAGAACCCCAAGAAAGAGATTGCGATGTATATCAACTCGCCGGGCGGATACGTTCATTCCGGCCTCGCGATCTACGACACCATGCAATACATCCGCAGCCCCGTTTCGACGGCCTGCATCGGCATGGCAGCCTCCATGGGCGCGCTCCTTCTGACGGCCGGAGAGGCGGGAATGCGGTTCGCGACCCCGAATTCGCGCATCCTGCTGCACCAGCCCTCGGGCGGTTTCCGTGGCGTCGCCTCGGACATCGAACGGCACGCAATGGACATTCTTGCCACGAAAAAGCGGCTCAACGAGATATACGTCAAGCATACCGGGCAGACCTACGAGATGGTCGAAAAGACCCTGGATCGGGACAGTTTCATGACCGCGAGCGAGGCCCAGGCCTTTGGAATCGTGGACAAAGTCTATGAAAAACGTGCGGCGCCGGCCGATTGACCCCTGTTTTTCGACAGATTCGCTGTATGGACGCTGAGCGCTCACCTTGCGGCGCCCTGCTTGCTATGATCCGATGGAGTGCCTTGAACCTATCGGAAACGATTGAAATATAAGATTCGGGGCTTGGGCTGGCAGGTGTGACGCCCACCGGATTCGCGTCCGGCAGCGTATTCGAGGTGTCGATGAACAAGAGCACTTCAGGCGACAGCAAGAACACGCTGTACTGTTCGTTCTGCGGCAAGTCCCAGCACGAAGTCAAAAAGCTCATCGCGGGTCCCACGGTTTTCATCTGCGACGAGTGCGTCGAACTGTGCATGGACATCATTCGCGAGGAGTCGAAGACGGCTCTCGTGAAGTCGCGCGATGGCGTGCCGACACCGCGCGAGATCTGCGACGTGCTGGACGACTATGTGATCGGTCAGGCCAAGGCAAAGCGTGTGCTTTCGGTCGCCGTGCACAATCACTACAAGCGGCTGAACCATGCCGCCAAGAATTCCGACGTCGAGCTGTCGAAGTCGAACATCCTCCTGATCGGCCCGACAGGCTGCGGCAAGACGCTGTTGGCGCAGACGCTGGCGCGCATCATCGACGTGCCGTTCACGATGGCGGACGCCACGACGCTCACCGAAGCAGGTTATGTCGGCGAGGACGTCGAGAACATCATCCTCAAATTGCTGCAGGCCTCCGACTACAATGTCGAGCGCGCGCAGCGCGGCATCGTCTACATCGATGAGATCGACAAGATCAGCCGCAAGTCCGATAACCCCTCGATCACGCGTGACGTGTCGGGTGAGGGCGTCCAGCAGGCGCTGCTGAAGATCATGGAAGGTACGGTTGCCTCGGTGCCGCCTCAAGGCGGGCGCAAGCATCCGCAGCAGGAGTTCCTGCAGGTCGACACGACGAACATGCTGTTCATCTGCGGCGGCGCGTTCTCGGGCCTGGACAAGGTGATTTCGGATCGCGGCCGGGGCACGTCGATCGGCTTCGGCGGCAACGTCGTTGCGCCCGAGGATCGCCGCACCGGCAAGATCCTCGAAGAGTGCGAGCCGGAAGACCTGGTGAAGTTTGGCCTGATCCCGGAATTCATCGGCCGCCTGCCGGTGATCGCGACGCTGGAAGACCTGGACGAGGCCGCCCTCATCCAGATCCTCACTGAGCCGAAGAATGCCTTGCTCAAGCAGTACCAGCGCCTGTTCGACATGGAGAATGTGACGCTGACCTTTACGGACGACGCTCTGTCCGCCGTGGCGCGTCGCGCCATCCAGCGGAAGACCGGCGCGCGGGGCTTGCGTTCGATCATGGAGGGCATCCTGCTCGACACCATGTTCGAGCTGCCCAACCTGCGCGGTGTCGAGGAAGTGGCAATCAACGCTGAGGTTGTGGAAGGCCGCGCGCGGCCGCTCTATGTCCACGGATCCGAGAGCCAGGCCGCGACGGCCTCGTAAGTTCGCTGACCCCAGCCTGATGGCTGTATTCATGTCGCTCGGGTTTGCTCGACGCTCGTGAAACGATTCGCCTCTCCGGGTGGCGGGCGCAAGGCTGAATGACAAGCGCGCGGCGGTTTCAGCCCGGCATCGGGTTCGAACCAAATACTCGTGCAAAATCATGCGTCACAGTCGCGGGTTGAACCGGAGACAGTGACGGGCCACTTTGTTACTCAAGTGAATGTCCGGTCCGATCTCTCTGGCATGGCCCGGCCTTCCTCCCGCAAGCGAGCTTCCATGAAGGCGCCAGCGGCGAAGAAAGGAGAACTATCTCATGGCGACCATCCTCCCCGTCCTGCCCCTGCGCGACATTGTCGTGTTCCCGCGCATGGTGGCGCCCCTCTTTGTTGGACGCGACAAGTCCGTGCGTGCGCTCGAGGAGGTCGAGAAGGGCGGGGGCGAAATCCTGCTCGTCGCGCAAAAGGAAGCCGGCGTCGATGATCCGGCCGAGGAAGATCTTTACGCGGTCGGCGTCGTTGCGACGATCCTGCAGTTGCTCAAGCTTCCGGACGGCACCGTAAAGGTCCTCGTTGAAGGCAAGCACCGCGCGCGCCTCGAGCGGCTGATCGACAAAGGCGACTACTACGCCGCTGAATTCTCGCGGCTCGATGAGAAGAAGGCAGACTCAGAGGAGTCCGCCGCGCTGATGCGCGCCGTGATCGAGCAGTTCGACGGCTATGTGAAGCTCAACCGGAAGATCCCGGCGGAGACTGTCGGCACGGTGAGCGCCATCACCGACCCCGGCCATCTTGCCGATGCTGTGGCGGCACAGCTGTCGATCAAGCTGGAAGACAAGGAGCAGCTGCTCGAGCTCATCGATGTCACAGAGCGCCTGGAGAAGGTGTTCTCGCTGATGGAAGGCGAGATCGGTATGCTCCAGATGGAGCGGAAGATCCGCAACCGCGTGAAGCGGCAGATGGAGAAGACGCAGCGCGAATACTATCTCAACGAGCAGATGAAGGCGATCCAGCGCGAGCTGGGCGATGGCGACAGCGGAGGCGGCGAGCGCGACGAAATCGGCGAACTGGAAGAGAAGATCGCCAACACGCCGATGTCTGAAGAGGCGCGCGCCAAGGCTGAGGCCGAGGTGAAGAAGCTGCGCCAGATGTCGCCGATGTCGGCGGAGTCCACGGTGGTGCGTAACTATCTCGACTGGATGGTCTCCCTCCCGTGGGGCCGCAAGAAGGAAGTCGTGCGCGACCTGCAGCACGCCGAAGACGTGCTCAACGCGGATCACTATGGCCTCGAGAAGGTCAAGGAGCGCATTCTCGAACACCTCGCCGTGCAGACGCGCGCGGACAAGGTGCGCGGGCCCATCCTGTGCCTCGTCGGGCCTCCGGGCGTCGGCAAGACCTCGCTGGGCAAGTCGATTGCAAAGGCGACTGGCCGCGATTTCGTGCGCGTGTCGCTGGGCGGCGTGCGGGACGAGGCCGAAATCCGTGGCCACCGCCGGACCTATATCGGCTCCATGCCGGGCCGCATTATCCAGTCGATGAAGAAGGCCAAGAGCGGCAACCCGCTGTTCCTGCTCGATGAGATCGACAAGCTCGGCCAGGACTATCGCGGCGACCCGTCGTCGGCCCTTCTTGAGGTTCTCGATCCCGAGCAGAACGTGACGTTCAACGACCACTATCTGGAGGTCGACTACGACCTTTCGGATACGATGTTCATCACGACGGCCAACTCGCTGAACATGCCGCAGCCCCTGCTGGACCGGATGGAGATCATCCGCCTTGAAGGTTACACGGAAGACGAGAAGGTCGAGATCGCCAAGCGGCACCTGCTGCCCAAGACGATCGAGAACCACTCGCTGCGCGAGGGCGAACTCGTGGTGGAAGAGAGCGCGATCCGCGACCTTATCCGCTACTACACGCGCGAAAGCGGCGTACGCTCACTGGAACGCGAGATGGCGCGACTTGCACGCAAGGCTGTGCGCGACATCGAACTGAAGAAGGCCACGACCGTGGTGGTCAGCGCCGAGAACCTCGGCAAGTTCGCCGGCGTGCGGAAGTATCGCTATGGCGTGGCCGATCGCGACGACCAGATCGGCGTGGTCACTGGCCTCGCCTGGACCGAGGTGGGCGGCGATTTGCTGACCATCGAGGCGGTGCAGATGCCTGGACGTGGCCGCATGACGGTGACTGGCAGCCTGCGGGACGTGATGAAGGAGTCGATCTCGGCGGCGCAGTCGCTCGTGCGGTCGCGTTCGGTACAGATGGGTATCCGCCCACCTGTGTTCGACAACACGGACATCCATGTGCACGTACCCGATGGCGCAACGCCAAAGGACGGTCCCTCTGCGGGCATCGCCATGACGACGGCGATCGCCTCGTTGCTCACCGGCAACCCGATCCGCAAGGATATCGCCATGACCGGCGAGATTACCCTGCGCGGGCGCGTGCTGCCGATCGGCGGCCTGAAGGAAAAACTGCTTGCGGCCCTGCGTGGCG
>VFQT010001276.1_pt1 | contig 31250 bp, 28 predicted proteins | sample 3512381 | NCBI WGS metagenome assembly VFQT01 (sample SAMN10412376, study PRJNA504923) | tailings metagenome | isolation source: Relicate 2 Philex TSF3 active mining site | place: Philippines: Tuba, Benguet | collected 2017-08-29
ATCCTGGTGCGCACCCACCGGCGCATAGATGCGCACGCTTCGCTCACGCCCCGCAGCCTTGTAGAGGGCCACGCCCATGCCGTGCAGGCGCTGGAACTCATACTCGGTTCGCCCCACGCGCGTGGCCATCATGTCGATCGCAGCCAGCGAATGCGCATTGTGCGTCGCGAACTGGGGGTAGATCGCCGGCCCTGTCCGGATCAAGACATCGGCGCACGCGAGATAGGAAACATCCGTGGCCTGCTTGGTTGTGAACACCGGATAGTCCGGCTGCCCCTCCACCTGCGCGCGCTTCACCTCGCTGTCCCAGTAGGCGCCCTTCACCAGCCGCACCATCAGCCGCCGCCTGGTTTCCGTCGCGAGCTCACCGAGCCAGCGGACCACCGCCTCGCCACGCTTCTGATAGGCCTGTACGGCAAGCCCCAGCCCGGTCCAGGCGGCAAGGTCGGACTCGCGCACCAGCCGCTCCAGCAAGCCCAACGACAAGACGAGCCGGTCGGCCTCCTCAGCATCGAGGGTGAAGTTGATGTTGTGCGTGGCCGCCAGCTTCGCCAGCTCGAGAACCATGGGATAAAGCTCGCGGTGCACCCGCTCGCCCTGCACCGCGCGATAGGCGGGATGCAGTGCTGAGAGCTTCACGGAAATGCCATCGGCCGTTTCCGGCGACGGACCCGTCTTGGCCTTGCCCACTTCCCCTATGGCGTTGGCGTAGTTGTCGAAGTACCGCCGCGCATCCGCCGTCGTGCGCGCGCCCTCGCCCAGCATGTCGAACGAGTGCGAGGCCGCCTCTCCCTTCTTCACGCTGCGCTGGCCGCGCTTGAGAGCCTCATCGATGGTGCGCCCCATCACGAACTGCCCGCCCATGATGCGCATCGCCTGCATCATCGCGCCGCGGATCACCGGCTCACCCGCCTGCCGCACCATGCGCTGCATGAAGCCCGCGGGGTTGGTTTCAACATCCTCTGGCGGCTGCACGATGCGACCCGTCAGCATCAGCCCCCAGGTCGATGCATTGACCAGCAGCGAGTCCGATTTGCCGCGATGGTCCGACCAGTCGCCCGAGGCGATTTTCTCGGCGATCAGCGCGTCGGCTGTATCAGCGTCCGGCACGCGCAGCAGCGCCTCGGCCAGGCACATCAGGGCCAATCCCTCCGGATTCGATAGCCCAAACTCCTCGAGAAAGCTCTCCATTACGCCCGAGCGCTGGCTCTCCGCCCGCGCTTTGAGAACGATGTCGCGTGCGACAAGGGAGGCGTTGCGCCGCTCGGCTGAATCGAGGGCCGGGTTCGCCAGCAGTTCGGCGATTCGCGCTCCCTCGTCCGCGAACTTGCCGGCATCCAGGAAATCAGGCGCACAGGATGCGAGGGCGTCGCTTTTCGACATGATGGGGCCTTGTGTGAACTATGGCATATCTGCCGGTGCGCCCCTGCGGGATCAACTTGAAAGTCTCCCGCCGCGGCCCGTGTTTGAGCAACGATCTTGCGCGACTCGGGGCCGCAGGGACGGTCGCGGTCCCGTCCGGCCATGGACGCCGACCTTTCCGCCCCGTATTCAGGCGGCGCCGAGTCGAAGAGGAACCGCGCCCGCAATGCGCATCATGCTGGTCACCGACGCCTGGGATCCCCAGGTGAATGGCGTTGTCCGCACGATGAAGCGCGTCATCACGGAATGCGAGGAGATGGGCCACACCTGGGACATCGTCTCTCCCAACGGCTTCAAGACGATACCGCTGCCGACCTATTCCGAGATCAAGCTGGCTTTCGGAGCCAAGAAGATCATCGAGGAGCGCTTTCTCGAATTCGAGCCGGACGCCGTTCACATCGCGACGGAGGGCCCGCTCGGCTGGGCGGCGCGCGGCGTCTGCCTGCGCCACAAGTTTCCCTACACCACCGCCTACCACACACGCTTCCCCGAATACATTCATGCGCGCTTCTTCTTCCTGCCCACCTGGATGGGCTACATGTATGTTCGCGAGTTTCACAAATACTCGGGGCGCGTCATGGTCGCGACGCCGTCGATGCGCGACGAGCTGGAGACACAACGCTTCAAGAACATCATCCCTTGGTCGCGCGGTGTCGACACCGACCTCTTTCATCCCGACAAGCGCAAGGACGATGGCGGCCCGTTCAAGGGCATGGCGCGCCCGATCTGGCTCAATGTCGGCCGTGTCGCCGTCGAGAAGAACATCGCCGCCTTCCTAGAGACCGACCTGCCCGGCACGAAAGTCGTCGTCGGCGATGGACCTCAGATGGAGGCGCTGAAAGAGAGGCATCCGAATGCGCATTTCCTCGGCGTGAAACAGGGCGAAGAGCTCGCCGCCTGCTTCGCCAACGCCGACTGCTTCGTCTTCCCGAGCCTTACTGACACGTTCGGCCTGGTCATTCTCGAAGCCATGGCGGCGGGCACGCCCGTCGCCGGCTTCAACGTACCGGGCCCGCGCGATCTCATCCCCGGTTCCAATGCCGGCGCCGTGAATGACGACCTCAGGATCGCCTGCGAGGAAGCGCTGAAATGCTCCCGTCCCGCCACGCGCGCCTACGCCGAGACCTATTCCTGGCGCGCCTGCGCCGAGCAGTTCATCAACAATCTCGAACCGCTTCCTGTCCCGGAACGCAGCCGCTTCTGGCGTCGCCTCGCCAAGCTCCGCAACGCTTTGCGCATCCGCCGGCGCAAGCCCAAGCCGGAGGGCGATGCATCCAAGTCGGAGCCCCAGCAAGCTTCAGCCCGCCCTGATTGATCTGGCGCCGCAACCTTCTCGTCCCTGTTGCGTTCTGTGAGCATGGCAGGGTCGCGCACTCTTCACGAACAGACTTTCCGGCGGAGCCCGACGCGGGACGACTGGAGCGTATCGGGCCGTGCGGCGGTCGCCGCCGGAGGATTGCTCCTTCTTGCTCTTCTCGCAGTCATGACGCTGGCGCCTCAGCCCATTGAATCTCCGCAGGCCGAAGAGCCGGAGCTCGCGCTCGCCGGACAATCGGCCGGGTCGTGAACGTCTACAGCGCAATCATGAAGTTCGGCCAGCATGGCGACGCAATTGGGCTCAACCTCATGCCGTCCAACTGCGGCCGGCGAGTCTTTGTGTAGGACGCGGCCGGATTTGTCGCCGCCGACACGCTGACGATCCGGGTGGATTAATCCACCGCCTCCCCGTTCGCATCGACCACGCGCACTTCGCCAAGATTGAGCTCACGTACGCCCTTCTCGATCTTGGCCCGATCGCCGACGATCACCCAGACATGGTTCTGGTTGGGGATGAAGCGTTTTGCGATCGCTTCGACCTCGCCAGGAGTCACCGCGCGATAGGTATCCGCATACTCCGCCCAGTAGTCGGCGGACAGGTTGAAGTTGTGGATGTCCATCAGCGTGCCCATCACGGCGCCCGCGGTCTCCCACCGGCTTGCCAGGCCAAGCAACGTGTTCGTACGAACGTTGTTGAGTTCCGTTGCGCTCGGCGGCCTGCGGCCGACAATGTCGGCCAGCTCCTTGCGCAGCTCGATCAGCGCACCCTTGGTCTGGTCGGTCTGCACAGGCGCCTGGATCACAAAAGAGCGCGGACCGCGTCCGCCGCTCACGCTCGAGCGCGAACCGTATGACCAGCCCTTGTCCTCGCGCAGGTTCATGTTGACCCGGCTTGTGAACGTGCCGCCGAACAAGCTGTTGAACGCGCTAACGCGGGTGTCCTCCGCCGGATTGCGCGGCGCCTGCGGCGTGCCGACAAGTATCACCGACTGCGCCGAGTCCGGCCTGTCAACGAGATAGACCACAGGCCGCTCCGGCCGCGCGACATTTGCCACGGGCGAACGCTTCATCGGAGCATCGGCCCAGCCGCGCAGGGCGGCCTCGAGCTTTGGCGTGATCTCCGCGAGAGTGGTGTCGCCGACCACAAAGAGCGTCGCATTGTTCGGGCCGTACCACGCCTTGTGGAAGGCGGCCGCGTCCGTTGGCGTCATCGCGGCGATTTCCTGCGGCGTCAAAAGGCGTCCGTAGGGATGATCGTCGCCCCACATGGATCGCGACAACACGCGTTGGGCGATCGAGCCCGGATCGCGCAGCTGTTGCTGCAGAGCCTGTGCGGTCTGCGCCTGGATGCGGCGGAAGTCGCCCTCGGCGAAGGCCGGGTTGCGCAGCACGTCGGCCCAAATCGCCATCACCTGGTCCACCGTCGGTGTCAGCGCCGAAAACTCCACGGTCGACTGTTCGCCGCCGCCGCCGACGCCAAGATAGGCGCCCAGGCGATCTATCTCGTCGGCGATCTGCAGTGCGGACCGGCTCGTCGTGCCTTCATCCAGCAGGTTCGCCGTCAGGCCGGCTAGCCCGTCCTTCATCGTGGACAGGTCAGCCGGATAGCCGGTGTCCAGCTGCATTGATACGCTGACCTGCGGCACGTCATGACGCTCGACGAGATAGACCTTCATCCCGTTCGATAGGGTCGCCGTCTGGAAGTCCGGGAAATCCGCATCAGCAATCGCGCCCGGCTGCGGCATCTTCGAGCGATCGACCTTCTCGGCGAAGGCTTCCGGCCCTCCAAAGGGCAGCACACTTAGCGTATATGAACCGCGCGTCAGCCACTTCCGGGCCGAAGCCTGCACGCTCGCCGGCGTCGCCGCCTGGAGGCGCTGCAGCGATTTCTTCCATCCGTCCGGCTCGCCATCGATCATCTCCCAGGTCGCCAGCTGAGCCGCCTTGCTCGACGTGCTTTCCAGCCCGGCGATCACGCCCGACACGGTCTGCACGATGCTCTTGTCGAGCTCGGTCTGCGTTGGTCCGGTCGCGATCAGACGATTCACCTCTTCATCAATCGCCGCCTCGATCCTGGCGAGGTCGGCGTCCGGCTTAGCCGTTACGACGATGCGGAATTGACCAGCGATCTCGCTTTGCGGATTGCCGACATTGACGCTGGTGGCGACTTGCTCGTCGAACACCAGCCGCTTGGTGAGGCGCGCATTCCTGTCCCCGCCCAGCGCCGCCGCGACATGGTCGAGCAGTTCGCCCTCCGGATTGCCGAGCTCGGGCACGTTCCACGTCTTGTAGATGCGCGGCTGGGCAACGCGATCATACATGATCTCGCGCTGGTTCTCGGCCAGCGCCGGCACCCACGATTTCGGCTGCGTCGGCGGCGGCCCCGGCGCGATCTCGCCGAAGAATTTCTCGACCTTCGCCTTCGCCTCTTCCGGCTTGATGTCGCCAGCGATCACCAGGATGGCGTTGGCGGGTCCATACCACTGCTTAAACCAGTCCTGGACGTCCTGCATCGTTGCGGCGTTGAGGTCCTCCATCGAGCCGATGACGGTGTGGCCATACGGGTGGTCGTCGGGATAGGTCGCCGCCACGATGTGATTGAACACGCGGCCATAGGGCTGGTTCTCGCCCTGCCGCTTCTCGTTCTGCACCACGCCGCGCTGCTCATCGAGCCGCTTCTGGTCGACGGCGCCGAGCAGGTAGCCCATGCGATCGGATTCAAGCCACAGGATCGTATCCAGCGCAGCCTTGGGCACTGTCTGATAATAGTTGGTGCGATCGGTGTTCGTCGTGCCGTTCTGGTTGGTCGCGCCGATCTGCTGTGTCGCCTTGAAGAAGTCGTCGTTAAAGTGCTGCGAGCCGTTGAACATCAGGTGCTCGAAGAGGTGCGCAAAGCCCGACCTGCCCTCAGGCTCGTTCTTCGAGCCAACGTGATACACGATATGAACCGTAACGGTCGGCGTCTTGGCATCCTCGTGCACGATCAGCGTAAGGCCATTCTCGAGCACATATTTGGTGTAGGGAATGTCGGGGTTGAGTTGCGCGATGCGCTGCATAACGGGATCGCGCTCCGGCGCTGCGGCGGCCTCCGGCGCCGACGCTGGAACCATGGGAGCGGCATAGGTTGGCGAAGTGTCCCCACCCGACGCACAGGCATTCATTGCCAGCACCGCCGCCAGCAACGAGCCGAGTTTCAGCGTCATGAGTCGCTTGCTCATCTCTCATCCCCTGATGTGTCTGGCGTCACTCTAGGTGCGGCTTATTGAGAAGCAATAAGTTTGAGCTCCGCCGCGATCAAAGCCGCTTGTTGATGTTCGGCTTGAGACACTCCGCGCCGGCGGCTTCCGCGCTGGTGAGGTTGCAGGGGTTGAGGCTCATCATCACCGTCCGCACCCGCCCGACAACATTCAACATCGGCACGAATCCGATCGCGCGGGAATGTTCCTGCGAACCCTCCTCATCCTCGTCGGCGCCGGCGGAATCCCCCGCCCCCGCCCCGGCTGCAATCGCCTGTCCCGTCGGCGCACGGCTGTCATAAGAAATGTCGCGGTTGTCGCCGATCATGAACAGATGTCCGTCAGGTACGATGAACTCAGGTGTCTCATCGCCTTCCTCATCGTCGGAGAACTCGTGGATGAGATGAGGTGCGGCCTCGCCCGGGAACTGCTCTGAATACTCCGAGACGGTGATGACGTTTTCCCAGTCCTGCGGGTCGAGATACGCGTACTCGCGCACGAGTGTGCGCGCGATTTCGGCCCCGTTTAGGAAAAGCCGGCCGCCGGACAGCTTGATCCTGTCCCCTGGCAAACCGACCACGCGTTTCACCCACGGGATCTGTTCGTCATCGTTCGGGTGGTCGAACATCAGGATGTCGCCCCGCTCAGGCAAGCGCATCTGGGTGAAAATTGCGATCCGGTCTCCGACTAGCAGGGCCGGGGTCATGCTTCCCGAGATCACAGTTCGCAAGCTGGCCGGCTTGCCCTCCTCGAACATCCAGCTGAAATCCTGCGCGCAGGCGGGCGAGGCGGACGCTGTCAGACTCACGGCGACGATCATCTCCACGCCGATGCGCATTCGGGCTTCCCCCCGGGCTAGCCTTTTGGACCATAGATCACGCCACCGCTCTGTGCATAGAAGCGCAGGACAGCAACGCCTTGTTCCCGCAGCAACCCGTCCTGAAACAGAACGCCGCGAGCTGCCATCTGCGCGCGCAGCTGCGTTGTGCCCGCGCCCTCGTTGAAACCGATCGCCTCGGCGTCCTCCTTCAACGCCGCCGAAACAATGCGGGTAAGCTGGCCCCAGTGGGCGGCGCCAAGGCACATGATGCAGGGCTCACAGGACGTGAAAAGCGTCGCGCCATCCCAGACTCGGCCGCCCGCCAGGGTGATCGCGACCGTCTCAGCGTGCAGCACCGGGTTCCCCATCAGACCAACGAGGTTTACGCCAACACCGATCACCTCGCCGGTGGCGTCCTGGCGGACCACTGCGCCGAACGGACCGAGCAGGGTGCGCGCGACATTTTCGCGCGCGATCGCCACCGCCAGCGCCATCGCCTCGTGATCGCCCACCGGCGCAGCCGGCAACGGCCACCCCGCCAGCCACTCTGGCAGCCGGATCTCCGCCGCGGTCGAGATGCCCGTCTGCGCCATGCTCCGGCTCCTCAAGCCTTATTCTGAAACGCGAATCAGCTCGCGTCACGCGCCTTGCCGGCGCTTTGCGGGCTCACACGCAGCCACGCTTCCTCGGCGCGTCATCTACTAATTGTCGCGCTTTCTAAACGCCTGTTGCCAACACCCTGAGAGGGCGAAAGATTTTATTTACATGCACGACCTATGGACCTATATACATCGCGCCGGCGGACATCGGCTCGAGGCTCTGCGCCTTGATTCCACGTGGCGTCTGACAGCTGTAGTGCTTCGGATGACGTGTGCGGGTTGAGAGGCAGACTTAACGAGTCAAAGATCCGTACTAACGCCGGATTGGGTTCAACAACTAACAGGGGTGTACGTGAATTGCTCACGTTCCATACGCCCCTGGACCTGGTCCGGGAACGACTCCCTGAAAAGCCGGTTGCCTGTGTGCGACCGGAACGGGTTTCGATAGCGGCTACTTGGTTCAGGGATAACTTTCCGGGCGAAGTTCTTTACGCAGTAAAGGCGAACCCTTCCGCTTGGGCGCTCGACGCGATGTACGCGACGGGCCTCCGCTGGTTTGACGTTGCTTCGGAAGAAGAGATCAAGCTTGTCGCGTCCCGCTATCCGGACGCAAAGATGGCGTTCATGCACCCCGTGAAATCGCGCAAGGCGATCGAACGGGCATACTTCGAGCATGGTGTCCGCGTCTTCTCGCTGGATTGCGAAGCCGAGCTGGAAAAGATCGTCGCCGCCACGCAGCGCGCCGATGACCTCACGCTTGTCGTCCGCCTCGCGGTCAACAATTCCGATGCGGTCTACGCCCTGTCGCACAAGTTCGGCGCCTCGGAAGAAGCGGCTACACCGCTCCTGCAGAAGGCTCGCAGCTTTGCCGACAATCTCGGCGTTTCCTTCCACGTCGGCTCGCAGTGCATGAGCCCGTCGGCCTTTCGCGACGCCATGGAACTGGCCTCACGCATCATCGTGAAGGCGGGCGTGATCGTCGATGTCGTGGATGTCGGCGGCGGCTTCCCGTCGGCCTATCCGGGCATGACGCCTCCCGACCTTGAACTCTACGTCAAGGTCATCAGGGAGGCCTTCGAGCAAATGCCGGTCGCGATGAACGCCCGGCTGTGGTGCGAACCCGGCCGCGCGCTTGTTGCCGAGGCAAGCTCCATCCTCGCCCGCGTCGAGCTGGTGAAGGACGGCGCACTGCACATCAATGATGGCAGTTATGGCAACCTGTTCGACGCCGCCCACTGCAAGTGGCCCTTCCCTGTGAAGGCCCACCGCCCCGACGGCGCGTTCGAAGGCGGGATGCAGGGCTTCAAGTTCTACGGCCCGACCTGCGACTCACTGGATGCGATGGAAGGACCTTTCGTCCTCCCCTCCGACATCCGCGAAGGCGACTATATCGAGATCGGCATGCTCGGCGCCTACGGCGTCGCGATGCAGACCCGGTTCAACGGCTTTGGCGAGACGGAGACCGTCGCCGTCAGGGACCTGCCGTGGACCTCGATGTACGGCCCGCTAGCAGTGGAGAAGCCGCGCCGTGTCAGCCGCAAGGCCCCGCGCCGGCTTAAGGTCGTGCGGTAGTCAAACTGTAACAGATGGAAGCGCGGGCCGAATGAACCCCGGCCCGCGCTTTTCTATTCAAATCCATCCGCACACTGCTATATCCCCGCCCAAACCAGGCTGGCCGTCGCCCTTCTGACGTCCTCTCTTCTGGAGTCGTTCTGCTATGGCCACCAAATCCACCGCCAAAGCCGCCCCCGTCAAACCTGTCGCGAAGAAGCGCAACAACACAAAGGCGCAGCTGCTCGGCAAAACCGTTGAGCATGTCGACATGACCTCGTTCGACGCGCGGCCGATCATCGACTCGATGCGCAAGATGTCGTTCTCCTCGCGCGACACGGCCCGCGCCGCCGACATCTTCGACATGGCGCTGCGCGAGAAGGGCTGCTCGACCTGGCTCATCCTTGCCGGCTCCACCTCGGCGGGCGGCTGCATGCACGTCTACCGCGACATGGTGAAGTTCGGGATGATCGACGCGATCGTCGCCACCGGCGCCTCAATCGTCGACATGGATTTCTTCGAGGCCCTTGGCTTCAAGCACTACCAGGCCGCCGGCGAGGTGGACGACAACGTCCTGCGCGAGAACTACATCGACCGGATCTATGACACCTATATTGACGAGGAAGAACTCCAAGCGTGCGACCACACGATCTACGAGATCGCAAATGCGCTCGAGCCGCGCGGCTATTCTTCACGCGAGTTCATTCACGAAATGGGCAAGTGGCTGGCCGACGGCAACGCCAAGAAGAAAGGCTCGCTAATCCAGACCTGCTACGAGGAAGGCGTGCCGATCTTCTGCCCGGCCTTCGTGGATTCGTCCGCCGGCTTCGGCCTTGTTAAGCACCAGAAGGACCGTGCGAAGGCGAAGAAGCCCTACTTGATGATCGATGCGGTCGCGGACTTCCGCGAGCTCACCGACATCAAGATCGCGGCGGGCACGACCGGCCTCTTCATGGTCGGCGGCGGCGTACCGAAGAACTTCGCGCAGGACACGGTGGTGTGCGCAGAAATCCTCGGCATCGAGGCGGACATGCACAAATACGCCGTGCAGATCACCGTCGCCGACGTGCGCGACGGCGCCTGCTCGTCGTCCACGCTGAAGGAGGCCGCCTCGTGGGGCAAGGTGCAGACCACGCACGAACAGATGGTCTTCGCCGAAGCAACCACCGTCGTGCCGCTGATCGGCTCCGACGCCTACCACCGCGGCGCTTGGAAAACCCGCAAGAAGCCAAAGTGGGCGAAGCTGTTCGCGTGAGGTGACGGCAAACAAGCGACAGCCCGCTCCGTTCCGGGGCGGGCTGTTTTGTCCTCGCGGGAGGCAGCGACGTAGTCTCTGGTCCCGCGAAACTCTCTCCGACCACCTCCGATATCCTCTCCATTGCCTGCATCCTTCCAGCCACCGTCCTGTCAGCAACCCGGACTGCGAAGCTTGCCACAGCCCGGCCGATGCGCATTCTTGCGCGCAAGCAATGGAGGACGGCCCATGATCGGCTATGTGATGCTCGGCACAAACAACTACGAGCGCGCGCTCGACTTCTATGACAAGGTGCTCGCACCAGTCGGCGCCAAGCGCGCGATGGATTTCGGCACGAGCACGGCTTATGGCAATGGCAATGGCCCAATGGTCGCTGTCGGCAAGCCCTACAACAACGAGGCCGCCACCTTCGGCAATGGCACAATGATCGCGCTACAGATGCCCTCAAAAGAAAAGGTCCACGAGGTCTACGATGCCGCTATCGCCAATGGGGCCAAGTGCGAGGGCCCGGCCGGCGCGCGCGGCGATGCTTTCTACGCGGGATACTTCCGCGATCTCGACGGCAACAAGCTGTGCGCCTTCTACGCTCCCGGCATGTAGACCACAGCGTGTGATATTGCGGCGGCGGGCGCGGCGTGATTCCGTGCCCGCGCACACGAGAAAGGACAGGCCATGATCGGCTACACCACCATCGGCGCAAAGGACATCGATAAGGCCCTTGCATTTTACGACGCGCTCCTGGCCGACCTCGGCGGCAAGCGGGTGATGGAGCTGGCAGCTGGCCAGCTTTATGGGTTCGCGCAGGGCCCGCTGTTCGGCGTGACCAAGCCCTATGACGGACAGGCGCAGCACAGTGGCAATGGCAACATGATTGCTCTACGCTGCCCAAGCCGTGACAAGGTGAACGACCTTCACGCAAAGGCGCTCGCCCTCGGCGGCAGGGACGAAGGCGCTCCTGGCGACCGTGGCGGCGGCTTCTATGGCGCCTACTTCCGCGATCTCGATGGCAACAAGCTCTGCGTCTTCACGATGGGCGGGCAGTAGCGAAGCACATCATCTGCCGTATGTCGTCCAGGGACTCCTGGATCGTGTTGACTGGGCGTGGCTGAGTGTGCGTGGAAGTCGGCCTCGCCGCGATCGAAACGACGCCAAACGTCTGCGGGGCCGGGATCACCCGATGATCAGCCCGTCGCTCAGACGGCGGATCGCGGCGGCCTGATGCTCGCTCGCTTCGCCATGAAGGCGCGCGACGGTCCAGGCCATCCCGACCAGCTCCTGCCGCTCATCGGGGCCGAGCGAATTCTGCCACAGCGGGATAAAGCGGCGCACCACCTCGTTTGTGTCGGATACCTGCTCGGCCGCCCACGCAGCGAAAGCCATGGCGTCATCACGGTCCTGCCGGTTGAGCCGGCAGATCGTCTCCAGCAGGTGCTCGATCGTTTCGGCATCGGCCCGTAGCACCGGCCCGCGCTGTGCTGCGATGGAGTACATCAGCGTTGCAGCCGCAGTGCCAGGCGTGTCGACACCGGTCAGCACGGCTTGCCCCGCACGCTGGCGGAAGCGGGCCCTGTTGATCATCCCACGCGCCTTGCCAGCGGCATCGAGAATACCTTCGGCCGCGCCCTTCACCTGCTGGGCCCGCCACCACCAGAAGGCGATGCCGCCGATGATTGCCCCGACAAGCGCGAAAAATCCCATGGCCCCCCTCGCGGTCCGAACTATGCGGCGGCGCGCGAGGTGCGTCAAACAGGCGCCAGCGGTCAGCCGCCCGCTAGCGCGCTTTGTTTGCGGGCCAGACTGTCGAGCGCCGAGCGCGCTTCGGTGTCGCCAGGACCGGCGCTTGAGCGGTCGCCGTCCTGATGCCGCCGACGCCCGCGACGCCGACGACTGCGTCCACCGCCTTCGTTTTCGCCGCGAGCCTGCTGCTCCCCTTCCGGGCCCAAATCGTCTTCACCATCATCGGCGCCGGAAGCTTCACTCGCTGCGGTCTCGACCTCATCGTCGGCGTCCTCGCCCTCGGTCTGAGGCTCGTCCATCGCGCGCATCTGGTCTGACGCCGGATCGCCGACCGACTGCTGGCCGGACTCTGACGGTGGCTGCTGGCCGCCCTCGCCCATCGGCTGCTGGCCTTGCTGAAAGCCGCTTTCGCCGTTCTGCTGCTGCAGCAGGCGGTCGCGCGGCATCGTCGCCGCCATAACGCGGTAATAATGTTCCGCATGCTGGAGATAATTCTCGTACTTCACCCGGTCGCCGCCCGACTGGGCGTCGCGCGCGAACTGGGAGTACTTCTCGTAAATCTGCGCGGCCGTGCCCCGGATCTTCACATCCGGGCCATTGCTCTCAAGCGATCGGTTGCCGTGGTTATGGTGGGTGTTGCCACCACCTCCGCCGCCGCCGCCGGGCTTGCGCCCGCGCCCCCGCTGACGCTTCATGAAACCTTCCTGATCTTCAGAGTTCTCGCCCCAATCGGACGGAAGTTAAGGCCGCTACCTTGCTGACCAACCAGACGCTTGGCGTTACAACGCCCGCAGTCCGTCGAACCAGACGCTAGCCTGTTTGGCGGCCGCCGCCAAGCGCTTTCCTGTGGATACGCAAGGCCCGCCCCAACTTGGTTTATGAGCCCTTTCCGGGCCTGCGACCGAATGCAGCGCGCGGTATCCCGGCCAGGTCCGGATAGACGACGCGCCCGTCCAGCCCTGCCTGTGCCATCAGCCCGAGCACAGGCTCGTCCTGCCCGGCCCCGCATTCAAAACCGATCCAGCCCCCGGGACGAACCCGGCCGGTATGGGTCGTAAGGATGTCGCGATAGGCCGCGAGGCCATCGGCTCCCGGCGAAAGCGCAAGGGGGGGATCATAGCCCCGCACGTCAAGCGCCAGCGCTGCCATGTCGGCGGCCGGAATGTAGGGTGGGTTTGAAAGCACCAGATCAAAGCGTCCCGCCAGCTCCACGTCCCAGCCGCCCTCGACCAAAGCGGTGCGCGCTCCCAGTCCAAACGCCTCAGCATTTCGCCGTGCGACCGCCAGTGCGGCGGTCGAGATATCGACGCCCACACCGGTCGCGTCAGGCCGCTCGGCCAGCACCGAGAGCAGGATGCAGCCCGAACCGACGCCAAGATCGAGCACTCGCCCGCCCGGCGGGAGCCGCTCTACCCCCTGCTCCACCAGGAGCTCGGTCTCGGGCCGTGGGTCGAGCACGTCCGGCGTCACGACAAAGCGTCGCCCGTAGAACTCGCGCCAGCCACGGATGCGCGAGATGGGCTCATGGCGCAGTCGCCGCTGAACCGCGGCCTCGAAGGCTGCAAGCCCAACGACATCGACATGGTCGCTCTCGCGAAGGATAACATCGACCGGTTCGATCCCCAGCGCATAGGCCAGCAGCAGTCGCGTATCGCGCAGCGGGCTCTCCACGCCGGCGGCGCCTAGCCGCAGGGCTGCCTCCCGCATCACATCCCGCCAGTCGCAGTGCACGCTCATCGCCGGGTCTGTAGCATGCCGCCTGCGACTGTCATAAGGGTCAGGCATGACCCGACCCTCCGACCCTCACGCTTCCGCCCGCCACATGTCAAACCCTGAGGCGCGCATCGACGCCCTCGAAATCCGCATCGCCCACCAGGACCGTGTGATCGAGGATCTCAACCAGACGATCACGCAGCAGTGGAAAGACATCGACGGCCTGAAGCGCGAGGTCGCACGCTTCGCTGAGCGCATGGCTAACGCCGAGCACGCCCTGGGCGCCGACCTGGGCGAGGAACCCCCGCCGCCGCATTGGTAGCTGCAGCTGCAGGCGCACCCTCATGGTTTGACCCGCACTCCCCGCGGTCGCTGCTCACCATCGAGGCGCTCAGGGGTGTGCAGCGCAAAGCGCAGTCGTCAAACCACGCGTGGCCAAGCTCCGCAGACTAGGCCCTCACTTCGTCGCCTACGGCGACGCGGCCGCTAGTGGTGACGGAGAGGTATGTGCCCAGCGTGTCGCGGGCAAAGTGTTCGCGCAGCATGGCCACCATGTCGATGTCGCGGGCGCCCGTGTCGAGGTTCACATGGGTGGCGATGCAGCGGACGATGGGCTTGAAGACTGTGAGCTGGGCTTCGCCGAGGCGCAAAGGCTGGCTGGCGACCCATTCGTCTTCGGCCCAAGGTTTGAAGCCATCGACATAGATGTTGGCGCGGAAGCGCAACGGATCGATCTCCTGGCCGATCGCCTGCGCGACAGACCTGACACTCGCAAGGTTGATCACCGACACAAAGCCCTGCGGATGGTCCATAAAGCGGTGTCCACCAGGTCCCTGCAACATGCGGAGCTTCTGGGGCGCTTCCTCACCGAGAAAGGCCTGCAGGAAGCGTTCGATGGAGGCCCGGCCCTGCTCTGTCGCGAGGCTGGCTTCGACGCCGAAGCCGTGGGCGTCGCCGATGTGGAAGGCGCCCGTCGCATCCTCGAGGCGCGTTCTCAGCCTTGCGAGCGAGGGAAAGCGCGCGAGCACGGTGAAGCGCTGCTTGGAGATGTGTTTCGGTTCGTCAGGATCAAACCCCGAGGGGCCGACCTCGATCGCGTATTCGCGGTCGTGGGGGAAGTAGGCGCCGGCGGTGAGCTGAACCTGGACCATCGCCTCCGGCGTGAGGCCCTTCACGGGGTGCCGGTAGATGCTTGCGACGCTGGCCATGCCGATCTCCCTTCAGGCGCCCCACGGTATCCGCGTGGGACGCAGCCAGCGTTACATGCGGCGGATGCGTTATCCCCGTCCGCGGTAGCCCTGCACCCCCGTCTCGGGAACCCAGAGGCCCTTGGGCGCCTCGCCGGTCTGCCAGAAGACGTCGATCGGAATGCCGCCGCGCGGATACCAGTAGCCGGCGATGCGGAGCCATTTCGGATCGAGCGTGTCGACCAGGCGCTTGCCGATCGCGACCGTGCAATCCTCATGGAAGGCGCCGTGATTGCGGAAGGAGGTAAGATAGAGCTTGAACGACTTGCTCTCGACGATCCACGCCTCGGGCGCATAGTCGATCACGAGGTGGGCGAAGTCGGGCTGACCGGTGACAGGGCAGAGCGAAGTGAATTCCGGGGCGGTGAAGCGCGCGAGATACAGCGTCCACGGGTGCGGATTGGGGATGCGCTCGAGCACGGCATGGTCAGGCGATGACGGGATCGGCGTCGGCTCGCCCAGCTGCGTCAGTGCGGGGGAATTGGCGGGTGAAATCATGCCGCTTGATGGCTCCGTCGCGCAGTTACGGCAATAGACCCTTCCGATTCGTGCCTGCCCACACGGAATGTTGCATGAAGCACACGTAATCCTACGCTTAAACTGTTGCTTACCAAGGGGAGACTAGGGTCGAGGGTGCCCAATCATCGGGCGCGCGACCCAAGGGCTGTCATGAAATTGTGCGGGTACGCTGCACCGCCGCACGGAATGGCCGAACTGCTTCTGCTGTGTCCGCTCAAATCGTCATGATTGTCCGCAAGACGGAGGCGCTCCCCATCGCGTCCGCACTTGCAAAGCCGCGTCTGCGGGTCGGTTCAACAAGCGGGGAAAAGGGTTAGATTTTAATGCGCAACCTCCTGATCTATAGCGTCCTCGCCTCGATCGCTGCGGCCCCTGCCTTCGCCCAGGAAGTCACTGTTTCGGGCAACGTCGCACTGACGACAGACTATGCCTTCCGCGGCGTGTCGCAGACCGATGAGAGCCCCGCCGTCCAGGGCGGCTTCGACGCCACGTTCGGCGACACGGGCGTCTATGCCGGCACGTGGGCCTCGAACATCAATTTTGGCACTGGCGGCGCAAATCTCGAGCTGGACGTTTATGCCGGCTACAAGTTCGCGCTCGGCCCGGTCGCCATGGATGTGGGCGTGATCGGCTACTATTACCCCGGCGCGGCGGATGACCTCGCCGAACTTGACTATGTTGAAGCCTACGTGAAGCCGTCCTTCGCGCTCTCCGATCAGCTCACCGTGGGCGGCGGACTCTACTATTCGCCAGAATTCACCGGCGAGTCGGGCGATGGCATCTATGTCGAGCTCAACGGCGCCTTCACGGTCAGCCCGGAACTCTCCTTCTCGGGCGCTGTCGGCCAGCAGTCGGTCGATGCGGTCGGCTTCTTCGCGGGCGAGGATCAGTACCTGACCTGGAACGCCGGCGGCACATATAACGCTATGGGCCTCGGCTTCGACCTCCGCTATGTCGCAACCGATGTCGACAACGTTTCGATCTACGACGACCGCGTGGTCTTCACGATCAAGCGCGCCATGTAGGTCCCGTCCCCTTTTCGGGGGCTGAAATAACGGTTGCCTGACGGTCCGCCGTCGGAAACATGGGAGCCGCCACGTTGTCGTGGCGGCTTATGCCGTTTCGGACCAGCGCGGGAGCCGGCGATCGCAAAGAGGGTACGGATTGGAGACGCATGACCGCCGTTGAGACCCTTCAGCCGGCGATCATCTATCTCGGCGCCGGGCTGGCTGCGGCGCTGGCCTCGCGGGCGGCCCGCCTCAGCCCCATCGTGGGCTATCTGGTGGCCGGTCTGGTGATCGGGCCTTCCGGCTTTGGCCTTGTCCAGAACAACGAGACCGCCCGCTTTCTGGCCGACCTCGGCGTCGTCTTCCTCCTTTTCGACATCGGCCTGCATTTCTCGCTGAAGGAGATCAGCACACGGCGCGCCGACATGATCGGCCTTGCGCCGCTGCAAATCATCCTGTGCGGGGGGGTCTTCGCGCTGGTCGGGATCGCTTTCGGATTTCCCTGGCCGGTGGCGCTGCTGGTCGGAGTTTCGCTCGCCCTCTCGTCGACGGCGGTCGTGGCGCGCATCCTGGCCGACCGCAACCAGCCCGGCTGTCCGATGGGGCGGTCCGCCACCGCTGTGCTGGTGGCGCAGGACATTGTTGCGATCTTCCTCCTGACCTTTGCGGCCTCGCTCGGAGGCGATCCCAACCTGCTAGGCGCCGAAGCCCTGATCGTGCTCGCCAAGGCCGTCATCGCACTTGCTATAGCCATCCTTGCCGGACGTTTTGTGGTGCGCCCGCTCTTCCAATCGCTGGCGGCCACGGGGAATCGCGAGACGTTCACCGTCGTTGCACTGTTCATCGTGCTGGCGGCCAGCGCAGCAACCGCGCGTGCGGAACTTTCCCTGACGCTGGGCGCGTTCCTCGCCGGTATGGCGCTGTCCGACACGCCCTATCGCAACACCGTTCAGGCTGAAGTGAAACCTTTCGCCGGGCTGCTGCTCGGCCTGTTCTTCATGAGCGTGGGGATGAGCGTGAACCTGCCGGCGATGGCCTTCATCTGGCCGGCCGTGCTCGCGACCGCGCTGGTCATAGTCATCGTGAAGACCGTGGTGACCTTCATGGCGGCGCGCCTCAACGGCTGGGCCCTGCCCGGCGCGACGCAGCTTGGCTTCCTCCTGTCGCAGGGATCGGAGTTCACCCTGGTGATCGTCGGGATCGCGAGCATCTCCGCGGCCATGCCGGGCGAGTGGGCGGGGGTGCTCACGGCTGCCGTTGCGGTGACGCTGGTGACGGCGCCGATCTGGACCGCGCTCGGCCTTCATCTCGCGCGCATCCTAGCCGAGCGCCGCAAGGGTGCCGCCGTCGACGCCGAGGAGGTAGCGCTGGAGCACCCAGTTCTCGTCTTCGGCATGACACCGGAAGGTCGGCTCGCCGCCGACGCGCTGCGCGATCACGACATTGCCTGCATCGGCGTCGACTCCGATCCAGAGCGCTTCGTCGCGGCTTCTTCGGACGGCTACGACATGGTTTTCGGCGATGCGCGCGACGCCCGCATCATGGAGAGTCTCGACGCCGGCCATGCCAAGGCGGTCGTGCTGGGCGCGCGCGGGCTAGGCGCGGTCGAGGCGTTCAGAACGGGCGCGCTCGACCAGCCGCGATTCATCGCGGCGACATCCCTTGCCGAGCGCACGGAGCTGGCCGGGCTCGGCTTTCGCGCACACCTTGCCCATGCCGAGCCGCGGGGTATCGAACTGGCGACCGACTTGCTGCAGCAGTTGGGCGTTGAGCAGACGCGGATTGCCGCCTGGGTCGCGGACCAGGTGGACCGCCGCGGCCTGTCCGACGCCACGCCCGCGCCGGATAAGGCGAAGGAGACGGAGGCGGCCTGATAGGTTGAGCTTGCGTATAGCACGGAATGGGGCCTGATCTGCAGCTCCCGGGCCAGCGTAGACCGTGGCGCGCTTCAGGAACAGTAAATGACACCCCGCCTCAACCTCTCCGCGATTGTGCTTGCAGCGATGCCACTATCGGCCTGCGCCATGCGCGAGATTCCAATCGCCGAGCTTCGACTGGAATATGGCCTGCCCGCCTCGCAGACCTTTGAGCCGTCGCCGGGCGTGCGCGTCCACTACACCGACGAGGGAGTCCGCAATGGCCGGACGCTGGTCCTGGTGCACGGATTTGCAGCGTCGGTGCATGCTTGGAGGCCGTGGGCCGAACGGTTGTCGAAGGACTACCGCATCGTCGCGATCGACCTGCCGGGACACGGACTCACACAGACGCCGCCCAACTACCGCGCCACGCTTGAAGGCAATGCACAGCTGGTGGAGGATCTGGTCGCTCACCTCGGCCTCGAACGTTTCGTGCTCGCTGGCAATTCAATGGGCGGCGCGGTCTCGCTGGATTACGCGATGAAACACCCAGCGCGGCTGCAAGGGCTGGTGCTTGTCGCGCCGGCGGGCTGGCCAAGCGGGCGGGAAGGCGGACCACCCGGCGCGTTTTCGTTGCTCAACAGTGATGCGGGCCGTTTTATGCTCAAGATGCTCGACCCGCGCATGATCGTCGGCGGCGGGCTCAAGTCGGCCTATCTCGAAGAAGCCCTTGTCACCGATGCCGTGATCGATCGCTATGCCGAGCTTGCGATGGGCGAAGGCCATCGCGACGTGCTGCTGACCCAGCAATCTCAGCCCGTGCCGCCCTGGACGCCGGAATCCTTCGCGGCCGTCCGCACGCCGACGCTCGTCATGGTCGGCGAGAAAGATGCCATCATTCGGCCCGCCAACGGGAAGGCGCTCGCCCGCGCGATACCTAACGCCTACCTCGTGACCTATCCTGAGGGCGGACATCTGCCGATGGAGCAGTTGCCGGACAAGACGGTGCAGCACCTGCGTGCTTTCCTGCGAGGGCTACCTTCGCGTTAGGCTGTCGCAATGGCTGCTTCTTGCCCGCATGCGGTGGACCTGCAGGTGAAATAGGCACAACTCACCACGCAACGCTCTGGCGGCGATTGCAGGGATTCTGGCATAAGCTCCCCCGACGGTTGAGGAGAGCGGCATGAAGATCGGCGTTCCGAAGGAGATCAAGACCCAGGAATATCGCGTTGGTCTCACGCCGGAGAGCGTGATGGAGCTAACGCGCGCTAGACACGAAGTCTTCGTGCAGACAGGGGCTGGACTTGGACTAGGCGCAACCGACGCCGACTACACGAAAGCCGGCGCCAAGATGGTGGAGACAGCCGCCGACGTTTTCAGCACCGCTGAGATGATCGTGAAGGTGAAGGAGCCGCAATCGGTCGAGTGTGCGATGCTGAAGCCGCACCACACGCTGTTCACCTACCTCCATCTCGCCGCCGACAAGCCGCAGGCCGAGGCGTTGATGAAATCCGGCGCGACCTGCATCGCCTATGAGACCGTGACCAACAACGCCGGCCGCCTGCCCCTGCTGCAGCCGATGAGTCAGGTCGCCGGCCGCATGTCGATCAATGTTGGCGCCTATGCGCTGATGAAGACGCAGCGCGGCCGTGGCCTGCTGCTGGGCGGCGTACCCGGCGTGCCGCCGGCCAACGTCGTGATCCTCGGCGGCGGCGTCGCGGGCGTGCATGCTGCGGAGATGGCGAATGGCGCCCGGGCCAACGTCACCGTGTTCGACCGCTCGATGCCGCGTCTCGAAGAGCTCGACGTGCAGTTCGCCGGCGCTGTCGACACTGTCTATGCGACGCAGGCCGCGATCGATCGCGCCGTGATCGAGGCCGACCTGGTGATCGGCGCCGTGCTGATTCCGGGCGCCTCGGCGCCCAAGCTGGTAACGCGCGAGCATCTCAAGAAAATGCGGCCCGGAGCCGTGCTGGTCGATATCTCGATCGATCAGGGTGGCTGCTTTGAGACCTCGCGACCGACGACGCATGACGATCCGATCTATGAGGTTGATGGCATACTGCATTACTGCGTCGCCAACATGCCCGGCGCCGTCCCGCGCACCTCGACCTACGCGCTCAACAACGTCACCCTGCCCTTCGCGCTCGACCTCGCCAACAAGGGGCCGAAGGCCGCACTGAAGGCGGACCGACACCTTGCAGAAGGCCTCAACGTCGCCGACGGCAAGATTGCCCACGCGGCAGTCGCGCGTGATCTCGACCTGCCCTTCGCAAAGCCGGCCTGGCTGGCGGCATGATGCGCTGGCTGGTCGGCGCGTTGTTTGCTTGGCTCGCCGCATGCAGCGGCGGGCCAGCGACGCCGGACATGAAGGATCCCGTCTCGGTGGCGCGCGCCTTTGTCGAGGCCTACAACGCGAAAGACCTGTCGCGAATGCTGCCGCTCGTCGACCAGGTCAACATGGACGCGATCAAGGCCGCACTGACCGATGGCCCTGACAGCCAAGCGTGGCAGGGCATCTTCGCACCAGACATGGTGCAGCTGATCGCCCGCGAAGGCGGCAAGGTCGAAGGTCCCCGCTATGAGGGGCGCGACGCGGTGGTGAAGGTTGCAACCTCAGATCTTGGCGATGTCTACACGGTCGAGCTGAGCGAAGGCGAGGATGGCTGGTGGCTGATCGTCGAGAACGCAATTCTCAGCGAGCAGGAGTTCGCCGCGTTGCCAGTGGCGCCAGGCAAGCGGTGATTGCTGCACAGCATCAAAAGGCCCGCTCGGTGCGAGCGGGCCTCTCAATCTCTGGTCAAACTATCAGCGCGGATTCGAACTCCGCAGATACTTGAAGAAATCGCTGTCGGGCGAGATCACGAAGGGCGTGCCCTGTTTGATCGCGGTCTCGTAGGCGATCAACGAGCGGTAGAAGGCGAAGAATTCAGCATCCTTGTTGTAGGCGGATGCGTAGATGCGGTTCCGCTCAGCATCGCCTTCACCCTTCGTCCGTTCGGCCTTTTGTTGCGCCTCAGCGACGATCACGCGCGCCTGCGCGTCAGCCTCCGCGGTGATCGAGGCGAACAAAGCCTCACCTTCCGCGTTATACTGGCTGATCTTCTGCTGAAGCTGCGATTTCATGCGCTCGTAGACGCGTTGTGAGTTGGCCTCGGGCAGGTCGGCCTGGCGGATGCGGACATCGATGATCTCGATCCCCAGCGTGTTCATCTGTGCCTGCAGGGCCGTGCGCACGCGCTGCATCAGGGTGGCGCGCTGGCCGGCGATGATGTCCGGCTGGCTTACCTTGCCAAGCTCGCCGCGCAAGGCAGCGGTGAAGCGCAGACCGAGCTGGGCCTCGCCATTGCCGCCGGCAGCGCGGAAATACTGCAGCGGGTTCTTGATGCGCCAACGCGCGATGGCGTCAACATTGAGGCGTTGCTGGTCCGCAGCGATAACTTCGGCGGCGTCGAGATCGTAGCCCTGATTGCGCTTCTCGTAGAACCGCACATCATCGACCAGCGGGATCTTGAGATGAAGGCCGGCCTCGTAGTTGGGCAGCTCGCTCTTCTCGGTCGCATTGACCGTGTACTGGGCGGAGCCGACGCGGATGACGATGGCCTGCTTGTCGACAGGCACAATGTAGAGCGCATTTGCAAGGACGACGAGCGCGATGGCTGCGACGATCCCGGCGATGACGAGTGTGCGTTGTTGCATGGCTATTGTCCCGTCGGAGCCGGCTGGCGGCCGCGCAGCACGTCAAGTGGAATGACCGGGACTGCGCCCGACTTGTTGTCTAGGATCACATTGTCGGTACGGCCCAAAACCTTCTCCATGGTCTCGAGGAACATGCGTTCCCGCGTGACACGCGGCGCTGAGCGGTACTCGTCATAAATGAGGTTAAAGCGATCGGCCTCGCCGCGCGCCGTGGCGACGGTCGCGGTCTTGTAGCCCTCGGCTTCCTGGAGCAGCGCGCGAGCGCGGCCCTCTGCCTCGGGGACTACCTTGTTGCGATAGGCGACGGCATCGGCTTCGCGCTTGGCCTTGTTCTGCTCGGCGCCAGAGACCTGGCGCTGCACTTCGGCGACTTCGTCCGGCGCGGTGGCCTTGCCGATGGCGATCGAAATGATCTCGACGCCCGAGTCGTAGGAGTTAAGCGTCTGCTGCATCAGCGCGCGCACGCGGCTCTCGACGCCGGTACGGTCTCCCGTTGTGATTGGCTCGAAGGCCGACGTGCCGACGATCTCGCGCATCGCGCTTTCGCCGATCTGCTCAATCAGAACGTTGCGGTCGTTCTGCTCGTCGACGATGTTGAACAGGTATTTGCGCGGATCAAAGATGCGCCAGTTTATCACGAAGCCGATGTCGACGATGTTTTCATCGCCAGTCAGCATGAGGTTTGGTTCGTTCTCGCCGCCGATGGGGGTGCGCTTTTCCGTGTTTACCTCGACGATGTAGTGCTGCTCGATGGGGCTCGGCAGGCGTACCCGGAAGCCCGGGTCCTCGAAGCGGGCGAACGTGCCGAAACGGAGCACTACGGCGCGCTGGCGTTCATCGACCTGGTAGATGCCGGTGAAGACCCAGCCGACGATCGCGATCACCAGCAGAATGACGATGCCGGTAACGCCAAAGCCGCGGCCGCGTCCTGGGCTGCCGCCGCCCGAACCGGCGCCATTGCCACCGCCCTTGCGGCGAAACCGCTCCTGCATCCGCCGCAGCGTTTCCTCAAGGTCGGGACGGTCCTTGGACCCGCCGCCGCCCGGAGGGGGCTTCTGGCCTCCGGGTTTGCCCCAGGGGCTGTCGCCGCCGCCGCCGCCGGAACCGCCGCCCCAGGGACCGCCGCCGCCCTTGTTATCATTCCAGGGCATCGGCCCTCCTTGTGAGCATTGTCAGGATGATTTCTGTCGTATGGTAGTTGAGCGCGCATTAAAGCCGCTTCAAGGCCGGCCAATAAGCCAGTTTCCCCTGTAGCGCGACTGTATTTCCGGGTCGGGCGCCATGGTTTTTCCTGCCGGGGACTTGGCCTGCGGCGGCTGGCCGGCGAATGGCGACCTTCTTGCAGCCAAACCGGGCATGTTGGCCAACCCATCAACCATGAATCACCAGACTGCCCCGCTGCCGGCGGACGCCTCCGTGGTCGTCGTGATCGCGGCCTGGCGGGCGGCCGCGACGATCGGGCGCGCGGTCACAAGTGCGTTGGCACAAGCAGAAACTGCCGAAGTGATCGTCGTCGTCGACGCCTCGGGCGATGAGGGCGCGACGCTGGCGGCGGCGCGGGCGACCGATGACAGGTCGGGCCGGCTCACTGTGATGGCGCTCGACCGCAACTGCGGCCCTGCGGCGGCGCGCAACGCAGCGATCCGGGCGAGCCGTTCGCCCTGGATCTGCGTTCTCGATTCCGACGACTACATGCAGCCCGGCCGGCTTGGCGCCCTGCTGACGCTGGCTGACCAGGGATATGACCTCATTGCCGACGATCTCCGGCAGACACCCGCCGGCCAGCCTGTGTCAGCGGGTAAACCGCTGTGGTTTCGCGAAGAGGCGAGGCCCTTCGATGTGGCGTTCGATGTTTTTGTCGACAGCAATGTGATCAAGGCGTCACGGCCGCGACGTGAGATGGGATTCCTCAAACCCCTGATGCGCCGGGCATTCCTCGAGGCGCACGGCCTCGCCTATGACAACGGCATGCGGCTGGGTGAGGATTTCGATCTCTACGCCCGCGCGCTAAGCGCAGGGGCCCGGATGCGGCTCATTCCCTGGGCGGGCTATGTCAGCGTCATGCGGGGTGACTCGCTGTCGCTAAGGCATGGCCGCGAGGACCTTGCCGCTATCGAGGCCGCCGACAATCGCCTGCTCGCTTCCGGCAGGCTTTCGCCTGGCGATGTAGCGGCCGTGAAGCGGCACCGCTTCACCAACCGCTCGCGCCTTGCCTGGATCGATTTCATGGCAGCGCTGAAGGCCGGCCGGCTGCATGCCGCGCTTGGCGTCGTGCTGCGCGATGTGCGGCAGGCGCCGTATCTGCTGCGCGGTGTTGCGCGCATGGTGATGGGTCGTTTTGGCGGCGCACGAAAAGTCTGATAGCAGGTCGCCACGCCTTCCCTGCCATGGACCATTCATGCCTTCCCCCCTTGAAATCCAGGTCCGCTCCGCGCTCGACGGCGTTAAGGATCCTGTGACAGGCAAGGGCCTGGTCGCGTCGGGTCGCGTGAGCGGCCTCGTGGTGCGGGCCGACGGAAAAGTGGGCTTCGTCATCGAGACAGGCGCGGGCGAGGCGGATGAGCCGTTGCGGAAACTGGCCGAGGCTGCCGTTGCGCGCGTGCCGGGCGTAAGCTTCGTCACCGCCGTGCTCACAGCCGAGGCGGCGACCGGCGCGCGCGCCGTGCCTGCTGCAGCGCCGCCACGGGCGTCGATTGCCCCGCCTGCAGCACCTGCGCAGGCGGCGCGGCCTGCGCGCGGCGTTGTTGCGGTGGCCTCGGCCAAGGGTGGCGTCGGCAAATCGACCGTGGCCGTCAACCTCGCTGTGGCGGCGGCGCGCAGCGGGCTTCGTGTTGGGCTGTTGGACGCGGACGTGTTCGGTCCGTCCCTGCCGACCATGCTGGGCACGGTGGGTGAAAAGCCCGACGTGAAGGGCAAACGCATGCAGCCGGTTATGGCTCACGGGCTTGCGACCATGTCGATCGGCTATCTCGTTGACCCCGACCAAGCCGTGGTCTGGCGCGGTCCCATGGTGATGTCGGCAGTGAGCCAGCTGATCTCTGACACCGACTGGGGAAATCTCGACCTCTTGTTCATCGATACACCGCCGGGCACGGGTGAGGTACAGCTGACGCTGGTGCAGAAACTGCCGCTGGACGGCGCGGTGATTGTTTCGACACCACAGGAAGTGGCGCTGGCGGATGTACGGCGCGGCGTCGGCATGTTCCGCAAGACAGCTGTGCCGGTCCTCGGCGTGATCGAGAACATGGCCTGGTTCGAGCAACTCGACGGATCGCGCGCCTATATCTTTGGTCAGGGCGGGGCCGAGCGCACGGCGACCGAACTCGGCGTGCCCTTCCTCGGCGCGCTGCCTATTCTCCCGGCCCTGCGTGAAGGCGGCGATGCGGGTGTGCCTGCTGCAACCGGCGCCTCAAGCGCAGCCGAAGCCTTCAGTCTCCTTGCTGATGCGGTCAACGAGGCGCTTGGCGCCGCGCCGAACAGGCCAGCGCCGCGGATCGTGTTCGAGTAGAGGCGAACGCAAGGCGCTGAGAACCGGATGTTGATTGCGATCCCGGATCAGCCGTTCGCGCTTTCCACTGTGAGCCTCGGTTCTTCGCCCGTCTGATTTTGAAAGGGGGCGGATACTCTGCATGGTGCGGCGCCCCGCCATCGGAATACGATGCCCGAGGATAGGATAAATTTCTGCCAGCCGAACGCGCCGAATTTGATGAGGCCGTGAATCGTCTTCTAGAGGCGGCGGTTGAAGTGCGTGGAGAGGCTCGTCGATAGTCTGAAAAGAACCAATCGCCGTTCCATTGGCGCATCGACGCGTGGCAAGACGCAGCACAGAACCACATCTTCTGTGCAATCACGACCTGCCACTGCGCGGTTTCCCTTTCGTCTGCGCGCTGCTTGAAAGCGCGCCGTTAACCTCTGTGACCGGGTCGTGTCGTGGTGAGCCACAGCTTAATTGCTGTCGGAGCGGATGAATCTCCTTGCGCTCGGCTACGCGTGACTTAACGTTTTGTTTACGACCAAAGCCGCGACGGCGCAGCGACATGCACGGCGCAGCTGGGAGTGGGAGGCGGTTGGCCCGTGGAGTGCATCTCTTAACGGGCAAGGACGGGAGTAGCGTATGGGCCACACGGTTCGACTGCGCGGCGCCTTCTGGCCCCAGGACCACTGGGGCCGCGTAACCAACGCAGCCATCGCGCGCGAACAGATTTCCCAACCTGCCCTGGAAGCGGGCGACGAAGCGGCCGACGCCGCACTGGAACGGTTCGGCGAGCATCTTCATTCGGTTTATCTTTCAGGCCCCGCCGCGCGCGGGCGGGCCGGGGGACTTGCCGTTTTCGTGCTTTTGCGGCTTGGCGCGGCGCATCATGCGCGCGCGGGCAGCGACAGCTGGGAAACGGCGCTAGCAGCGCAGCTGCGCCAGCGCCATCCGCGCGTCGGCCGTATCGCGATCGCCGTGTTTGCATGGAAGGACGTGTTCACCACGGACGGGGCTTTTTCTCCGGCGCGCTTCCGCCTTGCCGTCAACTCGGTGTGCATCGCGGGCCGCAACATGACCCGCATGCTGGCGCCGCAAAAGCTCGATGCTGCGGTGGTCAATGGGGACATTCTCGGCTTCCGTCCCCGGATGCTGAACGCCGCCGGTCGACTTGCCGCTGCACGCTCCCCGGAGCGGGTGCGCGCCGCCGCCATGGATGCCGGGCATGCCGTGCTGGCGGCGGGCTATTCGCTGGTTGTGGAGCGCGAGCAGCTTTACACCGAGGACGTCGATCTGCGGCGCGATCTCTTCACACTCAACTATCCCAACCGCACCCGCGATATGGCGCTGGCCTACACGATGGCGACGCGGCCATCGCCAGATGCGATGAAGGCGCTGGTGTTCATCGACGGCGCCTGCCGCTGGATGACGCCGATGACGGATGCGTGGCTCAACGCCAACAACCCCCAGCGGGCCGAGCGGCTGAAGGCGTGACGCCCTGCGCGGGTCGGGGAGTCGGCAATCGGCATTAGGTAGCCAGGTCCGTGCGATCGCGCGCGGCTAGTCCCTGCTATCTCGCTTCGCTTTCAGCCTGCCATGTGCATCCATCTCCGCGCCACAGCCATGGCAGGTGAAGCCACCCCACATGATCTGTCCCAGCGTGCGCGGTACGCCCGTCCGCTGCTGCTCGCGACCGCAGGTCGGGCACTTCACCGGCTTGCGCGACATGGCGAGCATCAGTAGCACGGCCGCGGTGCCGATCGCGCCAGCCAGCATGCCAACGGTTGTGCTGTCCATGGGCCATCTGCCTCCAGCTCATAAGAGGATGAGGCCTGCGAAGGCTTGCGTCCATCTCAATCGGGTTGCAGTAGACCGGGCTTGCCTGCATGCCTATCAGACACAAAGACGGTGGGAGGCCGGCATGAAGGATCGTCTGCTCGCAGGGATCGGCGCGCTTGCGCTGGCCGGTTGCGCTGGCCTTGCCGAGGCGCCGGTTACCGGGGTAGCCGCCGGCGCGAAAACGCCCTCGGCCTTCACCCGCGCCATCCACGATGCTGTGCGCGCCGAGCGCAATTTCGCGGACACGCGCGACTTCGACTTCGCGGCGCGGGGCTTCATCGCCACGCGCAAGGAACCGATGATCACAACCGCATCCGGGCAGCCGGTATGGAATCTAGCGGCGTTCGATTTCCTCCAGCAGGCGACATCCGAGACCGTCAACCCGAGCCTGTGGCGGCAGGGCCAGCTGATGGCGAAGCACGGCCTCTTCCAGGTAAGCGACCGCATCTGGCAGGTGCGCGGCTTCGATCTTGCCAACATCACCTTCGTCAAGGGCGACCAGGGCTGGATCGTGATCGACACGCTGGGCTCGAACGAGACGGCGAAGGCGGCGCTCGAGCTCGCGAACCAACATCTGGGCGCGAGGCCTGTCGTCGCCGTGATCTACACCCATTCGCACACCGACCATTTCGGGGGAACGGCAGGCCTTGTGGAGCTGGCCGACGTGCGCGCCGGCAAGGTGCAGGTGATTGCGCCCGAAGGCTTTCTCGAAGCGGCGGTGGGCGAGAATGTGATCGCAGGGCCGGCGATGCAGCGGCGCGCGATGTACCAGTTCGGAATCCCGCTGCCCAAGGGCGCGGACGGGCTGGTCAACGCCGGCATCGGGCCCGGGCTGTCGACGGGGACATCGTCGCTCATTCCGCCGACGCGGGAGATCGGCGCAACCGGCGAGACGCTTACGATCGATGGCGTGAAGATGGTGTTCCAGTTCACGCCTGGCACGGAAGCGCCGGCGGAGATGAACATCCACTTCCCCGACTGGAAAATCGTCGACATGGCGGAGAACGCCAACGCGACCCAGCACAACATCCTCACTCCGCGCGGCGCCGTGGTGCGCGATGCGAAGGTGTGGGCGGAGGGACTGACAGAGGCGCTGCGGCTGTTTGGCGACAGCGAGATCCTGATCGCCAGCCATGGTTGGCCGCGTTTCGGCAATGCCGAGGTTCGCGACTATCTCGGCAAGCATCGCGATGCCTACGCCTACCTGCACGACCAGACCGTGCGGCTGATGAACAAGGGGCTCAATGGCGACGAGATCGCAGCGCGGTTGAAATTGCCGCCCGAGCTCGACCGCGAATGGTATGACCGGCCCTATTACGGCTCGCTCAGTTTCAACAGCCGCGCGGTCTACCAGTTCTACATGGGCTGGTATGACGCCAATCCGTCCAACCTTGCGCCAATGCCGCCGGTCGACACGGGCCGACGGTATGTTGCGGCGATGGGCGGGGCTGCGCGCGTGAAGCAGATGGCGCGCGAAGCGTTTGACGCGGGCGAGTATTCCTGGGCGGCGGAACTGCTCAACCATCTCGTTATGGCGGATGGCGACGCCGAGGCGAAGGACCTGCTGGCGCGCAGTTACGACCAGCTGGGATGGCAGGCGGAGCCCTCGACCTGGCGCAACATCTATCTCACCGGCGCGAAAGAGCTGCGCGAGGGCGTGGGCGCGCCGCGCGCGAATCCGGCCTCGCAGATGGCGGCGCTGGCCAACCTGCCGCTTGGCTCGCTGATGGACCTGCTGGCCGTGCGGCTCGATCCGGAGAAGGCGGCGGGACAGACGCTGAAGCTCGCCTTTGTGCTGAGCGACAGCGATGAGCGCAGTTATGTCTCAATTGCCAATGGCGTTCTCGTGCATGAGGAGATCCTCGCGCCCGAACCGGTGGACGCCACGCTGACGGCCAGCCGAGCGGATTTTCTCGGCGCGGTGTTTGGCGGCCAGCCCCTGCCTCCAAAGATCACCAGCGGCGCTGCGAAGCTGGAGGGGAGTCCACAGGCGCTGCTCAAGCTCGGCCAGTGGATGGACGCACCTAACCCGGTGTTTCCGATCGTGACGCGTTAGATCGCTGAATGGCGGACGACTTGGACATCTACGACGCGAAATTCGTCAAGGGCGTCTTCGACAGGTGCTCAGAGAGATACATCGCCTTCAGCTATGCATGCTCGTTTGGCTTCACCGAACGCTGGCGACGTCAATGTGTTGCCCACATGCCGGCGCCAACCTCCCCTTCTCCGACCGGCTATGATCTGATGGCGGGAACCGGCGAAGTGTGGCCGCACCTGCTCAAGCGCTGGCCTGGCCTTGGAGGGATCACGGCGGTGGACATCTCCGCTGGAATGCACAAGCGAGCGATGAAACGCCTACACGCGCATCGTGCTCATCACATCCGGTTCATCGAGGACGACGTGCTGGAGAGCAAACTGCCCGACTCCAGCGCCGATTTTGTCGTGTCGACCTTTGGGCTCAAGACGTTCACCAGCGGGCAGCATGAACAACTGGCGAAGCTTATTGCACGCATTCTGAAACCGGGCGGCGTGTTCTCGCTGGTCGAGGCGTCTGATCCGCGCGGATGGATTTTTCGGCCACTCTACCTCTTCCACCTCAAGGGCGTTCTACCGCTTGTCGAACGGCTCCTTCTGAAAGGCGCGCAGGATTTTGCGATGATAGGAAGGTACAGCACGAATTTCGGGAGCGCGGAGGCGTTCGCGCGGATGCTTCGCGCCGAGGGACTCGATGTCACCTACCGGCGATACTTCTTTGGATGTGCAACGGCCGTTGCAGGCCGGAAGCCATGAGAAGGGGCGAGCCGCACAACAAATTGGCGGCCCTGTCCGTCTGCCGGGACATGTGGCCGCCGAGGGTATGTGGCCGGTCTGGCGCCGGCTTCGGGGAGGTAGACGCCTAGTGCGCGCGCGTGCGCACTTGAGCGATCAGAGCAAGCTTCAGGGCGAGGATCAGCGCGCCCGCGAGTAGTCCCGTCATCGCCTCCTCCCTTGCCTCTGCGAGTCTGATGACACATACCTGCCAGATCGCTGCTGACAGCATAATGTCAGTAGGCGTTCTGTCGTGTTTGGGGGGGCGAAAACATGCGGAAAGCAGACCGTCTTTTCGAGATCATCCAGATCCTGCGACGCTCAAAAAAGCCTGTCACTGCGGAAGCGATGGCGGCCGAACTCGAGACTTCGAAGCGCTCCGTCTATCGCGACATCGCCGCGCTTCTGTCTCAGCGCGTTCCAATTCGCGGCGAGGCCGGCATCGGCTATGTGCTCGACAAGGGCCTCGACATGCCGCCGCTCATGCTGACCAGCGACGAGATCGAGGCGGCCGTTCTTGGCGCGCAGTGGGTGATCAACAGGGGCGATCCGCAGCTGGCGCGCGCCGCGCAGGACCTCTTGGCCAAGATCGAGGCGAGCATTCCAGAACGCCTGCGCCCCTATATCGAGGACCCGGCGCATCGCGTCGTGCCGGCGTGGGATCGAAAGGCGGACATGATCGACCTCGGCCTGGTGCGGGGTGCGATCAACGGCTCGCGGAAGATGCTGCTGGATTATCGCGATGGCGAGGGACGCGCGACTAAGCGTGTGATCTGGCCGATTCTGCTTGGCTATTACGAGACGACGCGCATCATCTGCGCCTGGTGCGAGACGCGGAAGGATTTCCGCTCCTTCCGATCGGACCGCGTGCTTGCGGCGAGCGTGCTGGATGAGCGCTTTCCCGAACGCCCGTCATCACTGCGCGTGAAATGGCGCAAAGCGATGGAGGCCGAGTGGAAGCGGCGCAAGGCTGAAATGGCGCGCGAAGCCGGGGACGCCGCGTAGGCACGGACCGCGCTGCAAGCGACCCGCCCCGCCTCAACGCGACAAGGGCCATCATGGAACCGCAAAGCGAAAGAAAAAGCGCCGGCCTCGGGAAGAGGCCGGCGCAAGGACCAATCGCGGGAGCACCGCCATTGGGGAACCGAATAGA
>VFQT010001277.1_pt1 | contig 31226 bp, 19 predicted proteins | sample 3512381 | NCBI WGS metagenome assembly VFQT01 (sample SAMN10412376, study PRJNA504923) | tailings metagenome | isolation source: Relicate 2 Philex TSF3 active mining site | place: Philippines: Tuba, Benguet | collected 2017-08-29
CTACTTTATACCCGTCAATAGTTAATTGCGTAAAAAACACCCTTGCACAATCAACTTTCGCCTGTTCAATACCCCTTAGAGAAGTTTGATTTTCTACGTCTTTTGTTTCAACAATTACATTCAGAATCTTTTCTCCATTATCCTTTGAGATTAGATACATAAAATCCGGGCTGTATGACTGACCTGTGATAGTCGGTATAGCAATGCTACTTTTGGGTATTTTACCATAAACAATAATTTCCTGAATACCATCTACCAGCAAATTGTCTTTTTCTAAAGGAGAATCGAAAGCATATACATCATACAGATATTTTTCAGATGGAGTGCCTTCAATGAATTTTGTTCCTATTACCCCTTGTGTAATTTCGGATTTGGGCGTACCATCTGAAAAAGTGAGTGCAGTTGCCTTTACAGGAAGGTTTGCTTTAGAATAGCTGAATCTGCCACTCAATTTCTCCACCTTCCAATCATGAAAGAGTTTTACAAAATTGGCAGCACTTGGCTCATTTATTCTATCGGGCAAAATATTGTTTTCTTTTGAATACTCTGCTAAAACAGCATGAAGCAGTTGAATGGACAGATTTGTTTGGCGGTTGATACGCTTTAAGAACTCATTATACGGCAATGGCTTACTTATCTTAAACTGTACCCCTGAGTCTTCATTCACTGTAGCCTTTGAGCCGGTTGTATTCAATTCTTCCCGCCTGCTGGTAATGTAAGTGTCTGAGAAAACACCGTTTTTAAGTAAGCCCAATAACTCATTAAAGAGGAAGTTGTTCTGTTCAATGCTTTCGTAGTGCAAAATATACTTGCTGTTTATTTCTTCCCACAAGGTTTTTAATTCATCGTAAACCGGTTTTCTGATTTTAATTTTCCGTTCCTTCTTTTTGTTGCGGTCTTCAACCTTTCCTTGCTGTAAGCCTACGGTAAACTCAGGGTATGCTTCAAAGAATGAATTAATATTCTCGGCTTTAATGTTCTTATTGCGGTTAATAAATTTCTTGCTGAGTAACTCAAAAAACAAATCATCAACATCCATATTCCGTATGGCAGCTACCTCAGCTAACTTTTCATCAGTGATTGTAAAGCCCTGTGGTAAATCACCATTAATTTCTTTTACTAATTCGTCTGCAAAGTCTGCTTCCGTGAAATCAATGACATAATTCAACTTAAATTCTTCATTAGAAATACGGTTGCCATACTCATCTACCGGCAAACGCAATCCTCTTCCTACTTCCTGTATTTTGCTGTTTTCGCTGCCGCTGCTTCTTAGTTTGGCAATGGTGAATACATTTGGATTATCCCATCCTTCTTTTAATGTCCACTTAGAAAAAAGGAACCTACGTGTATTAAACTTACCTTGTTCATCTTTAATAGCAAGCAGTTTCTTCTTCTCATACAATATTTCCTGAACCTCCTGGGCTATAGCCTCATCAGAACTGCTGTTGTCCTGCGAAAAATATCCTGCATGGGTAGCATTCAAATCTGCTTTTGATGCTTGTAAGTAGTCTTTGTATTCCTGTTCCTGCTCATTCAGCGTAGGTATTACGGCATTAATTTTCTCTAATAGCAAACGCTCAAAGGTTTCTTTCAGATAAGGCTGTTTATCCTGACCTTCATTTACCCTGTACGAATAAATATCATCTATAAAAAACAGGGCTAAAGTTTTTATTTTATTGTTTCTTGCAAAGTTGATGCGTTCTGTTTCAAAATGGCGTTCCAAAGCCAGCAGAATCATGCTTTCCTGATAAGAGGTTGAATAAATATCTGTACTAAATTCTTCACCGGTAGACTTTACCTGACCGTTAGACAACTCAACTGTACTGGTAGAAATACCTTTAATAATAATCCCTTCTAATTCAGTAGCTATCAAGCCCATAGAATCGCCCTTTTTTAACTCAAATGATTTGGTTGGGCCGCCTTGTTGGATCAAATTAAACTTTACGGCTGTTTTGCTTTGAATACTCATGATCTTGACCTTATCCTGCCTTTGGCTTGCCGGCTCGAAATGCTCTTTGGCAATGCCCTTAATCAGGTTTTGGTTAAATGCCTGAAATGAGTTCAAATCATACAACAGGTTATGATAATCTTTCCTTTTTATCTTATTCCTTCCCCTTCCGGTTTCTATTTCAGGGAAGGTTGCTCCGAAACGAATGATGGTCTGCGGACAAATATTTTTCTCAATAAATTCGTATGCCTTTTGAGTTTTACTAAAACGATGCGGTTCGTCAATAATCACAAATGGCTTGGTGGCTTTAATACCTTCAATGGGTTTATAAAAACCTTCTATACCATAATCGTAACTATCTGTAAGCAATTTGGACGTGCCGCCCAACAAACTCATATTGGTGAGCAATACATATATTTTATTGGTATTCTGGCTACTGCCTGAAACAAACTCCCTAATTACACCTGGGAAGTAATTTTTGCCCTTTTTCTTTTTGGTAGCTTCCAGCACCAATACGTCTAATTCTGTTCCGTAACCACATTGGTCTTTGAAATGCCGCTTGGTATAGCCATCCTGCATAAACTGTTTAGCCCCTGCTTTAATGGCCAGTGTTGGCACTACTACAATAAATTTATTGATGCCATAGCGTTTGTGCAGCTCAAACATAGCAGCCGTATACACATAGGTTTTACCCGTGCCCGTTTCCATTTTAATATCCAGATTGAGGTAGCTGCCAATTTCATTGAATGCTTTGTACTCAGCCGGGATAGCATTTTCTTTTTGTACCTGTGCTATATTGTCCTTCAATGTCTTGCTGTTTAAAAGCAGGGTCGGGTTTTGATAATACAGACTGTTCTTCTGTATCAAGTCGTTACTGAGCACATTGGCTATGCCCGTGTATGCTTTTACCTGGTGGGGCAAATCATTTTTTAATATCAGTTCCATAGCGGTTAATACCTTACGGTGAAGTTGATTTTTAAATTCTTCTCTCCATCGTTGAGGATGCGAAGGTTTTTCTCTATCATTTCATTGATGCTCCAATCTGGGAAACTATAGCCAAACAACACCATGTTTTCCGGATTGAAATGACCCTCCGCATCGTACTTGCTTAACAGGGCTTTCATGCTTTCCAGTGTAAAGCCCGGCTCAATTAAATACAAATGCTTTTGACAATAATAAGCGGTGTAACCCGCCAGATCAATGACTGCTGCCTGTGCCGTAAGGCCATACCCATCGCCATTGAGCCAGGTGGCCAAAATGGTGGGTTTGCCAAATTCTTCCATGATGGTGGTATCTGACAACAAACCTGCCTTATCAAAACTATCCAATTTGTCTAAGGTGTTTTGGTTAGGCTCTTGCAGAATATAATGTTTGAAACCCAAATCCAATTCCTTATCCGGGTGTTCTTCCTTTATTTTTGCGGATGCCCGTTTAATGCGTTCAATGCCAATATAATCTAATGTGGTTGGCAGATTATTTTCTTTGAGAAACTCATAGGCAATTTTTTGTGAATCCACATCGGGACTTAATACCTCGGGCAATTGAACAGCAACAAAGCGTCTATTACCTCCATCCTCTGCGTTTAAATGCATCAAGGCATGTGCAGTTGTGCCTGATCCTGAAAAGAAATCCAGAACTAAACTTGATTTATCAAATTGAGAAGCAGCTGTAATCAACTCCTTTAGAAGATTTTTTGGTTTTGAGTAATCAAAAATGTTTTTGCCCCCCATTAGACTTTCTAATTCCTCATATGCATCTTCATTTGTACCTTTTATTTTAACGCCATCTATAACACTACCGAAACCTTTATGAGAATCATCATCGTTAACTCTAAAAACACGAATTTGAAAATTGATCGTATTGATTACTGGTTTAGAGCCTTTTTTTAACTCATTATCAAAGTAATCCTGCGACCACGTAAAAGGCCCTTTAATACGAAATTCGCTGACGTTAGTACCATCCTTAAATGTTACATCATCAATTAACTCAATTGGGTTAACACCATCTCCATATACTCCTTTTTGGTATGTGCCATCAGCAAGCTTTGTTGAAATTATATTGGAAGGAATCAATAAAGTTGAAAACTGATTTGTTCTCTTGATAATTGGCTGTGATTCTGATTCATCTGCAACACCACCAAACAAGTAGGTTTTCTTATTTGCTTTATTTCGAGAATAAACATGAATATATTCTGATAAACTTACAAGCTGTTTGGATAGAAAACTGCCTTTTCTTTTCTTTAACCATGTGATAGCTCCAATGTAATTCTCCTCTCCAAACACATCATCACAAAGTAGTTTCAGGTTTGCCTGCTCATTGTCGTCAATAGAAATAAAAATTACGCCATCATCTTTCAATAAATCTTTTGCCAGCAGCAGGCGGCTGTACATAAACATGAGCCATGCACTGTGCGAGGCAGAGCCTCGTTTGGTAAGGTCTAAAATTCGTTCAGCTTCCTCTTCGCTCACACTCAGCTTTTCCTGTAAGGTTTCTTTGGTGTAGTTAAAGTTGTCGGCATATACAAATCCATCGCTGCCTGTATTATAAGGTGGGTCTATGTAAATGCATTTTATGGCTCCGTTATATGATTTGAGCAAATGCTTCAAACCGTCCAGGTTATCGCCACTGATGTAAATGTTTTCGCTGTTGGCGTTTTCGGGCAGGCTATTATGGGCTTCGTTGGGCTGAATAACAGTGGTCGTTTCGGTACTGGCTAGCAACTTGGCATAACTCTTACCTAAAAACTTCAGTTCATACCCTTCCTGTACCAAATTGGTTGTGTCGGCTATATCGGCTTTGAAACGCTCCACATCAAAACTGCCATCCGATTTAAAGCAGCTTGGAAAATGTTCTTTTAGCACTGCCAGTTGCCTGCTGTTGGGTGTGGTGTTTTCGTTATATTGTATGCTGTCCTTTATCATTTGCTTTGGTATTTTCTGTTTGTTGTTATACTTTATTTCAATGCTTCTTTTCGGGTTTTGAACCATCTATTTTCTCCAGCAACTCCATCCGCACTAATTCAAAAGCGGTTGCATGGTCGTATTTTTCTGTTGGCCGTATGAGGGCTGCTATGTCTCCTATAAATTCATCGTCCTGCATTTTGGCCTCCATGTTTTGCAGATAAACCTTTTGCGTAGGTGGTTCATCTACCACAAAATCCATGTAGGCATGATAGCATTGTAGCAGGGACTCTTTATCCATGCCTGGCACTTGCACCAGTGCCTTGTACATGTCGTATAAATCACGGCCTTTTCTGCGTTGGTATAAGGCCCTGAGTTTTGTACCCAGCAGTTCTTCCAATGGGTAGGTGGTAATGTTGCAAGCACCGGTAAACCAAGAGGAATTTACCTGAAAGGGAAATTGCTGGTAGCCCAATACGGTGAAATGTTCCCGGCAATTGGTTTCTACTTTCAGGCGTAGGTTTTGCACCGGAGGGAACTCAGATTCAAAACGGTAATGCAGGGTAAAATTGTTTTCTTTCTGCTTGCGGGCAGGGTCACCCAAAAAGGCCAGCCTCTCTCTTAAACGGTCCACCACAGGGCCGAATGGCTCTGCGGTGATTTGCACTAAATCAATATCCTCGGAGTAGCGGGGTTGTGGGTTTAAATACAGCTTGTGCAAAGCCGTACCGCCCCTGAATGCAAGGCGTTGCGCCAGAAACTCATCGGAGAATATTTCTACCAAGGCACGGCAAATCACCAGGTCTTGCTCCACCTGTTCGTTGGTTTGCCAGGGCACCTGACTGGCCCATTCTGTTATGTATGCCTGTGGTATCATTCTTCAAGTTATCACGGTCGCTTTTATTTTTTATTGGGGTCTATGAATCGACCTAAAGGTCGATTTCTATTGTAGTGTTTACGATTACTTTCCATCTATCGTCAGTTTCAAAACCTTTGGCCGGAGCTGAGGCTTTCAGCGGTATCCGAAACAAAGTCGCCTTGTTATTTTGCAAGGCCGTGTGTAGTGCATTGGCCAGCGGTTGGTTGTCAAATACTTTATCCAGCAGATAACCCAAACGCTGCAAGGCAGTTACCGGAACATGCTGCAATAGATTTGCATCAAATGCATTGGGTTGAATACTTTCGGCTAATTCAGCCAACACAGTAGCCACCCTATTGATGCCGCCTACCCGTTTGGCGTATTGTATCAGATCGGAAGCAGTTAACGCAGGATTTGAAATTTTTAAGAAGCCGGCCTCAGTTTTTCGGATGTCTAACAGTGTTTCAGGTATTTCCTTTTTGCTGATATAGTTCAGTTTCAGCCCTTTTTTCTTCATAGGCCGCAGCACAGGGAAACCTGTGACCACAAAAAACTCCTGTGGCTGCTGGTGCGATGCTCCATGATATGCGGCTGCGTTTAGCAAAGCCAGGTAATAAGGCCGGTCTAATTCCTTCATAAACGCATCTAAAAACAAAGTCGGGGGAAGGATTCCCTTTGACCTGTATTGGGGCGGTATGATGAGGTAATACCCTTTGTGGATTGAAATAATATGCTCTTTATCTACCAGCCTTTTTAAGGCGAACTTATTGGCTGTGTCTGACCGATCAGGAAAATCCTCACGAAACTGGTGGAGAGCAAAGGCGAATTTGCCCTTAGCCAACAGGTGGTTTACCCAATCTTCTGCACGCTTATGTTGCCCTGAGTCTTCCAAAAAAGTAATTTTTTGCAAAAGGTAGTGAATTTCGATGCTTTGCGCATATTTTTTCTTTTTTCTGTATATGATGCGCGAGGGATCGGTGGGAATTATGAGCAAACAGCGTAAGTTAAGGGCGGTTAGTGCGAATTCAGGTCTGCGCAATAGATGCACCAATTGAATTAACGTTCTGGTTTCTGTCCCTGAATATACGCCTGGATGCAGAAACGCTTCGCCGCAAGGACACGAAGCAAAGTCAGAGGGTCAGCAAATTTTCATTAGATTGTCTTTCAAATATCCAGAGACATGAAGATCGCCATGCTTGGCTCCGGCTTCATCGCCCGTTTTTATGCGGACTCCCTCCATGCGCAGCGTCGCAGAGATGTCATCCACTCAGTATATTCCCGCAACCTGGAGAAGGCTGCCCGTTTCGCGGCCGACTATGCCTGTGCACATCATACCTCCGATATGGAGGAAGCCATCGCGCATCCTGACACGGAGGTGGTGGTCATTGCCTTATCCAATGATATGCATGAAGCGGCGGTCGCGATCTGTGCCAAACACCGGAAGCATGTACTCTGTACCAAGCCGCTGGGACGGACCGCCGGGGAGGCGCTGCGCATGATGCGCCTGGTCGAGGGGGCCGGCATCTTCGGAGGGTATCTGGAAGACCTGTGCTATACGCCCAAGTTCCTCAAGTCGCTCGCCAGCGTGCGGCAGGGAGGAATCGGACGCGTGCTATGGACGCGTTCGCGCGAGGCACATCCGGGGCCGCATAGCGACTGGTTCTGGGATAAGTCGAAATCGGGAGGGGGCGCCATCATAGACCTGGGATGTCATTGCGTCGAGATCGGCCGGAACTTCATCGGGAAGGATGTGCGGCCGGTGGAGGTGATGTGCTGGGCCGACACCCAGGTGCATCCCATCGATGCGGAGGACCATGCCGTGGGACTGGTGCGCTACGCAAATGGCGCCATCGGACAGTTCGAGGTAAGCTGGTGCTTCCGGGGCGGGATGGACCTGCGCGATGAGGTGGCCGGTACGGAAGGGACGATCTGGATGAACAACTTCCTGCGCACGGGCTTCGAGATGTTCAGCACGGGTAAGGGTGGCGATTACGTGGCGGAAAAGGCAGAGGCCAATACAGGCTGGCTGTTCCCGGTTGGCGACGAAGCACACGAACTGGGCTATCCCCACATGTTTACGGATATGTTTGACAGCATCGATCAGGGCAGGCCACCACAGGAAACATTTTATGACGGGTATGTGGTCAATGCCATACTTGACGCGGCCTACCGTTCGGCCAGTTCCAAGCGCTGGGAGGCAGTTGAACTTCCGGTATGGCGCGGAGCAGAAGCATCAGAAGCCATCAAGGGCTACAGGACCTACGACGATAAACATTACCTGATCAAGGAAGAAGTACTTCCCGGGGGAGTTACCAAGCGGATCCTAAAGGATAAGCAAACCGGAGAGGTGGTGTCGGTGGAGTTGTAAGACGAGCAGGATCATCAGCAGTTACATTCATTTACGATATACACCAGAGAAGTTGCCATTGATCGATCAACATATAAATCACTACATAGACATTTGAAAAATCAATGATCAGCCTGGTCAAACAACAAAATATCCGGTTGATTTACCTCTTCCTTCTTTGGTGATCAGGCCCATGACAACCATTTTACTCAAAGACTTTTTCACCGTAGCCAATACAAGATCAAGTTTCTTTGCCATCTCCCCGGAGCCGGATCCGGGATGATTTTGTATAAAGAACAAGATTCGTTTATCACGCGGCGAAAGGGGCTGATCTGTTTTATGTTCCTCCAGCTTCAGGAGCAACTGATCCTGTATGTTTATCAAACAGCTGATAAAAAAAGTAAGCCAATCAGTAACATTTTCGCCCGGCCTGTTACGCTGCGTTTGCATGAGCACTCTGTAGTATTCAGATTTTCGACTTTCAATTTCATGTTCAACACTTACATATTGGATCCAGGAATAACCATTCTTTAATAACAACAAACTGCCCAATAATCTGCTGAGCCTTCCATTTCCATCCTGGAAGGGATGGATGCTTAAAAACTCATACACAAACAAAGCCGCTTTTATCAGAGGGATCGTCTCCTGATCCATGCGATACCAATCTAACAAACGGCTCATGGCTTCTTGTGTTGCCAATCCGGGATCCGCTGTTCTGAAAACGACTTGCCTGGTTCCATCTACAAAACTCGCTTCAACCGCATTACTCACCTGTTTGTAGTTTCCCCGGTGCCAGGCATCTTGTTCAACATACCGCATCAATATTTTATGCAAGTATTTTATCTCACTTTCAGTAATACCGATGGAACCATGGTTCTCTGCAATGGTATCCAATGCTTCAAAATATCCGATCACTTCCTGTTGATCTCTTTCTTCTAATGTTGAGATCGACAATTTTTCGATCAAGACGGCCACTTCATCATCCGTCATCATTGAACCTTCGATCCTGGTAGAAGCACCCACACTTCGCACAGTAGCAATGGATTTCAATTGCTGTAAGGATGCACCTTCACGTTTTTCTATACTGGCCCAGGTAGCGTCAAATCGATCAATCTTACTGAGGTCAGTCATGAGTTTCATACCCAAATCAAGCTTGAATGTATGAATCGTTAAACTCATAAATTATCCGTATTTATCTGTAATTATACGAATAAGGGTTGAACTGACCATCATACATATACGTATTTATTCGAATATATACGTAAAACCGTACGATTTCCCCGGGGCACTGAGCGGCAAAGCATCCTTAAATGATTGTTTTTTTATCCCTGTCAGGGGTCGCCATGCTCCATTTGCTCCCGGAAGTCGGTCGCTTCAAAGGACCGGGAGGCCGAGGATGTGCAGGAATGCCTTACCACAAGGACGCGATGAGAAGGCAAGGACAAGTTCTGCGTCCTTGTAAGCATTCAAATTTCAACCTATGACTGGATGCGATACATCCGCCACTTTCTATTCCTTTTTGATATCGTTCAGTAAAGCGTGCAGGAGTTGCAGCATCTCCAAGGCGGTCTGCTGGTCTTGTTGGGTCATAATACTATTTGAATTAACGGGATCAGCCTTTGGAAGATCGTCAGGAAGCGGCGGGGTGAACAATTCATCACTCATGGTTGTGTTTTGGAACAAACATAAATGAGGGCATTGCCATCTATTTACAACCCGAAAGATCATATCTGAGCGGGCTTGTACGGATAGTATGGACAGTGTTGACTTACGTCACGGATCGGATTGCGGGACAGCCGGCATTGCCCCCGCGGATTGTAAAGCGCTGAGGAGGGAGACCCAGCATGAACTATATTGGCCCCGTTTACATTCGGTCATCATTTCTATACAATGAAAATGAAAAATCTTTTCGGTTTTCTGCTGTCAATTTTCTGCTTCAAACACGCTTCAGCTCAAGGCTGCGCTGTATATGGGATTTGGGTTCTGAATCACATAACATGATTCATCATACATTGATTTTTCGAAAAGATGCACTACAGGTTAGAAGGTCACAATGAAAGAAAAATTATTCAATTCATTGATGATTTGATTCTATGCGACAATTGTCAAATTTTTCTTCATGATAGCCTAATTGCGAATCCTCATCGCAGTATGTTTAGTGCTTAGCTTATCACTAAGCATCCATGCACAGGCCAAATGGATCAAGCATACAACATGACAGACCCCAACATTCGCTTTGGCTTAATTTTTAAAGATCTCGATCGTCCTTTCCGCATTGCCGTCCCGGATCGTCACCAGGTAAACTCCGGATGGGAATTCTTTCAGGGACAGCGTTTCCCTGGTTTTTATGTTTGATCTTTCCAACATTGACCTGCCATAGACATCCCTCACAAGCACACTGACCTTATATCGAGTGGCCATGGGTTTATAGTCGATCATGAGCAGATCCGCAGTGGGATTGGGATATACACTCAGGGGATGGTCTGCAGGAATGGGAACCACAGAGGTAGCCGTCGTTTTAAGACAGGTAACATAAATATCATTGATGCCTTCATATCCGGGGGGCTCGGGACCATGCCCTCCTTGTACGGTACCGCTGTTGCCGAATACATCAGTGATGCCAATGGTAAGGGTTTCGGTGGCCGACAGATCGATCGACTTAAAGCCGGTGGCATTTCTGATCACTTTCGCCGGGCCAAGGCAGCGGGTCCACAACTGGTTGCCGCTGGCATCGATCCTGATCACCCGCATTTGATAATTGGTGTAATTCACACCACTTGCCCCGTAACAACCCTGACAGATACTGCAAACCGAATGTCCATTGGGACTGGAATAACTCGGATAGATATAACTGAAGTCTAGCAGATAGCCGCCATCGGATGTATAAGATACATTCATGAGGTCCGGAAAACAATTGCAGGGATAGATCGTGCTACTTTCAACATAAGGGTAGGACTTCTGCCATTGTATCTGACCTGAACCATTCAATTTTACCAGCCAGAAAACTGACTTGACTACAACGGGATTGAACCCACTAACAACATCGCCGTCATTTCCGGTCTGACCTGCCAGGAGCAGTCCGCCATCATTGGTTGGAATCACCCTGTAGAGCGCATCACCACTTTTGCTGCCCGGGTGTTTGTCCCAGATCACATCACCACTGGCATTGATGCGCATCACCCAGAAATCTTCAAAAAATTCTACACCCGGATTGAATCTCGATAAACGACCGGTGATGAAAAAACTGCCATCCGAATTTTTCTCCAGGGTCATGGGTATGTTATCGTCACTGCTGTGACCGGATCCTATCAATTTATGCCAGAGTACGGCCCCCGATGAATCCAAGCGCACAACCCATGCGTTCCTGCCCGGATGTGGCCCGGAAATCATCCCGTTGGTCGATTTAGTGTATCCAAGCACCATATATCCGCCATCATTCGTTTGCTGCACGGAGGCAGAAAATTCCTCATCTCCGCCACCCAAGCATCGCTGCCACTGGATGACACCGGTACTGCTGCACTTAACGATCCAGATATCCTGATTCCCAAAAGAACCGCTAACATTTCCATTATTCGACGATGTTTCAGCGGTGAAGACAAATCCACCATCTGAGGTCAGCTGCAATAATTTGAAAGGTGGCTCATCGGAAGTGGAGAAAAGGGTATTCGGTGTCCAGTAAGATCTGATATCCCCAAGAAATTCGACACTCGAACCACCATAACATTGCTGCCAAACCCTTGCCCCATTGCTATTCAACTTAAAGGCGAAAATGTCAATGATCCCTTTGAATCCGGGCATGCTGCCATCATCTGAATTGGTTTCGCCCAGTACCAGATAGCCGCCGTCCGGTGTCTGCCTGATATACTTCGGATGTTCGCCCAACGTTCCACCAAAGACATGCCGCCACTGGATCTGGCCCGTGGCCGACATCTTCACGACCAATACATCAACTGCCCCCTTGTTTCCGGTTCCATCGAAATCTGTCGAATAAGTTTCCGCGAGCAATACGGCTCCTCCATCAGGTGTACGCTGGACGGTTATGGGGTAATCGTGATTGGTTCCGCCGATACAGAAGGTCCAGTTGATGGTTTGCGCCTTCACCCATATCGGACAAAAGGAAATAATAAATATAAGGGCTGCAGAAAAAGGTCTCATGCAACTGATCATATAAATACTGGATTTATATTCGATAGAAAACAACGTTTCTCACCGGCTGCTTTTGATCTTTTCCAGCAACAGATCCCTGCTCGTTTTTCCGAGATGCTCCCTTCCTTCCAGGAATCGCTGCCGGACGGCAATGGCGGTCTTCTCGCGACTGTCCGGTGACCACCCCGGTGGCATGAACAAGAGTCTGATCTTATTGTGCAATCCGGGGGTGGATACGACATCCCGGTAAAGGCTGATGCATTCCCCAAAATAGAAGTCGATGAAATTGGTGACATCCATCTCCCGGGTGATCCCGTATGCTATTTTCACTTCATCCTTTTCATTCTGCAGCGTTCCGAAAACCCAGTCCCAGAAGGGCAGTAGGACGCAGAAATTCGTGTCCATGTACAAAGGGTTCTTTGCATGATGGACCCGGTGATGCGAGGGTGTGATGAGGAATTTCTCGAGGATCCAGAGTTTCCCGTTCTTGAATGCATCTTCTCCGGCATGGATGAAGGTACCCCAGGTACCATCGATCACCAGGATGATGGCCACCATCTCGGGCTGCACGCCGAAGATCATCAACAAAGGCACCTGGATAGCGGCCGTATAGTATCCTTCCGCGAAGAAATGCACCCAGGCAACCGTCAGGTTCATTTCCGCCGGTGCATGATGGGGGGAGTGCAGGCACCAGAAAAGCCGCACACGGTGTGCCGCGTAATGCCAGATCCAATAGGTCAGTTCCCACATCAGGTAAGCGTACAGCCAGCCGATCCAGCTGCGGTCCACCGTGAAGAGGGCGAAGCGCTGGAAATACTGCATCATCTCGATGTACACGAAGATGATGATCAGCTTGGACAAATATTCATTGAAGACCTTGGCGAGAAAATTAGATTTATATCTTCTGAAGAACTCCCGAATGAAAGCGGTATTGCTGACCGCAGCGAAGAGGATCCCCGGCCGTTTGCGGGGTGCTGTCGTCTGCATTCGGCTTTGCAGTCCCTGCATCCTGACGCGAAAATCCCGAAAGGGATTGAGTTTGAAGAAGAGCCGGATCATCTCCACCAACAGAAAGAAGGTGGTCAGGATAGATAGGATCGTCATCACCGACTGATAATAATTCTGCTTCTGAACGGGGTCGGTCAGGTCCTTCAGATAACCCATTCCGAAGAAACTTTTCACAGAGCCGTTGACGAAAGCGTCAACCGTCACATACATGATCGTGCAGGCGAAACCAATGAAGAGGAGATCTTCTGTCTTTCTCCAGATGTATTTAAATGTGGGCATGGCAGGCATATCTACAAACATAAGCGATTTGTGAAAAGCAAACACAGACTGTCCCCACATCTTCAATGGTTCATGGTTGCCAACAAATGTCAAATCGGTATATTCACGAAACAGCAACCAATCCCTACAGCTTATGCGGATGATCCCCTTTCTTTTACTGCTCTTCTCATTGAATGCACTAGGCAGGCCTAAACACCCGAATATCATCTTCATCCTGGCGGATGACTTGGGCTACGGGGATGTTCGTGCCATGAATCCACAGGGGAAGATCCCTACCCCGCATATCGACCGGATCGCGGCGGCCGGCCTGACCTTCACCGATGCGCATTCGCCCAGTTCCGTGTGCACACCTACCCGATATGGCATCCTGACCGGTCGCTATGCCTGGAGGACCCGGCTGAAGGAGAATGTATTGGTACCTTATGATCCGCCGCTGATCGAAACTGGTCGTACGACGCTGCCCGGCATGCTGCGGGGGCGGGGGTACAGGACGGCCGTCATCGGGAAATGGCATCTCGGCATGAACTGGACGACCCGAGACGGTCAGCGGCCGGTTGACAAACCGGACCGTAACAATTTGGTGTACGAGGCATCAATCACGGGAGGTCCGCTCGATCAGGGCTTCGATGATTTCTTCGGAATGGATGCTCCGAACTATCCGCCGTACACCTTCATGGAACAGCGGTCGCTATTGGGCAAGCCGGACAGTTTCTATCAAAAACACGCATATCGCGATTGCCGGCAGGGCACAGGTGTTCAGCAATGGAATCTGGAGGAAATCCTGCCTGCGTTGAAGCAACGCAGCGTTCGATACATCCGGGAGGCGGCAGGAATCGGAAAGCCCTTCTTCCTCTACCTGCCATTGACGGGTCCGCATACGCCGATCGCGCCTTCTCCTGCCTTCAGGGGCATTTCGGGGTTGAATGCCTACGCGGATTTTGTGATGGAAGTGGATGATCTCGTGGGAGCCGTCCTCGATCAGCTCAGGGCAACGGGTCAGCTCGAGAACACCATCGTAGTTTTTTCCGCCGATAATGGGTGCTCACCGGAAGCGAATTTCAACTTCCTCAAACAGCGGGGCCATCACCCCAGCGGCATTTACCGGGGCCACAAGGCCGATATCTTCGAAGGCGGTCATCGCGTGCCACTGCTGGTGCAATGGCCGGCACGAATACCCGGGGGGAAGACAATTTCGCAAACCGTCTGTCTGACGGACTTCATGGCCGCATTCGCCTCCCTCACCGGCCACCGGTTAAAGAATGATGAAGCGGAGGATGCCTATGATATCCTCCCGTTGATGCTCGATCCTTCATACCCGAGGGTCATACGTGAAGCGACGGTGCATCATTCTTATCTCGGTGATTTCGCGATCCGTCAGGGGAAATGGAAACTCATCCTCACAGCGGGTTCAGGCGGATGGAGCTTTCCGATCAAGCCGGAAGATCTGAAGGGACTGCCAAATGTTCAACTCTATGACCTGGAAGCAGACCCGGGAGAGACAAAGAATTTACAGGATGTGCATCCAGAGAAAGTGGCGTCGTTGAAGGCATTGCTGGAAGGATATCAGCAAACCGGCCGCAGTGTGCGAAGGTGATGCAATGCATTTCAGCGCAGAAAGATCGATTTTTCAAGGCGGCCATATCTTCGTGGCATTATACGAAATAAATATGATCAGACTCGGACTCCTCGGCATTGGGCGCATCGGGCGCATCCATTTGCAGCACATCAACCGGCATTTCAACGATGCCACGGTGGTGGCAGCCATGAGCCCCTCAGACCCGGGGCGTGCGTTTGCACAGCACCTCGGTGTTCCATTCGTCACCGATGATGCCATGGCGGTCATACGTCATCCGGAAGTGGACGCAGTACTGATCTGCTCTCCCACCAACGCCCACGCCGACCAGATCTGCGCGGCAGCCGCGGCCGGCAAAGCCATCTTTTGTGAAAAGCCGGTTGATCTTTCCCTGGAAAAGGTCAGGCAGACGCTTTCGATGGTACAGGATGCCGGTGTCCCCCTGATGCTGGCCTTCAACCAACGGATGGATCCATCTTTTGCCTCCGTGAAGACTGCGATCGAAGGAGGCCGCATCGGAACCCTCCGGTCGATCCATATCATCAGTCGCGATCCGGCACCACCGCCGATATCCTACATCAAATCCTCCGGGGGACTTTTCCTGGACATGAGCATTCACGACTTTGATATGGCCCGACATCTGGCCGGTGCTGCTGCGGTCGAAGTGTACGCAAGGGGCGCCAACCTCGTGGATCCTGCCATCGGCGCCGCAGGCGACATTGATTCTGCTTACATCATGATCAGTTTCGAGAACGGCGTGACGGCGATGATCGAAAACAGCCGGCAGGCAGCCTATGGATACGATCAGCGACTGGAAGCCTTTGGGTCGGAGGGGATGGTGCGCGCGGAAAATCCACTGAAAACGACCACGGTGCTGTCAAATGCCGATGGCATCCACGGCGATCGCCAGCTTGATTTCTTCATCGACCGCTACACGGAATCCTATCTTCTGGAGATGCGCGCTTTTGTGGATGCATTGAAACTTGGGCAACCCATGCCCATCACCGGAGAAGATGGGCTGCAGGCCATGTATATCGCTCTGGCCGCCATGGCGTCGCACCGCGAAGGCCGGCCTGTCAGGCTCTCTGAACTTTGATGTTATTTAGCGGCATCGCGGTGAGGCATTTTTACCGCTATTGATGAACGATCTCTAAACCAAGACGAGATACCGCTGTCACAGAGGTACTGTCGATGGGGCAATCCCACACAAACAACTTCTTCAACGCAGGAAGACCGGCCAGCATTTCAAGGCCTTTATTACTGACACGCGTGCCGTAGATATTCAACTGTTCCAGATGGTGCAGACCTTTGAGTTGCGCAATGCCCTCATCACCGATCATGTTTCGACTAAGGTTCAATCGGAACAGATTGTCCAACCCGGCTAGGTCTTCCATTTCTTCATCGGTCAGCCCGCAATTGGGTAATTGCAACCAGACCAACTGTTCGCGCACACGCTCCAGGACAGACAGATCCGGCTTCACCGAATCAACATATGCAACATCCAGCCAGGCGCCGGAGGAGCTGATCCGACGCGCCTGAAAACCCGCTGCCTGCAAGGCTTCGAGGTCGTCTTCCGAAGCGGGCTCCGCCTTAAGGTCCAGCATGGGATCCCGGTTCAACTGGAAGTAATCCGTCAGCACTTCCCGCATGCGCGCGTCTGGCGGGGTCTTCGCCAGGGGCATCGATGCCGGCGCGCCTTTTTCGATCCACCATTCCAGGATATCACGCTGTATCTCTGTCAGTGGTGCTTTCCCATCCGTGGGCATGAACTCTTTGTGATCCGAGGGCAAAGAGATCCTTCGGAACAATTCACTCGCCGTGGGATCTCCGGGTACAACCCCCGCACCGGTCTTCCCCCCACGCAGGATGGCGGCATGATCCGTCAGCAATAATCCGCCCTTCTTCTTGGAGGGATTGTGACAACCGGTGCACTTCGTCTGCATGATCGGCATGACGGCATCGGCAAAAAGGTCCGTCGAATCGATGGACACCGGTCTGGAAGCAGTCTCCGGGGATTCTTCCGCCACTGACGACATGGTGAGATAATCCGCACCATGCGTGAGTGAACCGCCCCCATGTCCGGTATAGATCAATAATCCAAACGTCCCGGAAACCAGGATCACACGTACGAACTTCAACCCATTGCCTGTCCTCCGGATGAGATGTACTGCAGCGACCACGGAACTGAGCGCCGCCAGTCCGATACCAGCCCAGCGATGCGCATCGAGCGAATCCTTCGCGTAGTCGTTGCCGCTAGCATGCAGATATCCGGTGAGCGCCGAGAGCATGGCGGATAAAGCAGAGGCTGTCCAGATCAGTGCCAATGTTGCATCCGATACTGCTCCCGGCCTGAAGCGTTTCCAGATCGCCAACAGCAGCGCACCACAGATCAGGCCGATGGGCAGGTGCACCAGCAGCGGATGAAATCTTCCGAAATAAATATAAATATCCGTCATCGATCTATGGGCGGCTGTTAGGCGAGGATGTCCTGCACCACGTTGCCGTGGACATCTGTCAGTCGAAAATCCCGACCACCAAAATGAAAGGTAAGTTGTTTATGATCGATGCCCAGCAGGTGGAGCATGGTGGCGTGGAGATCATGGACGGATACCGGATTTTCTTCCACGCGATAGCCATATTCATCAGTCCGGCCGTACACCATGCCTCCGCGGACACCGCCGCCTGCCATCCACATGCTGAAGGCCGAGGGGTTGTGGTCGCGACCATCGGTGCCCTGTGCGAAAGGTGTCCGTCCGAATTCTCCGGTCCATACCACGAGCGTATTCTCCAGCAATCCCCGCAGCTTGAGGTCTTTCAGCAGTCCGGCGATGGGTTGGTCCACCGCATGGGCGTTGGCTTCGTGACCGGCCTTGAGATTGCCGTGCTGGTCCCATCGGTCGGTGCCGTTGGTTTGCGGACAGGTAAGTTCAATGAACCGCACGCCGCGCTCCACCAGTCGCCGCGCCATCAGGCATTGCGCGCCATAGTTGCGCGTGTGGGGATCGGGGGAGTCCAGCCCATATAGTTTCTTCGTTGCATCCGACTCTGCCTTGAATTCTGTCAGTTCCGGAATGGAAGATTGCATCCGATAGGCCAGTTCGTAGTTGCGAATGGCTGATTCGATCTCATCCCCCGCCCCTTCGACCGTTTGCAGCAGCGATGCATCCTGACGGGCGAGGTAGGCCAGCTTATCATCCTGGATGCCGGCGATGCTGTCGATCGGACGGATATTCGCCACGGGCACGGCACCTGACCGCAGGATCGATGCCTGGAAGCCCGCCGGCAGGAAGCCGTTCTTGAAATTATCGAGTCCGCCGGGCGGGATCAGTCCACCATCCAGCACCACATACCCCGGGAGGTTGGCATTCTCCGATCCCAGTCCATAGTTGACCCAGGCACCCATACTCGGCCGGCCTTGCAGCCCGCTTCCCGTATGCAGGAAATAGTTGGCATTGGTATGTTCCGGAAAGTTGGAAACCATCGATCGGATCACCGTGATATCATCCGCACAGGATCCGATGTGCGGAAAAAGTTCGCTCACTTCCAGTCCCGATTCGCCATACCGCTGAAACGACCAGGGACTTTGCAGGATCTTACCTACGTTGTTGAACTGGGTAGCATCGACCTTGAACTTGGAGGCAGGATCTTCACCATTCTCCAGTGCCAGTCGTGGTTTCGGGTCGAAGGAATCAACCTGCGAAACACCACCGTCCATGTAGAGGAAGATGATATGTTTGGCCCTGGGGATATGCCCCGGCAGCATGATGCCGCCACCGGCCTGGGTGAGGGCTGCCTCCAGGCCTTTGCGGCGGCCGGTGCAGGAGGCAAGGCTTCCGAACATGCCCATCAGGGCGATGGAGCCGAAGCCGCAGGCGCACCGGGAGAGCATCTCCCGCCGGGATATCGGTCGTCGAGTGTGTGATGGGTGCATGGCTCAGGAAATAAATATGAATGACTTGAGATTGAAGACCGTGTGCAGATAATCTTTCCAGATCACCTGTTCAGAAACGGTCTGACCATTGCGGGCGTAGGTTTTCTTCAGGGTCTCCATGAAGTCCGTCGCGTCGCTGATCTCTTTTCGTGTGGGCGGATGCGAAAAGCAGCGCAGCCATATCCAACGGATCCTTGCTTCTGCAGGCTTTTCCGCCTCTGCCAGAAGACGCGCTGCGGTGCGGTCGGCCATCAGGGCCACGAAGGGATCGTTGAGCAGGATGAGTGACTGTGCAGGCACGTTGGTCACCGTCCGACGACCGAATGCCGAGGCGTGCATTGGCCGGTCGAAGGCCATCATGAATGGATCGAGGAAATTGCGGCGAACCTCCAGATAGATGCTGCGCCTACCTTCCCCATCAATGGGTCCTGACTTGCCCGGCCGGCCCCTTCCATTCATAAAGGAAGTGATGTGTTGCCGCACGGGAGGACCGAACATGGTCGTATCCAGGCTGCCGGAGACGGAGAGCATCGCATCACGTATAGCCTCGGCCTCCATGCGTCGCAGGGGGTAACTGGCGAGCAGGATGTTGCCGGGATCCTTCCGGACCGCACCGGACACAGGCTCCACCGAACGACGGAAGGTTTCGGAGGTCATGATATGGCGGATCATCCGCTTGACCGACCAGCCGTCGCGCATGAAGTCGATCGCAAGTTGGTCGAGCAGTTCCGGATGCGATGGCACCTTGCCCTGCATGCCGAAATTATCCACCGTTTCCACGAGTCCGCGGCCGAAAAGATGATGCCAGATGCGGTTGACCATGATACGAGCCGTCAGCGGGTTCTTCGGATCGGTGATGGCACGGGCCAGGGCCAGACGCCCGCTGCCCGGCACATCCAGATCGATCTTCGACACGGGAATGGCAGGAATGAAATGCCGCTTCACCCGCTCCGGGGATGGATCGGCATGGTTTCCCCGGTGGAAGACAGGACTGTTCTTCCCGAATCCCTCCGTGACGCCGCTGATGAATTGCAGCGAGTCCATGCGGGCGGACTGTACCGCCTGGGCGCGGGCCTGCAGGGCTGACAGTTCCGGCAGCCTGAGCGTTCGGGGCAGGAGGCCACGGAGCAACCGGATATCTGCCGGACCCGCCTGACCGGCGGTGAGGGCCCGGAAGGCTGCGGGGAGGGTTACTGAGGACGACGGCCTGCGTGGCTCGAACCATTCACGGTCGTACCGGATGGCATATTCCACTTCGACCCAGGCATCGCGGGCCTGCTTGTACACATGCTGTTCGTAGCGCCCCGGGAGGACTTCAATATAAGCCTTATGCCCCTTCCAGGCACTGACGGGGAAGATCAGTTTGACGGGCTGGTCGCTGTTGAGTTTCTGGTCGAGGTCGCCGTAGATCGGGAATTGGATCAACTGAAAATTATCGATGATGATCCGCACGGAAGATCTCTGTCCGGCGGCCATGACCCCGATGAAATCCCGGTCGATCACAAAATCCGGAGATCTCAGGGCACCGAAGAGATTCAATCCCAGCCGTCGGCTGGAGGCCACGCCCTCCTTCAATCCGCGGAGATTTCCGAGGGAATCTGTCACCGGATCTCCCAGGGTGGTGCCATCGGTGAAGGCCTGTCCGTCGCTGCGCCATCCCTGCAGGTCGGATCCGGAAAAATCCGCCAGGATGCCGGAGGCGGAATCGGGCATGACGGGTGCACTCACGGGAGCCGAGGCGAATGCGACGGTCGCAGACGCACCCATCTTCGAACTGAGCCAGACCAGGGTCAGGGCGCGCATCGAGTCGAGCACCTGTCGCTGCGCCACTGCCGATCGCCGCTGCGCCGGTTCTGCGGCAGGGACGGGCGTGAACCGGGTCCCTTCCATGACGCCATAGAGCGCGTAATAGTCGCGGGCGCTGACGGGATCGAACTTGTGATCATGACAGCGGGCGCAGGAGATCGTGAGGGCCTGGAATGCTTTGCCCGTGACGTCGATCATATTATCGATCCGGTCAGCCTCGTCCTTTCGGATGTCCACCGGACTGTGCGTGCCTTCAGGAAGGGTATGGAAGAGGGTGGCCAGCTGTGATTCGTTCCAGTTGCCTGTGGGGTCAAGGCGTGGCGATGCCAGTTGGTCTCCGGCGATCTGTTCCGTCACAAAACGGTCGTAAGGCAGGTCCTGGTTGAAGGCGCGGATCAGGTAATCCCGATATCGCCAGGCTCCGGAGATGGTGTAGTCGAATTCATGCCCGCGGGTCTCGGCATACCGGATCACATCCATCCAGTGCCTGGCCCATCGCTCGCCAAAGCGGGGGGAGGAAAGATAGCGATCGACCATCCGCTCATAGGACCCGTCGCGGGTGTCATTCAGGTAGCGATCGAGTTCCGCCGGCGTGGGGGGCAGTCCTGTCAGCACCATCGCTACCCGGCGGATCAGGGCAGTTTGGTCGGCGATGGCTCCTGGCTTGAGGCCGACTTCCTTCAATCGCGCCTCGATGAATTGATCGACGGGATGGCCTTTGCCATTGATCAAACCGGATGACTTGGGCGGGATGAAGGCCCAGTGCGGTTTCCAGCCAGCCCCCTGTTCGATCCATCGTTCCAGCAGTTTGCGTTCCCGGTCCGTCAGCGTGAGGTTGGATTCGGGGGTGGGCATCACCATCTCCGGATCCTTGTGGTTGATGCGGAAAAGCAACAGGCTCTTGTCGGCATGGCCGGGATCGATGGCCCGTAAGCCTTCCTGCGTAAGGGCCGTAGCGCCTTCGTAGGTGTCAAGCCGAAGGCCGGCCTTTCGGCTGCCGGAGTCCGGACCATGGCAGAGATAGCATTTCTGTACGAGGATGGGCCGGATATGATAGTTGAAATCGACCTGGTCCGGGATGGCTGCCTCCTCATCGCCGCAGGCGGAGAAGATAGCGATGGACAGGATCACCAGGAACGTAAACCAGGAGGTTTTTCGGGTAAGGCCTTGCATGCAATCTTGAGTAAGTGGGTGCGCCGGCGATCGTAACCGGACGGAAATATGAATATACCGATTTTCCGGGACATTTCCATGAAAATCGGAAGCGCGGAACCTGACAGGAGCGGAAAAAACGATCGATTTATTCAGCCCTCGCGTGGGAAGATTTGCCGCGCTTTCCGTAGCTTTCGGTCACAACCCGACAACATGCGCCTGATTGCCTCCCTGCTCCTGCTGACCCTTGCCGTCAGCACCTCCGCCCAGGACCACAGCCACCGGCTCGCCCGAGCCCTGAAATTCCCGGATGTCCCCGGCTACAAGACCCTGAAATGTGATTTCCACCAGCACACCGTCTTTTCCGACGGCAGTGTGTGGCCTGATATTCGCGTAATGGAAGCCCTGATGGACGGGCTCGATGCCATCTCCCTGACGGAACACCTGGAATACCAGCCGCATAAGCAGGACATCCCCCATCCCGACCGGAACCGCTCCTACGAACTGGCGGTACAGGAGGCGAAGAACCACGATCTGCTGATCGTCCGCGGGTCTGAGATCACCCGGAAAATGCCGCCGGGTCACAATAACGCGATCTTCATCCAGGATGCCAACGGCATGCTGGTGGATGACTCCGTGGGGGTCTTCCGCGCTGCCAAAAACCAGGGCGCCTTCATCTTCTGGAACCATCCCAACTGGACCAGCCAGCGGAAAGATGGCGTGGCCACGCTGACCGACATGCACCGGTTCCTGATCCGCGAGGGACTGCTGCATGGTATTGAGGTCGTCAACGATCACACTTATTCCGACGAGGCCCTGCAGATCGCCCTCGACCATAACCTGACGATCATGGGCACAAGTGACATCCACAAGCTGGTCGACTGGGAATACAAAGTTCCGCAGGGGGGGCATCGTCCCATCACCCTGGTGCTCGCGAAAGATCGTTCCATCGAATCCATCAAAGAAGCGCTGATGCAACGCCGGGCCATCGCCTATTTCAAGGACATGCTGATCGGCCGTCCCGAACACCTCAACCCGCTGGTGCAGGCGAGCATCGTGATCTCCAAAGCGGCTTATGGCGGGGGAACGACCGTACTGAAGGTCACACTGGAGAACCGTTCCAGCACGCCCTTCATCCTGCGCAACACCGGCCGATTCACCTTCCATACCCAGGGAGATGTCATCACCGTGCCGGCCGGCGGATCGCTGGACGTCGAAGTCAAAACGATCGAGCGCTTATCGGATATCAAACTGAGTTTCGAGGTGATGAATGCCGTGACTGCCCCGGGAAAGCATCCGGTGCTTGATTGGACCTCGAAAATTGCTCCCGGAAAATAAATATGAAAATGCCGTTGTCTGTACTTGCAGACAACGGCATCAAATCGGTCAGTTATATCCGAAATTCAGTAGGGATCCAAATGGATGCTCAACCATTCAAGATCAAACAACATCTGGCAGTAAATAAGGCGCCCGGTAGTCGCGGCTCAGCATGGCATTGGCCTCGTTCTCCCCTTCGCCGATGAATCTTTCCGCTACCGGATCGAAACGCAGCTGGCGGCCCAATCTGTAGGATATGTTACCCAGATGTGCGAGTGCGGATGACAGATGACCTGATTGCACGGGACCATGCTGCAAGCCCATATCCCGCGCGCGGATGGCATCGAACCAGTTCTGGAAATGCAGGGTGAGTTCTCCGGACTCCGATCGGGCCGGGCCTTTCTCACGCTTGTCACCCAGGTACGTTTCATAGGTACCATAACCCTTGACGACCATGTAGCCCTTTTCGCCGTAGAAGATATTACCCACGCCGGCGCCGTCTTCCAGGTTGGTATTCCAGTGTCGGACTTCGAACTGAATGATCTTTTTCTGTTTTGGATAGTGATAGATGGACGTCTGCACTTCCGGGACTTCCTTACAGTCATCCCACAGGAATTTTCCACCCATCGAGGTGATATGTTCCGGGAGTTCTTCGATGCCCAGCCCCCACATGCAGAGGTCGGTTTCATGGATCCCCTGGTTGCCTACATCACCGTTGCCATAGTTCCAATGCCAGTGCCAGTTGTAATGCACGAGGTTCTTCGTGAACGGTCGCATGGGGGCAGGTCCGCACCAGAGGTCGTAGTTCAGTCCCTTGGGGATCGCGGAAACGCCCTGGTTTCCGATGTCACCGCGGCGGCGGAAGACCAGCCCGCGCGACATATATACCCGGCCGATGAGTCCGTTCTTCAGATGGTCCACTGCTTCGCGGATGGCCAGCGAACTGCGCAATTGCACGCCGTGCTGTACGATGCGGTTATATTTATAGGCCGCCTCGATCATCTTTTTGCCTTCATGGATATTATGCGTAGCAGGTTTCTCCACATACACATCCTTCCCGGCCTGGCAAGCCCAGATCGTCTGCAGCGCATGCCAGTGGTTGGGGGTAGCCAGGGTCACGGCATCGATGTTCTTATCTTCAAAGAGCCGGCGGAAATCCTGCTCAACGCGCACTTTCACGCCAAATTTCTGCTCGAGTTCGGCGGCTCTTTTCTGGGCCAGGGGAAGGTCCGGATCAGCGATGGCGGCCAGTTCCACGTTGGCCTTCTGCGCCAGTCCGATGATCTCTTCGCAATGTGTCACCCCGCGCTGGTTGACGCCGAGCACAGCGATCCGCAGCCTGTCATTCGCACCCCTGGCGGAGGCAGGCAGGATGGAGGCCGCCTCGGTCGATGCCATGGCGGAAACAGGTGCGATGGCAGCGGCCAGGGCCGTACCGGTGGCAGAACGCAAGAAATTGCGACGGGAATTTGGAACGCCTTTCTTCATATGCAGGTCGATTTTTTGAGGGTATGAAAGTTACGCTTATGGTTGATGTTATGAATGTAAAACAATTACATTTATCGTATGAAAAAGATATCCTCCCTCCTGCTGGCCGCCCTGCTGATCGCCGGCCAGGCAGATGCCCAGGAGCCAAGGCTCCGGAAGATCTTCAATGGTAAAAATCTGTCCGGCTGGAAAGTATCCGATGGCCCGGAACAGTGGACCGTATCCAAACGCGTCCTGCATGTCCGCAACAACGCCGCGAAGAAAGGTTCGATCCTTTGGACAGAGGCAACCTATCGCGATTTTATCATCCAGTGCGATTTCAAGATGGGTGACGGAACCGTGGACTCAGGCATCTTCCTGCGTTCTGATAAGGATCAGATCCAGATCGGTATATCCGGATCGCTGAAGCGTGACCTCACGGCCTCTCCCTACATCCCCGGCAAGGGATATCCGGTGGAAGCAAAAGTGAAGGACATCCTTAAACTGAAAGATTGGAATACGATGAAGGTCAAGGTCGTCGGCACTGCCTACACCGTATGGCTGAACGGCGTGGAAGTAATGAACTACACGTCCACCACCCTGCCGGAATCCGGCCCCATCGGCCTTCAGCTTCACCCGAAGAACGAAATGTCGATCGACTTCCGCGACATCCGGGTTGCCGCCCTCTGAGCATCATACTAGCGGTAACGAATACCTTAAAACAGATCGGCCGTCCCTCATTAGGACGGCCGATCTGTTTTAGAACCAAATTATTAATGGCAGACTTACTGCTTCAGGAAGGTCCTGGCATAGTTGACACCCAGTGCATCGAGTACCGGAAGATGCGCGATCACGCGCTGCTTGAAGGCATTGTAATCCTTGGCACGCTTGGGTGACCAACCCACTTCCGCGAGCGCCAGGGCCCGGGGATAGGTCATGTATTCGGCATATTTCTGATCCTTGATGTATTCGGTCCATACATTCGCCTGAACGCCGATCACATGCTTGGTTTCAGCCTCGGTCAGTTCGGGAAGATCCGGTTCGAACTCATAGCATTTTGAGAGCGGCAGATTACCGCCGATGGCCAGCGGCTCATTGGCGGGCGTACCCTGATAATAATCCAGATAGAAATAACTGTTCGGAGACATCACCACATCGTGTCCCTGCTTCGCAGCCTCAACGCCACCCTTCACGCCGCGCCATGACATAACGGTTGCATTGGGCGACAATCCGCCTTCCAGGATCTCATCCCATCCCAGTAGTTTCCGTCCCTTGGAGGTAATGAAGCGGTCGATCCGGCGGATGAACCAGCTTTGCAGTTCATGCTCATCCTTCAATCCTTCCTTCTTGATCAGATCCTGGCAGAATCGGCTTTCCTTCCACTGGGTCTTGGGACACTCGTCGCCGCCGATATGAATATAAGGACCGGGAAAGAGGTCCATCACTTCTGTCAGCACATCTTCCAGAAAACGGAAGGTCTCTTCGCGGGGGAAGAGTACATCTTCGGAGATTCCCCAGCGGGTACGCACGGGATAGATGCGATCGGCATTCCAACCGAGCTGCGGATAAGCCGCCAGCACAGCCTGAGAGTGGCCGGGCATCTCGATCTCGGGGATCACGGTGATATGACGTGCCGTGGCATAGGCCACGATGTCGCGCACTTCATCCTGCGTGTAGAAACCGCCATAAGGCTTTCCATCGAACTTATTCTCGCGGTTATGTCCGACAGGAGACTCCTTCCGGATGGAAGAGATCTTCGTCAGCAGCGGGTATTTCTTGATCTCGATGCGCCATCCCTGATCTTCCGTCAGATGCCAGTGGAACATGTTCATCTTATACATGGCCATCAGATCGATGAACCGCTTCACGTCGGCAACCGGAAAATAATGACGACCATTGTCCAGCATCAGTCCGCGATATCCGAAACGGGGAGCATCCTCGATCTTGCAGGCGGGGATGGTGATCTTCGTTCCGGCGGGCACGGTTCCGTACACGGCGACAGGCATCAGTTGCAGGATGCTCTGCAGCGCATAGAAGGCGGCGCGACCCGTGGAGGCACTGGCGACGACGCGGGAGGACGTCACTTCGAGTTTGTAGGCTTCCGGCGCAAGGGATGCATCCTTACGGAAGACGATGCCCTTGGAAGCATTGCCGTTCTTCACAGAGATCGCATATCCGGCAGAAGATTTCAATCGGGCAGCGAGCATCTCTGCCACGGGACCGAATTCGGCATCCGATACCTGGATGGCAGATCCGTTCCGGACCTCGAATGCACCGGTGCCGGGGGTCAGTGAAACCGGTGCAGGGATGATGTTGTAGGAAGGTTGCGCCAATACCGGCCAGGCGAGGGTCAGGGTGAGAATGGCAAGACAGATCCTTTTCATGCAGTTGGATTAAGTTGGATAAATGGAAAGACTTGGCAAGGATACGCAGGTTCTCCGAAAATACCAATGACATACGTCAATCCGAACCATCGATCTTCATACAGCATCTGATCCGATGCGCTGTCGATCAATGGTGATAAAAAATACCGGAGAGATACCGTGTCATAATTTGACATCTGATAAGTAGATATGACCTAAGATGATGACAGGTGCGCTTTCATTGAAAATACTAACGTTCACGTATAACCGAGATCAACTGCCCCGGCCCTTTCTGCGTGCGTTTGCGCGATTCCAGTCAGGCTGATCGATGTCCAGGTCGTCGTGGGTATCCAGCATGTTCTTTCGCAGCAGATCCTTCATCTGTCCGATGCGTTTTTGATGTTCCGGTTTCCCTGACATATCCATCGTTTCCCACGGATCATCTTTCAGGTTGAACAGCTGGGTATGCAAGACGCCGTCCACATTGTACAGGATCAGCTTCCATCCATCGTCCGTTTTTATGCTTCGGCTCCAACTTCCATATACATTGTATATCTGCTTGCGCAAATGGTTGGCTGGTTTTTTCATGACCTCGGCATGGCCGATGCCCTCGACAGACTCAGGCGGTTTGACGCCGAGCATTTGGTATAAGGTAGGTGTGATATCACTCAGGTACATGAATCCGTTATAACGCGTACCGGAGGGAATACCGGGACCAGCCATGATCATGGGTACACGGATGCTGTGTTCATAAAGATTTTGCTTGCCCAGCAGTCCATGCTGCCCGACTGCCAGTCCGTTATCTCCGGCAAACACAATGATGGTATTATTGGAAAGTCCGTTTTCTTTCAGGGCCGACAGGATCCTGCCGACCTGGGCATCCATTTCACTGACCATGGCGTAATAGGAGGCGATATCCTTACGGACCATCTCCGGGGTAAGCGGGCGGGGTAGTAATTTTTCGTCCCGAACATTCAGGTCACCGTTATCGAATGGATGTCTGGGCAAGAAATTGGCAGGTAGCGTGATCTTTTCAGGATCATACATCCTCGCCGTTGTGGGGGGTGGCGTTCGCGGATCATGAGGAGAAGTGAAAGCCACATAACAGAAGAAAGGAGCTTGTTTCGCCCGGGGACTGTTCAGGAATGCAATGGCATTCTCCGCATAAAGCGTTGTTGAAAAAGTATCTGCCTTTCGGGCGGTGGATGATGGAAAGACACCTTCAGGATCGAAAGGATGTACGGTCGGATGGAATTGCCCTCCATCGCGCTCAAAATGCATTCCGCCGAAAAATATGTCGCCACCGTGGCTGAACATCCGATGGTGGGAAGCCTTATCGCTATGCCATTTTCCTGTGTGATAGGTGGTGTATCCCATCGTTCCCAGCACCTCCGGCAGGCTCACAAGACTGTCCGGAATGATACCCCCATCACCAGGCAGCCTGTTTACATACCTTCCGGTCAGCAACATCGCACGACTGGGGACACAGACCGCACCTTGATGTCCGCCCATAACATGCGCTTGCGTGAACAACATCCCGGATGCAGCCAACCTGTCAAGGTTTGGGGTTTGCACCTCCCGATTGCCGGCGGCACCCAGCGCATGATAACTTTGATCATCGCTGTAGAGCACTAAAATATTAGGCTTCCGGTTCACGGAACGGCCGGACTGTGCTGCGACATGGCCACAGAAAAGCAGCAGATACAAATTCATAAGCAGGGCATATCCCGCCCGCGACATGATCGACTTTTTCATAGTTGACGAATGTAAACCAAACACATCACTTGTAAAACTTCCCAATTTTATTATTCATCAAAGAGAAAGCCACTCAGCCACAACCAAGAGGGCTATTCATCGCTTCAGAACCTGGCAGCTCTCCAAGACCTGGCAGCTCTCCAAGACCTGGCAACTCTCCAAGACCTGGGAACTCTCCAAGACCTGGCAGCTCTCCAAGCGTGGGGGTACTCACCGAGGGTGGGGGTACTCTCCGAGGGTGGGGGTACTCTCCAAGGGTTGGGTAATTATGTTAAGCAGGAATCCGATAATTTAGCATGGATCACAGCAACTTTTTAAACGATAATATTTTCATCATGAGGATCTTTTTGAGTTCATGCATGGCCCTGTTGGCTGGATTGACCGCAACAGCGCAAAACGAAGGCAAACGACATATCCGACCGGAGGATGTTTACCGCAGCTACTCTATCAGTAATCCCAGGCTATCGCCAGACGGCCAATGGATCCTGTACAGCCACTCCAAGGTGGATTCCGCCAAGGATGGTTATGACGGAAAATTGTACATGATGAGCGTGAAGGGTGATGAGGTCATCCAATTGACCGAACAGACCAAGGGTGCCGGACAAGCCGCATGGAGCCCCGACAATAAATACATTTCATTCACCGCCCGCGGGAAGTCTGAAGATGCCGGCGCGCAGATCCACCTCATGAACCGCAAAGGCGGTGAACCCGTGCAGCTGACCAATCTGAAGGGTGTGATACAGTCCTACAAATGGTTCCCTGATGGCCAAAGCATCCTCCTGGAGATCAAAGAGCCAAGTACGGCTGATACGGCTAAGACCAAGATCCGCAGACCCTTCGAGATCGATCGGTACACATTTAAAAACGATTCCGAAGGATACCTGGATCGGAGAAAGACCCATCTGTATCGTTTTCATCTGAAAACAAAGAAGACAGACACCCTCACCCGCGGCCAGGCCAATGAAACCGGTGCCGTGGTGAGCGCGGATGGCAGCCGGATCGCTTATGTCAGCAACATCACTCCGGATCCTGACCTGAATGAGAACACAGACATCTTCGTGCTCGACCTGAATACCAAACGTACGGAACAGATCACCACCTTCGCCGGTGAAAACGGATCACCGCGTTTCAGCCCGGATGGTAAATGGTTGGCCTATACACAGTCGACCACGGAAAGCGGATTCAACATGTACGATGCTTCACACTTGTATGTATATGAATTTGGCACCACTGCCTCCCGTAATATTTCAGGCACACTCGACCATTCGGTGAGTGTGCCCGTGTGGTCGGCCGACAGCCGCTACGTGTACAGCCTGATCGACGACGACCGAAATGGCCGCATCGCCCGATTCGATCCTTCCAACGGTCAGCACAGTTATCTCACCAATGAAACGGGGCGCTACTCTTCACTCGACATGGGCAAGGATGGTAAGATGCTGGCCCTGTTCAGCGATCCCGCCACGCCCAACGAAATCTACCTGTCAGAACAGGGTGGCTTCAAGCGACTGACCCGCTTCAGCGATGAATTCCTGGCTCCGCTTAAACCGATCCATGTCAGCGGCATCGAGTGCATGGCATCCGACAAGAATGAGGTCCATGGCATTCTCTATCTGCCGGAGGCCGGAGCTAAAAATCTGCCACTCGTGCTCTTCATCCACGGAGGTCCTGTAGCGCAGGATGACTATGGATTTGACATGTCGAGGAGAATTTTGGCGGGCGCCGGCTATGCCGTAGCTGCCGTCAACTATCGTGGCAGCAACGGAAGAGGACAGGCCTATACAAAGGCCGTCTACGGTGACTGGGGCAATAAGGAAGTGAAGGATATCATTGCCGTTGCAGACCATCTCATCAAAACAGGTGTGGCAGATCCAAATAGACTGGCCATTGCCGGATGGAGTTATGGCGGTATCCTGTCCAACTACACCATCGCCACAGATACGAGATTTAAGGCAGCCGTCAGTGGTGCCGGCAGTTCCCTGCAGTTTTCATTATACGGATCCGACCAGTACATCCGCCAATATGAAACTGAGTTGGGGACCCCCTGGAAGAATCCCAAGAAATGGATGGACCTCTCGTACCCGTTCTTCCGTGTACACACGATCAAAACACCGACGTTGTTCATGGCCAGCGAAGATGACTTCAATGTGCCCGTGATCGGTGCAGAACAAATGTATCAGGCATTCAAATCAACCGGGATCCCGACCGAACTGATCATCTATCCCAACCAGCATCATGGATTGAGGGTGCCGAGCTATATCGTGCACCGTCACCAAAAACACCTGGAATGGTTTCGGAAATATTTAAATTGATCGTTGTTCAAAACATAGATGTAACGAAGCGGCCCCTTGATACCAAGGGGCCGCTTCGTTTATCGA